>JGI12316J15310_10000012_pt11 | contig 172794 bp, 132 predicted proteins | sample MarCyaLeptolynsp_FD_15310 | JGI IMG/M metagenome (IMG submission 15310)
CAGGAGGCCAAGGCGGCCACGCAGATTCTGGCTGAAAGCGAGATTATCGACCTGGAGCAGGGCAGGGCGCTGTGGAAGCAGCTGGACCGCGGAGCAAAGATGCTCTTCGGGGTCCTGCGCAGGGGTTGAATCGAGAAGGCGGGGCCGGCTCGGCCTCGCCTATCATCATCGCGCATGGCGGCGCCGTAGCCGCATGCCGGGGCCGTAGCCGCATGCCGGGGCCGGGGCCGTTTTGCCGGGGCCGGTGCCGCATGCGGCCGTAGCCGTAGCCGCATGCCGGGGCCGTAGCCGTAGCCGCATGCCGGGGCCGTAGCCGCATGCCGGGGCCGTAGCCGCATGCCGGGGCCGTAGCCGCATGCCGGGGCCGTAGCCGCATGCCGGGGCCGGGGCCGTTTTGCCGGGGCCAGGGCCGTTTTGCCGGGGGCGGGGCCGGGGCCGTAGCCGCTGCCGCTGCCGGGGCCGTTGCCGGAGCCGTTGCCGTAGCCGCATGCCGGCCCCGGCAAAACGGCCCCGACAAACGGCCCCGGCCCCGGCGAATGGCCCCGGCTGCCCGAGCTCCAACGCAAAACGCCCCGCGGTCGTCATCACCGCGGGGCGTTTCCCGGTTCAGCATAGAGGCTGGACTACTTGCCGGCCGCCTTGATGCGGGCGCGGAGGTTCAGAATCGCGTTGGCCAGCATGGGGCGCTGGGTGCGGTCGCTGAACATGGCCACCTTGGATTGCAGCATCTTGAGCAGCTTCGTGGCGTCCTTGACGCTGAGCCCGCCCTTGCCGACGTTGACACCGCCGGAGCCGAAGTACCACTGGCTCTGGAAGTGCTGGGCGCCCTTCGGGTGGCCGCCGAGACCCTGCAGCAGCGCCTCACGGCCCTGGCTGTCGGTGTTGTCGAGGACAGCCTTGGCCGCCTTCATGGCGCCCTTGTCACCCAGCTGAAGCAGCGCGGCAGCGGCGGTCCCGACCATGTTGGCGCGGGCCTTGTTGTCGCCCTTGTTGAAGCGGGCCAGGATGCCCTTGAGCGCACCCTTGAGCGGCTTCATCAGCTTCTTGGCGCCGGGGGTTCCCCAGGCGGTGGCCGCGGCCATGAACAGCTTCATGAACCCGCCCTCGCTGTTGTAGTAGCCGCCCTTCTCGCCGCCCAGCCAGTACGCGACAGCCGCCTTGGCTTCCTTGTCGCCGATAGCGTTGAGCCCGACCGCCGCCGAGATGGCCTCGTCGTAGTCGCGGTACTGCACGCCCTTGCGGCGCACGGCTTTGGCGCGAAGCAGCGGCTTGAGCAGGTGGTTCTTCCACTTCTTCGGGTCCAGCCGGCTCAGCATCAGGTAGGCGTCGCCCGCGCTGTAGTTCTTGGGCTGCGCCCGGTACGCGATGTGGGCCTGAGCGGCCTCGTCCTTGATGCCGTTCATGCCGATGAACCGCACGCAAGCAGCCTGGTCTTCCTTGTTGGTACCGCGGTGCTTGGCGTGGGGGTTGGTGCCCTGCAGACGCGGCGTCAGGTTCGGCAGCACCTCGTTGACGCACATCTTGACGATGCGGTCCTTGAGGCCCTGGTCCAGGTTCCATGCGTACAGCTGAGGAATCGCAGCTGCGAACGAGCCCTTGTCGCACTTGGCGTGCCACGCCTTGTGCTCCAGCAGGTGGACCATCTTCGGCGCCGCCTTCTTGGCGTTGAGGAGGAAGAACGACTTGAAGATGCTAGTGATGGGCGGGCCGCCCGAGTCACAGGTCACCGTCTTGGTGTACTCGTCCTTTTCGAGCATCTTCATCAGGTGGTCGACGAGTCCGGGAGACTCCAGCGCGGTGGCTGCCCACAGCGCCTGGTCGCCCCGGCCGCGGCCGCTCTTGGCGATGCAGAAGCTGGCGTTCTTCTTGCCGTCCTGCCACACCCAGTGGAGCGTGGTCTTGGCCATCTCCTGAGCCGTGGCGTCAGCGGCCTTGCCGCCGAGCACGTCGCGGACCGCCTTGCAACGCATCTCGTCGTTGTTCTGGCAGCTCTTCCAGAAGGCGAGCATGGGCCCGCCCTTGGTGAGGTTCTTGAACTTGTCGATGTGCTTGTCGCAGACCGGGTCAGCAGCGCTGGCGGGAGCCGCCAGGCCGACCAGCGCGGCACCGAACAGAAGCGTCGTAATCACGTGTTTCATCGTCATATCTCCTGTACGACCGGTCACTTGGCCGCCGCGACGCGGGCGTTGAGGTCGAAGATGGCGAACATGGCGAGCTTGCGGTGGTCCTCCCGGAGGAAGGGCAGCTTGCTCTGCAGCAGGGCGACGATCTTGCCGGCGTCCCCGGCGCTGATGCCGCCCTTACCGACGGGCAGGCCGCCCAGGCCCCACTTGTGGTCGTCGCGGAAGCGGTAGGGCGAGCCCATCGCCGCCAGAGCGCCCGACAGTGCGTTCATGTCCGGCTCGCCGAGCACGGTCATCAGGTGCTTGAGGCCCACCTTGCTGCCGTTCTGAGCCAGGCCGACGGCCGCGACGGCCAGCGGGTAGTCCAGGTGGGCGTTGCCGACGAGGTCCTTGAGCTTCTTTTTGAAGTCACCCTCGAGTGTCTTGACCAGCTTCTTCTTGCCCTTTGCGGGCGCGAAGGCGGCTGCCAGGTAGAGCTGGGTGTAGCTGCGCTCGTCCTGAAGGTCCTTCTTGTCCTTCTTATAGGAGATGTAGAAGTTCACAGCCTCCTTGCCCATCTTGTCGCCCAGGGCGAACAGGGTCGCGGCCGCCTGAACCGAGTCGGGCTGGTGCAGGAAGGACGCTGTGCCCTTGTACTCGCGGCGGCCCGAGCCGAGCACCTTGACGATGGCGCCCTTGGCCTTCTTGCCCGCCAGGCGGGCCCAGGAGCGGATGGCCTCGGTGCGAATCTTGTTGCCCGGGTTGAGCCCCATGGCCTCACCCATGTGGCCCATCGCGGCATCGCTCTTGATGCCCAGGTCGGCCATGGCGCGGAAGCAGGCGGTCTTGCGGTCGAAGCCCGGAAGCTCCGTCTGCAGCGCGATGTCCTCGCAGTACTTCTGGACCTTCTTCTTCTGGTCGGCGTTGGGGTTCCAGAGGGCGATGCGGCCGAGGACCTCGGACTGCATCGGCAGCACCTGGGTGCCCGTCTTGAACTTGGTGATGGTGGTCATGATGGTGAGGATGCGGTCCAGGGAGGACTTCTCACCCAACCAGTAGAGCCCTCGGAAGAGGTGCTGGATGTCGTCACGCAGCGCCAGGTGGACGTTCTCGTCGGTGCTGATGAGCTTGGTGAGGACCTTGGCCGCCTCCGGCGCCTTGAACGCCACGAGGGTGTCGACCATGTCGGTCATCGACCACTTGTAGGCCTTCTTGTTGCACCACAGGGAGTGCTGCTTCCAGTTGTTCTTCCCCTGGCGGCCTTCCTGCCAGATGAAGTGGAACAGGTCCTTGGCGGCCTGCTGATGCTCCGCCTTGGGGGCCTTGCCCTGAAGGGCGGCCACGCCGGCGATGCAGGCCTCGGGGCGCATGCACTGGGCGGTCAAGAAGCCGACCGGGTTGTCGACCTTCGCTGTGGTGTTGATGCTTTTGGCATCGTACTTGGCGTACTTGCTGCACACCGGATCATCTCCGGGCCAGCCAGCGTGGCTCTGGGTTGCCGGCAGCGAGACCACGGCGACGACGCCGAAGCACAAAGCTGCACGGACCGAATGGGCGACCATTCCGGACTCCTTGCTTGAACGTGGTTGTGTGCGGGGGTCTGCACAAAATGCACCGTGTGAACAGGGCTCACGGTGCGACCTCTCTCTCCTTCGCGGGCCTATATCAGGTGAGTGACAGACCGTCCATGGTTGACGAGCCATGACCTAAGCAACGCCCGTGCCAAGCCCAAGAGGGCCTTATTTGGTGGGACATGTGGTGGGTCAGCCGGCTTGACACATGTGGCTCGTCGTTGCCGACCTGTGGCTCGGCAGGCTGGGGCGATCATCCCTCGGCATGCGCCGCACATGTGCGCGCACAGTGGCCGGCACGGAGGCGGTGGTACCGGTTTGAAACCGCCCGAATTTACACCACCGGGGGGGACTTGCTACGTTCGGTGGCTGGTGGGGTGCCTGGAGGCCACATGAGAGCGATGAGCATCGGTAGAACGGCTGGCCTTTGGGTCCTGGTTGGTGGACTGACCCTGGCGGGATGTCTCGAGGATAAGCCCTCGGCGTCGATCACCCAGACCGGCCTCGACGCCAGCGGCATCGGCGACGGCGCCGGTGGGGCCGATGCAACGCGCGTCGACACGCCTCAGCCGGACGCAGCAAGCGACGCCGCGCCCGACGTTTCGGTCGACATCAACGCGGACACTCCGAATGGACCCGACACCGTCGTCAGCAGCGACACCCCAGTGGCTGTGGATTCGACGACCACTGACGGCATGGGCAGCGATGGCACGGTCGCCGATGGTAGCCAGGGCGACGGTGGGGTAACCACCGATGGCGCTGTTGGCGATGTCTCTCAGGACCTTGTTGTGGGCGACGGCGGCGGCGGTGACACGACCGTCTCCGATACGGGCTCCGACATTCCGGTCGCCGACGGTGGCTCCGGCGACGCGACCGTTGTTGACGCAACACCGGATGCTGTGGTCGACGCGACGCCGGATGTGGCGCCCGACGGCGCGGTCGTTGACGCTGTCGCGGATGCGGTGCCCGACGGCGTGGTGGTCGACGCTGTCGCGGACGCGGTGCCCGACGGTGGGGTCGTCGACGCTGTCGCCGATGCGATGCCCGACAGTGGGGTCGTCGACGCCGTGGCCGATGCCGTCCCTGACGCGGTGCTGGATGTCCCGCAACCTGACGCGACGCCCGATGTTGTCACGGGGGTGACCTGCGCCGAGATGTTCAACGACTGCCAGCCCGAGTTCGCACAGTTTTGCCCATTCATCGATGGTTCGCCCTGCCTCGACCTGCTCCTGGCGGACTACACGGCGAACGGGTGTCCCGCCGCATGCAACGGTATCTCGATTCCGGGGTTCGACGACTTCTGCACCGACCCGGCGTGCGGTCAGCTGCTCACATTCGCCCAGCAGCTGGGCTTCATCGTCGACGAGTGCACCACCTGCTTGTGCCCGGTCGACTGCGTCCCTGGCGAGACCGAGTGCAACGGCGACGTGCTGAGCACCTGCACCCAGACCACCAGTGGTTGCCCGACCTTCGTCGACCAGGATTGCTCCCTCAATGGTGGCTTCTGTGACGACGGTCAGGATCCGGCGCAGTGCTCGAGCGGAGGAGGTACTTGCAACTACGAAGTCTGCAGCACAGGGCCGCCCCCGCCGCCCGGGTGCGACGACCCGTGCGTCCAGCAGATCTGTCAGGCCGATCCGTTCTGCTGCCAGGGGCAGTGGGACAACATCTGCGTGGGGGCCGTCAACGCGGTCTGCGGCATCGACTGCTCGCCCGGCGTGACCACCTGCAACGAGCAGTACAGCAACACGTCCGGCGGCTACTACGAGTGTGGCGGTGGCTTCCCCGGCGAGTGTGTCTTCGGCCACAACACCAACGCGCTCGGCTCCTGCGGCGCCTTCTGCCAGCAGCAGGGCGGCGAGTGCATCGACGTCTTCAACAACGCCGGGCAGTGCGGATTTGCTGAGCAGCTGGCGTGTGACCAGGCTGGCTTCCAGAGCGTGCTCTGCATCTGCTCGCAAGGATGCGGCGGGGGCGACCCCTGCGCGGCTGGCGAGGTCTGCGTCAACGACACCTGCAATTAGCCACAGCTAGGGCTTCAACCAGGTCTCCAAAAGGTCCGGGCCGGCACCGTAGCGGATGCGGCCCGACACCGGGTCCACCATGTTCTGGAAGGCGCTGCGGTAGGCCACGTGGTAGACCGGGCTTCGCCTCGGCCGGGTTCCGAGGATGACCGCGTAGGGGATCGCCATCAGCGCCTCCTCCAGGTGTCGGTACTCTCGGTGCCGCTCAGACCGGCGGTGTGCTGCGTGCACAGCGGCCAGGCGCTTCCTCAGCGGTCCGAGATCGTCGGTGTCGGCGTGGTTCTGCAGGATGTCGGCCGCCCACAGGGTGAGCACCGGGAAGGGTTCGGTGCCGATGAGGTCGGTCTCCAGCCCCGACAGCATCAACGTCAGCGTCTGGTCGGTCATGGCCCGGGCCAGCGACGCCTCGTCCACCACGACGGCACGGACACGCACGCCGACGGCGGCCCACTGCTCGATGAGCGCCGCGGCCAGCGCCTTGGCGTCAGAGAAGTGGGCCAACTCCAGCTCCCGTAGCCCCTTGCCTTCGGGGTGTCCCGCCTCCGCCAGCAGCTGCCGCGCCCGCGCGAGGTCGGTGGCCTGCGGCTTCACAGTGTGGTCGAAGCCAGCCATCCCTGGTCCAATTGCCCGGCCGACAGGCGTCATGTGGTCTCCCAGGTGGGCCTTCAGGCGCTCGCGGTTCACCGCCAGGATGAGGGCCTGGCGGACTTTGGCGGGCAGGAGCCCGTAGTCACGATGGCGCGGCATCTTCACGAATTGGAGACTGACCATGTCCGGCTGCTGATAGGGCGCCAGGGCGAAGGTGGCCTTCGACAGCCGCGCCCTGGCGTTGTCGACCTCGCCGTTGGGGAGCGGGAGCAGGTCCAGATCGCCACTGGCAAGCAACGCCAGCCCATTGGCGACGTCTACTACGGGGCGGACCTCGACCGCGTCCAGATGCGGCAGGCGCCGGCCAGCAGCATCACGGCGCCAGTACCGGTCGAATCGAACCGCCCGCAGTACTTCGCCGCTGGGAGCAGCCTCGAAGCGATAGGGGCCGGTACCGGCGGGGTGGTCCATGTCCAGCGGGTTCTCGTCGCACCCCGCGGTCAGGAACTCCCGGGGGACCACAGGAACCCAATGGAGACGCTCCATCACCAGGGGCAGTGGTGCTTGGAGGGTCGCGCGTACGCTCCGGGGGGCGACAGGCTCCAGGCGCTCGAAGGCGGGGACCAGCGGGTTGTCTGCGGCCACCTCGAGGGCCTTGATGATGTCGGCCGGCTCGACGGGTCGGGCCTTGCCGTTGGGGAAGCAGCGATGCGGGTGGAACATGACGCCGTCGCGCAGCTCGAACGTCCATGTGGTTCCAGTGGCATCGACCTTCCAGTCCTCGAGGATGCGGTCCCGCAGCGCCTGCCCGTGGCGGTCCAGCTCCACCAGGTTCTCGAAGACCATCGGCGCCAGCAGGCTCCAGCGCGAGTCCACCTCCGGAACAAGCGTCAGCGCGCCCCGCGGGACCTCGCTTCCGACCCGGAGCACGCCGCCTCTTGCAGGTGGCTGCGCCTGGGCTTGGGCCGCGGCGTCCGGCGCCGTGCCTGCTGTCGCCGGAGTGACCGCTACCGAGTCACCGTCGCTGGCCCCCGACCCCTGCATCAGGCGCCATCCCACTGCGAGGACCACGAGCGTCGCCACGAGCGCCAGGCTCATGATGGGCAGCGGCCGGCGGCGGGACACCATCGCGGCCGGGGGTGGGTTGGGGGTCAGGCCCAGCGCGTTGGCCAGCACCTCGCGAACCTCGGCCGCGCTCTGAGGGCGAGCCCTGGGTTCCTTCGCCAGCAGCCCATGCACGAGGTCGACGATGGCCTTGGGCACCTTGACCCCGGCCGGTAGCCGCGTCGCCAGTGGCGGGGCCTCGTTCTCACAGTGCGCCAGCATCAGCGACAGCGGCGTGCCCTCCGTGAACGGCGGGTCGCCCGACAGCATCTCGAACAGCATGCAACCCAGGGCATACAGGTCGGTGCGTGGGTCGGCCGGCTGCGCGCGTGCCTGCTCCGGCGCCATGTACAGCGGTGTGCCAAAGACCGCCCCGGCGTCGGTGAGACTCTTGAGGCCGCGGTCTTCCCCGAACACTTTGGCCAGACCGAAGTCGGCCACCTTGACCGTGTCCGGGTCGCCGTCCACGTGGCCGAGGAGCACATTGCCGGGCTTGAGGTCGCGATGCACCACCCCGCGCGTGTGGGCGTGGTCCAGACTCGCCGCGATACGCATGGCAATCGTGCCCGCCCGACGCCAGGGCAGAGGGCCTTCGGTGTCAACGAGGTCGGCCAGCGTGGGACCGTCCACCACCTCCATGGTGAGATAGCCCGACCCGTCGGGGAGGCTGCCGTAGTCGTAGATACGGATGATGTTCGGGTGCTGAAGCTTGGAGGTGGCGTAGACCTCGCGTTCGAACCGGTCCGACGAGGACGGGTCCACGTGGCGGGCAACATGCAGCACCTTCAGTGCGACGTCCCGCTCCATGCCGCGCTGGCTGGCGCGGTAGACGGTGGCCATGCCGCCTTCGCCCAGGCGTCCCAGGATGGTGTAACGGTCGTCGATGACCTGGCCCATCAGATCGGCGCTTCCGCCGCGCAGGGCGCTGGGCTCCGAGCTGGCGGCGGGCAGGACGGTCTTGTCGAGGGAAGGCTCGCTGGCCACCGTCTTGGCGAGCTCCTCCTTGCTCGCCCGCTCGTCGCCCTCGACGGTCATGGCTCAGCCCGGGCGGCGTCGCAGCGCTGCCAGGGAAATCAGGACAACCAAAGCGAGCAGAGGTGTCTTGGGTGTTGCTCCCGAGGTACAGCCTTCCTCGGTGTCCCCGCTGAACGTCTGCGTTCCGGTGGCTCCCGGTGTGATGGCGTCCGCGTCGCTCCCCCCGCCGTCGCCGCCGTTGGTGGCGTCGGCTTGACCGCCTCCGACGTCCTCGGCGCCACCTGCGGCGTCCTCTGCGGGCCCTTCGTCCGGCGGGAGCGGGGTGTCGGGGTCGCAAGCGTCGCCCAGGCCGTCGCCGTCAAGGTCACTCTGGTCGGGGTTGAACACCGTGGGGCAGTTGTCGATGGGGTCGCTCCGATTGTCGCCGTCGTCGTCGCCGTCGCAGGCGTCGCCCCAGCCGTCACCGTCGGTGTCCAACTGATCGGGGTTGGGGATGATGGGGCAGTTGTCGGTGTCGTTCGCGGTGCCGTCGGCGTCGCCGTCGGGGCCGACCACGGCGACGTCGGTGTCGATGACGAAGTCGTCAAACCAGCAGTCTCCGCCGGCGCAGGCCTCGTCGGCGAGCCCGTTCTGATAGGCGTACAGGCCTGCACCGCCGCTGGGGAAAGCGTCCGCGGGGTCCTCACCTGTGACCAGGATCTGGCCGTCCAGTCGGACCTCGAAGGCGTTGTCGGCCATGGCCACGGACAGGTCGTGCTCGACGCCGACGGAGTAAGTCTGATTGCTCTGGCCCATGATGGACCCCTGACCGTCCTGGATGCGCACCAGTCGGGTGCCAGCGTAGTTGGCGTCACAGCCGCCGGGGCCGATGCTCACATCGGCGCTCATGAGGAGCAGGTAGAAGTTGGCCGAGTTGGTGTAGCGGAAGACGACGCCGAGGGTGTCGTTGTCCTGGTTGAGGAAGCGTACCCGGAGAGTGACGTCCGCCCAGCCGTCCTGCGGCCGGAAGACCAGGTGGTTGTCCAGTGGGTCCGACCCGGTCAGGTCCTGGAACACCGCGAAGTTGCAGCCGCTGGGCTGGTTCGGTCCCGCGCACTGGCAGCCATCGTCGGTGGCCGGGAACACGCCGCCGTTCAGGTCGGTGCGCCACAGGTCGGAGCTGTAGTGGGCGCCCCACTCGCCGACGCTTCCGGGATAGGTCCCGAAGGCGTCGGTGTCGCCGTCGAAGCTCTCCTCAAAGAGGATTTCGGCGTGCGCGGGGGAGGGGAGCGTTGCAGCCATCGCTGTCAGGATGACGGCAAGCACGGTCATGGCGGGTTTCGATGGGGACAACATCAGCACATCGTGGACTGTAGCGTTGACGGCGCAACGCTGCCAAACGTAAGACAGCCGGCATGCGTGAACGAGCCCAGAGCACCGTCGAACAGCTTCAAGATGACATCTGCGCCGCCCTGGAGCGCCTCGATGGACGCGCGACGTTCAAAGAGGATCTCTGGGAGCGGGAAGGCGGCGGCGGCGGCCGGACACGCGTGCTGGAGGACGGCGCGGTGTTCGAAAAGGCCGGTGTCAACGTCTCGGCCGTGCACGGTGAGTTGCCCCCGATGCTCCAGGAGCGGCTGCAAGGCGACGGCGCCAAGTTCTTCGCCACCGGTGTCTCCCTGGTCCTGCACCCGGTGAACCCCCACGTCCCGACCACGCACGCCAACTTCCGCTACATCGAGCGCGAAAACGGCGGCTGGTTCGGTGGTGGCGCCGACCTGACGCCCTACGTGCTCTACGACGAGGACGCCGCCCACTTCCACGAGGTGCTCGGGGCCGCCTGCGACCGGCACGACGCCAACTTCTACCCGCGGTTCAAGGATTGGTGCGACGAGTACTTCTACCTTCCGCACCGGGGCGAGGCGCGGGGTGTCGGCGGGCTGTTCTTTGACTACATCACGCCGGACCCGATTCAGCATGGCGGCTCGGGCGAGCACGATTGGGAGTCCCTGTTCGCTTTCTGGAAGGACGTTGGTGAGGCCTTTGTACCGGCCTACGCGCCCATCGTGGAGCGTCGCAAGGACCTCGAGTACGACGACGCCTTGCGCAAGTGGCAGCTGATGCGGCGCGGCCGCTATGTGGAGTTCAACCTGGTTTACGACCGGGGGACCTTGTTCGGGCTCAAGACCGCAGGACGTATCGAGAGCATCCTGATGTCGTTGCCGCCGCTGGTTCGTTGGGACTACGACGCCCATCCCGAGCCGGGCACCGACCACGCCCGGTTGGTCGACACCCTCAAGAGCCCCCGATCCTGGCGCAGCGAATGACCCTGGACGAGGTCGCGGTGGGGCATCGGGTCAAGGTGGTCGCCGTCACGGGCGATGACGCCCTGGCGTCGCGGCTGACCAGCCTGGGCGTTCTTGCCGGGGTGGAGATTCACGTGCTGCGCCGGGCCATGTTCGGCGACCCGACGGAGTACAAGCTGCACGGGTATCGCCTCGGGCTTCGCAGGGACGAAGCGCGGCGGGTGACGGTCGACGATGGCTGAACCGGCGTTGGAACAGTCGAAGGCGCTCCTGGCCTACATGGTCGGTCGCCAGAACGCGGGGAAGACGTCGCTGCAGATGGCGCTGACCGGTGCCGACGGCGCGCCGGTCAACTTCCCGGGCAGCTCCGTCGAGCGCAGCGAAGCGAGCAGGACGCTGGATGGGGGGCGGTCACTGACGGTGGTCGATTTGCCCGGAATCGGTTCGCTGGACCCGCTGAGCCCCGACGAGCAGCTGGCGGTCGACTACATTCACGCCCACGCCAGCACCAACGCGTCCGCCGAAGGCGTCATGGTGGTGGTCTTGGACGCCACCAAGCTTCCGGTGGAGCTGGGGCTGCTCAAGGAATCCGGCGCGGTCGGGGCGCCGATGGTGGTGGCTCTCAACAAGGCCGACGTGGCGACCAAGGGGGGCGCGACGCTGCACCCGGCGGTGCTTCGCGAGGCTCTCGGAGACGTCCCGGTGCTGGTCACCAGCGGTCGGGACGGTAGCGGCACGGACAGCCTGCTCGATGCCATCGTCGAGGGCGGCGTGCGGCCGCCGGCAGGCGGGTTCTCGGACCTCGACCCGCTGGCCCTTGCGGATCGGATTGTCGAGGGCGAGGAAGACCAGGCGACCGACCGCATCGACGCTGTCGTGATGCACCCGATCTTCGGGTTGCCGCTGATGGCGCTGGTGTTCTTCGGCGTGTTCCAGGCCATTTTCGTCGGGGCAGACCCGCTGATGGGGTGGATCGAGGCCGGGCAGGGGGCACTGACCGACTGGGTGTCGGGGCTCATCGAGCCCGGCGCGCTGCAGTCGTTTATCAACGACGGCCTGATCGCGGGATTCGGCGCGGTCGTCATCTTCGTCCCGCAGATCGCCATCCTGATGGTCCTCATCGCCATCCTGGAGGCCAGCGGCTACATGGCGCGGGCCGCGTTCCTGCTGGATCGTATGCTCAGCAAGGTGGGGCTCAACGGGCGGAGCTTCCTGCCCCTCATCAGCTCGTTCGCCTGTGCGGTGCCAGCCATCGCCGCGACCCGCATCATCGAACACGAGCGGGATCGTATCGCGACCATTGTCGTAGCCCCACTGATGTCCTGTTCGGCCCGGCTTCCTGTCTACGTCATCCTCATCGGCGCGTTCTTCGCCCCGACCGTCGCTGGGCTGGTGCTCTTCTCGATGTACGCGCTGGGCATCGTCGTGGCGGCGCTGGTGGCGTTTGTGCTGCGTAAGACGATGCTCAAGGGCGAGCGCTCGCCGCTGGTGCTGGAGCTGCCGGTCTACCAATGGCCCATGTGGAAGGTCGTCTTTCGGAAGGCCTGGACGGCGGTGAAGGCGTTCCTGGCCCTGGCCGGGACGCTGATCTTCGCCGCGTCGATCATGATCTGGCTACTCAGCTATTACCCGCGCCCCGCCGAGATTCACGAGGGCTTCGAGGCGAAGCGGGCGGCGGTCTCGGAGTCCGCCGCGGACCGAGACCAGACGCTGGCCAAGCTGGACAATAAGGAACGCGCCGCCTACCTGGAGCAGAGCTTCTTGGCGCGGGCGGGCAAGGCTGTGCAGCCGATATTCGCCCCGGCAGGCTTCGACTGGCGGGCGACGGTCGGAATCCTGTCGGCGTTCCCGGCCCGCGAGCTCATCGTCCCGACGCTGGGCATCCTGTACGGTCTCGGCGATGTCGACCCCGGTGAGTACGAGGCGTCCAAGCTCGGGCTCGATGATGACCCGCTGGCCAAGGATGGCCTGCGGATGGCGCTTCAAGGGGCGCGGAACCCCGATGGCACGAAGGCCTTCGACATGGCCGTGGCGCTGGCGCTGATGGTGTTCTTCGCCCTGTGTTCGCAGTGTGTGGCTACCCTGGGGGCCATCAAGCGCGAGACGCGGTCGTGGAAGTGGCCGGTGTTCACCTTTACGTACATGACGCTCATCGCTTGGATCGGCGCCGTCATCACGTATCGGGTGGCGTCGGGCTTCGTGTAGCCGCCATAGCGTCACTGCGGAGCCTTGACTGCCGCCACGACGGCTTCTGCGACAAACCAGTCGAAGCAGCGGGCTTGCGACGTCGCCAGGGCCAGTTCCCCGTGGACTATGCGCCAGCCGTCAATGATCGTGTCGCCCGCATAAGGCAGCTCTGCGCTTCGCGTCGAGCCAAGAACGTTCACGTCGTATCGGCTCCAGGAACCGCAGGTGTCGGCGCTAGCACACGCTGCGTGCCCGTTCGTCAGGGATAACTCCGGCGCCAGCGTCATGGTCTCGACATCACCCCGCCGTTGTATGGAGACGATTGGGGTATTGCCGGCGCTCAGGCGCAGGTGCGCTTCGTCAGGGGAGAACGGATGCCACTGCCGGGCAAAGTCCACCGTGATCGCATCGCCAACCGCGAACGGGTTGGTATGGCCGGGGACCCTGACGGAGAAAACCCATCCCGTGTCGGCACCTTCCTGGTCGACGGTACGCCGGAGAGGACGTGGTTGCGCCCTCGTCTCCGGAACCCCAGAGCTCCATCCCTCCCAACGTGCGACACGCTGGGTGGATGCCACTGCCTATCTGACCGACAGTGCCGGATAGGGCCACAGAAGCCTGCAGGGGGTTCGCTGAAAACGTCGTGCCGTCGGCGCGAGCGCCACACGCCCGGATCACCGGCGAGCTCGTCGTGGAGGAGCATTCGGGTGCGTCGGAGTCACCGGCACAAGCGGCCGCGGCTGCAGCCATGAGACCTATGGCGACGGAGCAGGCGGTTCGCAGGGACACGGCTTCAGGTCGGTGCACCCGCCCGAAGCCTACCGTTGCCAGGCCACGTTACTGATGCCCCCGCCAGGAATCACCTTGAGCTGATAGCGCCCATCGGCGCTCATGATCCACAGGCCCGAGCGGCCTTTCCGGGTCGAGGTGAACGCGATGTAGCGGCCGTCCCGCGACCACGACGGGTACTTGTTGTTGCCCTGGTTCTGGGTCAGCCGCTTGATGGCACCGCCCTCGTCGACGGTGAAGATGTCGCTGACCCCGGCGTCCATCCCGGTGAACGCGATGAGTCCCTTGGGGCCCCAGTCCGGGGCGTAGTTGTAGCTGCCCGCATGGGTCAGCCGCTTCTGCGACCCGCCCGAGGCGCCCATCATGTAGATCTGCGGCGATCCGGCCGCCGAGGAGACGAACGCGACCTTCGACCCATCCGGAGAGAAGGTCGGGGAGACCTCATCGGCCGCGGTGTTGGTGAGGTTCTTCAGGCGCCGCCCGTCCTTGGAGATGCTCCACAGGTCCGACTGCCCACCGTAGCTGGCCGACACCACCAGCGACCCTGACTTGGACACGCTGATCTTTCGGTAGTGCCCGTCGTCCCGTGTCAGGCGGCGCCGACCGAAGTAGATGTCGGGCTTGCCCGACTTGAACGAGGTGTACAGCACCCCGCCGAGCCCCCAACTGGGGAGCATGTTGATGGAGCCGTTGGCCACCAGGCCACCGCGGTTGGCCCCATCCATATCGACGATGCCGATGGACTTCACGCCTGGCCGCACACGGGCGGCGTAGGCGATGCGGGTGTCGAACACGCCCGCCGTCCCAGTGATGGTCTTCAGCACGCCGTTGGCGAAGCGGTGGGTCGCGCGCCGAAGCTGACGCGGCTTGACCCCGGCGCCGGACTGACCGTCCACCACGAACATCTTCTTCTGCGGCACATTGAACAGCCGAAACTCCACCGTGTACGGGGCCGGTCCGGTGATGTGCGCCTTGATGAGGTACTGGGCGCCGATGTTGTTCCAGTCGCCCCAGTACGGGGTCTCCAGAGGTTCGGCCTTGGTATCGGCCAGGTAGCTGCGGGGCGGTAGGATCTTGAAGAAGAAGGACAGCAGCATGTCCCGACGCAGCACCTCGGTCACCTGGCGGCACACCTGCGAGGCCGCCTTGGTACAGCGCGCGTCGGGAATCGCGATGGGGTCGAGGGTACGAGCGCCGGGCGACACCACCACGTGGAGCCCCTCGTCGCTGTCGTCCCCGTCGGCATCGGTCCCGGTCTTGGCTTTGCCGTCAGCTGGCGTCCCTCCGGTCGGCGGCGCCGGCTTCTTGGGCATCGGCTCGGCCGCGAGGGCCGTGGAGGCGAACGCTATCGTGGTACACAGGGCCACAACGGTTGCGTGTAGAGGTCGTTGGTCCATCGTCGCTACGCTAAGGGGTGCTTGATCGGCTCACAAGAAACGCGCGGGGCAAAACGCGTCCCCACTCCTTTACGCGATAACCTCCGCGGTGCCATAGTTATTGCGACCAAGGCTCATCGACTCTCGGAGTACGCTCACATGCGGTCGACCTCGACGCTCTCTTCCTGGCTGCGCCACTGCCTGACCCTGCTCCTGGTGGTCAGCTTCGTCGCCATCCCGGCCGACGCCGACGCCAAGCGCCGCAAGAAGAAGAAAAAGAAGAAGAAGAAGGCCGTGCCGGCCAAGGTCGCACCGGTCGCCGCCGAGGGTGAGCTCGTCATCTTCTCCACCACCAACGGTGCCATCGTCGAGATCGACGGCAAGAAGGTCGGCACGCTGCCCTTCAAGGACCCGATGAAGATCGCGGTGGGAACCCACTCCATCCGCGTCTACCTGCGTGGCTGGACCGACTTCTCCGACACCTTTGAGATCAAAGCTGGAGAAGAGACCGAGCTGGAGATCGACCTGCTGCCCTCCGCGGGCATCATGAAGATCACCACCAACAAGCCGGGCGCCACGGTCAAGGTGAACAACAAGGTCGTCGGCGTGACGCCCTTCGACGGTGACGTCCCCGTCGGCAAGGTGGACATCCTCGTGACCCTCCCGGGCCACAAGGACTGGACCAAGAAGATGGATATCGCGCCGGGCAAGACCTACGACGAAACCATCACGCTCGAGGCGCTTCCCAACGTCGGTAGCGGCCCGGAGTTCTACGAGACCTGGTGGTTCTGGACGATCATTGGCGTGGCCGTCGTGGGCGGCGCCACTGCGGGGGCCGTGGTTGCGACCCAGGACGGCGGCACCCAAGCCCCGGTCGCCGACTTCAAGATCACGATCCCCTAGGGGGGGGAAGGCTCTCAGAGGCGGAAGCCCATCCGGCCAGAGCGCCGGATGGCGCCGTCTTCGCCCTCGCCGAGGTAGAAGTCCACCTCGACCGAGCACTCTTGCAGGTCGTACATCGCGTGCCAAAGGGTCCACGCCGGGCTCGCGCTGATGTACTGACCCACGCCAGCGGGAAGCGTGGCCGCGACGCTCTCGGACGCGGCCAGCATCGCGCTGCGTTCGGCACCCTCGGGGCGATGCGCCGACCCAACGGCCGTCTGCAGCCTCTGCCGTAGAGGAAGTGGTCGCCGGTGACGTCGCCGATGATGAAGTGGCACGAGACCCACATGGTGTACTGCGGGGTCGACGCCAGTTTCTGGCGCGCTTCCTGCGCCGTGGCGCAGGTCTCGAGCAGCCAGCGCACCATCTGGACCTCATTGATGCCGAGGCCGTTCGTGTAGGTCGCCGTGTTGGCGGGCCCGCGGACGACGTCTACGGTGGCCATCAGGGCGACGGACAGACCAGCGCTGTTGATGCCGTCGGTCGCGCCGCCCAGCAGGTCGTAGGTGGTCAGGGTAAGCGCCGCATACTGACCGCGGGTGTCGCCCGTCGGGCGCGACGCAATGATGAACGGAGCGGCCGTGGCGTTGATGGCCTCGGGTGGCGAGGGCCGCCCCATGAGCTCGTACACTGTACCGGTCGTGAAGTCGTAGTTACGCACCAGCGTGGCGTGCCGTTGGGCACTGGTGGCTGGCGGCCAGAAGACGTTGGAGCAGCCGGGGCCCGCCCAGTAGTAGTAGAGCATCGTAGGGTCGATGGGGGGCGCGTCACCGCTCAGGTCGAGGCCCAGCTCCTCGGCGACGCCGAGGGACCGTTCGTACTGGGCCGGCCAGTGCTCCTCGAGCCAGACCAGTTGGGCTTTGACGGTCTCTGGGTCGGCCCACGCCGTGGTCTTGTCCGTGCCCAGCTCGGTGGTGGCGATACGGGCGAGCTCGCGTCCCATGGCGCGGTAGGACCCTTCGAGGGTGAGGTGGCGAACGGTCATGAAGTCGTTAGCGGATCAGACGCAACATGACCAAGAGGTCGGCATTCGCCGCCCCCTTGGTCAAAGCGTCTGGAATCGTTGAGATGTATCGCCCTTCGGGCTCCGGCCGATCAGCACGGCTAGCGCCGCACTGATCCGGCGACAATGGTGTCGGTGAGTGAAGTGGTCATGCTGCGGCTCCTTCGGTCGTGGTGCCCTCCCGGAGGGCGTGGATGATGTCGTGGGTGGGGAGCGTTGTGGCCCCCCTTCGGTTCATGCGGACGATGCCGCTCTGCCGGCCTTTGGGGGACCCGGCTGCGACGGCGTCCGTGGCCACCAGGACCTCGAAGCCATGGCGAGCGGCCCCTCGGGCGGTGTCGGCGACGCAAGCATTGGCGAAGACGCCGGCCAGGATGACGCGCCGGACGCCCTGGTCACTCAGCCAATGCGCCAGGGCAGGGCGGTGGAACGCGTCGTTGGCGGCCTTCTCGAACGTCGGTTCGCCCGCGGCCGGGGCAGGGCCACGCGGGTCCAGCTGGGCGCCGTAGCTACCCTCGATGGCTGCGAACTTGCGGAACAGGTTCCCTACGGACCACCGGGGAAACGCGTTGACGATGTGAGCGACCGGCGCCCCTGCCGTGCGAGCTGCAGTGACCAGGTCTTGGACGGCAGCGAGCAGGCCTTCCACCTGGTCGCGGCCCACCCGGAGGCGGCCGTCGTCGGCGAGGAAGTCATTTTGCAGGTCGATGAGCAGTAGGGCGGGGGCGTCTCGGAGTGTCTCGTCCATGATTTATATTGTTCGGACATAAATATTTTAGTCAACACAAAAAAAGATATCAGCGACGCCAAGCCCCGTTGGTGGGGCGCGCGAACAACCGACACACGTGCCGGAGCGACCGAGGACGCGAGGTTGATGGGCGGCGCCAGCCGTCCATCACCCTCCCGCCCGCAGGAGCGCAGGCGCGTGCGTCGGTCTCAGTGGGGCTTGAAGCCGCTCTTCTTCGGCTTCTTTGCGGCGGGCTTTGCCTTCGGCTTCTTCTTGGCGGGCTCCGTCTTCTTTGCCGGCACTGCCCCGGCCCCGCGGTCTTCCGATGCCAGCTTTCTCAGCTTCGACGTGATGTCGGACATCGGTCCTGGCTTCAGCAGCGTCTCGTCGATGCGCTCGCCCTCGCCGCGTTTCAGCACCACCATTACGTGACCCGGGGTCTCCGCCAGCACGGTGAACTCCAGGCTCTCGAAACCGTCGAGCCGCCCCGACAGCGTCCAGCGGCCGTTCTTGATAAACGGCATCTTCACCGGCGCTGGCCCCAACTCTCGGTCGCCGTAGCGCAGCAGGACCCTTGGTGGGAACGTGTGCACCACCACCTGAGGCGTCTTTGGAGTCGGCGCCGCCGGTTCGGCGGGATCCTCGACCGCAGCCTCGGCGACCTTCGGCGCTTCGACGTCTGTCGCGGGCCTCGCTTCGTCGTCCGCCGCCGGCTTCGCTTCATCGTCTTTCGCCGGCTTCGCCTCGTCGTCCGCCACCGGCGTGACGTCGACGCGTTTCGGGTCCGTCTTTGCCGCCGCGCCAGACGTCTTCCTGGCCGCCGCGCTCGACTCCTTTACCGGGCTGCTATCGGCCACTGGAGCTTGCCCGTTGCCGTTGCCGCCACCACCACCGCTGAGGACGAACGCCAGCGTCCCGCCGAGCCCCAGCGCGAGCCCCACCGCCACTGGAATCCACACGCGTCGCGACGTGGTCGGATCCGCTGCCGGAGCCGCCTGCTTCGGTGCTGTGCCTTCCTTCGGCGGCTTCAGGTGGGGAATCCCGTCGCCGGTCATCGTGTCGTCCGGCGGCTTGAACGTCGATGGCGCCACCAGGTCCGTGTAGGATGCGGAGCCGACCACCGTCGCCTCCTCCTGTTGGTCCGCCGATACCCGCATCGTCGGGCGTTCCTGGATGTCCGCGGGCTTCTTCTTCCTCAGCCTGCTGAGCGCCTCGGCGACTTTGACACTCACGTGACCCGGGGTTCTCGCCGCGCCCAGCGGCTCTGTCCCGTCGACCGCCGTCGGTACCCCCGGCTCCTCGAGCATCTTCTGGCCCGCCACCGGCGTCAGGTCCGACGGTGACCCGATGGGTTCCGGCACGGCCCGCTGCCCGATCGCCGTCTCCTCGTGCCCTAGCTCGGCGTCGAACGCCTGATGTCCAACGGGCCGCGCGTCGATCGCTGTGGCGTCGTGCTCCATCGTCGACTCGAAGCTCGGCCGCTGGACCGCCTGCGTCGACTGCACGGCCGGTCCGCCGTGTCGGGCGACCTTGTCGCGCCCGACCTCGGTCGTTTCCATCGCGATACCGGCCACCACGCGGCCCTGGAAGTCGGGGTGCGCCTTCGACGCGCCGGGCGACGTGGCGCCAACCCTCACCTCGCCGTCCCGCACCTCCGCCGTCGTCGAGGGCTGGATGCAGCTGTCGATGGCCTCGAGCAGCTCCTCGGAGGTCTGGAACCGGTCCTCCGGATCCTTCTCCAGCAGCCGATGCACCAGCACCGCCAGCCGCTCCGGCACGGGATTGCTCGCGCCGGCTGCCATGACCAGGTCGTCGGGCTTCTCCGAGGCGTGCTTGGTCAAGTAACCCATCGGCACGTCGGCCTGGAAGAGGGGTCGACCGGCGAGCATCTCGTACAGGATGATCCCCACCGCATACAGATCGCTGCGCTCGTCGGCCTTCTTGCCGTAGCACTGCTCGGGCGACATGTGCGTCGGCGACCCCATCACCGTGCCGGTCGTCGTCAGGTTCACGGCGTTGCTGTCACCTATCCGTGCGATCCCAAAGTCCAGGACTTTGACGAAGTCCTGGTCGCCGGCCACCTCGGTCAAGAAGATGTTGTCCGGTTTCAGGTCGCGGTGGATGACCCCCATCCCGTGCGCTTCGACCAGCGCCGACACGATCTGGCGGGCGATGCGTAGCGCCCGCGGCGGCTCGATCTTGGCGCCCGTCAGCTGCGACAGCGGGACCCCGTCGAGGAACTCCATGGCGATGAACAGGTCACCGCCCTTCGTGGCCCCGAAGTCGAAAACGCTGATGGTGTTCGGGTGCTTGAGCTTGCAAGAGGCTTTGGCCTCGCGCTCGAAGCGTGCGACCGAGCGCGGGTCGTCGCGCAGGTTTGGGTGCAAGATCTTGAGCGCGACGTCGTGGTCCATCGTGAGATGGGTCGCCCTGTACACGTCACCGAACCCGCCCTCGCCGACGAGCGAGTCGATACGATACCTGTGGGCGATGATTTGACCGATCATCGTCAAAGCGTTGCAGGGCCTCCGTCCATAGACTACTGGCCGTGCGACGGACGGACAACCGTCGGGCAGCCCAGACGTGAGAACGCTGAGTTGCTGCAGGTCCGTGGACGTTTAGCTGGCGGCCGGTCCCGAGATCGAAGCGGCTGAATCGGCGGTCGTGGGTGCGGGCGCTACCTGTTCGGTGCGGTCCTGCTTGGCGTGGTGGCTCTCCACCGCGGCGGCCACGCCGCCGGCGGTCAGCGCCAACATCATCGCGCCCACGATGGCCGTCGGGAGCCAACGCTTCCAGCTGCCCTCGGTCCGCTGCTTGCGGCGCGGCGCCTCGAACGTCTCCGGCGTGCGCGCTACCAGGCGGCTCTGGCGATGACGCTCGCGCAGGATCCGGGCGTCGAATTCGTCGGTGTCCAGCGTGGCCCGCGTGTCGTGCGTTGCGATGGGAGAGGTAGCGTTCATGGCTGCAGGTTGGTACGTACGACCCCGCAAAATGGTTCCCGGAAAGTCCACCCAGCTTCGCGTCCTCAATCTGAACGTCTGGCACGGCCGTTTACCGCGGCTTGGCGCGCTGTGGCTGCAGTCCATCGAGCCGCCCGGGCAGAAGCAGCGGCGCTATGACGCCCTCGTTCGGGAGATACGGCGCCTCGACCCGGACGTCATCGGCCTGCAGGAGTGCCTTCCACAGCCGGCGTTCACCCGTCGACTCGCCGCCGACCTCGGCGGCTACGACGGGTTGGCCGCGATCGCCAATGGCGGCGTTCGCATCCGGGGGCGCGGGCTCCCCGTCGGGGTGGGCACCGGCGAGGGCGTCAGCCTCCTGGCCCGAAAGTCCCTGGGGCTCAGGGCTCATGGCAGTCCGTGGGCGCTGTCCACCGGCGGCCAGGCCCGGGAGTCCTTCTCGTTCCACCTTTCCGAGCGGCGGGTGGCGCTTGCCGCCACGGTGTCGCTGCCGTCCGGCGAGCGGGTCGGGCTGGTCTGCCTCCACCTCCGCTATGCCTTTGCGGAGTTGGGGCCCATGTACCAGGTGTGGGAGCGCCTACGCGCGGCCGGCCGCGTGCATGGTCCACCGCCGGCCGGGCTGCTGAAGGGGGCCGTGCGGCACATGCGGGTGCGGGACCAGGAGCTGCGGACCCTGACCGCCCGGCTCGACGCCTTCGTCGAGCATGTGCCTCGGGACCGGCTCATTGTGATGGGGGACTTCAATCTCGACGCGGACGCGCCGCAGCTTGTGGAGTGGGCACGCGGTCATGGGATGGTCAATGCGCTGCCCGCGACGGCTGGGGAACCGGTCGCTACCTGGTCGCCCGACACCAACCCCAACACCCGCTACAGCATCACCCCGGTTCATCCCGACGGAACCCCCAAGGAGCGGGATGCGCTGCTGTACGCGGAGTATGACGCGCAGGCGCAGAGCCCCGATCACCTCTTCGTGGGCCGCGGCTGGTCCATCGAGGACGCCCAGCTGGCCTGTGACCGGCCGGTCCAGGCGGCGTTCTCCGGCGGCGAGGAGGTCTTCGTGTCGGACCACTATGGGGTGATCGCATCACTGGCGGGCTGACCGCATCGCAGTGCTTGCATCGCTGGATAACCCTTCATCACTCACGGTTGGCACCTGACCGTTCGGTCAGGGTCCAGTCGACCCACGAAGACCGGTGCTTAAGTGTCTTCACCTCGCCAGACCCCGCCCCCCCGTGCTATAGCGCGCCGCGCGCAACCACGGTTGGGCTCTACCACACTAGCCGCTGACCCCAGTGAGGCCACGGACGTATGTCGGATCGCGAATACGGCTCAGGTGACGATTTTCCGGATCCCCGGGAAGTCTTCGAGCGCATGAAACAGAACATGGGTGTCGTCTACATCGTAGGCGGACTCGTCACCCTCCTGGTGCTCGGCTACATGTCGTTCTTCCAGGTCGAGCCGGAAGAGGAAGCGGTGGTGCTGCGCCTCGGCAAACCGACGGGTGAAAGCTATGGACCGGGACTCCACTTCAAGATCCCGTTCGTGGACCAGGTCTTCAAGGTCGCCACGGAGCGCCAGTACCGGCTCGAGTTCGGGTTTCGCTCCAACCCCGGCAAGAAGACCCTCATCACCACCAAGGGCTACCGGCACGAGTCGGAGATGCTCACCGGTGACCTGCAGCTGGTCCATGTCCGTTGGTCGCTCATCTATCAGATTGAGGACATCGAGACGTTCTTGTTCGAGGTGAAGGACCAGGAAGAGACGATTCGCGACGTCTCGGCGGCCATCATGCGCCAGTTGGTGGGTGACTACTCGCTCCACGAGCTGCTGACCGTGAAGGTAGGTGCGCTCCAGGCCGAGGCACTGAAGGTGACCCAGGAGGCCCTCCGGGTGGACGTCCCGACGGGCATCCGGATTACGGAACTCGCCATCCGCGAGACCGACGTGCCCCCCGAGGCCAAGGAGATCTTCAACGAGTTCAACCGCACCGAGCCGGACATCCGACGTCAGCTGGACGAGGCCAAGACCTCCTACACCAGCGTGACCGGCGAAGCCGAGAAGCTGAAGAAGACCGCCATTGGTGACGCCCAGCGCAAGTACAACGAGATTGTGCTCAACGCCGAGGGTGAAGCCAACGCTTTCCTGGCCCAGCTCAAGGAGTTCCAGGCCGCCCCCGACATCACCCGGCAGTGGATGTTCCTGCAGGCGATGCAGGAGGTCATGAAGGACGTTGACGAGAAGATCGTGCTGGACGACACCTCCAAGGCCGGAGGCAGCGACGGGGTCGTGAAGTTCCTGCCCCTGAGCGACATGATGAGCCGCCCGGCTGCCGCCCCCAAGGGAGGTAACTGATGAACCGCAACATCATCATCCTGATCGGCGTCGGCATCATCGGAGCGATCCTGTTCACGAAGGGCTTCTTCGTGGTGCGCCCCGACCAGTTCGCCATCGTCACCGAGTTCGGTGAGCCCATCGAGACCATCTCCGAGGCCGAGTGCCTCGAGCCGAAGGGCGCCGCGCCCGACAGCGAAGAGTGCAAGCGGCCCTACCATAAGCCTGCGCCCGGCTTTTACTTCCGCATCCCGTTCATCCAGGACGTGCGCTACCTGGACGCCCGGGTCCGGGGCTGGGACGACGAGGCGCGCGACACGAAGACGGTCGAGCTACGTACCATCGACTTCATCGCGTTTGCCCGGTGGCGCATCATCGACCCGCTGAAGTTCTACACCGCCGCAAAGACCGAGAAGAAGGCGATGGGAGGCATGGACTCCATCGTCACGGCGCGCATCCAGACGGCGATTCGTGAGAACAAGCTGGCTGCCATCGTGCGTGACCGAGGGCGCGACTACGAGGCGCGGGCGTCGCTGAACCTGCTGCAGCTGGTGGCCGACTACGAGGAGTGCCGTCCGGAGAAGGACCCCGCCATCAAGAACATCATCCAGGTCGAGCAGGAGCAGGCCAACCGGCTGAAGGCGCCGACGTCGGAGGCCGAGGCCCAGCGCGCTGAGATCGTCGAGCGCATCCGGCTGGCGGCCAACCAGAAGCTGGGTGACGAGTTCGGCATCAAGATCGAGGACCTCCATTTCAAGTACCTGAACTACTCGCGTCAGGTGCACGCAAAGATGATCGACGCCATCAAGCAGGACCGAAAGCGCGACATCGAGCAGTACAAGAAGATCGGCAACGCCTGCACCGGTACCATCCAGGCGGCCCGGGAGACCGAAAAGGGTAAGTTGCTCGGTGAGAAGGACCGCGAGGTCCGGCGCCTCATCGGTGAGGCCAACGCCAAGGCTATCGCGCTCAAGGCTCAGGCCTTCAACCAGGACCCGGACTTCTTCCGCTTCCTGCGGACCCTCGAGGTCTACCAGAAGAGCCTGAAGAGCGGGACGAAGCTGATCCTCAGCAGCGACAGCCCGCTCCTTGCTCTGATGAAGGACGAGCGGCTGATGGCGTCGGTGAAGAAGATCGACCTGCCCAAGCCCGCTGCCCCGGGCAAGGCCCCGAGCCTGGCGCCCAAGAAGGACACCAAGGCGTCCCCGCCCAAGGCCGACGACACGAAGGCGGCCGGCACCGACGCCAAGGACGCCAAGGCGGCCAAGGACGCCAAGGACGCGAAGGCCGACGCCAAGAAGGACGACGGCGCGGAAAAGAAGAAGGTCGACGACAAGAAGGCCAAGAAGCCGGAAGGCGACAAGAAGGCCGACGCCAAGGGCACTGCCGCCAAGCCGGCGAAGGCTGCCAAGAAGGACTAGACCTTCAGACAGATAGCTTCTGCGCTCGCGGAGGCTCCGGAGAGGACGGTGTGTGAAGCGCCGTCCTCTTTTGCTTCCGGGTGCTGCGCTCGGGGAGGCCCAGAGGCGCAGGTTAGGTAAGGCTTTGTGGTCCAGTTCGAAAACTCGACCAGAAAGTGACCGATCACATCTCCGGACTTAGTTGATTTCCCGGTGGAAGTTGGATGGCTGGACGATCTGATTCGCCCCACAACCCCCGCTGGGGGGGCTCCGCACCCCTCCGGGGCGCCACTCCAGCTCCGGGCTTACTCCCAATGATGGCTCGCTCCATACGTCCGGAGCTGGCGGGCGTCCGACTTCGTCGGATGCTGGCTACTCGCGACGATGGCTTGAGGCCCCACGTTCCAACGGTTTCCCGAGATGGTTGAACGTTGAGCCCTTACGGGGCGACCACTGCTGGGAGGGCGGAGGTGTGCTGCCGCGGGCCGAAGTCAGCGGTTGAGTTTCTTCATGAAGGACCGAAGGCGCGGCGAAGCATCTCCCGGAACACCTCTCTCCGTCCCAGCTGCATCAGATGGCTTCCTGGTAGCTCCGTGTAGGCGCAGTCGAAGTGCCTCGCCAGCGCTCTTGCGTGGTCGACCGGCGTCACCCGGTCGTACCGGTTGCCGAAGACGTGGATCCGCTCGGACGCGATGACCTGCTTGCGCCGCAGCGGCGCGATGGCATTGAACGCGGCTGCGAACGTGGCTTCGTCCACACCCAGATTCCTGGCGTTGGCCAGACCGCCATTGTGTCGAGCCTGGTTCCACATCAGGCGGGGCAGGTCGGAGAAGGGCACCATTGGAACGACGAAGTCCAGCTCTGGCTCTGTCGTTGCCAGCAGCGAGGCCGCAAAACCTCCCATCGACATACCCACCACGCCGACCCGTGCGGCGCCACGCTCGCGGACGGTCTTCACCATGGCCCGCACGTCCGCGATCCACATGGCGAACCCCTCGGTCGCCCGAATGGGGCGCGATGTCGGGAACTGAGGCCGCACCTTGCCTCGTGGCAGCCGGGTCCCGTGAAATGGGGCCGGGATGAAGATGGTGTCGAGGCCCTTCGCGTACAGGGCGCGGGCTGCGAATGCCTGGCTGTCGACGTTGGGGTGGCCCATGCCCCAGCCGTGCAGGACGATTGCCGCCGGGGCCGGCCGGTCGTGGCGGAACCAGCGAATACGGACCTGAGCGGCACGGGGGACGTCGCTGAGGGTTTTGACGAAGACGTCATGGAGTCCGCGATGCGGCGTCTGGAACATCGCGTCGATGACACCGCCACCACCCAGGCGGGCGCTCCTGTCTTCGTACTCGAGGGACGCAGCCGAGACCTCCGGGAACAGATCAGCGTTGGCGTAGAACGTTCGGGCTTCTGCTAGGCGTTGCTGGACCTGGGTCCGAATCTCGTCGGTGACCGACAGGGTCGGGCTTTTGAAGGCTTGCCGCACGAAGGCTGCATCCAGCGCCGAACCGACAGTCCGTCCCAGACGTTCGCGGGCCGCATACAGAATCTTGCGGGTCACCATCGGGGCATCATCCCGCGTCCTCCCCGAGGCTTTCCAGCGCAGCCCGCAGCCACTGAGCCACCGCCTGCCAGATGGGCAGGCTCTTGGGTGCGGTGACCAGCCGCATATGGTCGGGTGCCAGACCCCAAAGCTCGGCCGGGTACTGCTGCGCCTTTCCGAGTCGCCATACGGTGCGGTTGGGGAGCGGATCGAGAAAAGGCACCGCCTCGGCGGGCTGGCCGTCCAGGACGTCCCCCTCGCTCAATACGTGCAGGACTGGCTGCGATATCGACGGAAGCGCGGTGCGAAAGTCGAAGCCATCGTCTGCCGCCCACCTTCCTTCGATTCCCGATCGGTACAGGACGTCCCAGTAGGCGTTGGGCTCATCCATCGCCTTGGGACTGGTCCAGGTGATCGGGACGTAACCCCTCAAGCGTCCCAGCGCCCGCGTACCCATCATCGTCAACGCCTTGCGGGCGCGCACCCTGACATCCTGGTGCGCCCCCCAGCTCTTGGGATGCCACATGTTCACCGCCAGCAGCGCCACCGCAGCGACGCGGCGGCGCGCCTCCTCGGGGTTGCGGCCCATCCAGGCCAGTCCGACGTGGCCGAACAAACTATGGCCCAGCAGCGATACGGGCAGACCAGGGGCTACGCGCTCGGCGAGGTCCAGCAGGACAGGGACATCGGCGATGTGGTCGTCATAGGTCCAGACGCCACCTGCGGCCGCGGTCGGGCCGCTCATGCCGTGGCCGCGCAGATCGGGGACGAGTACGACGAATCCTGCCGCGACGAGGGTCGGAGCCAGGCTGGGGCGGTCCGACCGGAGCATGCTCCGCCGGTCGGTCATCATCGCGTGGCCGCAGATGATGACGCCTTCAGGGGCCGTCTCCGGGGCAGGGCGCAACACCATGACGTCCAGCACCCACCCGTCCGGCGCGGTCACGCGGGTGCGTTCCTCATGAGTGTTACGCTGGGTGTCATTCCGATCGGACATGGATGGTGCGGCGTACGAATCCCGGTGGTAGGTTCCCAGCCGCATGTGCGGCATAGTGCCTGACGCACGATAGCCGGCCACCCCCACAAGGCCAATGAGTAGGGGACGCGTGAGCAGTCACGAGACCGAGTTCCACGACCCAGAGAGCCCGCTTTTCCGAAAGTGGGCCGAGTTCATCCTCAAGCACCGCTGGTATGCGGTCGCGATCACCTTCGTGCTCACCGGGCTCAGCATCTACGCGGTGTACCCGAAGCCCAAGACGGATCTGTCGGTGGAGGCTTTCCTCGCCAGCAAGTCCGAAGAGCTGAAGGTCCTCGAGGAGTACCGGACCCTGTTCGGGCGCGACGACATGTTCCTCGTCGTGGCCGAGGCGCCCAAGGAGGGCGGCGTCTTCACGATGCCGTTCCTGAACAAGCTCAAGGGGCTTCACGACGAGCTGGGGAGCCTGAACCTGGAGATCCCAAGTCTGGGGCAGTGCGTCTCCGAGCGCCGCCAGAAGCAGCTCGCGGCGTCCGGTGGCTCAGCGGGCGCAGCACCAAAGGCCACTGAGCAGCAACCGGCTGCCAAGAAGGCGGATGCCAACAAGCCCGCCCCCGAGCCAAAGGGCTCAACGGCTTCGGAGGCCAAAGACGACTTCGGAGACGCATCGGCCGACGACTTTGGCGATGAGTCGGCCGACGACTTCGGCGACGAGTCGGCCGATGACTTCGGCGACGAGGGCACCACCGCGAGCAAGGACGGCGAGGCAAAGAAGCCCACCAAGAAGCTGTCCAAGGCCGATGCGGAGTGGGGCAACGAAGGCGGCGGAACCATCGTCGACGAGATCACCAGCCTCATCAACGCGCGGCGCACCCGCGGCAAGCCCATCACATTGCCCAACGGCAAGGAGGGCGTGGAGCTCGAGGTGGGCGAGTTCATGGACCCGTGGCCGGACGAGAGCCAGCTTTCGGCGCTCAAAGCGGAGGCTCTGGGCGATCGGACGCTGGTGGGTCGGGTGGTCAATCACGACGGCACCTATGCCGTCATCGTGGTGCGTACCCAGTGCATGGCCGAGGCGGACAGCGAAGGCGTCTATCACAAGGTCCAGGAGATCCTCGGCAAGTACCGTGGCGACGACTTCAAGCTCTACCTGAGCGGACCGCCGGCCCTGGTGGCGGGTCTCAACGGGGTGATGCTCAGCGAGATGGGCACTCTGTTCGGCCTGGCGATGCTGTGCTTCATCTTCATGATGGGCTTCATCTTCAGGCACTTCCTGGGGATCGTCGGTCCTATGGCCATCGTGTTCTTCGCCTCGGTGTGGACCTTCGGGTTCATGGCGGTGATGGGCTACCCGATGACCATGCTCACGACAATTTTGCCGACCTTCATCATCTGCGTGGGCATCGGCGATACGGTCCACCTGGTCAGCGTGTACCGCGACAAGCGCAAGCATGGCGTTGAAAACAACGAAGCGATCGCGGCGGCCATCGCGAGCACCGCCAAACCGATCCTGTTTACGACGATGACCACCGCCGTGGGGCTGCTGAGCTTCCGCTTCGCCAGCATCGACGCCATCCAGGAGATGGGCACGGCTGGCGCTGCGGGCGTGTTCATGGCGTTCGCCAACACCATCATCATCCTTCCTGCGCTGCTGTCGCTGAACAAGAAGAGCGTGATGGGTGCCCGCACCGATGGCAGCAAGGACTTCATCGACAAGTTCCTGGACTGGTGCATCCACCTGTCGGTCACCAAGAAGAAGCGGAACATGACGCTCATCGGGGCGGCGGTGCTGTCGGGTATCGCCGTTTACGGAGCACTTCAGCTGCGCGTGCATCACAACCCCCTGGACTGGATGCCCGACGACCTGCCCACCAAGGTCGCCTTCGACAAGATGGACAACAACGTGGGCGGTACCGCGACGATTCAGCTCCTGATGGAGCCCAAGGACGAGCGCGGGATGAAGCACCACGAGTTGCTGCTGGGCCTGGAGAAGCTGGACAAGCACATCAAGGATTACGTCCACGACGACGGCCGCAAGATCGTCACCAACTCCATCAGCATCATCGACATCATCAAGGAGACCAACCAGGCCCTCAGCAAAGGGGACCCTGCGGCCTATGCCCTGCCAGAGACCCAGGACACGGTCGGCGAGGCGGTCTTCCAGTTCGAGATGTCAGGGCCCGCTCAGCTGCGTCGCATGGCGACCGCGGACCTCAAGAAGTCGCAGATGACGCTCAGCGTGCGGTGGATGGAGGCGACGTCCTATCGCCGGCTCGTCGACCACGTCGACAAGGGCATCGAGGAGCACATCGGCGACAAGGCCGTCATCAAGACCACGGGGGCGGTGTTTACCCTGGTGACCACCGTCGGAACGCTCATCTCCAACCTGATGCGGTCCTTTGGAATGGCCTTCCTCGTCATCACCTTCTTGATGATGGTGTTGCTCAACGACGTCCGGCTGGGGCTCATCGCCATGGTGCCCAACCTCATGCCCATCGCTCTCATCATGGGGTTGATGGCGGCGTTGAATATCCCCATCGATATGGCCAACCTGTTGATCGCATCCATCGCCATGGGACTCGCCGTGGACGACACCATCCATTTCCTGCACCACTTCAAGGCCCACTACGACATCAACGGCAAGGTTGAGGCCGCCATCGAGCACTCGATGCAGCACTCTGGACGCGCGCTGGTGTCGACGACGTTGATCCTGTCTGTGGGCTTCTTCGTGTTCCTGGCGGCGCAGCTTTCGAGCATGCAACGCTTCGGCGGTCTCATCGGGACGACCGTCATCCTCGCTCTCCTGGTGGACCTGATGTTCGGACCGGCGCTGCTACGGCTGGTCTACAAGGACAAGGATCCCCAGGCGGCCGGCGCTCGAAAGCCGGCCAAACCGGTCTCGACTTCCGCAGATGGCGGAAAAGGAGTTGCAGATGAGCTTGTTGAATCGATCGCTTGAGACCCTGTTGGGAGCCGTTGCGCTCGTCGCTCTCGCCGCTGGCAGCGCCAGTGCGGTGAAGCCCGACGAGACCGACCCGGCCAAGATCATGAAGGCGGTCGACGATCGCGACACGGGCGACAAACAGACGTCGCGCATGAAGATGATCATCACCGACAAGTCGGGCGCCAAGCGCGAGCGCCTGGTGAGCTCGCGGTCGATGAAGTTCAAGGGTGGCACCAAGCAGCTCATCCTGTTCGAGGGCCCCGCCGACATCCGCAACACCGGCCTGCTGACGGTCGACTACGACGCCGGCGCCAAGGTCGACGACCAGTGGCTGTACATGCCCAAGATGCGCAAGATGACGCGCATCTCGTCGTCCAAGAAGTCGGGCTCCTTCATGGGTAGCGACCTGTCGTTTTCGGACATGACCCAGCAGTCGATCGACCAGTACGAGTACAAGATGCTCAAGCAGGACGCGACGGTGAAGGGTGAGGCCGTCTGGGTCATCGAGGCGCGCCCCAAGACCAAGAAGGCCAAGGACGAGACCGGCTACATCAAGAGCCACATGTGGGTCAGCAAGGACAAGCTGATGCCGCTGAAGGCCAAGCACTGGGTGCGCGAGGGCAAGAAGCTCAAGTACATGGTCTTCTCCAACATCAAGAAGATCGACGGCATCTGGATGGCCAAAAAGATCAGCGCCATGACCAAGCAGAGCGGCGAGAAGCTGTCCCAAACCGTCCTGCTGTTCGCCAACATCTCCTTCAACAGCACCAAGGTGAAGGGTGGCGACTTCACCCAGGCGCGGCTGGAGAAGGGTCTCTAGTCACGTGAAGCGCGCCTGGGCCATAGGCCTCTGCCTGGCGCTATCGGGCTCCCCCGTGTTGGCGGCGGAGCCCGGCGACAAGGCGTCGCCGTCGAAGTCCTCACCCAAGTCTGCTGAAGACGAGGGCTTCGGCGATGACGACGACGGCTTCGGCGAAGACGGTGATGACGACGGTTTCGGCGAAGGGGACGGCGATGGCGACGGCTTCGGCGGCCTCGACGACGCCGATGTCACCATCGAACCGCCCAAGCCCTGGTCGCTGACCGGCTTCATCCGCTCGCAGTGGTCGCTGTGGGCCGAGCGCTTCGATGGCAACCCGTTCGCCAAGGCGCGCCAGAATATCGACCTGAAGTACACGTACGTCGATTCGTTCTTCAAGGTCGTGCTGTCAGGACACGCCGAGTACGACTTCGCCTACCTCGTCGAGCGCGACAGCTACGACGACCCGACGCTGAAAGCCTTCGAGTGGCTGGTGGAGACTCGGGACGTCTACGTGGCCTTCACCTTCGGCGACGTGACGCTCAGCCTGGGCCGCCAGATCGTGGCGTGGGGGGATGGCGACTCCTTCAGCCCGCTGGACGTCGTCAACCCGCGCGACCAGCGTGAGCCAGGGCTGTCGGACCTGGACGATCTCCGTCTGCCGAGCCTGGCCACCCGCCTGCAGATCTCGACGGACGTGGGGCTCATGGTGGAGCTGATGGTGGTCCATGAAGCCTGGTTTGGCTTCGTGCAGCCGCTACGCGGTCCGTTCTCGCCGTTCGACAAGCTTCTGGCCGACGATCCCACCGTGGCGCAGCTGTTGGGCAACAAGACGCTGGAGATCGACCACGTCCAGGACCGGTTCGACGGGGACAACCAGCAGTTCTTCGCCCGCGCCGTCTACAAAGGCTCGGGCATCGACATGGGGTTCCACGTCGCCAGCGTGCTCGACCGGCAAGGCGTGCTGGTGCCGCCGGACCCGGCGGGCCTGCTGACCGCCGACCCCATCGTCCTGCAGTTCGATCACCCGCGCGTCCTGGTCGTGGGTTGGTCGGGGGCGTTCCCATACGACGACTTCGTCTTCAAGTGGGAGGTGGCGACGGAGGTCGGCAAACCCGTAAACGTCGGGTTGCCGCCGGCGAACTTCGCCATCTCCGAGACCGACCTGCTGACGACGATGCTGAGCGTCAGCTACAGCGGCATCGACGATCTCAACCTGGGGGTCGAGTTCCAGAAGCCCATCATGCTCAGGGACCCCGCGGCTGCCGAGGGGCAGGAGCTGCTCATCCCCATCGAGGCGCCGGCGTTTGCGGTGCGAGCCATCTACACGGGGCTGGACGAGAAGCTGAACATCAGCGCCGTGGCGACATGGTTCGGTTGGGAGGCCGAGGTCGGCCTCATTGCCCGGGCGGAGGTCAGCTACAAGTTCGTCGATGCGCTGACGTTGGGCCTGAGCTTCATCACGTACCACCCGGGAGACGACTTCGGTCCATTCTACGGGCTCGACCGGCACGACCGGATCAACCTGAACCTGCGCTGGGATTTCACCATCTTCTAGCGACGATTCAGCGGAGCCAGAGCCGGTCGGCCCGGACGTCGAGGCGCTTCTTGCCCGTGGTGTCGTCGGCGAACCCACAGAGCCTCGGGGACACGACGTACAGGTTGCGCTTGCCGTCGCTGAGCGGCTCGGTGACCAGACGGACGTTGGGGTTCCTCAGCTCGGGTTTGAGCGCCGGCAGCTCGGCAGCCGGGTTCATGAGCAGGTCGTCGACGCTGTCGGGCGGCACCTGGATGCTGTGGAGCCGTCCCTTGCGGGCGGTCTCCAGGGCCTTGGCGATGTCGGTGCCGGCATGAATCTCCACCGCCCTCAAGTACGGCAACGGCTCCCCCTGCTTATCCTTGCCGTGATAGGGCTCGAAGCGCTCGGCGCGGGCCGCCGACCCGTGCTGGGGCGCCACCCATCGAAAGGGGCCGGTGCCCACCGGTGTCTGGAAGGCGTTGGGGTCGTCGCAGCCCGCCAGCTCGCGGGGGACGGCGGGGACCTGGCCAATGAAGGTGTTGACGTCATCGGGCTTCGTCGACAGGTCGAAGCGCACGCGCCGCGGGGAGAGCACCTTGATCGCGTCGGCCCCGGGCGCGACGAGCTTCTTGCCGGTGTACTTCTCGAAGGTGCGCAGCGAGTAGACCACGTCCTCGGCCTCGAACACCTTGCCCTGGGGCGTGCACTTGCCCGGATGCACTCGCGCCCCCTCGGGGAGTGTCAGCGTGACCATGGTCCCGTCCACGGAGACATCCAGCCGGGCTACTCCGGGGCGTCGGTCGGTGGCCACGAGGCCCTCGACGACATAGTTCCTGGCGAGGTGGAGCGCGCCGCTGGTGGGGGTCGCGTAGATGTCGAGGGTGCCGACCGAGGGCTGACTCCAGTGCTGGCGATACGTTCCCCCGGACCGAGGCGTCTCGGCGCAGCTCGCCGCCATCGGGAGTGCGCGTCGGCGCTTCTGTTGCTCGCCAGGCCCGAGGGGCTGGCGCTCCGGGGCCATCGCTGCGAAGACTGCGGCAAACGCCACGCCGGTGCCCAGCACCGCAAAGAAGATGTACATCTGGAGCCGCCACTGAGGGCCTGCCAGGTTCTCTTCGTCCTGCGCCTTCACGTCCCGCTTCGCGGTGCCAGGAGCTCGAGGAGACGGTGTGGGTTCATCAGGGGCGGGGGAGGTCATCGCGCCACTATGCAGCCGCCCATGGCCCCTAACAACCACGTGTTGCCCGCTTGGGGTATGGTCATCGCCTCATGAGCGAGTCGAGTTCCAGTCAGTCCATGCGCACCCCCTGGGGGTGGCTGCGCGGGTTCGCCTGGTTTCTGGTCGCGTGGCCGCTGCTGTCGCTCATGGCGCTCGACGAGTTCGGCGACGAGGACTGGGGGACTATCCTGGTGGCGGTGCTCGGACCTGCAGCCATCGGGTTGTTCCTGCTGGCGGTCGACTGGGTGCTGTCCAAGACGCTTGGCAAGCGCATGGCGGCTCGGGGGCAAGCGCCTCCGAACATCTTCCGGGACATCTCGAACACGGCGTTGACCTATCTGGTGCTGCTCGGGATCGGCACGTTCATCGGTCTGCTGGACGACCCGGACGCCATGTCCGACCGCACGTTCGTCCGCCAGGCCCTGCTCGTGCTGGGCGTCAGCGGCGGTATCTCGGTGGCCTTTCGGGCGCTCGGCGTCTGGGTCCACGGCAAGCCGCGATTCGTCGATCAGGGCGCTGCATGGGATGCCGATCCCGACCTGATGCGATTCCTCGGGTACCTGTTCCTCATCCCGATGCTGCTGGTCAGCACCGTCATGCTGTCCTATGCCCTCGACCCCAAAGGTGATGACGAGTTCGGACTGACGGCGTGGCTCATCCTGCCGGTGGTCCTGATGCTGGCGCTGCGCTCGGCCCAGGCCCGCGCGCCACGCTACTGGGCCAGGACGCCTTGGGAGGCATGGCTACGCGGGGTGTCCCTGAGCGCGCCCTGGTGGACCGTGGCGGTGCTCCTGATGGTCGGCTTCACCGCCATCACCATCATCCTGCCGTTCAACCCGGACAAGTCGATGAGCACGACGGGGCAGATCCTCACCGGAGTCATCCTCACGCCGCTGGGGCTTTTCACCGGCTTCGTGGTCGTGATGGCGTTGTGCAAGAGCCTGCCCGCATGGTTTCGCTGCATCGTGGCGAGCCGAGCGCTGAAACGGGATCCGGACCAGTTGGCCTCCTGGCAGGCCAAGCGGGTCCAAGGGCAGAAGGGGCGCGCCGGTGGCCCCGGTGCGCGTCACGACGAGGTCTCGGTCCGTTTGCGCGACGGCCGTCAGGCGGACTTCAGCTTCATCGTCGACGATGGACGCGAGCACTGGATGGTGGATTGGCTTGCAACCCATCACCCAGAGCAGTACGTCGGTTAGTCTACCCGTCCAGCTCCACCCGGATGTCGATCAGCTCTTCGAGCGGCGCTCCCATCACCTCGGCCGCCTCGGGTGAGGGCAGGTGGGCTTGGATGTGCATGGGCCGACAGCACAGCTGGCAGTCTTCGTACTGCTCCACGTGGCGGCCCGCGTCGAAGGCCAGCTCGATGGCGGTGGGTTGCCAGCAGGCGGGGCAGGTGACGGTCACGACCACGGGCGCTCTCCGGACTCGGCCATCGACGCGGGATACGCCTCGGCAAAGGAAACGATGTTGCCCCGCCCGAGCGGGTGCAACGGTAGCGATTCCGAGTATTGTGCCCCAGCGGCGATCCAAAGCACCTCGCACGCCGTACCCCACACGCTCGTGAAGAAACCACCGCACCACAAACCCCTGCCGCTCGCTGCTCTCGTCGCCTTTGCGTTGATGCTGCTGGGCGCGCCAGCGGCCATGGCCCACACCGGGGTCGACATCACCCCGCCCAAGCTCACCACCTTCGTGAAGGCGGCGTATCCCGCCGACGCTCAGAAGGCGGGGCGCGAGGCGGTGGTCGAGTTGTGGATCACGGTCGCCGCCGATGGTGGCGTCAGCGAGGTGGCGGTCAAGAAGGGCGCCAATGCGGCGTTTGACGCTGCGGCTGTCGCGGCGGCGCAGCGGTTCAAGTTCCGGCCAGCCAAGAACGCCAAGGGCGTCCCGATCCCGGTTCGGATTCGGTTCAGCTACCACTTCAAGATCGCTCCCACCCCTCCCGCCAAGACCCCAAAACCCCGGGTCACGCTTCGCCACGGGACCCTGACCGGGGCGGTGGTGGACGACGACAGCGGCGTCCCGCTGCCGGGCCAACACGTGCGGCTGGAGCCGGACGGGTGGACCGTACACACCGACGAAAACGGGCGCTTCGCGTTCAAGACGGTGCCGGCGGGCGACCACTCGGTGGTGGTCCGCCCCACCCAGCAGCACGCGGGCGCCCGGGCCATGGTGGCGGTCGGTGCTGGACTCATGGCGAACGTCGACATCCGCGTGGGTGCCGTCGCTGCCCAGGGCCACACCACCGTGGTACGCGGGAAACGCTTCTCCGCGCCCACCGCCAGCGGGCAGGTCATCGGCCAGCGCGCGCTCAAGATGGCCTCCAAACGGAGCGCCAGCGACTTGATGCGGCTGGTCGGGGGCATCTCTGTGGTGCAGCACGGCACCGAGGGCAAGTCCTACCAGTTCTTCGTCCGGGGCTTCGACGCCGCCCACGGCAGCGACGTCGAGGTCACCGTGGACGATGTTCCCGTGGGCGAGCTCAGCAACGTCCACGCCAACGGCTACCTGGACATGGACTTCATCCTGCCGGAGCTGGTGCAGCGCCTCGAGGTCACCAAGGGCCCCTTCAGCCTGGACCAGGGCATCTTCGCCACCGCGGCGACCGTGCGGTATCGGCTCGGTGTGGCGGAGGATGAGCGCGGCTTCAGGATGAGCTACACGCTGGGCACGACGATGCGCCACCGCGTGTTCCTGGGCTGGGCCAGCGAGGATGGACAGCACATCTTCGGCGCCGAGGCTGTGCAGGACGCCGGCTATGGCGCGCGTCGACGCCACCGCCGGGCCAGCGCGATGGCGCGTGTGACCCTGTTCGACGACGCCGACGCCGGCAGGCTTGAGCTGATGGCGTCGGCCTATGCGGCGGACTTCGAGCTGCCCGGGCTACTGGTCAAAGACGACATCGACAGCGGGCGCATCGGCCGCTTCGACAGCTACGGTGACGCCGACTACGGTATCTCTGGGCGGGGACTGGTATCCCTGCGCTACGCCGGCGAGGTCGCGGGCCAGCCGATTCGGGCGCGTCTCTACGCGGGCGTCCGGCGGCTGGAGCTGCGCGAGAACTTCACCGGCGCCCTCATCGACCCGGTTCGCGGCGACGCCTTCTTGCAGCAGCAGTGGACCGGGACCGTGGGCTTCGCGGCCCGCTACGAGCCGCTCATCGGCGACCCCGACCTCAAGCTGCGGTTGGTCGCCGAACTGGGCCTGCACAGCGACCACATCGACCAGACCCAGCACGCGGTAGCCCGCAAAGTGTCCCTCGTGGCCGCCGAGCGCGACCTGGTGGGGTGGCAGCACCTCGCCCACGGCGCTCTCGGTATCCGGTGGGAGCCGCTGGAGTGGCTCGAGGTGTGGGCCGGTCTGCGGCTGACCATGGCGGGCTACGACGCGCAGGACCGCCTGACTGGCGAAGACGGGGCCGCGTTGCTCTGGGACGTCTCGCCGCGGGTTGTCGTGGCGTTCCGTCCCCTGGACACGCTCCGCATTTCGGCGTCCTACGGGCGTGGCGTTCGCGCTCCCGAAATTCGCGCTGTCGTCGATGGCACGGGGGGGCAGGTCCCGGATGGGGACGAGCAGCTCGACCGTTACCGCGGCGGGCCGCCGTCGATGACCGTGGCCGACTCCGTGGAACTTGGCGCTGTCTGGTCGCCCGCACGGTGGCTGCGCGTCGGGGTGGCCGGCTTCGGGACGTTCATCGAGCGCGAGTCCCTGTTCGACCACGTCTCGGGCGTCAACCTCGAGCGCAACGCCACGCGCCGCCTGGGCGTGGAGGTGTCGTTGACGCTGCGGCCGGTGGAGTGGCTCGAGCTGCGTGGCGACCTGACCTGGGTGGATGCCCGGTTCGTGCAGTCGGGCGACAAGGTGCCGGGCGTGCCGGCGCTGGTCGGGCAGGCGCAGCTGTCGCTCATTCATCCCGAGGGGCTGCGGTTTGGCTTCCAGTTCCTCGGCCTCGGTGCCCGGCCCTTGATGCACGGCGCCCAGGGCAGCGGGTTCGCGACGGCGTCACTGTCGTTTGCCTACGAGCGCGACTGGTTCGAGATCGGGTTCGTCGTCGACAACCTCTTCGACGCCCGGTTCAACGAGGGCGAGTACCACTACGCCTCGCAGTGGAACCCCCACGCGCCGACCAGCTACCTGCCGCGCACCCACGTGGTCCCCGGGGCCCCGTGGAACTTGCGCGCGACCGCCGCGATTCGCTACTGAGGCAGTCATGAACGTGATGCCTTACGTGCCCGTGGCGGCGGGTGTACTGCTCGCCATTTCTCTGCTCCCGACCGCCTGCGACGAGGGCTCCGAAGCCGCCCGCGTCAGCCTCCCCGTGACCACGGTGCCGCTGACGGCCGCAGAGGCGACGGTGACCAACGACCTCGAGTATCGCATCGAGGTGACGGGCGTTCGGGCCGCTATCAAGGACGTGCTGTTCACCGTCGAGGGCGAGGAGCACCTGAGCTTCTGGGACCGTCTCGGTGGCCTCGTGGTAGGGCGCGCGCATGCCCATCCAGGGCACGCCGGCGGCGGTGAGGTGACCGGTGAGGTGCTCGGGAACTTCGTGGTCGACTGGAGCCCTGGCGCCGCGTCGGCAGAACTGGGGACGGCCACGCTCATCGCCGGCGACTACAACGGCGCCGATTTCACGTACCGAGCGGCGGACGCTTCCGATGGTCTTGCTGCGGGCGACGCGCTCCTGGGGAGGGCCGCCGTCATCGAGGGGACGGCGACCCCAACGGAGGGTGGCGGGAGCGCGGTCGCGTTCACGCTGGCCCTTGACCCGACGGACAGCCCCAATGTCATCGGTGCGGTCTTCGACGCGACGGTGACCGGGACCACCAGTGGCAGCATCGGCCTTCGCGTCGTGCTCGCGGAGCCGATCCTCGGGGTGACCCTGTTCGACGGAATCGACTTTGGCGCCCTCGACGAGGACGCCGACGGCCAGCTCGCGGTGGAGTCGCCGCAGGCCGCGCACAACAAGCTCATGCGAGCCCTGCACTCGCACGATTTCTACCAGCTGGAGCTGACTTCGCCATGAATACCCCCCACGCACTCGTGCTCTCCTTCCTTCTTGTTGCCGCTGGCGCCTGTGACGACGGCAACGAGACGGCCGCGGGGACGGGAACCCTGGCCGTGACCGTCTTCGGCGAGGCCTTCATCGAGGACAAGATCCCCGCCGAGGACACCGTCGACGGTTGGGAGATCACCTTCTCGACGTTCCTCATTGCCGTGGGTGACGTCGAAATCGAGGCGCATGGCGGGACTCCCATCATCGACAGCACCCAATACGTGCTCGACCTCTCTCAGCCCTCGGGCGGCGAGGGGCACCTGCTGAAGACCCACAGCGTGCCCGCTGACGGCCACTATCACCTCGGCTTCCGCGTGGCGCCGGCCACCGCCAACGCGACGCTGGTCAACGCCACCAGTGACGGTCTCGATGCCATGGTCGCCGGCGGCTACGCCATCTGGGTCGAGGGCACCGCGGTGCGCGGGACCGAGACCAAGACCTTCGCGTGGGGCTTCTCGACCGACACCCGCTACGGCGACTGCCACTCCATGGCCACGCTGGCGGCCGGCGGTGAGGCCAGCACCATGCTGACCATCCACGCCGACCACGTGTTCTTCGACAGCCTGGTCTCCGACGAGCCCGGCGTGGCGTTCGACATCATGGCCGGTGCCGACGCGGACGCCGACGGCGTCATCACCCAGGCCGAGCTGGCCGCCGTGGACATCACCTCGGAGGCCAAGTACCAGGTCGGCAACCGGACCGACATCACCGACCTATGGAGCTATCTCGAGGCCCAGACCGGGCTGCTCGGTCACATCGACGGTGAGGGCCACTGCGACGACGTGCAGTAGGACGTGGCCCGGTTCGCTGTCGCTCAGGCGGCCTGCTGCAGCTCCCTACCGAGGACCTCGAGCTGCGGGACCTTTCCGAACAGCCAGCGAATCGTCTCGGCCGGTGGTTCCGCACGAATCAGGATGACACGAGCGCTTGCTCGGCTGGCGCCGACCAAGCGCTCTATCATCCTTCAACTATTACATGTATCGCCCTTCGGGCTCCTAAAGGCTGCTCATCAGCGCCACTGCGTGTCACTGATGATCCAGACGCAACATGACCAAGAGGTCGGCATTCGCCGCCCCCTATGGTCAAAGCGTCTGGAATCGTTCAGATGTATCGCCCTTCGGGCTCCGGCAGGTCAACACGGCTAGCACCGCATTGATCGCCGCCCGGTCGTGAACCAGCTCCAGGTGGCAGCAACTGCACAGGCTGGCGGTGTTCGAGGCCTCGTGACCGCCGCCTCGGGACCGGCTCTTGTGGGTGTGGCGGGCGATCATTGTCGCCGCTTCGAAACCGAGGTGGCCGCCTTCGAGGGCCTGGCTCACAGCGGGTGGACCGGGGCTGCTCCTCGTCGTCGTAGGAGTCATCGACGCCCGTTTCGTCGTCGGCCTGTCTCCTCGTCGCCGTCGGCCTTGGCTTCATCGCTATCGGCCGGCTGTCAGCAACAGCAACATCAGCATCGTCTTCATCAGCCTTTACCGCCGAGGCTTCCTCAGCCTGCTTCGCCGCAGCGGCCAGGCGCTCCTTCATGGCGGCGACGGTGGTCCGCTTGGCCCCCGCAAGCAGCTCCAGCTCGACAGGCAATCAGTCAGGTGATCCGATTCGCTGTCCTGCCTCGTACCCCTGATGATGGGTGATTCCGAGGCAGTACAGTGACGATGGCCGCGCCAATGAACAGCGCTGCGGCATTGGTCCCGACGGACGCATTTGGCGCCGCCACCCAGGCGCGTCCGATGCCCGCGGCTGGGGTCGCGCCGGTTCGCTGGACGTTCGGCTTCGACCTGCCCGGCATCGGCGCCTCCGAGCTCTGGCTGGCGCTCATCGACTCGTCGACGTTCAACCGGGCCCTGCCGCATCCGCGGATGAGCTACCGCGAGGAAGGCGGCGTGCTTCACGGTCGGTGCCGTTACTCCGGAATTCTGCACGAGTGGACCGAGCCGCCGTGGGACTGGGTCGCCGAGCGTCACGCCCTGTGCGTGCGGCACTTCTCCAAGGGCCTTTGCCGCGAGATGCGTGTGCACTTCGACGTTCAGCCGTTGCTGCAGCAGGTCGACGGGAAAGCCGGGTCGCGGCTGACCATCAGCATCGTGTTCGTGCCCCGCAACAGGCTCTTTGCGGTGGCCTACAAGCTGGCCCGCTGGGACTGGTACATCCGCTACCGCCGCGCGGTCCGCGCGCTGGAGCGAGACCTGCGCGCCGGGAAGCTCCCTGCCCTGCGCAAGCCCATGCGCCGCGGGCTCACGCCAGGGGCCAAGAGGCGGCTCGGCGGTGCCCGGCAGAAGCTGCTGATGGCGGGATGCAGCGCACCGTCCGTGGAGACGCTGGTCAGCCTTTGCATCGAAGGCGATGAGGTCGACCTCGAGCGGATGCGCGTCTACGGCCTTGCGCGCCGGTTCGGCATCGACGAGCGGGACCTGCTGCACACGTTCCTGTACGCCACGCGGGCCGGGCTGCTGCAGCTGTCGTGGGACCTGTTGTGCCCCCACTGTCGCGGGCCGCGAGTGAGCGTCGGCGGGCTCGAGGAGATCCCCGAGGAGGCCGCGTGCGAGCCCTGCGGCATCCGGTTTGGCGCGTCGCGCCGCGAGAACGCCATCGAGGTCACGTTCCGGGTCCATCCCAGCGTCCGGAAGGTCGAGCGCCGAGTCTACTGTGCGGCAGAGACCGCCGAGAAGAAACACATCCGGCTGCAGCTGATGGTGGCGGCGGGCGAGACGCTGACGGTCAACAGCGGCCTCGGTCCGGGCAAGTACAGGCTTCGCGTCGCCGGGGAGAAAACGACGCATCCGCTGTGGGTCAATGAGGGTGGCGCCACCGACAACGCGTCGGTGCAATGGTCCCTTTCCGCTGCGCCGTCGGTTCAGGCCACCCAGCCGTCGCCGCGCTTCGAGCTGCACAACGATGGCGCTCAGAACGCGCGATTCATCGTCGAGGAAGCAGACTTCCGCGATGACGCGCTGCTGCCCGGTGAGCTGTTTGCGATGCAGGAGTTCCGGGACCTCTTCTCCGAGGCCCACCTGTCCAGCCGGCTGCAGCTGGATGTGGGCACGATGACCGTGGTGTTCACGGACGTCGTCGGCAGCACGGCGCTGTATCGGCGGCTTGGTGACGCGGCAGCTTTCGCGGCGGTCAAACAGCACTTCGAGCTGGTCGGGACCCTGGTCGCGGCGCACAACGGTGCGGTGGTGAAGACCATCGGGGACGCCGCCATGGCGGTCTTCCCCAACCGTGCGGACGCGGCGGCCATGGCGGTAGCGCTGGCGCATGCGTCGCTGGAGGACCAGGGCGCGGTCGACTGCCGGGTGACGCTGAACAGCGGCCCATGCCTGGCCGTGAACCTCAACAGCGGCATCGACTACTTCGGCATGACCGTGAACGTGGCGGCCAAGCTTCAGAGCCTGGCGGGCGCCGGCGAGGTGGTCGTGTCCGAAGCGATGTGGGGCGACCGAGCGATTCGCGACGTGCTCGATGCAGCGGCTGCGACCCGCGAGGCTATCGACGATACGGGCCTGGAGGACGCTCCGACGGCGATGCGGTGCCGCTTCGGGCCACGCGGCTGAGTGTTTGACGTGGGCCCGTCTTCAGGACGTCGGCTTGCTTTCGTTGCCGCCCCGTGGGGCTCCTCGACGCCCTGGATGCGCCTGTGCCATCACTGTGCCCGCGCGTGAGCGCTGGCACAGATCGCCCACAGCAATCGAGGCGAACGCGCCCGGAATACCTCGCGCAATGGCCCGACATTAAAGGTGGTTAGGCGTCGGCGCATGACGTGGCACGCGGCTTGCGTAGCACTCCCCGAGTAGGAGGCCGCCATGCGAGAGCACCAACAACGCCCCCCCGAGCGACAAGCGCGACGTGCGGCTTGGTCCCACGCGAATACAGCGCATCGAACGACGCGCGATGGCGCCGCCCACGCGCACCGGATGGGGGACTTCACCGCGTCTCTGACGGCATCACGGGTGCAGCTCGCCAGTCTCGACAGCGCTCTCGTCCAATTCCGGCGTTCCGTGCAAGAGCGTCAGAACCCGGGCGCGACCCTCGCACACGCCCGAGCGGGTCTCACCGGTGGCAGCGAACGCCTTCCGCACCTGGACGCCATTCAGCGGTCGTTCGGACACCACGATGTTACTGGGGTGCCTGCTCACCGAGGGGCCGCCGCCCAGGAGGCGTGTCGCACCCTGGGAGCGCACGCCTACGCCACCAACGGCGCAATCGCTCTCGGCGCCGACGCGGACCTGCACACCGTGGCCCACGAAGCCGCCCACGTCATCCAACAGCGTGGCGGCGTGCGGCTTTCGAAGGGGGTGGGCGCCCCGGGCGACGTGTATGAGCGCCACGCAGACGCGGTGGCCGACCGTGTGGTACGCGGCGAGTCGGCCACGGACCTGCTCGACGCCTTTGCAGGGGGCTCGACCGATACCTCATCGGTGCAGCTTGTGACCTGCGGCGACGCCGAGCAACCCGAAGCCTCGGGGCCCAAGGCCAAGCTCAGTAGCGAGAAGTTGGGCACCTCGGTCGCCACCGACGGCAGCATCGAGAAGTGCAAAGAGGAAGGCCCATTGAAGGCATGCGCCACTACGAAACCGCTCGCAGGGGAGGTCGGGGGCTCCATCCAGCTCGAGATTCCGGTCAGCGGCGGCAAGCTCGCGGGAACCCTATCTTTGACGGCGAAGGCCAACGCCTATCCAGTGCCCGTCGTCGTCAAGGGCACCCTTTCAGGGGGAGGCGAGATCGAGACCGGGGGCGGCGACGTCGGACTGAGCCGCGCCATCGCGGTCGAGGGTCGGACGGTCGCGACCGCCAGCCCGTCGGGCTACGAAGCTCCGTGTCTCCAGCTGAACGCGACTGTCACCGACAGCGTCTCCCTCGGAGTCGTCAGCGTCAGCGACTCCGAGTCACGAATCAACGGGATTGGCGTGGTCCAGGACATCTACATCACGACGGGCCCCCTCGACATCAACCATGGTGATATCCACCTCGACGGTGAGAAGATTGTCGATCTGGCGTGCGAACTCATCGACCCCTTCATGACCGAGTACATATCCGAGAACGCCATAGACCTCATTTCCTCAGCGGGAGAGGGATTGAGCAATGCGGCGGACGCCTTTCTCGCCCCCTTCGAATCGGGACCGGAGGCGGTCCAGCCGCCCGATGTTGCGCTGGCGGCGCCACCGCTCAACGCGCGGCCCGGCAATCGGCCGCGGCTCAGTTCTGGAACGCCAGTGAAGTACCCCATCGAGAAGGTGGTCAAACTCTCGAACCTGGGCGACCACCCCGACTTGAGCTCACCGCAGTGGGAACCTCGCTTCGACGAGAAGGTGTGGATCCTGAGCAAACGCGGGGTAGAAGAGCTCCCCGTGGTCATTCGTGGCATTGATGACCACACCACCGCCGAAGTCCGAGCGGTCGACGAGGCCTTCTACAGCGAGCCCCTGAAGCTCGACGGCGTGCTGGCGGATGCCAGCGAGGCGGCGGCCAAAGAGCCGACGGCCGACGACTACGACGACGCACAGAAGGAACGCCTCGCCGCTGCGCAGGAGGCTGTAAAAAGGGCGGACGAGCGCTTGTTGGCGTTGGAGACCGACCAGACTCGCTCCATTCCGCAAGAGCGTATCGAGGAGGCAAGGCTCGACCTGGAGTATGAGCGTCAGCTGCTGAAGGCGACCCGGGCGGACCTGAAGTCGCAGGTCAACGCCCAGGCCATCAGTTTTGCCGAGAAGGTCAGAACGCTACAGGCGATGGGTATCACGGAGATCACCGTGCAACCGGGTCAGTCGGTCACCGAGACCGTGGAGTCCTACCTCGCCGACCCGACACCTTTGGAGAGTCACCCCGGTGACTCCGAGCCATCACTGAACGTCTCTCTCGAGCCGTGAGGCGCAGGCGTTCGTCTGTCGTTTGGCCACCTGGCTCCACTCGGTGTCAGTCAATCTGAGCGGCCTTCCCCGGGAAGTCCTCCGCCTCGACTTCCACCATGTGCCCGACCAGGGACGCGTTGAGGGGCGGCCAGGCCCTTCAGCCCGTGCTGGGCCTCCAATACGCGCTCCAGGGAAACCTCGAAGCCCTTCTTGGGGGCTCCAGACGCCTCCCAAGCGAAGCGACGCCACAGCGCGAGCGCTTCCGGGCCCACGAAGTGGCCTTCCATCCGCTCGATGAGGCACCGCGCCCAAGCAACCATCGCGGCTGCTGACGCAACCGCCTCATCTCGAGCCAGAGTGTCGATGGCGGCCTCGGCATCGAGACCCGCCAGGTCACATACAGTCTGCTCCATGAGACGGCGTGCGCGCCGCTTGTCGGCCGTTCTCAGCTTCTTGGGCCGCAGATGCGGCGCGGCGACAATACGGGCACATATCGGGCAGGCGCAGCCCCACGGGCTGGGCATGCGGCGCGTGCCTGGCGCCAGGTCGTAGGACGCCACCAGGTAGGACCCGAAGAGGTTGGCGAAGTTCGCCAGGCTGTCGTCGTCGAAGTCGGGCGGACGACACTCGTTTGGCAACGTCCAGAAGACGCTGCGCAACCAGAGCAGGGTCGCTTCCCCGGTTTCCATCCATCGGTGGGCGGTCTCGACCTGCAGCAGCGCGGTGTCGACCTTGAGCGAGAGCCAGCGCAGGAGTCGATGACTCCGTCGCTGGGTATCGAGGGCTAAGGCAAGGATGTGTTCATCGAAGCAGACGGGCCTCCATATGCGTGGGCAGCGCTAAGGTCGACTCCAGCCAGCTGCCGTCAAGGGTCGAAAGGCCGAGCTGACATGCCGGAATGTCTCGTGGTCGCGGCCGATGTCAGACGACGTTCGTCGCCACTTGGCGACAGGCAGAGTCAGCCGGTGTCAGTGGTCCTGGGCCAGCCGGTCGGCACACTCCGCGCGTCACCCGAACGGAGTCCACCATGCGCCCTGTCCTCATCACCCTCGCCTTTCTCTCGAGCACTGTCCTCGCCTGCCAATCGCCCGGCGACGGCTCCTCCAGCGAAGCCCACCTCGGTGGAGCCGACGTCACCTTGGACGGCGCCGACCAAGCCGACGCCCAGCCCATCGACGCCCCTACTGGGTCCGACGATGGGGCGCCGGACAGTGGCGACCAGGGACCGGGCGCCTCGTGCATCCCCTTCACCGAGCTGTGCATCGGCGCCAAGGTGTACGTTTGCCAGGGCGACGGCGAGACCGTCACGCTCGTCGAGGCCTGCGCCGAAGGGCAAGAGTGCGTCGACGGCGCCTGCGTGACGCCGTGCGTACCCCACTGCGACGGCGCCGAGTGCGGCGACGACGGGTGCGGAGGCTCCTGCGGCAGTTGCGCCGACGGCGCCTGTGAGGCCGGGAGCTGTGTCGTCGCGTGCCAACCGGATTGCGCCGGGCTGGCGTGCGGGGACGATGGGTGCGGCGGCTCGTGCGGCACCTGCGGGTCCGGGACGTCTTGCGGCGGCGGCCAATGCGTCGCCGACTGCGTCCCCGCCTGTAGCGGCAAGGTCTGCGGGTCGGACGGATGCGGCGGCTCCTGCGGCGGGTGCCCCAGCGGCCATTCCTGCAACGACGGGCAATGCCTGGCGCCGATCCCCAGCTTCGGCGTCCTCGCGACCCAACCCGTGAAAGCCGATGACTGCTCGGTGACCACCGACGAGCAGGGGACCGTCTTCTGGGCGATCAACCCGCCGGGCACCGCCAACAACGAATACTGGCGCCTCAATGCGGATAACACCCAGACCCTGATGCTGGTCAAACACCACTTCGACGATGACGACTTCGCCTTCGAGGGCGGGCTGTACCACGCCCACCAGGCGGGACCGGCGCGCTATCCCACAAACTCGGTTGCCGCCCAGCTCAACTGGTCCGGCACTTGGGCCAGCTATGCGGTCGCTTCGTGCGGCGGCTTCGACGGCAGCGAGAACCTGCGCCTCGGCGACAGCATCTATTACCTGTGCGACGACGCGATTCGGACCTCCACCATCTCGCCGTTCGACGGCCCCAATCTGCAACTTGGCCCGGTCGTCATGCCGGTCGACGCCACCGCGCGGAACCTCGACGGCTATGGTGACATCCTGGTCTGGCGGACGACCGACCCGTGGGAGACTCACTGGATGGACGTCAACGAGCCCGGCACCAAGCATCTCGTGACCGGCGATTGCGACGGCAGGAGCGCGACCACCGACGGGGCGTACCTCTACTGCACCACCTACGCCGCCTTCCACAAGATGGACCTGCAGACCGGTGCCTACGTCGCCAGCTGGCCCAAGGAGGACGACCTGTACGATGAGCGGCTCTTCTACCACGACGGCTTCGTCTACGTGACCTCACGCTTCACCGGCGCCGCCCACACCATCCGCCGCTTCAGCGTTGACGGCGGGCCGGTCCAAACGCTGGTCGACAGCGCCGAGTTCGACACCTTCGGCGACCTCGCCTTCAGCGACGACGCCGCATTCGCCTGCGGCATGCGCCACGTCTCGGGCGAGCACACCGCCGTCGTGCTGAAGTTCCCGTTGGAGTGACAGCGGAGCCCGCCATTCCGCGTTGGCTTGAGGTTCAGGGGCTACAGATGCATATCTAGTGATACGCACACGGCCGGAGGACAGCATGACATCGTGGCGCCTGGCTTTGGTGTGTCTGGTATTGCTGGCAGCGCCTGTCGCGCAGGCCGAGGTCTACTACGTCGCCGTTGGCGGTTCCTCCGGCAACGATGGGCTGACACCGCAAGCCCCATGGTCCATCGACCATGCCTTCACAACCGCGACGGCAGGCGACACGGTGCACGTCAAAGCCGGCGATTACGGCGAACAGTTCCTCGTCGTCGCCAACTCCGGCACCCCTGGCAACCCGATTGCGTTCGTGGGCTACACCGACATCCCGGGCGACGTCGTCTCCAGCAATGGCTCCACCATCAGCTACGGCGAACCGCTGTCGCCCGAGACCATGCCGCTCTTGGAGAGCATACGCGTCAACTCCGAGGGCAGCGGGACCGCCATCTCGGCCAACCTCAACAGCCACATCGTCATCGAGAATTTCCAGATTCGGTACTACGAGCTCGGTATCCACGCACAAGGTGGGCAAACGACGATCCGCAACGTGATCGCCGTCGAGCAGGGCGACTTCAATCCCGCCCACTCCTACCCCTCCGGCACCGACAACGCCTTCCTCAACTACAGCGGCCGAGGCATCGTCGTTCACGGGGACGGGGCGTTGGTCGAGAACTGCCTGGTGGTCAACGCCGGCGCCGAAGGCATCATCGCCCGCTCGGGGTCGGGTATCACGCTGCGCAACAACGCCGTCTACGCCGACCAGAACGTCAACCCGACCGACTACTACGTGCTCATCGCCAACGGCACGACTGACTCGCTGGTCGAGAACACCACCGTCGAACGGGTGGGTAACCTCCTGCACGGAGGGCACGGTATCTGCCTGAAGGGCAACGAGCCGGTCACCGGCAACGTCGTCGAAGGGTTCAATGTCACCAATACCAACGTCGAGGTCCAGTTCCCGCTGGTCAGCAACAACACCCTCCGCAACGGCACCATCAACCGCCCGCCGGGGGGCGACAACGACAACACCGCACTAGTCTTGGCCAACGGGTCCCACCACAACACCTACGAGAACATCGTCATCGATGGCGGCAACGTGTCCTTCCGCGACTGGGACGACGGCCTATCGGGCGACGAAAAGAACTCGTCGGATGACAACGTGCTGCGCAACCTCATCGTCAAAAACAACCTGTCGGGCATCGCGTTCCACTACTTCCACGTGAACAACCACCCGTCCGCAGCCGACAACAACGTCTTCGAAAACTGCCTGTTCGTCGACCTCGACTTCTTGTTCGAGATCGATCGCGCCAACAGCAACACCCAGCTCATCAACACCATCATCCACGACGTCGGCGCCTACTCGCTGCAGCGCATCACGGCCAACCCGCTGTATCCCATCGACGTCAGCTTCGCCCACACCAACTTCTCCAGCGTCGGGTTCGCTGTTCCGGCCGGGACCAGTGTCACGCAACACGAGCCCGGATTCGTCGACGCCGCCCAGGAGGACTTCCGGCTCGAGGAGACCAGCCCGCTGGTCGACGCTGGAACCGTGACCGGCGCCGCCGCGGACATCGACGGCGTCCCGCGCCCCCAAGGCCTCGGCTTCGACCTCGGGCCGTATGAAGCGTTCGACCCCACGAGTGCCGCACTGGTGCTCCAAGAGAGCGAGCCCGGTTTTTGCGGCGTCGACGGGACCGTGGATTCGGACAACGCTGGATTCACCGGCAGCGGCTATGCCAACTCCGACAACGCGCTCGGTGTTTCCATCCTCTGGTCTGTCGACGTCCCGACCGCCGGGCCGCGCGACGTCGTTTTGCGCTTCGCCAACGCCTCGACCAACCCGCGGGACGGGGAACTCGAGGTCAACGGCGTCCCGACCGGCGTCGTCGTCGCCTTCCCCCCGACCGGCGCCTGGACCGACTGGACCACATCGATGCCGGTCACCGTCACACTTGAGGCCGGGATCAACCAGATCGCGTTGACGGCAACGACCGACGAAGGCCTCGCCAACATCGACTACTTGAGCATCGCCAACCCCGATACCGATCTCAACGCCGCCGCCGAATGCGGCGCGAACAACAGTCCGCCGACGGCCATCGTGACGACTCCCGAACCGACGTTTGCCGAAAACACGGTGAACCCGAGCGTACAGCTCTCGACGGTCGACCCCGACGGCGGCGCCACGCACACCTACTCGCTGACGATTGACGGCGCGGACACGGCGCTCTTTGCTATCATAGACACCACGCTGCAGCTGAACGCGACCCCCGACTTCGAGGCTCCCACCGACGCGGACGCCGACAACCACTACGAAGTAGGCGTCCAGGTCGATGACGGCGCGGGCGGTGTCTACGCCACCACGCTGCTGTTCGTCATCACCGACGTCGACGAGACGTTGCCGCCAGATGGGGACGCCGACGCGGGAGGCATGCCTGAAGTCGTTGGTGACGTGGTGGAGGACACCAGTGGCCCAGAGGACGTCGTTCAACCGGACGTCGCTGAGGAGGTCCCCACGTTAGATGCTGCGACATCGGATGACTCCGCAAGTCCTCCCGCTGAGACCCGCGATGACCTGCTCACCAAGCCGCCGCCCACCGAGGACGCAGGCTGCTCGACGGGGTCTTCGTCTGGGCCTTTCCCATGGCCGTTCGTCGCGATCGTGTGGGGATGGATGTTCACGCGGCGGGGGCGACGATGGTGCATCTAGATGGGACCGGGGTCTCCCCACGAGACGAAGCTCGCCCAGAAGAACGGGTGCTTCGTCTCGCGCTTGGCCAATAGACCCAGTTGGGTTTTTCGGAGCGCCACCGACCGCCGCGCGCCTTTGAGCAACCGGCCGTAGAAGCCGACCATGAGCTCTTTGGTAGCGTCGTCGTCGACCTGCCAAAGGCTCACCACCTGGCTCTCTGCGCCGGCCAGGACGAGTGCCCGCCGAAGGCCGTAGACCCCTTCTCCCATCCGTACTTTGCCGACGCCGGTCTCACACGCCGACAACACCACCAACCGTGTCCCCCAAAGGTCCAGGCCAGCGACTTCGAGCGCTGTGAGGACGCCGTCTTCGCTACCATGCGAAAGGTGATTGCCACCGGTGAGCACCAACCCCGACCGCAACAACGGGTTCTCGGTCCCAGCATGACGCCTCGCCACCTGGTCGGGCATGAAGTAGCCATGGGTTGCGACATGCAAGATGCGCGGATGGGCCACCTTCTTGAGCGCCGCCTCGGTGGCCGCTTCGCCAGTCACGACCACCGCCTTGGGGATCAGTGCGGCAAGGGCCCTTGCCTCGTTGGCGGTGCCCGGCAGCCGCTTCCACCGACGCTTGCCCAGTCCGCGTGACCGTCGGCCCTTGGGCGTGGCAGGCGTTGCGGTCGGTGTCGTGGCCTTGGGCGGCGCGTCAATCTTGTCGAAGATCGGGTCGGCAATGACCGTTCCGCCAGCCTTCTTGGTGTTGATGGCCCTGGTGCGGAGCAGGTCGCGGGCCGAGGTCAGGTAGGTGAATTCGAACCCTTCGACCAGGAACTTGCCGTGCTCGTCGACCAGCGCGGCGAACGGCACCAGGCCGAGGCTTCCGTCGGGCGCGATGAAGACCTTGGTAGCGTTGCCCAGCAACGGCCGCACCCTCTGCATGACAAGCCGGTCCAGCGCCCGAGCTTTGCGCTTCATCTGCGTGTTCGGGTCCGCCAGAGCGTCGAGCAGTGGGCCCACGAGCTTGTCCACGGCAGCCATCGCACCCAGCTCTATCGCCTGTGCTGGGGCCTGCTTGCCGTCATCGCCACGCCGCAGCACGTACGCCACGAGCCGCCGCGATGTCTTCGAGTCACCGCCCACGTTCTTGGGATCCATGGGCCGGTACGCCACGAACTCCACCAACGCGGTGCCCTTGGGCAACGCCCCCCGGACCGCGTCGGCAGTGACCTTCGTCGACGCGCTGCGGTACGTCTTGCTCTGGGTCGCTAGCAGTCGTTCCAGGCGTTGCGCTTCGATTTCGAGCGCGGTCACGCGTTGCCGAAATACCTTGTTGCCGTCTCCTCCAGGACCTCGATTCACCACGGTCGCCAACTGAGCGCGGGTCTGTTTCAACGCGTCCATGAGCTTTCGGGCGGGGGGCTGGAGGCGCGCCCTCAAGGCCCCTCCAAGATTTGCCAAGGCATCGATGAGTCGCCCCTTGCGGGCGAAGGCGACGTTGAGTGCGTGTTCCAGCGCAGCTGCCGCGCCCTTCTTCCCAGCACGGGCGTCGGCGAAGGTAGCGGCCAGGTCCAGTTGGTGGGCGATCGTGTCGAGGTAGGCCCGTTTGTCCTTCTCGGTGCCGCTGCTCATCGTCAGGGCCAAGTGTCGCTCTGCGATCTCGAATCCGTGACTCAACTGCGCCAGAGCCTTGCGCGGGGCGTTCTGCAGCCAGTGGATCTGCCCCAGGTACTCGATGACGTGCATGTTGCGGGCGTAGTTGGCGCCGTAGAGCTTGCTCTGGGCCTTGATGATGCGTCGATACAAGCCAGCAGCGGTGTCCAGTTTGCCAGCGCGGTGCTCGGCGTAGGCGACGGAGACCCGCATCAAGCCTCGGACATGGGGGCCCAGCCCGGGGAATGCGTCGGCGAGCTTGGCGACCAGACGGTGCATGGCCAACGCATCCGCGAACCGTCCCTGGGCTTGATACGCGTTGGCCAGAGCGATGAGGGTCCCGCTCGCCATGAACGTGTCTTTACCGCCATACAGTTTGCGCCCGATCTGCCTGGCTCGCTCGAGCTCTGCGATGGCTTCTTTGTATTGACCCCGCGCGACCAAGAACCGGCCGAGTTCTTGAAGCCAAGCCATGCGGTCGTGAGAGTCCGCCCTGGACCGGGCGACCGCAGCGCGAAAGGCGGCATCGGCAGCGGCGTGAGCCTTTGTCGCTTCTGCCTTCTTGCCGAGGTCGTCGAGCAATTCGCCCAGTTTGCGCTGAGGCAGTACCGCTTCATTCGCGGTCTCCGGCGAACTCAGATAGGTGGCTACGACGCGTCGGTAGAAGGGCAGGGCGGCTTTGGCATCCCCCATGAACGCATGGAATTGGGCGACCCGCTCCAGGGCCGTGCCGAGCGCATCGGCGTCCTTGGGTGTGTGGGTCTCGGTCAGTTTCAGAGCCCGCATGAACAGTGGCTCGGCCCGTCCGCCCTCAAAACGGTACTGGTAATAGAAACCGACCTGGTGAAGCGCCCCCACCAGCCCTACGCCGCCCTTGTGCTTCTTGTCGGCCAGCCGCAGGTAGTCGGCATACAGGCGCTCGGCGGCATGATGGTCCGAGGCATAGTTGGCCGCAGACGCGCTGAGATTCAGCCACTTCAAGAGGCGCGGGTTGTCCGGACCGAGCGTCTTTCGTTTCGACACCATGAGACGTTGATAGAGCTCGTGAGCCCGTGTCCGCTCGCCAACAGCCATCGCGTAGGAAGCGGTTGTCGCCAGGAGCTCGGTGTGCTCACTGCCGGACTTGCCCGCCTTGTCCATGCGGCGTAGCGCTTTGTCGGTCAGCTTGAACGCCTTCCAGTGTTGGCGCGTCCGGTCCAGCTGCATCAGCTGTTCGTTGAGGGTGGGGGTGGACTTGCTGGCGGCGGCTGCAGGGCCGGCCGCGCAACCCAGAACCACGAGGGTCGAAAGCACGACGATGGGGCGAGACATGGTCACGGGTTCTACCAGACATTCGTGGCAGCGGCCGGCCGGGGCGGCAAGGCTGGAGAAACTTCACAATCCTTGGAACGAATCCCCCTCCAACGCGTAATGATGGTAGCCCAAGGAGCACACACCATGAGCCACCGCCGCCATCTTCTGACCCTGGTCGTCCTCGTCGTATCCAGCCTGGCGGTGACGGCCGCCAGCGGCTCCCGGGGAGGCGGCGCGACTGCCCCTGTCAGGAGCGTCGCCGATTTCGGCGGCCTCTGGGACACGACCTACGGCGAGCTTCACATCGTGCAGGACGGTCGCGATGTGCGCGGCACATACACCTACGGCGGTGGCTCGACCATCAAGGGGCACATCGACGGGCGGGTGCTCACGCTGCGCTACACGGAAGCGGACGCCCGAGGTGGCGCGACGTTTACGCTGAGCGCCGACGGGCAGCGCTTTGACGGGCAGTGGACGGCGGATGGGACGACTCAGGCTCAGGCCTGGTCGGGGACTCGGCGTGGGGCCGGTTCGGCCGACGCTGCGGCGGCACGTTGCGTGAAGCTGGGCGGCTCCGGTGGGGCGGCGGCCCGCTTCGACGGTCGCTGGGCCAGCACCTACGGGGCGCTGCAGATGAATCAGAAGGCCGACAAGGTGGCCGGGACGTATCGCCTCGGCGGCGCGCCGGCGACCGTCGCGGGCGTGGTCAGCGGACGCTGCCTCGTCTTCCGGTACAACGAGCAGGGCGCCACGGGCGAGGGCTACTTCCTGCTGGGGCCCAAGGGCGACACGTTCGCCGGCGAGTGGCGCCAGACCGGCGGCCAGGGCTGGAACCGGTGGACCGGCTCCAAGGGGACGGCCAAGGCCGGGGGCGTGGCCGTGGCCAAAGCGCGCTGTCTGGCGACCGGCGCGCACAAGGGGCACAGCGGATTTGTCGCCGGGACCTGGCGCTCGACCTACGGCGAGATGACGCTCAGCCAGCGCCGCGGCAAGGTCACTGGCAGCTACCGGTATGCCGGGGGCAGCAGCATCAAGGGTGAGGTCGTCGGCGGCTGCTTCATCTTCCGCTACACCGAGCCAGGCGCGACCGGGCAGGGCTTCTTCGCGGTCGATCCGTCGGGCAGCCTGATGAAGGGCGAGTGGCTGCAGGACGGCAGCTCCCACTGGGGCACCTGGATCGCCAAGGCGTTGGGGCCGCTGGCGCAGCTTTAGTCACGTCGCGTCCGGGTGAGCGCGGGTTTGTGGTGGGCTCTTCTTTGATTTGACGTCAAGTCAATTTATGATGCGGGCCATGCCAGCGACCGCACCCACTCCGAAAAGAATCGCCACGCGTGCCAAGCTTCTGCGGGCTGCTGGGCAGGTCCTCGCGGACGACGAGGGCCGGCTGGAGATGTCGGCACTGGCCCGGGTGGCGGGCGTGTCTCACGGGACGGCGTTCCACCACTTCGGCTCCAAGGATGGCGTGCTGTGTGCGGTCGTGGAGGACTTCTACGACCGGCTCGAGGGCGAGGTCCTGCTGGATCGGCTTGATGACCACACCGATTGGGAGGCCCGCGAGCGGGATCGTGTGCGGCGCTACATCGCGTTCCTGGTGACCGACCCGCTGGGGCGCGTCGTTCAGTCGCTGGCCCAGGTGCCCGCGGTAGCCGCGGTCGAGGCCGCGCGGTGGGAGCGGCTGGTGGCGGTGGGCGCGACGAACATCGCTCAGGGGCAGCGCCGGGGTGTCGTCACTGCCGAGCAGGACAGCGCGCTTCTGGCGGCGCTTGTTCTGGGCGCGGCGCGCTCGGCGGTGGGGCAGGCGCTGGCTCAGCCGACAAAGCCCGACGTCGAGGCTCTGACCGAACACATCTGGACGTTCCTCGGGCGAGGACTCGTCGTGCGTTCCGTCCAACCCGCGACCGTAGAGGATCACTGATGAGCGACTCCCGACATGCAAGTGGCCGCGACGATGCGCGCTTCAAGGAGGTTGGCCGGGTCGAGGACTATCTGAAGCAGGACCTCGCTCGGACCCACGGGTTCACGCGCAACGAGGCGGTCGACGCGGTCGACCTCGCGCTGGTCGAGCGCCAGCGGGAAGAGCTGCTGCGCGAGGGCTTCATCATCCTCCGGGACGTCATGCCGGCCGAGGCCCTCGTTGGCCTGCGCGCCGAGGCCGAGCCGCATCTGAGGGAGTTCGGTCGCAACACCCTGGAAGGGGAGCGGACCCAGCGCATCTACGGGCTGCCGGAGAAGATCCGCGCGGCCGACGCGTTCATCGTGCACCCGCTGATTCTGGCGCACCTCGACCGGCTGCTCCGGCCCAATTACCTGCTGTCGCAGGCGCAGGCCATCAACATCATGGACGGCTCACCCGCGCAGCCGCTGCATACCGACGACGCGTTCTATCCCTTCCCGCCGCCGCGTCCGGCGCTGAGCGTTGCGACGATCTTCGCAATCGACGACTTCACCGAAGAAAACGGTGCCACGGTGGTCATCCCGCGCAGCCACCTGTGGGGTCAACGGCGGCGGCCCCAGCCCGACGATGACCGGGTCAAAGCCATCATGTCGGCGGGCTCCTGCATCCTCTTGTTGGGGAACCTCTGGCACGGCGGCGGCGAGAACTACAGCGGTGAGAGCCGGCTGGCCTTCACCGCCCAGTACTGCGAGCCCTACCTGAGGACACAGGAAAACTACTTCCTGTCGGTCTCGCGGGAGACCGTGGCGGGCTTGTCCGAAGACATGAAGCGGCTCCTCGGCTACTCCATCCACCCGCCTTTCATGGGCATGGCCAACGGCATGCACCCGAAGCGAACTCTTTTGGCTACACCCACCTCGGGCTAGCCGCTGGTTCGCGTGCCGAGTGCGGGGCCGCGGCGAGGACGGCCCGCATCCGGAGCGCAGCTACTTGTCCTGGCAGCCCGCGATCTCGCCCTGGCTCTTCACCGAGGCGACGCAGTCAGCCTGGCCGGAGGTCATCTCCTTGCAGGCGGAGGCGAGGGACTCGATCTGCTTGCCGGCGCTCTTCATCGCGGCCTCCTTGGCGCGCTTGATCAGGGCTTCGGAAGCCCCCTCGGGGACCGACTTCTTGATCTGCGCGTCGACCTCGGCCTCCATGATCTTCGTCAGGTTTTCGGTGACCTTCTTGCACTGCTCCTCAGAGGCCTTGCCGCCACAGGCAACGGCGGAAAGAGCAAACAGGACGACGAGGGTGTACGCGAGCTTCTTCAACAACGTGATTCTCCCAGATGGTGTGTGAACCTCGGGCCACTACCTCACGGGCAAAGCAAGGGTCAATCCGGTACTTGCATCGACATGGGGAGGCCGGGAGAACGGCGACGCGCGACCACCACTAGAGCCACCAGCAACAGACCCAGAGGCAGGCTGGTGTCCCTGGTCCCAGTCGAGCATCCCTCGTCGTCCGTTCCTCCCGTCGGGGCCGTGGCGACGTCCGTCGAGAGGTCGTCGCCTGACGTCCCAGCCGCGTCGGGCGCCGAGCCAGCGTCCGACTGCGGCCCAGCATCCCCAGCGGCTTCTGGAGCTTCGTCGGGTACGGGCTCGGGGCCTGGGTCGCCAGCCGGGGGCTCGATGACCACCAGCGCCGGCTTGAAGTCGGTGCCGGTGACGACGTTGGGACCACCCTCCGCGGTCCATTCGAAGGCGCCGATGTCGACGGAGGTGTCCCGCGGCGTGCCGTTGAAGTCGATCCGCACGCCGTGGTCGGCCACGCCGGCGTCGATGATGGTCGACCCGGCGGTGGGGTAGAAATCGCGGGCACCGGGATCGGTGAAGTCCGACATCGCGCCTTGCAGCGTCTCGCCCGTCGAGCCCTCCAGGCCGCCGACGATGGCGTTGGCGACCATCACGGCGTCCGTCGGCTGGCCCACCACTCGGATGGCGTGGTTGCCATTGGGGCAATAGAAGGCGTTGTTGGCCACCAGCTGGCCCGTGCCCTGGTCCCAGTCGTTCGTCTTCAGGCAGGCCTGCGCCGCGTTGATGATAGTGTTGTGCACGATCACCAGGTCCTCGGGTACGTGGGGAGCGGTCGGCTTGCTGTGGATGCCATTGGCGCCGGCATCGATCACCACGTTGTTGCGGACGATGACCTGGCCGTTGACCTGTATGCCGTTGTCGACGGTCTGCCAGACGAAGTTGCGCTCGACGATGTTCGGCGGCGCCCCCGGCTCGCTGAAGCCGTAGACCGTGATGGCCGGATACTTGGTGTTGACGATGACGTTGTCGGCGATGGTGTTGCCCCAGCTGTTCTTCTTCAGCTCGATGCCGTCGCCCTGCTCGCCCCCGGTGGTGTCGTGGATGTAGTTGAAGTCGAAGACCGAGTTGCTGACGACGCAGCCGCCGTCATTGCAGCCGATGTACATGCCCTCGGCCTTGCCCGAGGTCTCGTAGATCTCGCAGCCGGTGACGTGCATGTGGTCGTAGGTGCTGCCGCCGATGTTCATGGAAATGCCCACGTCGCCGGTCCCGTGGATCTTCAGGTCGCGCAGTGTCCCGTGGTCGCTGGTCTGGACGCGGATGCCGTGGCTGCCCCCCACCAGCTCGAGGTACTCCCAGGTGTACCAGGAGCCCCCGACGTTGAAGGTGTTCTGGCTGAAGCTGCCCTGGATCACCGGACGTTCGCCGCTGGGGTCGCCTTTGATGACGATGGGCTGCTGCTCGGTGCCTTGCAGGTCGAGCTCGATGAACCCGCCTGCCTGGTAGGTGCCCGCGCTGAACTCCAGGGTGTCGCCCGCCTGAAGCCCTTGAAGGGTGTCGATCCAGTTGTCCGACGGAGTGACGGTGTATTCAGCGGCCTGCGCTGGCGTCACCGCCAGCAGCAAGGTCGCCGCCATCCATGAAGTCAGTCTGTTGCGTCTCATGGGCTGACCATACTCCGTTCGGACGGTGGACGCAGGATGGTCGAGCGCACCGGCAGCAGGCTTCAGCCGCCGCGTTTCAGGGCCACCGCCTGCTCATACATCTCGACGTAAGCTTCGGCCGACTGCTCCCACGAGAAGCGCTGGCGCATCGCGTTCTGGACCATGGCGTCGAACTCGGTGCGTCGTTCGTACCAGGTGTGCACCGCCCAGCCGACGGTGTCGAAGATGGCCTGGGGGTGCAGGTCGTAGAGCTTGAAGCCGGTGCCCTCGGTCGTCCCCTCCACGTGGTTGACGACGGTGTCGTCGAGTCCCCCTGTGGCGTGGACAATCGGCAGCGTCCCGTAGCGCAGGCTGTACAGCTGGTTGAGTCCGCACGGCTCGAAGCGCGATGGCATCAGGTAGAGATCCGCTCCGGCCTCGATGCGGTGGGCGAGCGCGTTGCTGTAACCCAGGTGGCACGCGAAGTTGGGACGCCCTTCGTCGCTCAGCCGCTGGAAGAAGTCGTGCGCCCAGGCTTCGCCACTGCCCAGCAGCACGAACTGCACATCCAGGTCCAGGATCTGTGGCAACGCGGCCGCGATCAGGTCGATGCCCTTCTGGTGCACCAGGCGCGATACTATCCCAACGAGCGGGACGTCCCGCACCGGCAGGCCCATCTCGCGCTGCAGGGCCTGCTTGCAGAGCGCCTTTCCGGCGAGGTCGTCAGCGTCGTAGTGGGCCGCGATGTGAGGGTCGGTGCTGGGATTCCACTCGCTGTAGTCGGTGCCGTTGAGGATCCCGCGCAACGCACCGGCCCGGTCCTGACACACCCCCTCGAGTCCATGGCCGAACTCCGGCGTTTTGACCTCTTCGGCGTAGCGCGGGCTCACGGCGTTGAACTGGGTAGCGTGGTAGATGCCGCCCTTGAGCAGGTTGACCTTCCCCTCGTGCTCCAGACCCAGGTGGGTGAAGTGTTCCCAGCCGACGTCGAGCACCTCCATGAGGCCCGGGTAGAAGCGTCCCTGGTAGCCCATGTTGTGGATGGTCAGCACCGACGCGGCCTGGCCCAGGTGGGAATCGTCCTTGTAGTGGGTGTTGAGGAAGACCGGGACGGCGGCCGTGTGCCAGTCGTTGACGTGGACGACGTCCGGAGAGAAGTCGAGCATCTTGGCGGCCTGCAGGGCCGCGCGCGAGAGGAAGACGTAGCGGTTGTCGTTGTCCAGAAAGCCCGAGCCGCTGGCGTCGTTGTAGATGCCGGCGCGCCCGAAGTACTGGTCGAACTCGATGAAGTCGATGGGCACGTCACTGTTGGGCAAGCGGCCTTGCAAGACGCCGCACCAAAGTTCGCCGATGATCCCCATCGGGACGCCCAGGGGCCCGCCGACCTGGGTCAGGGTCGACCGATCGATCTGCTGGTAGCGCGGCATCACCACGCGCACGTCGTGGCCCATCGCGGCCAGGAACTTGGGCAGGACACCCGCGACGTCGGCCAGGCCTCCGGTTTTGGCGAAGGGGACGGCTTCTGCGGCGACCATGAGGATCTTCATGCGGACCAACCTCTCCGGTTCCCGTAACGAGGCCTGCCTACCACAGCGACGTCGGAACGCCACGGTGCGATTGTTGCCAGGATGTCACCGCGGGCGACGCCGCCCATCGCTGCCAGAGGGTGGCGACGCTGCGGCGCTCGGTCCGACCCGTGACGTCAAGTGGAAGCGACCCCACTCATCGGCCGCTGGTACGACCACGCGCTGTCTCAACCGTCCAGCATCGACGCCGTGCCCGAACTCTTTGCCGAGGACCGCCGTTGACGCGGTCTACCGCCAGTTCGTCGCCAACGGCGTGGAGATCCCCGAACCCCAGAACCAGCCATGGGGGGACCGGACCACGAGCATCGACGACCCCGATGGCAACTCGCTGACGTTCTTCCAGAACGGGGCCGCCATCTGAGGAGTCGTCCAGGCTCACCCTGACGGCTGAATTGTGGGAGACGGCCGGGGCCAGCGGCGTTGGCGGGCAGCTGGAAGGACCGGGAAGCGGCGCGGGGAGCCACTTGCGAAGGGCTTTCGCGAACTGGAGAACCTTCCGGCCGCTCACCCGTTGAAGCCTCCGACCAACAAGGAACTACTCAGGAGCAGCTATGAGCCTCACCAACGGCACCGACTATGTCTTCCTCCCCAACATCCAGCTGTCGCAGCAGTCCATGACCGCCACCATGGTCAATGGATTTGCCGTCTGCACGCCCAGCTTTGTGTGTGTCATTCCAGAAGGCGCCGTGGGCTCTGTGTTTGTCGCGAACGTGTTCACCAAATACTTCCCGGGGCAGGACGCGCGCGGGGGCGTGGGCCAACTGCTGGCGGAAGCGCCGGACATCGGCACCGTCGAGTCACGGCTCCAGGAGCTCCTGGGGGGTGACAAGAGGACGGACATGGTCTTCCCGCTCGACCAGCTGGAGAAGTTCAAGGTTCACACCTGGTGGTTCAACATGGTCACCCTCAAGCGCCCTGACAAAGCGGTGAACCGCCTGGTCATCAAGGGCAAGGAACACAAGGCGGCGTTCAAGGGCTACTACGCCGAGCGTTTGGGCCTCGCCGCTGCTGCCTGAGGCGCCGCGTCGGGGAAGCCCAGCGGGGCTGGCGCGTCCTGAGAACCACACCGTCCTCGGGTTGTTTGAGACAGCCTGGAACGTATCGTAGGTGTGTGCTGAAGAACGCTCTGGATCGCTTGAAGGCCTCGGTGTCAGGTCCGTCACCCGACAACCCTGGTCGGCTTCTCGTGAAGATTACCGACGACCTCCACGGGTTTGCCGAGACCACCGACGGCAACGCGTGGACGCTTCACTATCTGATGCGTGGCGGTTACGGCAATTACCTGCTGGGCGGACCGAGCCTCGATCCCGCCCTGGTCGAGCGCGTCGACAGCTTCGGCGGCGTGTATCGGGTTCTCTCCTTCCACGAGACATTGCCTGATGACGCCCAGCGCTGGTTCGTGCGCTTCGGGTGTCGCTGGCTGGTGCCCGACCAGGGCGAGGAACTGGACGTGGGGCCGGTCCCGCTGGACCCCCTCACGACCACTCCCCTGGCCGGCCTTCGCCGGGTCACTGCGGCGGCTGCCGCCGAGGGAAGGGAGTGGTCGTTCACCTGGCGCGGCAACCACGTCGTCGCTGGGTTTGGGCGAGCGCTCGCCATACGCCCGAACCATTCCCTGGCCCTGCCGGCGGTTCTTCGAGGCAGCGCTGGCGCCATCAAGAAGGAGCTCCAGCGACTGTCGCAGGACGTGCGTGGTGTGCTGCCGAGCAAGCTCCTGAAGTCGATGGCAAGAGACCGACCGATGGTGTGTCTGCCGCTGGACGCCTTCGGGTTGGTGGTGTGCTTCGACGACATCCACTACGAGCGGAATGACGTCGAATTCATCGGCCCCAAGCAGCGGCGACAACTGCGCGATCTGCTCGAGGCAAAGGGCTACCACAGCGTCGCTGGCAACCACTTCCGGCGCGACGGCCAGGACGTCCGCATCTCCGAGCCTCCCCGGGTGCTGATGTACGACACGACGCAACGGCCGACGTGGCACAAGGGAGCCGTGACCTTCGTGACCGCCACGCAGGGGGCTCTGGAGATCCTGCTCAGTGAGCTCCCGGTAGAGGAGCGGCTCAGCATGCTGCTGCAGCTCGCCGCTCGCGTTCCGGTCAACATCCCCAAGCTTCGGGTCACCATGAAGCGGCGTCCCGAGCTCATCGGTGACCTCGACCGGGAAACGTTTCTGGCCAAGCTTCAAGCGACTCAGGACCCAGCGGTCGCGCATTACAAGCAGCGCAAGCCCGCCGGGCTCTTCGGGCGGATCTACGAGCCTCGGCCCCCCGAGGCTCGACACTAGGCAGCTACTTGGCCTTGGCGAGGGTCGTGCAGATGGCCCAGCCGCAGTCGGCCTCGGCCTTCGATGCTCCGCTGATGGCGCTCAGCCCGCAGCGCACCTGGCGACCGTCGATGACGACGCCGAGCTCGACCGAGTGCATCGTGTCGCCCAGCGGGATGACCCAGGAGCGGCGGACTTTGTAGCCCGCATCGGTCATTTCCTTGAGCTGGTACTGGTCGTTCTTGTTGCCCGACGGCTTGGTGGCGTTGGTGAACATCGACTTGACGGCCTCGGCGCTCTTCGGGTCGCGATACAGCTCGACGTCCCAGCCGCACGCCTTCTCCGTCTCGAGCTTGACGGTGTCGGGGAAGTCCCCGTCGCCGCTCTCGAACTCGCCCAGCTTGGTGCCCTCGGGCGCCATGATGGTCAGGCCCCAGGGCTTGAGCGCCAGGGGCGCCAGCTTCGGAAGGGGCTTGGCAGCCTCCTTGGGCTTCTCTGCTTCCTTCTTCGTGTCGGCCTTGTCGCCTTCCTTCTTCGTGTCGGCCTTGTCGCCTTCTTTCTTCTTGTCGGTTTTCTCCGTCTTGGCCGACTTGTCGCCTTCGGCAGGTTTTGCGTCGTCCTTCTTCTTGTCGCAGGCGGCACACGACAGCGCGGCGAGCGCAAGCAGGGTCATCAGATACGGTTTCATAAGGGGGTCTCCTGGGGTTTTGGCGGTCGGGCATGCGCACCCTAAGCCAGGTCGCAGGGCATCTTCAACGCGGCCTTCTCGTCGGCCGCGAGGACGCAGCCCACCTCGCCGTCAGGGCCGGTGCACTCGGTTGGTGGTTTCGTCAGCCAGCGAGCTCGGCGTGGACACTCGACTGGAGACGGCGTGTCGCTTCCCGGGGTCGTGACGGATGTCGACTGACCCGGGTAACCTCCCGATGTGGCCTCTCCCCGCCCCATTCGAATCTGCCTGCTGTGTGGCGAAGAAACCGAGCTGGCGCGCTGCCCGTCGGATGATGCGCCCACGCTGTTGCCCGAGCTGGTGGCGGAGAGTGCGACCGGGTTGCCCGAGGGCACCGTCCTGGGGGGGCAGTACCGCCTCGATGGCGTACTCGGCGCAGGCGGCATGGGGACGGTCTATCGCGCGACACAGCTGAACACGCGGCGGACGGTCGCGGTGAAGACGCTTCGGCCCGAGCAGCGCCCCACCGTGGCGCAGCTGCGCCGGTTCTACCGGGAGGCGACGCTGGCCAGCCGACTCTCGTCACCGCACGTGGTGCAGGTGTTCGACTTTGGCGTGGACGACGCGACGCGCACGCCGTTTCTGGTCATGGAGCTCCTCGCAGGGGGGCGCGATCTGTCGCGCTTCCTGGCCGACGAAGGGCCTCAGCAGAGCCTGGCGGTGGCCCAGCTTCTGCTGCCCGTGGCGCGCGCCCTGGAGGCCGCGCATGCCGCAGGGGTCGTCCACCGTGACCTGAAACCCTCGAACATCTTCGTGGGGCACGCCCAGGGCGTGGTGAAGGTGATGGACTTCGGGATCGCCAAGTCCCTGGACGCTGGGCAGGACGAGGTGGGAACGGGGGACATCACCGGCAGCGGTGCCATCGTCGGCAGCGCCGCATGGATGGCCCCAGAGCAGGTGCTGGAGGAGCCGCTGACCGCGGCCACCGACATCTACGCCCTCGGCTGCGTCCTCCACGCGACGGTCACGGGCGAGCCGCCGTTCGGCCGTGATGGCGCGATGGTTCGGCACGTCTCCGAGCCGCCCCCCCGGCTCGGCGGAGAGGTCGCCGACGGGATTGCCGAGCTGCAGGCGTCGATGCTGGCCAAGGCGGCCACCGACCGCCCCCGCGCCCAGGATGTGGTGCAGGCTCTGGCCGCGCTGGCTGGCGAGACCGACGCGAAGGGGGGCCGGCCCTCGAGCAAGGTACGGTCATGGCGTCTGCCCTTGGCCTCGATGGTGCTCGTGGTGGCCGTCGCGGTGTTGGCTGTGTTTGCGTCCGAGGGCAGCGAGAGTGCCGTCCTGCCCGACATCACGGGCAAGGGAGTCAACGCCAGTCCCGCGGCCCCGACAACGCCCCAGATTCGCTCGGCCCGCCCGGTCGCGGTAGAGATCGAGACCCAGGCCCAATCCACACCGGCGGCTGTCGAGACGCGTCCTGCCCAGCCGGAGGTCGGGCCCAAGACGGCAGACGCCGGAACGAAGACGGGCGAAGGGAAAGCGAAGAGGGGGCGGAAGAAGTCGAGCGTGCACCGAGAGAAGCCCACGGCCGGGGGCAAGAAGCCCACGGCCGGGGGCAAGAAGCCTACCGGCGGCGGCAAGAAGCCTACCGACGGCAGCAAGAAGCCTACCGCCGGTGGCAAGAACCCCACCGGCACGACCGAGGAGAAGGTCCCGGTTTACCCCTGGTAGAGGCCGCGATAGCCTCGGCAGGGTATGCATGGCGACCGAACAGAGACCGATGAGAGCGTCGTTGGTACGTACGCCGACGCCGCCTCGCCCGTGGTGCTGAGCGTTGTGCATCATCCCGACCCGGAACATATCGGTGCCTGGCGCGAACTCGAGCCAGGGGCGACGCTCACGCTGGGGCGCAAGTCGGATGCGTTGGGGCCGAGGGTCCTGGATGACCGCAAGCTCTCGCGGGCACACTGCATGCTGAAGGTGGCCCGGGGCGCCGGCGGCGTCGTCACCGTGGTGGACCTGGGGAGCCGCAACCACACGACCCTCAACGGTCTCCGTGTGCAGCAAGAGGAAGCGGGTCCGGGGGACGTGATCGGCATCGGCCGCATCCTGCTGCTGGTTCATCGCGGAAAGCCCGCGTACCGCTCCGCGCACCATCCCAGCCTCGTGGGCGTCGGCAGCGCGCACGCTCAGGTGCTGCTCCAGATCGCGCGGGTGGCGCGTCGCGACACGACCGTGCTCATCCTCGGTGAGACGGGCACTGGCAAGGAGCTGGTGGCCGCCGAGCTGCATCGCCAGAGTGGACGTACTGGCACCTTCGTCCCGGTCAACTGTGGCGCGTTGACGGACACGTTGGCGACCTCCGAGCTCTTCGGCGCCGTGCGTGGTGCCTTCACCGGAGCAACCACCAACCGGGCAGGGTTGGTGGAGCGAGCCGAGGCCGGGACCCTTTTCCTGGACGAGATCGGCGATGCGCCCGAGGCCTTGCAGCTGGCGCTGCTGCGGCTGCTCCAGGAGAAGTCCTTTCGGCGCGTCGGGAGCAACGAGACGCGTCGCGCGAACGTGCGCTTCGTTGCGGCGACTCACCGGGACGTCATCGACCAGCCCAGCGGTGGGGACGGGCCGCTGCGTGAGGACCTGCTCGGGCGGCTGGCCCGCTGGGTGATTCAACTGGCCCCGCTTCGGGAGCGGCGAGAGGACATCCCGCATCTGGTGCGTCACTTCGTGAGGCTTCACGCCGGGCGGGACCTGGAGGTCGATCGGGGCCTCGCGCTGCAGCTGCTGCGCCACCACTGGCCGCGCAACATCCGGGAGCTGGATGCGGTGGTGGAGCGACTCGTCATCGAGGCCGATGGAAAGAAGAAGCTGATGCCTGCGCCGTGGTTTCAGGCCGAGGAGGAGGTGGCCGAGCCCGTCGTGCCGGTGCTCAGCCTGGCGCGCGCGGAGCGTCCTGCGCGACCTGCGCGGGAGGAGCTGGAGCAGCGTTTCCTGACACATGGCGGCAATATCAAGGCGCTGGCCCTGGAGCTGGGGGTGTCGCGAACCACGCTGTACCGCTGGTTGGCCGAACAGGGTGTGGACGTGGACGCGTTGCGGGCCCAGGTGGCAAGCTCCTGACATCGTGACTCTCCTGCGCCCCCTGCTTGTGGCGACCGTTCTGGTCGTGGCAGCCATGCTGCCCACCGCGCCCACTGTGTCCCGCGCCGCTGCGCCGACAGTGACAGCCCGTGAGGCGTTTGACCGGGCCAACGCAGCCAACGCGCGCAAGGATTGGGAGGCCGCGCTGAAGTGGCTGCGGGTCGCCAACTCCCTTCAGCCACAGGCCGGGTTCGTGGCCAACCAAGCGACCGCCCTGAAGAATTTGGGGCGCTACTCGGAGGCGCTGCGGACCTTTCTGCGGGCACTGGGGATGCCTCACCTGACGGCTGAACTGGAGGGGCTGATTCGACAGGACATTGAGTTGGTCAAACCCCTGGCCGAGCGGGCCTGGTTGGCGGTGCCCAAGGGCAAAGAGGCGGTTCAGGTCGACGGTCGTATGCGGATGGGACGGGCCGGGATGGTCGCCCTCGAGCCGGGCAAACGCTTGATCTGCGTCGACTCTGGAGGCCTGAGGATCACGTGCCACTGGCGAATGCTGGTGAAAGGGCGGCGATTGCCCTGGGCGCCTGGAGATGCCTGGGCCACGGTGCGGATCGTTCGCGGCAAGGCCAAGCTGAAGCGGTTGAAGGTCAACTCGGTCGAGGTTCTGGTGGACTCCAAGCGGGTCGTGGACCTGGTGGTGCCGCCCGGGGAGTACGAACTCGACGGCGGCGACACCCAGCAGCGACGATTGCGTCTTGGGGTAGGGGAGAGCGTCGACTGGGTGCTCGTCCCCCCGACCCTGAGCGGGCCCGCGGAGGTCGCTCCCGACGACTATTCCTGGGGTTGGGGTTTCGTGGCCGTGGGTAGCCTCGGGCTTATTGCGAGCGCGGCACTCCTGGGGCTCGGCGAAGGTGAGCGGTCAGACATTGTGGACCGGGTGAGGGCGGAGGGCCCCGAGCGTTATCCCGAGGGCCAGGCCCGGGACGACTGGAGCGACGCCAACGCCAAGACGACCGCAGGCTGGGTGGCCCTGGGTGTGGGAGCGGCGCTGGTGGCGGTGGGTATCACCCTGGTGTCGCTCAGTGACGGGAGCGAGGACTCAAAGGCCACCACGTCGGTGGTGCTGGGGCCCGGAAGCGCGACCGTGATGGGGCGTTTCTGATGCGCCTGGTCGCGGTGTGGATGCTGCTGGCTGCGGGGTGCGCCGCGCCGTTTCCGGCCGAACTTTGGGACGTTGGCGTGACCGTTGACGCCGTCGCCGACGCAGACGCCGCCGTTGTGGCCGATGCCGTCGCCGACGCGGATCCCGATGGGATGGCTGACGCCGTGGCTGATGCCGATGCCGTGGCTGACGCTGATGCCGTGGCCGACGCCGATGTCGATACCGTGGCCGACGCTGATGCCGTGGCCGACGCTGATGCCGTGGCTGCCGCTGATGCCGTGGCCGACGCTGATGCCGTGGCTGACGCTGATGCCGTGGCCGACGCTGATGGCGATGCCGTGGCCGACGCTGATGGCGATGCCGTGGCCGACGCTGATGCCGTGGCTGACGCCGACGCCGATGCCGTGGCTGATGCCGTCGCCGACACCGCCGCCGATGTCGATGCCGTGGCCGATGCCGACGGGGAAACGGATGCAACGGTACTCCCGGATTGCCTGAACCTCTCCGAGGTGGTCGAGGGCGGCGATCGTCCGTTTACACAGGGTCTGCATGCACTTGCCGACGGCAGCGGTGCGGTGGTGGTCGGCTACTCGAAGTTCCAGCAGCAAGACCCCAGGACGGCCTGGTTCCGGCGTTATGTGTGGTCGCAGGGCGGGTTCGACGAAACCGAGCCGTTCCACCAGGACGACTTCACGCCTACGGACCTGGCGCTCTACGCCATCGCGCCGGTGCCCAACAGCACCGACTTCGTGGCCGCGGGGGAGGTCGGAACGGACCTGGCTGCGCCGGGGCTCTGGGCCCTGCGTCTGGCCGCCGACGGGACCGTCCTGTGGAGCGAGGACGTTCAGGACACGGTGAACCAGAAGTCCAAGCGCGGCCGCGCCGTCGCGGTCAGCGGCGGCAGCGTATGGGTGGGCGCGGCTCACACACCCGCTGGCGCGCCCGCTCTCGAGCGTCACGTCATCTTCAACTTCGCGCTGGAGGATGGTGCACCAGGTCAGGTCTATGGCGTGGGTCCGGGCGGTCCAGTGGCAGAGACGGCGTTCATGGTCAGCCCCGAACCGGGGTACTGGTTCATCGGCGGACGTATTCGCCTGCAGCCGGAACCCAGCATTCTGCGCGCGTACGCCGTGCTCACGCCTCTGGCGCAACCGTCGAACAACGTCGACTACCCCATCTACCAGCACGACGCCGCCGAGGCCCGGGTGGCCAGTGCGCGCGACGCGCGGGTCACGCCGGCTGGCGGGCTCGTGGTGCTCGGTCACATCTACCCGATGGACAACAGCGGACCAAGGTACTGCTGGCTGGCCACCTACGCCGCCAACGTGAACACACCCACGCCAACACCGTTGACGTTTGGTGACCCGGGCGACACCTGCCAGCGCTTCCAGATGCTCCCTGGCGGGGGCTTCGCGGTGGTGGGGGCACGCGGGGACAAGCCCCTGCTGCTCGTCGTCGATGCGCAGGGGAACGTGGTGAACAATGGCGGGGATACCTGGGACGAGACTCCAGGCGGCTGGGAGGCCATCGAACCCGATGTCAGCGGCGGCTGGGTCCTGGCGGGTCAGAAGGACGTTCCAGCGCCAAAGGTGCTGCTCGAGCACATCAACATCGACGCTGCCGGACAGCTGGCTTGCCCCTAGTGGTTGGGGTAGCCGCCCGGTAGCGGGCGCAAGGCGCTATGGGCAGGCGCCCAGCGACGTCCAGGTGATGGTGGGCGTCTTGGGGCCGTCCCAGGCCGTCGTGACCTGGGAGCCCACCGGCTTGTAGAGGTACACGGCGGGCACGCCCAGCCAGTCCTCGCGGTAAAAGTACAGGTCGGTGTCGTGTTCGGACCGGGCCTTCACATGGAAACCGCTAGGCGTCAGCGAGGCGAAGTCGGACCACTCGATGGTCCAGGTCGCACCGGGGAAGTGGCACCAGGCGCTGCTCAGGTCGTTGCAGGCGCCGGCCTGAAGCAGCGTGTATTCGAAGTCGATGGCGACGATCTCCCCAGCCACGACGTCGAAGGTGCCCTGCTGCAGCACGTCGTAGCCGTCGTTCCAGGAGAAGCCGTAGCGCGCGCACTCGCACCCCGGGGCCGCCATGTGCTGGCACCCCAGCGTGGTGTCGCAGCTGTCGTCGGTGCACGGATCGCCGTCGTCGCAGTCGCTCGGCGTCGCTCCGCAGATGCCGTCGCTGCACGTGTCGTCGGTGCAGGCATCACCGTCGTCGCAGGTCACGGGTGTGCCCGTGCACACGCCGCTTTGGCATGCGTCGGCTTCCGTGCATGGATTTCCGTCCTCACAGGCGCTGTGGTCGGGAACGGGGTGGGTCTCACAAAGGCCCGTCGAAGCGTTGCACCCGATGCTCTGGCAGGTGACATCGTCGGGGCAGGTGAGGGGGGTTCCGACGCAGTCCCCCTGGATGCAGGCGTCATCAGTCGTGCACGCGAGGCCGTCGTCGCAGGTTCCGGCGATGGGGCTATGGATGCAGCCGTGCGCAGGATGACAGGCGTCGTCGGTGCAGACCTCGCCGTCATTGCACGTCAGCGTCAGGTCATGGGTGCATATGGGGCCGAGGCAGTAGTCATTCAGGGTGCATGCGTCGTCGTCGTCACAGGGGTCGTAGGGCTTGACCTCGCCTACGGCGCAGTATCCGTCGGTGCCGCACACGGCGAGCTGGCAGCGCGTCAGAATCGGAAACGCCTCGGAGCAGTCGTCGCTGGTGGTGCAGGCCACCTTGAGCGTTCCGAGCGGCTCCGCGTCTGCGTCTGCGTCTCCGTCTGGTGCCGCCACCGCGTCCGCTCCGCCATCCACGGACAGGCCGTCGGATTCGGCAGCGTCAGGACCAGCGTCGCCGTCCGACGCCTCGGTGCATGCCACCAGGAGCGTGCCGGCCGCCACCACTGCAAACGCCAGGTATCGTCCTCGTCCCATGGACCCATGATACGTACGCGCTCGCAGCGGTCGCAATCCTGTTGCGCCCGGCGCGGGCCCGGGGCCCTCAGTCGTTGCAGCTGCGCGTCTTCTCGGCTCGATCTCGGCGGTGGTCCGTTTGTGCTCCTCGACGAGTTCGTCGAGCTTCTTCTGCTCCACGGTCGCCATCCTCTCGAACTCGCGACGGAGGCTATGCTTGATTCGGGTCTCCGTCTTCAGGTCGGTGACGTCCTTGCCACCCCGGATGACCGCCACCATGAACGCGAACTGCTGCAGGTAGTCCCACGCGGTGGTCTCTTTGTAGCCCTCGTAGATGCGCGACCCGTAGGCCTCGGCTTCGGTGGCATAGCGGACGAAGTCCTTGCCGGTCTTCTCGATGTCCGTCTCCAGCCGGGCCTTCTCCTGCTCCAACTCGGCGACGCCGCTCTTTCCGCCGTGTCCTGTGCTCATGCGGCTCGTCGGGCGGTTTTGTGACGCGCTGTGTCATAGACGGGTCGGTTTGCGTATACTCCCCGCCGTGTCGGCGGATGCCCCCCAGAAGACCTGCTTGGGAGCCTTCGAACTGCACGAGATCCTTGCTTCAGGAGGCATGGGTGTCGTGTGGCGAGGCCGCCATGTGCACCAGGACGTTCCGGTCGCCATCAAGGTCCTCACCGGGCGCGCGGGCAGTCTGGGTGACGAGGTCGAGGCTTTCACCAACGAGGTCCACTCCGTCGCGCGCCTGGCCCACCCGGGGATCATCACCGTCTTCGACCACGGCCTCGTCCCCGCGTCCATGCCCGACCCCCGGCTCCCGGTGGCGAGCCCCTGGCTGGCCATGGAGCTGGCGACGGGCGGAACCCTCGGGGACCTTGTACGAACGCCGCTGTCGTGGGACGAACTCCGCCGGATCCTGGCAGACATCCTGTCCGCGCTCGCCCATGCTCACGCCCGCGGCGTCATCCACCGCGACCTCAAGCCTGCCAACATCCTCCTCGCCGGTCCCGACGACCTGCGTCCGGGCCTGAAGCTCACCGACTTCGGCATCGCCCACGCGCTGGCCGACGACGCCCGCGCAACCCGGGACATGGACGGCACCGTCTCCGGCACCATGCGCTACATGGCGCCCGAACAGGTGTTGGCGCGGGTGCGCGACCAGGGCCCGTGGACCGACCTCTACGCGCTGGGCGCGATCGCCTACCAGCTGGCCAGCGGGTCGCCGCTGTTCCCCGGCGCGAAGGGCTACGAGCTGGTGCAGGCTCACCTCCACGTGCCGATCCTCAAGGTCCCCTCGCGTACGGCGGTACCACCAGGATTCCCCGCCTGGGTCCAGCGCCTGCTGGCCAAACGTCCGTCGGATCGCTTCGAGAACGCCGCTGACGCGGCCTGGGCTCTCGAGCAGCTTGGCGCTCCGGACGAGGCGACCATCACCGCGGTGTCCGAGGCGCCGAAGATCGCCGACGACGACGAGACGGTGGTGGAGACGCGGCTTTCGGACAAGCTGACCGAGGTCGACGTCCTCGCTCACACGGGCGACTCCAGTTCGCTGCCCCGTCAGGCGGTGGCACCTGCGCTGCCCCCCCGTGACCTGCCCAGCTGGCGTCTGGACTCCGGCGCGCGGCGGAGTATGAAGCTGGAGGGCGCGGGGCTCAGCCTCTACGGGCTGCGGCCCGTGCCCCTGGTGGACCGGGAGCCCGTTCGGGACCAGCTCTGGGACGCCCTACGCGCCGTCTCCAGCGGCGGCGGCGCTCGGCTGGTGGCGCTCACAGGGCTGGCGGGGCAGGGCAAGACCCGCATCGTCCAGTGGTTCGCTGAGCGGGTCAGCGAGCTGGGCGTCGCGACCGTCGTCAGCGCCACACACGCCCCACTGTCGGGCCTCAGCGATGGCCTTTCCGCCATGGTTCGACGCTATCTGCGCTGCGTGGGCCTCGGCCGCGAGGCAACCCTCGAGCGGGCGGTCGACTGGTTGGCGACCTGGGGTGCCGCTATGGGAGAGGAGCCGGGCCGCTCGGAAGCCTCGGCGGAGGCCCTGGCGCTCACGGAGTTCATGCTTCCCGCGGCGGAGGAGGACGACCCCTCCGGCGCCCGGGTGCGGCTGCTGTCGTCGGCGGAGCGCCACGAGGTGCTGCGGCGCTGGCTGGAGCGGCTCGCGGCCAAGCGCACCGTGGTGGTCTGGCTCGACGATGTGCAGTGGGGCAGCGACGCCCTTGCCTTCGCTACGCACGTCCTCTCCACGACCCAGGCGCGAGGGCAGCGCCTGTTGTTCGTGCTCACAGCGCGGTCCGAGCTGATGCAGGAGCGCGACGGCGAGCGGCTTCTGCTGGAGGGCCTGCTGAGGCGCGATACCTCTGTGCAGTCCGCGATCGCGCCGCTGGCTCAGGGGGATCACCGAACGCTCGTGCAGGAACTACTCGGGCTCGAAGGCGACCTGGCGGCCCGGGTCTGCGAGCGTACCGAGGGCAACCCTCTGTTTGCGGTGCAGCTGGTGGGTGACTGGGTCCAGCGAGGGGTGCTGGAGGTGGGCGCCGACGGGTTCACCCTGCGCGAAGGCGTCGAAGCCGCCGTGCCCGACGACATTCACGCCTTGTGGGCGGGACGCGTCGCGCACGTGATGCGCACCTTCGGCGACCGCGCCGACGACGCTCTGCGGGCGCTCGAGATGGGCGCCGCGCTGGGTGGGCAGGTGGCCAACGCCGAGTGGCGTGATGCTTGCGCCGCCGCCCACATCCGCATCCCCAAGGGCCTGGTGGCCCGGTTGGAGGCCATGCGATTGGCCACCACGCGAGATGGCGGCTGGATGGTCGAGCACGGGATGCTGCGCGAGAGCCTGGCGCGCGTGGCCGCGGAGGAGGGGCGCTGGGCGGAGCATCACCGCGTCTGCGAGGCCACGCTGGAACAGCGGTACGGCCAGGACCCGCGTGTGGCCGAGCGTCGTGGGCGGCATCTGCTGGAGGCCGGAGAGCTTGCCGCTGCCGAGCCGCTTCTGCTTCATGGCGCACGCCAGCGCGCCCGCAACAGCGAGTTCCGGCAGTCGCACGAGGTGCACGATGTCCGGGAGGACTGCCTGCGGGCGCTGAACGTTCCCGAGAAGGACCCCCGCTGGGCCTGGGGCTGGCTGCGGCGCTCCCGGGTGCTGGTGGCGCAGGGCGACCTGGATGCGGGGACCGCGCTGGCGGACCGGGCGTTGCCGGGTCTCGACGCGCTGGGCGAGGCTGCCAACGTTCATGCCATTCATGGCTACGCGGCGATGGGGAAGGCCGACATGCAGTCGGCCCGGCTCCACTTCGAGACGGCTCGGGACGACCTGAGCCCGAGCCTCGAGGCGCTCGCCGACATCCTGCACGGCCTGGGCTCGGTGCTCATCTGGCTGCGGGATCTGGACGCTGCCGAGACCACGCTCAAGGCGGCCTACGAGCTCGAGGTGTCCGCGGGCAACGGCCACGGGCAGGGCAGGGCGCTCAGGGGGCTGGCCAACCTGGCGAACTGTCACGGGCGGCTCGATCAGGCCGCCGACGTGATGCAGCAGGCGCTGGAGGCGTTCGAGAAGCACGGCGACCGGGCCGGGGTCGGCATGTGCAAGAACGACCTCGGCGACATCCGCCGGGTGCAGCGTCGCTGGGACGCTGCCCGCATGCTCTACACCGAGGCGGCGGCGCTATTCGACGCGGTGGGCGGTAAGGAAGCCACCACCCCGCGGCTCAACATGGCGCTGATGCTGCTGGGCCAGGGCAGGGTGCTCGAGGCCCGGACGATCTACACGCAGCTGCTTCACACCATCGAGGCTTCCGACCGCACCATGGACGCGCTGTGGGCCGTCGCTGGCCTGTATGCCTGCGCCGCGCAGGAGGCCGACTGGACGGCCTTCGACGCGCACGAGGCACGCTTCCGGGCGGGGCTCGACGAGAGCGGCGCCGTTGACGAAGACCTGGCCGAGTGTGCCCGCCGAGCGGGCGAGGGCGCGGCCACCCACGGTGAGTGGGATCGCGCCAACCCAGCCCTCGAGCTGGCCGCGGAGCTCTTCGAGCGGCTGCAGCAGCCCGACGAGGCAGCTGCGGCGCGCGCCCAGAGGTCCGAGCCTCCGACGACCTGAACCGGCCTACCTCAGGACCAACAGGCTACCTATAGCCGCCCGCCGTTCCGCTTCTTGTTCTCCGACAGCTGCTTCAACAGCGCCGCCCGACGCTGCTTGAAGTCCTTCGGCATCGTCGCCATGTAGGTGTCGCGGTTTCCATCGTGGTCGACGGCGCCGTCGCCTCGGATGTCCTTGTAGATATGGTCGCCGTCGAAGTCGTAGACGTCGAAGATGCCGTAGCGGTCGGTCTCCTGCCGCCCCTCGACGTTGGCGTTGCTGCCGTAGGGGTTGAAGGTGCCGTCCCAGGTCCCCTCGTCGGTCTGATAGATCGACACCCCGTGCTCCTTGGTGGCGATGAACGCAGGGCTCGCCGACCCTTTCATCTCCTTCTGGTGGCCCTTGGCCTCGTCCGTGACCAGGGGGAAGTGGTCGACGTGGTAGCTGGGGTGGTTGTTCTTGTCGAGCTGACCGGTAGAAGGGTGCGTATGGCCGGTGGCGATGATGACGAACTTGCTCTCGGCCTCCTTCTGCGCCGCCTCCATCTGCAGCATGACCTCCCGGAACGCTTTGAGGTCGACGGAGTCGGACGAGCGGGCGGTGGGGTCCACGGCGTCAACCTTGTCGGACAAGTCGATGACTTGAAGCACCTTGTCGCCACCCTGGGTAACCCACCACGTACGGCCGCTCCTTGAAGACCGGATTGCCATAGCCGCCGCCCGAGTCGACGGCCACCTGTTTGAGCGCCGCGAAGCCGGTTTCATCGAGGTAGCAGCTGCACCACGCCTCCAACACCGACGAATCCAGCTCGAGGTCGACGTATACCTCGGTGGTTTCGATGCCGTAGTAGTAGCGGAACCCCTCGAAGATGAGCGGCTTCATGAAGTAGATCAGTGCGGCGCTAGCCGTGCTGATCTTCCGGAGCCCGAAGGGCGATACATCTGAACGATTCCAGACGCTTTGACCAAGTGGCGGAGAATGACGACAACTTGGTCATGTTGCGGCTGATCAGTGCGGCGCTAGCCGTGCTGATCTTCCGGAGCCCGAAGGGCGATACATCTGAACGATTCCAGACGCTTTGACCAAGTGGGGGGCGAATGCCGACCTCTTGGTCATGTTGCGGCTGATCAGTGCGGCGCTAGCCGTGCTGATCTTCCGGAGCCCGAAGGGCGATACATCTGAACGATTCCAGACGCTTTGACCAAGTGGGCGGCGAATGCCGACCTCTTGGTCATGTTGCGGCTGATCAGTGCGGCGCTAGCCGTGCTGATCTTCCGGAGCCCGAAGGGCGATACATCTGAACGATTCCAGACGCTTTGACCAAGTGGGGGGCGAATGCCGACCTCTTGGTCATGTTGCGGCTGATCAGTGCGGCGCTAGCCGTGCTGATCTTCCGGAGCCCGAAGGGCGATACATCTGAACGATTCCAGACGCTTTGACCAAGTGGGCGGCGAATGCCGACCTCTTGGTCATGTTGCGGCTGATCCTGCCTCCCTTGTCCGTGGGAAAGCGGCCAAGCATGCGGCCGTGAAGATCATAGACCGCTGCAGTGTCCCCGGGATCACCGAGCTTGGACTTCAGCTGCTTGGGGGTCGCTCCCCGAGTTGGGCCGGCTCGGGGGACTGCGCGCTCGGTGCCGGGGGCCTGAGCGACTGCTCCTTGGCGCCACCCGGGGCGAACGCGGCGAGCTGTTGGTCAAAGTCACCCTCGGGGGCACGCTTCGTTGAGTCGCTCGCGTCAGCCGCCGGAGCCAGGGGCGATGTTGAGAGTGGGTCTGCGAAGGCGAGCATCGGTCTTCCTCTCGAAGGGCTTGGGGAGTGCACGCTAGACACTGCCCCACCGACCCGACAGTAGTGCCTCGCCGTTGTCAGATGCGCGTTAGATGACGGCCCCGCGGGGTGAGTCACCAGGATGGAGGTCGGGCCCAGTGTGCGGTGAGTGTGCACTCGGTGTGCGGCACACTCGCCTGCGCACTGTCTGCATATCCAACGTGCCAGGAAGACTGGGTTTCGGGCCCTGGCATACGGGTTGCAGAACCCGCCATCGAATTCCCCCAATCGAACGATCGCAGGCCCGAGGGCTGCGATAGAGGAGAAGGAACGTGATGGTTGGCTTCAAAAGCGTATGCGCAGCCCTGCTTTGCACACTGATGAGCGTCGGGTCAGCGCACGCCGCCAGTCCCTTGATCGCGTCGCCCGATGGGCCGCCTGGACTCTACTTTTCGAGCATCGTCAGGTTCTTGAAGCTAGACCCGGCGTCCGGGAAGCTCACGCTCCCCAACGTGACGGCGACGCGGCTGCCCGAAAAGGACGCGAGCGGTCAGCGGGCGGTGTATGGCGGCGGCGGCACCCACACCATGGACGCGACGCTCCTGTTCGGGGAGAAGAAGCTCGGCTCGTTCGCTTACCGGGCCTCGGGCGGAGGCAAGAAGGTGGATTGTCGGGTGGCGTCCGGATCGGCCGCGACGCTGACCGAAGCGGGGAGCTACATGCTCCAGTACAGCCTCGACGGAAAGCCCTTCTACCAGTTCCCGTTCGAGGTCGTGAAGAAGGACGGGAAGTTCCACTTCGGGGCTCCCTGGACCGATACGGGCTATCTCATCCACGAGGGTGGCGCCGGCCGGCCGTTGGTATGGAAGATGTTCTTCTCCGATACGGGCAACGGCAGCCAGGTCCATGTCCGCGCCAAGCTCTGGCAGGGGGGACGGGTCATCGCCGCGAACTCGGACAACCAGACCGTCTACGTCAGGCCTGGCACATGGAAGCGTGAGAACATCTGGCTCAACGACGCCGACCGACGGCAGATAAGGGCCAGCGATGTGATGGCCAAGGACGGCGCTTACTCGATGCAGGTCACGTTGAACCGCAAGACCCTCATCTACTTTCCGTTCGAGGTGAAGGGCGGGAAGATCTACGTCGCCAACAAGGATCGTAAGGCGGCCACAAAGCTTCAGCTGATGGAGGAGTCCACCGACGAGATGTACTGGCTCAACGGCCAGGCAGGCCCGCTCGCAGGGGCGAATCGGCAGCCCTCGACCATCACCCCCATCCCGGCGAAGCTGAAGCCGTCCATCACCCTGTCCATGCGCAACCCCAAGAACAACAGCACGATGTTCACGCGGCCCACCGATAGGAAGAAGGTGGCCCTGGTTGGTGGGAGCTACATCAGCGGCAACTTCATGCTCACCGAGGCGCAGAAGAAGCAGTACATGCTCAAGGACGTCGTCTACACCATCACCCTGATGACGGATGGCAAGAAGGGGCAGATGCTGGCGCAGAACAGCTTCTCGGAGGAGTACACGGGGAGCAACGTGCAGCTCTATCTGGTCCCCAACCCGACGGACTTCCCCAACCCCCAATGGACCGGTCGTTTCGCGGTGAACCTGGCCAGGCTCAAGAAGGGCGTGCACAAGCTCAAACTCATCGTCGAAATGGAGGACGAGGCGACGCGCAAGGTCGTGGCCTGGACGCCCTTTGCGTTCAACAACAAGAAGGGCAGCGGCGACTACGACAAGATCGCCAAGGAGCTGCAGCGCAAGGCCAAGCTCAGTCCTCAGGAGGCCGCGGTGGACTTCAACAAGAACCACGCTGCGCCCATCATCAAAGGACCGAAGTCGCCGTTCCCGTACATCGAGATGACCAACGGGACCACCATCAGCGGAACCCGGGGGACGGCGTTCAAGGGCAAGCACAAGGTGGGCCACTGGTACGGCAACAACAATTACGCCATCGGTATCTTCAAGCGGGGCCACCGGATGGCGAGCAAGTACACCGCCACCAACGGCACGAGGGTCGAGTTCAAGATGGGCAAGATTCTGAAGAACAATAAGGAAGTTGCTGTTGTCGGCCACGATGGCTGGATCAAGAAGGGCGGCAAGAAGTGGGGTCGGCTCTACAACACCGAGCTCGTGGACTTCCCCACGATCGTGACGCTGCTCGCGCCCTGCTTCCACAGCACCAACCTGTTCCGCTAGCGCGGCGCTGGCGACCGCGGTGAGGCCGTACGGGTTCGTCCCGTGCGGCACGCCAACGGACGGAACGGCAGTGACGCCGACGGTCTGGTAGGCTCGCCAGGAACCACCGCTGCGAGCCGCGACATATGGCCTCACACCCGCCCATCAAGCGTCCCAAGGAGTGTGTCCCTGCCATTGTGGTAGCCGTCGCCGCAACGGTTCTTGCGCTCGGGGCCTGCAGCGACGCCACCCCACCCGAGGTCTGCGGCGACGTGCCGGCGGTCAGCATGTGCGGCGAGGGGAACGGTTACGTCGTCACCGAACGCTGCACCGCTACTGAAGAGAAGTACCAGTACGTGCGAATCCGTGACGTCGAGCCGGGTGGGCTTGCCATCGACACGGTCGCCCTGGTGGTACCCGTCCGGGGTTCGGGCTCGCCTTCCTTCCTGTTTCCCGAGGGGGTCGTTCGCTACGCTACCGCAGGCACGATGTCCGACCCCGACGGCGTGCTGGGCCCGCCTGACGTGTTTCCGAGGGGCGCTGAGGACTTCCAGGGGGAATGCGCTTCGGATACAAGCCCGTTGGTCGCGCTCCGCGACGGCGAACTCGTGCTGCGCTTTGCCCGAACGTTCTCGCGCCCGGATGCGGTCTGGGTCCTGGAAGAGGGCTGGTGCACTCGGGTCGAAAGGGCGTTCGAGCTGGAGCTGAGCCTTGGCCCGGACGGTCCGTGGGTGCGCGCTGACCAGCGTGGCGGCGGTGGCATCGTCAACCTGCCGGGCCAAGAAGATTGCGGTCCACACACCCGCGTCGATCGTCGCTTTGATGGCAACCTGCGCGAGGTGGAGGCGACGTACTACCTTTCCGACGGGAGCGTCGCCGTCCGGGTGCTGAAGACCTGGCACGACGACGAGACGCTCGCCACTGAACAGAGCGACCTGGCCGGCGATGGTTCCTTCGAGGAGCGGACGGTTTGGGACGCCAAGGGGCGCAAGACAAGCGATCGCAGGGACAGCGACGGTGACGGCGTCGACGACGTCAGCGAGGAGTATCGCTTCAACGCGCAAGGCGACCTGGTCGAGGTGGTCCTGCTGGTCGACGGTACCGAACAACGCAACCTCTGGTCGTACACCTATGGCGACCATGGCAAGTCGCTGACGATGGAGCACGACGCCGAAGCCGACGGGACGGTCGACCGGCGGGCGTCGTGGACCCGTGACGGGGCCGGCAATCCGTTGACCCACGACATGGACGACGACGCCGATGGTGTGGTCGACCGGCGCACCGAGTGGGAGTGGGACAGCCATGGTCGCAACACGTGGCGGGCGTGGGACTACGACGTCGACGGTGAATTCGACTTCACCCAGGCCTTCACCTACGACGCCATGGACCGGGTGGTGCGTGAGGAGACGAACGGTGTCGTCACCACCACCACCTACGACGGCGCCCACGTCGTTGTCATCGAGGTCGACGCCCCACCCGGAGGGCCCATCGACAATCGCGTCGTGTTCGAGCGGGACCCCCACAGCGGTCGGGTGTTGCAGCGAACCGAATGGCGAGATGCCGTGGTGGTGAGCCGCGAGACGTGGACCGTCGATGGCCAGGGGAATGTGCTCACGCACGCCATCGACGACGACGGCGACGGGCACCTGCAAGAACAGACCACCTCGACCTGGGGCGCGCACTGCAACGTGACGTCGTCAGCGGTCGACGGGCCCGCTGGCGGGGTGATCGACGTCGTCCGCACGTTCAGCTACGAGTGCCTGTGAGGGTCGGCCCTGGCCTGCAAGGCTGGAGAGCCGCGGTCCCCAGAAGGCAAAGCCCGTCAAGCGCCGGTTACTCGGGCAGCGGGACGCCGTCTGCGGGTCGCCATAGGAGGTAGCCCCGCTCCAGGAGCCACGAATCCGCGGCCACACCGGGCCGCACCCTGGCCAGCCGCCGCGCGGACTCTACGAAGCAAGCCGCCGGTGCCTTGATGCCGGCATCGCGTGCGGCTGCGAAGGCTTGGTTCCAGTCGGCGAAGAAGCGGCCGATGGCCGTGTCTGGCCGCACGCGCCGGCGCAGGTCTCGAGGCAGCCGGTCCCGCAGCAGCATCGGAGCGAAGCCATTGGTGAAGCGGGTGTGGAACAGCAGCCCCTCGCGATGGACGGCGTCGTCGCGGCGGCGGAGCAGGTGCGCGGACATGTTGTCGCCTTCCGGGTCGCAGGTGCCCTCGATGACGAGGCCGCCGTCCACAAGGGCGTCGCCGAGACGTCGATGGACGTCGGGTACGTCCTCTTGGGAGTACGTCCGAAGCACGTTCATGACACGGATGACGGCAGCCGGTGCCACCTCGGCGACGACCTCGAAACCGCCCTGCCGGATATCGGCTTCTGGGGCCCCGCGGGCGGCGATGCGGGCGAACTGGTCCTCCAACTCGATACCCACGAAGCCAAGCTCAGGTGCCACTTCGCGGAGCGTGGCCATGGAGTCGAGCAGGGTCACCGGCTCGCAGCCGATGCCGACGTCCACAAAGCGGGCCTGGGACGCCGCCAGCCGCGCTCGTTCGAAGCGGACCAGGTAGTCGTCGAGGGCGGCGAGCCGCCCGGAGCGGGTTCGGGCGCGGGTGCGTCGGGCGGGTGGTGCATCGGTGCTCACAGGCCGATTTGATACAACCGCGCCACGAAGTCCAAGCATGTAGCGCCACGTGTGTCGGTGGACGTGGGACAAACCCGAGGGAAACGGCCCGACCCCTGCGCCAAGCCGTGCACACGCTCAACCGTTGAGCGAAGGCAAGGAGCCGGACCGCATCCCCTGGGACTGGGTTAGCGCTGAGTGACGTCCCCAGCGCGGGGATTCGCCTGCGCCGGCTTCTGCGGCGGCTGCTGACTGTCCTCGGGGTCGGGCCGATGCGCAGCCAGGCGACGGGTGTGGTTCACCAGCCTGCGCGCCAGCTTCTTGGCCGCCGTCCCCATGAGTTTGGCCTTCAGCTGCCGGCGCTTGCGGTCATTCTGGTACACGTTCTCCTCCGCCAGCGAGTGGACACGCTCGTAGCTCGTAAACAGCAGGGTCCCCGTCTTCACCTCGAACAGGGTCACCTCCAGAACGCCGGCGGTCTCGATGGTGTTGACCGGCGCGAACAGAGCGCCCAGTCCCGCCGTGAAGACCGCCATCGCGGTCCAGCCGTTCGCCCAGGAACGGTCGACGAAGCGGTGCCGGTACAGCACCAGGTATTCGCAGCGGTAGCGGGCCGCCAGCTCGCGCAGGCCAGGGATACCGCTGGATGCGGGCCAGTCGGTGGTCATCTCGGTCACCTCGTCGAGGAGGCCCGTGCCCTGGAGTTCGGCCCGCAGGTGATCGGTGATGGCGTGGGTCGGCAGCTTGTCGTCGACACGGTAGCGGGACTCGACGCGGACGATCCCTATCCGGGCCTTCTCCTCGAGGAAGACGGGGGCGTCGAGAATCTCGCGCATGTGGCGCTCGCTGATGATGGCGGTCTTGTCGCCCTTGAAGTGGTTCTTGGTCAGCCGCTTGGGTGGGGTCTGCTTGGCGAAGTGCATCGGCGCGAGGCGAGCCCGCAGGGGGGCACGGGACGCGGCGCAGCCGGAGGCCACGGCGGGCAGGAGGAGGGCGGCACAGACAAGCAAAGCAAGGGGTGTGCGGGTCGACGATGTCATGAGGGTCTCCAATCACCGGTCAGGGTTGTTCCAAGGTCGATTCAGGCGGATAACGGGCCTCCCGGGCTGCGCTTACACCCGGGATCGAAAAAAACGACATGCCCAAGGAATCGAGCGACATGCGCAACTGGAAGACCCTCTTGATCGCGGCCAGCGCCGCGGCTCTCGCCACCAGCATGGTGGCCTGTGGCTCCACCAGCGGCGGTGGTGACGGCGGCGGCGGAACCAAGGCCGGTGGAGGCGGCGACGGTAAGCCGGCGCGCGCCGAGGTGTGGTGCGACTTCGGCAAGGGCTACGCGGCCCTGGTGCCCAAAGCGCTGTATGACCCCAACGAGCGGTTCCTCATGCAGATCCTCATCGGGCTTCACGAGGAGTCCGACACCTTCGACGGCGAGGAGTACGCCAAGTACAAGCCGTACGCTGCCACCCCGTGCGAGGGCGACATCAACGGCCAGTTCACCGACGTGAAGCCCGGCGAGTACATGCTGCTGGTGGGCTGGGTCGGTCGCTACAGCGTCGACAACTCGTACGAGAACAACGGCTGGAAGAAGGCGATCACGCTCAAGGGCGGCGATGTCTTCTCCACCCGTTTGAAAGATGGCGACATGACCCACTCGTGGGCCTGCATCAGCTGTCCGTTCCTGTCGATGGCGACGGGCAAGGGCTGGGTCGAGCTGGGACAGGTCCTGCGCAACCGTCGCTCGCCAAGGCTGGGCGGCACCGATACCGTCAGCCTCACCGCGGAGGTCAAAGCCGGCGTCGTGACCCTGCGTCTGGACGAGAAGGAGCCTGAGACCACCTACCTGGACGCCGTTTCGCTGACCATCGGTGGCAAGGTCGCGCCGCGTATCGGGGCCTCCACCAACGACCGCATCTCCGCTGTGGACGGCCGTTTCCACACCATGGTGATGGGCGACTCCCTCGTCCTCGAGTTCGCCGCTCCCAAGGGTGTGGCGGATGGCCCGGTGAAGGCGACGCTGTCGATCAGCGGCCACTACGTGCCCGTCGTCGACATGTAGTGGGGTATCGCCCACTTCGGGGTGTGCGATATGGCCCATGGTGCCCCGGTAGATGCTCGATGCAGGCATTTACCGGGGCTTCGTGCATCTGGTCCGACCCTTGCACAGACCATGGGCGGCCGCTGCCGCAGCCTCCTCCGCGGTCGAACCGGCTGGAGGTTGGATGCGGCTCAAAGGAACGTGGTGGTGGGTAGCGACATCGTTCGTCTGCGCCGCCGTCGCCTTCGCGGCCGCTCCCGCCAGTACCGCTGACCCCGAGCGGGAGGCGCCGGCGGTGTCGGCCGAGCCCCTGTCCCTGGACCCGCCGCGCCCGGCGTTGGGCCATCCTCCGGTGGTCCAGGTGGGCGACGAACGCAAGGACTGCAAGGGCTGCCACGTCGTCTACTTCATGCGTCCGGACCCCCGCGAGTTGCGCGTTCATACCGACGTCAAACCCGTGCACGGCAGCCTGAAGAAGTGCCTGGGCTGTCACCATCGGGACAAGCGCAACCACCTCATCGTGCATGACCCGGACAACCCCAGCGTGTTTCGGCAGAAGGTCGTCCCCTTCGACGCCTCCCACACCCATTGCGGCGCCTGTCACGCCGAGGCGTTGGCCGCCTGGGAGAGGGGCTATCACGGTCGCGCCACGGGTTCGTGGGATAGGGCGTCGGAGGCGAGGGGAAAGCTCACCTGCGTCCAGTGTCACGACCCTCATGTGCCGGTTATTCGCGGCCACACCGGTCCGGCGACCCTCCCGCCGCCGGCGGAGCTTGGAGGTGGCCGATGAGCAAGGGGTCCCGAAGAAGCTTCCTTCGGGGGGCCGCCACCGCCGCCACCGGTGTGGCCGCCATGGCTGCGGCCCTGAGCCCGCTGCGGGAGCTGGGAGAGGGCGACTTCGACACGGTCGGCTCCCTGCTCCAGAAGCACTACAAGGAGATGACGCCTGAGGACATGGAGGCCGTCCTGGCGCGCATCCGCAAGCGCGTGGACGCCCGCTACGGCGTGGAGCCGACGGTGCGGGACCTCAGGGCCAAGGAAGGCGTGGAGTACGTCTACGCGCTCAACCTCAGTGCGTGCATCGGCTGTCGCAAGTGCGTCCATGCCTGCGTCGACGAGAACAACCAGAGCCGCGACCCGCAGATTCAGTACATCCGCGTACTCGAGATGCCGCGCGGAACCATCGACCCTACCCGCGGCAACGCCAACTACGCCGAGGCCACCGCGTCGCCCGACCACTACTACATGCCCATTCAGTGCCATCAGTGCGCCGACCCACCATGCGTCAATGCCTGCCCGGTGGACGCGACGTGGCAAGACGCCGACGGCATCACGGTCATCGACTATGACTGGTGCATCGGTTGTCGCTACTGCGAGGTCGCGTGCCCTTACTGGGCGCGCCGATTCAACTACGCGCAGCCGAGGCTGCATCCCAAGCGCATCAACCCGGATATGGGTTACCTCTCCAACCGCCCCCGGCCCAAGGGGGTCACCGAGAAGTGCACGTTCTGTCTGCACAAGGTGCGCGACGACAAGCTGCCCAGCTGCCTGGAGGTCTGCCCCACCGGGGCGCGTCACTTCGGCAATATCCTCGACCCGAAGAGCGAGGTCTCGCGGATCCTCAGAGACAAGAAGGTCTTCGTGCTCAAGGCGGAAGCCAAGGCAGAGCCGCGCTTCTACTACTACTTCGACGAGGACGACGACCGGGGGCCCACCGCATGAGGGCCTATGTGCGCTTTCTGTGGCGCTGCCTTCGGCTCAGCTTCCAGGGGGGCTGGCGCTACCACCTGTGGATGCTGGTGTTGAGCCTCCTGGCTCTGGTCGGCCTCAATGCCTGGGCGCGGCAGGTCGTCACGGGGCTGTCGTCCACGGGCTTGACCGATCACGTGGCCTGGGGCCTGTACATCGCGAACTTCTCGTTCCTGGTGGGCATCGGCGCCGCCGCCGTGATGCTGGTGGTGCCGGCCTATCTCAATCGCCAACGCAAAGAGCTGCAGCCCCTGGTCATCCTGGCCGAGCTCTTCGCCGTCGCGGTCATCGTCATGGCGCTGTGCTTCGTCGTGGTGGACCTCGGTCGCCCCGACCGGCTGCTCAATCTGTTTCGACGGCTGAGCTTCCCGGACTCGCTGCTGGCCTGGGACGTCGTGGTGCTGAGCGTCTATCTGCTGCTCAACCTCCACATCTGTGGCTACCTCATCTACTCGGCTTATCGGGGGCGTGAGCCGACGCGCGCGTTCTATGTCCCGTTCGTCCTGGTGGCGATCGGCTGGGCCGTGACCATCACGGTGGTGACGACGCTGCTCTATGTCGACGTCGGTGCGAGGCCTTTCTGGAGCGGCGGGGGCGTCGCCCCTCGCTTTGTCGCCTCGGCCTTTGCCGCAGGACCGGCGTTCATCATCCTCACGCTGCAGGTTCTCGCCCGATACGGCCACTATGAGGTCCCCGAGAAGGCCTACAAGGTGCTGCGCACCATCGTGATGGTGGCATTGTTCGCCGAGCTGGTGCTGATGTCGGTGGAGCTTGCCAAGGCGCTGCAGGACCCGTCGGCGCAGAACGCCACCGAGCGCTACCTGTTCTTTGGCATCGATGGTCAGGCCGCGCTGGTGCCCTGGGTCTGGGCAGGGTTCGTCCTGTGTGTAGCGGGGTTCGTTCTGCTGGTCGTCTCCCGCAAGACGGCCAAGCGCGGCCTGCGTTGGCTCAACCTGGCCTGCGTTCTGCTGATCGTCGGGCTGTGGCTGGAAAAGACGATGGGCCTCATCGTCCCGGGCCAGCTTCCCAGTCCCCTCGGCGAAGTCGTCGAGTACACGCCGAGCCTGAACGAAGTCCTCGTCTCCCTCGGCATCTGGGCCATTGGCCTCCTGCTCTACACCATCATGGTCCGGGTCACCGTACCGGTCCTCAACGGTCAGCTGAGGGAAGACGGGGGCACTGCGGAGGCATCGCATGCTGCCCACCCCTGAAGATGGGCTGCGCGCGATGCGCACCCACGCCGTGGACAAGGCCTGGCGGGCGCGCGCCGAGCTGGGACCGATCGACTCGTTGGCAACCCTCGAACGGCTGCTCACCGACGACCGGTTCGTTCGCCACCCTACCGCCATCGTGTTCGACCGCGACGCGCTGCAGCCCGGCGAGATGGCCTGGGCGCGCAAGCGCAGCTTCAACGACGCCGGTGGCTATGACATCGTGGTCAACCCGGTCTTCGCCGAGCGCGTCGACGCCGTCCTTGCGCTGGTGGCCTACCAGCTGGTGACGGTCAACTACGGCCCGGCGGCGACCTACGAGGAGGCCGAGCTTTTCGGCTGCACGCTGCTCAATATGGACCGTGAGGCGTACTACGAGCAGCTCTGCACTCTCGCCGACGAGGTCGAACGCGCCGGCTAGTTGAGCGTGCGGTCGTCCCCCGCCAGGGCGGCCAGCCGGCGCACGGCGTCGGCGGCCTCGGGGGACTTGGGCCAGCGCTCCACCACCGTGTTCCAGGCGTCTCGGGCCAGCTCCGGCAGCCCCAGAAGCAGCGCCGCGTAGGCCTCGGCGAGCCAGGTGGAGGCGCTGTCGGCGACCACCCGGGCCGTCCGGCGGGCGCGATAGTGGTCCACCACCGACTTGGCGCGGTACCAGCTGCCGGCCAGGTTCGCCAGCACCCGCTGCACCCACCGTGCCGTGGTGACCGGTTTCAACCAGGCTTCATCGAAGGGCACGTCGGGCGCGAAGCCCTTGGCGATCTCGATGGCCTCGTCGCGGGTCAGCGTGCGACCTCGGGCGAACGCGTCCACATACTGCCCGTTGACCGCGACGATGAAGTGGCCGGGCAGCCCGATGCCGTGGCATCGCAGGCCCGCGCGCTTGCCCACCAGCGCCCAGACCGCAGCGACGAGGATAGGCATGCCGCGTCTCCGGTGGACCACGCGCGACAGCATGGAGTTGTCGACGGCGTAGTAGCTCTGGTTGTCGCCGACGATGCCCTCGCCGATGAGCACGGCCCGGAGCTCTTCGAGGGTCCCACCGGCACGAAAGACCGCCTCCGACCACTCGGCCAGGCGGTCGCGACAGGCCTGGCGCGCCGCCTCGTCGGAGCCTTCCAGGGCGAGCAGAGCGGCCTCGAGGTCGTCCTCGGCGACCGCCCGCGCCACGGCTTGGGCGTCACGCTCGTGGCCGGGGGACCAGAGCGCGACGTCGAGCTCAGAGGAAGGGTCAGCCACTACTGGACGGTCACCGTCATGGTGTTGGCCGAGAAGCTGTCGGTGACCGCGTACACACCCGCGGTGTCGAAGATGTAGGCGAACGTCCCTGCATTGGCGATGTTGCCGCTGTCGACGGTGAGGGCGGCGATCTCGACCGTGTGCGGCGAGTTGTCGGCGTTGTTCCAGGTCACCGTCGCGCCCACCGGAATGGTCACCGCGTCCGGTGAGTAGCCCGTGTCGCTGATGGTGATCGTGGGGCAGGTCACGGTGTCGGGATCATTGCTGCACGCGCCCGTGCCCGGGTCGCAGCTGTCGATGGTGCAGATGTCGGCGTCGTCGCAGATGATGGCGATTCCAGCCACGCAGCCGTCGGTGGTGTCGCAGCTTTCCGTGCCGTTGCAGGCGTCGCCATCGTCGCAGACCGGGGCAGTGCCGCTCCCGCAGCCGTTGGTCGCGTCACAGATCTCGACGCCGTTGCAAGCGTCGCCGTCATCACACTCCAACGGGGTTCCGCCCTGGCAGCCGTTGATGGCGTCGCACGTCTCGGTTCCGTTGCAGACGTCGCTGTCGTCGCATTCCAACGGTGTGCCCGGCTGGCAGCCATCGGCGGCGCTGCAAAGCTCTGCCCCGTTGCAGACGTCGCCGTCGTCGCATTCCAGAGCGGTTCCCGGCTGACACCCATCGGTCGGGTCACAGGTCTCGGTGCCGTTGCAGACGTCGTTATCGTCGCAGTTCAGCGGTCCCACGGCCACGCAGCCGGTGGTCACATCCGCGCCCGCGTCGCTCGGGTCGCACACCGTCGTGCCATCGCAGACGTCCGCGTCGCCGCCATCGCAGACGCTGTTGTCGGGGGTGTGCACGCAGCCGGTTGCTGGGTCACAGGTGTCGACGGTGCAGTCGAATCCGTCGTCGCAGTCGATGGGACCGTCCAGATTGACGCAGCCCTGGGTCGGCTCACAGGTCTCCGCTGGGGTGCAGGCGTCGCCCGGGTCGCACTCGAACGGGGTCGTGCCCTCGACGCAGGCCCCGCTCTGGCAGCTGTCACCCGTGAAGCAGAAGTCGCCGGCTTCACAGAGGGTGCCGTCGGTCGCGGCGGTCCAGGCGTCGGTCGCTGACGTCGGGTCGCAAAGCTCGCACGGGTTGGCCGGATTGGGGTCGTTCACGGCGTAGCAGGCGCCGTCGATGAGGCAGGTGTCGGCCTCCAGGCCGTTGGTAGTGCACGCGTTGTCGACGCAGGCGTCCACGGTGCAGCTAAGGCCGTCGTCGCAGATGACCGCGCCGGAGTCGCATCCAGGTGGCTCGACGCAGGTGCCCAGGTTGTTTGTCGCGTCGGGGACTTGCTCGCACAGCAGATCGCCCTGGCAGAAGTCCGGCTCATCGACGAAACAGTTGTCGTCCAGCGCGCCGAACACGCAGACCTCGTATTGAGGGTCGTCATTGGGGTTGTCAGGCGTACCCGAGGCCGTCAGGGAGAGCTCCTCACAGGTCCCGTAGCCGCAGTCGTCGTCTCCGCCCGGGCACAGGCTGGCGCAGTAACCCTGCTCGACCTCGGTCACGCCGCCGAAGAAGCACCGACCGGTGGTGCAGTCGCTGCCGGTATCGCAGGGCTCACCGGGGGCCGCCGCGCCCTGCTGGGGGATGCACCAGTACTGCGGACCCAGGGACGAGGGCTCGACGAAGACCTGGCAGACCTCTCCGTCACCGCATTTGTCGGCCTTGTTGCAGTAGGTCTGCGAGCTCTGGGCGTCGATGCATAGGCCCGCCCACGCGCCGGGCACCTCCGCGCCCGACGTGACGACGTAGCCGATGCCCACGCAGAGATCACCGGCCCCGGGGCAGTCGGCGTTGGTTTCGCAGTGGTCGACGCATTGGCCCGGGATGTTGTTTTCCTCGTCCTCACCCAGGCACAGCAGGGAGGCGCACTCGTTGGGGTCGAAGCAGTCCGAGCCGCTGGGGGCCAGGTCGCCCGTCGGCAGGCAGACGCCCTCGACCACACGGTTGCCCACGTTGATGGCCCCGGCGCAGTGGAAGTTGTTGCCCATGGTGCAGTCGGCGTTTTCGCTGCAGATGATCGGGACGCCGCTCACGTTGCCCGGGGTGCAGTAGATGATGTCCTCGGGGCACCCGAAGAACTGGCCGTAGGGGCTGGCGGCGCTGACCTTGTCGGGGCCCACGCAGGCGCCCGCGATGGGCTCGCCCTGCTGGCTGCAGCGGGTCGTGCAGAAGCCGAAGAAGCAAGCGTCGTCGTCGGTCCCGGTGATGTTGCAGTCGGAATCCTGCTCGCAGGGGGAGCCGAGGAGGCCATCGGGGGGGATGACCGGCACATCGGGCTCGGCGTCGGGGGCCGCATCGGGTGTCGCGTCGGGCTGCGCGTCCGGTGTGCCGCCATCGGGCGTGGCGTCTGGCGTGCCATCGTCCGGGGTGGTGGTCCCATCGGGCCCAGTAGCGTCGCCGCCGCCATCGGACGGGGCATCGGCGGATACGTCGCCGGAGGTGTCGGGCGTCGAGGGCTCGTCTTCGTCGGGGCAGCCCGAGAAGGCGACGCTCGCGGCCACGAGGGCGGCCAGCAGGCGGGCTTTGGAGGCGGTAAACAGAGCCATGGGCAAAGTCCCTTGCAATGTGAGGGTGAGGCCGGATTATCTGCCGCCCACTGTGGCGAATCAACGCCCGACGGTGTTTCAAGGGGTTCGAAATCATGGTCACGGGAACCGGCCACGGCCAGGCAGGCTTCGGAACCGCGAGGGTCGACGTGGCGACACGCGGCCGCGGCACGTACGAGATCACCGGCGAGGTTCAGACCGCCGTGGCGCGATCCGGAGTGTCCGATGGTCTGTGCACGGTGTTTGTCCACCACACCAGCGCATCGCTCATCATCAACGAGAACGCCGACCCCGATGTGCAGCGCGACCTGGACGCCTTCCTGTCACGCCTGGTGCCCGATGGCGATCCGCTATACGTGCATACCGCCGAGGGGCCTGACGACATGGCGGCCCACGTCCGTTCGGTGCTCACGGCAACGTCGCTGTCCATCCCGGTGGCGGACGGCCGGTGCGACCTTGGGACCTGGCAAGGCGTCTATCTGTGGGAACACCGGACGCGTCCTCATCGCCGTCGAGTGACGGTGTCGGTGGTGGGCATCCAGGGTGGTTCACCCCATGCAAGGTGAATACTCTCTTGGTCGTCGTCGTCGAAACGGGCGATACTGCGCGCCAATCGCGCACACGAATCTGCATGTTCGATAGTTTTCGGGAGCTTACGTGACTCAGCCCGTCTCCAGTGCCGCACGCACCGTCCGCCGCCTTGGCGCAGGGCTCGTGGTGGCGCTCGGATTGGTGCTGTTTGCCGCTCCGTCGGCCTGGGCAGAGCCCTCGGCCGAAGTGGTCTCGCCACGCAAGCTCAAGAAGATGTGCAAAGCCGGGGACACCGACTCCTGCGCGACCCTGGCCGACCTCTACGCGGTCGGCTCCCGCGGCAAGCAGAAGAAGGCCCGCGTGTACGCCAAGAAGGCCTGTGACGGAGGCGTCAAGCGGGGCTGCCTGACGTTTGCACAACTGCTGCGGCGTGGTTCCGGCGGAAAGGTCGACGCCGTCTCGGCCCGCGCGATGTTCGAATACACGTGCCGAACCGCCGTCCTGCTGGAAGCCTGCCTCCAGCACGGCGAGATGCTGCTGTTTGGTGAGGGCGGACCCAAGTTTCCCAAGAAGGCGCTGGCGCAGTTCAATCGCGCCTGCGACGACGGTCTCGCGCGGGGCTGCTTCAACGCGGGGCGTTACTGGAAGAGCGGTTTTGGCGGGACCCCCGACCTGGCGAAGGCGCGCGAGCAGTTCGACAAGGCCTGTCAGCGGAAGATCGCGGGCGCCTGCGTGACGCTTGGCACCATGGCGCTCAACGGCGAGGGCGGCACCAAGGACGCCTACGAAGCCCGCGGGGCCTACGAGACAGCCTGCGAGTTGGGCGACACCAAAGGCTGCGCCGCGGCCGCAGAGATGGCGGCGAAGGGGCAGGGCGGCCGTTCCAGCGCCAAAGAGGCCCGAGCGTTCGCCGAGCAGGCCTGCGAAAAGAAGAACGTGAAGGCCTGCGCGGTGCTCGCTGAGATGTACGTGCGCGGCCTGGGCGGCGACAAGCAGCCTACAAAGGCCGTCAAGGTTGCCAAGGTGGCGTGCGATGGAGGGATCCGAGGCGCTTGCCTGCTGGAGGCTGGCCTCTACTACCGCGGGGACGGGGTCAAGAAGAGCTTGCGGAAGGCTCGCAAGCGCTACGAGCAGACCTGCGCAGCACCGATCTTCCTGGGATGCTCCCGCCTGGCGCTGATGATGGCGCGAGGCGAGGGCGGCCGAAAGAACATCGAGCGGGCCCGTGTGCTGCTCCGGGCCGCCTGCAAGCGGGGCGAGCGGCCCGCCTGCAAGGTGATGCGCGAGCTCGGGCAGGCCAGCGGTCGTTCCGCGCCAGCGGTGGCCGACTACGAGGCGGATCTGGTTCGTTCGGACTCGCTGACCGCGGGTACGGACGGCAAAGGTACCAAGCAGACGGGTCCCGAGCCGCCGCTGGTACCCGCTACGCCCGGCGGCCGGCCTCTTCAGGATGGCTCGCTGACGCCTGACGGCGCGTGATACGCTGCGGGCATGATTGCCCGCTACGTGTTCCTCCGCCTGACCCCCGAGTATCGCGGTGACGCCGTCGCAGACATCGCCGCACACAGTCGGCGCGTCCTGGCCAGCCTTCCCCACGTCAAGACGCTGCACGTCGGGCAGCCCGCAGACGGTCATGCCGGAAAGGGATGGGACCTCAGTATTGCGCTGACGTTCGAGGATCTGGAGGCTGTCGAGGCGTACCGGGTGCACCCTGAGCACCGACGCTACGTCGACGACTACCTCAAGCCCCGCCTGCAAGTGATCAAGGCCTGGAATTTCGACATTGGCTGACTCCACCAAACAAGCCCTCTCCTTCATGCCTCACACCGCAGAGGCCCTGGCTGCTATCCAGACGTTCCTCGAGCGGGCCGAGGTGACGCGGGACCAACTGCAGCTGCCTGACGCGCAGACCCTGGTGTCCGTGGACCAACTCCGGGCGTTCGTCACCGAGCGGCTGGCCTCACAATGGCTGACGATTCCCGAAGACGTCGAAGGGCGTGCGGCCGACCTGGCGTGGGCGCCGGTGGTGCTCGAGGCTGGATGGTCGGGGCCGATCGAGCGCTCGTCGGACCCGCTCGGGCCCTGGCTCCGGGGCTCCTTTGCGGCCTACCTCACCAACGACGAGATGCCGGATGTCTTCGTGCCGGCCCCCAATCTCGTGTCGGCCCGCACACTCGACACCTTCAGGTATCAGCAGGTGGGGGCGGTGCTGGGCCGGTTGTATGGCGACGTGACCCTGGTGCGACTGCTCTGCGACGCGGTGACCCTCGCTGAAGCCTTCGGCGCCGACGTCGCCGATGCGCTGTCCCAATCCCTGACGGAGCAGGCGCTGGAGCCCGGGCGTGGGGCCGACGACCCCACGCGGGTGACCAACGCCGTCGTCGACGCCTATCTGGCCTCTGGGCGCGAGCTGGACCCCAGCCGGACCTATGAGAAGGTGATGCTCACCCAGGTCATCGAGTACGTGTGCCTCAACGAGACCGATCGGGGACTCGAGCGCAGCTTGCCGTACTCGAGCTGCATGTTCGACTTCGAGGCTCGCCGGGTGACGGCGGTGACCCACGAGGTGACCGAGCCCCGCGTCGCGGCGTTGCCGCCGTTTCTCTGTCAGTCGCAGGTAGACGCTGGGCATCCGATGTGGCACGCCTCGGTGGCCGCTCCGTCCCGCCGGGCCGCCTACAGCCTGGCGCAGCAGATCGTGGTCAACGGCGCTCCACGCTAGCGGCACACGAGTTGCTGCTTGAGCCCGTGGTTGGCGGCGGTCTACACTGCTCGCCTCTGACGTGGCGCCCAGGAGCCGGCCGCGCAAGCCCCAGATGTGACGAGGGAAGAAGCATGAAGACACACCCCGCACGGATGGCGACCCTGCTCGCTGTCGCCGTGCTCGGTTTCACCGCGTGTCCGTCCGACGATCCCGTCGGGCCCGGGACTCCGACGGTGAACACCGACTGGAACCAGGACATGTCCGAGGAGGAGCTGCGCGAGATCGCCGAAGCCCTCGGGGTGAACCTCGTCGAGGAAGGGACCTCGTCGAAGATCTCCAAGGACGACATCGTCGCAGCGCTCGAGGAGGCCACCGGCTGTGGCTGCTTTGGCGCGGTCTGTGGCACCGGCAAGTGCGGTCATCAGTGTGGCACCTGCACCGACGGCTCGTGCTTCTCGGGGACCTGCGAGGACCAGGCGACCTGTCCTACGACGGACGTCACGGCGTCGAGTCAGAAGGCGCAGCTGTTCAACGACACCGAGTCGCTGAAGTTCCGCTATGACGCGGAGCTGCCCGCTGGCTCAGCCTTCGACAAGGTCCGTATCACCTACAACGCCGCCGTCGATGACGCGCTTCCGCCGGGCACCTACGACCTGCGCGAGCGCGGCCTCAACGACTGCAAGCCGTGTGTCACAGCGTACAAGGACTGCCTGCCCGATGGCGGCGCCTGCGCGACGGCGTTCGTGGCCCAGGCCGGCCAGGTGCAGATCGACGAGATCACGCCCGACGGTCAGTTCCGCGGCAGCCTCACCGACCTCAAGTTCGAGACCGCGTACGAGGACCCCAAGACGGGGCTGTACACCATTCTCACCCAGTTCGGCGCCAACTGCGTGCCGACCTTTGCCTTCGACGTGAACCTCGAGAGCATCATCCAGGAGCCCCAGGACTGCGACCCCGAGGGCAACGGGACCATGATCGGAAACAAGCTTGCGGACTTCACGCTGCAGAATTGCAACGGCGAAGACGTCAACCTCCACAGCGCGTGCGGCAAGAAAGCGCTGTGGCTGATCGCTGCCGCCGGGTGGTGAGGCGCCTGTCCCAGTCACCTGGTCCAGGTGGCGAGCATCTACAGCGAAAAGGAAATCGACGGCCTCGACTACTTCGTCATCCTCGGTGAGGACCAGAACGGTCAGCCTCCGACCGCGGAGTACTGCACGGCATACGCCGAGCAAAACAACATCGACCCGGCCAAAATGCTCCGGGACCCCAGCTGGCAGACCACGTTTGCCAACATCGACACGGGCCAGGCCGGCGGCATTGGCCTGCCCTGGGACGCCGTGGTCGATTCCGACGATGGCATGAGCTACTTCTGGAACGCGACGGTGCCGACACCACCGACGCCGGACCAGGCGGTCACCGAGCTGCTGGCCCAGTAGGGCTGGCCGCTCGTTGAGCACTCTGGGCACCTAGAGCGCGAGCACTCCAAGGCGCAGCGCCCGGACCACCGCTTCGGTCCGGGTGGCTGCGTCGAGCTTTTGAAGGATGCCGCCGATGTGGAACTTGGCGGTGTGCGACGAGATGTCGAGGGCCAGCGCGACTTCCCGGTTGGAGCGGCCCTCGGCGAGCAGTTCGAGCACTTCGAGCTCTCGCGCCGTCAGCTCCACGTGTTCTTCGTCGGGCTCCGGCATCGGGTTGCGCATCGTCGGGGTCAGCAGCGCGTCGAGGAAGCGCTCGTCGAGGGTGGTCAGACCGAGGCCTGCCGCTTCTAGCGCGGTGGCCAGCTCGATGCCGTCGGCCTCGCGCGACAGCGCCGCGACCGCCCCGGCATCCCGCAAGGCCGCCGTCGCCGACCGAGCGTCGGGAGCCAGGGCGACGATGGGCTGTCCGCCCGGAGGCGCCAGGTAGGGGTCTTCCTCGGCATCGAACGAGGGGCCGAGGTCCCAGAGCCAGGCCTGCGCGGTGAGCAGGTCCTCGGTAGCGCCGTCGAGCGCTTCGGCGTCGACCGAAGCGACGACCTCGACCCGCTCGGCGACCTCGCCCAGAGCCCCGATGATGACCCGTCGGGCCAGGGGGTCATCGCCGATGACCGCCACGCGTAGCGGCTCGTGCTCCGTCGTTTCGAAGATAGGCATGCCTCCGTCGGAAATAGGCACCTGGGAGGCGGATGGCAATGCGGGCATCACGAGCGGCGTCGCTTCCTCTCGCCGACAGTGGCGGTCAGGGTCTCGACAGCGCCGGCCCGAAGAATCTCGACGGGGACTTCTTCGCCTACCTTGTCGTCGATGGCCAGGGTCAGCTGCTCGAGGCTCTCGGTGGCGGAGCCAGCGACCGACAGGATGGTGTCGCCAAGAAAGATGCCGGCGTTTTCGGCTGCGGACTCGGGCTTGACCCCCGTGACCAGCAGGCCGCTGGTCTGGCCCTCGCGAGTGCCTGCCGGAAGCCGGACGCGCTTGACGCCGACGCCCATGAAGCCGCGGGATACCTTGCCGCCGCCTTCGATGGCTGCGACCGCGCGCACCAGGGTGTCACGGTCCAGCGTGGTGCCACCACGGACGAGGGCCCGAGTGTTCATACCGATGAAAGAACCATCGGCGGCGACGAGAGGTCCGCCGCTGAAGCCCGGGGGCAGGGTGCCGTCGACCTCGATCCAACGGTCGACCCGGGCGCCCCAGTGCGAGCGCCAGGCACCGTCGACGCCGCTGACGAAGCCGAGCGTGGCCCGAAGCGGTCCATCGGGGCGGCCGAGGACGAGGGCCAGCTGGCCCATGGCGACGCCGGCGCCGTCGGCCCAGGCTGGGGGGGTGAACGTGGCGTCGGGGGCCTCGACCTTCAGGACAGCGAGGTCGAGCGCGCGGTCGGCACCGACGATGGTGGCGTCGTGCTCGGTGCCGTCGGCGGTGATGACCTTGGGCGCCGAGGTGCGGCCGCGATGGCCAAGGACGCGGGGTGTGGTGATGAAGTGACCGTCTTGGGACCATACGATGGCCGAGGCGGTGCGGCGGCCGCTGACGACGCGGGCCACGTGGTTGCCGGCGCTGGCCACCGCGGCGGCCAGGGCGTCGGAGAGTTCAGTGAGTGGGTTGGACATGGAAAGTGGTGCTCCCTTGCAGTGCTGTGGTCATGTCTGGTGAACGTGACCCAAACTTAGGTGCGAGGGAGACCGGCGGGTACGGGCCGAAAGGGGAGGCCGACTACCCGATCGGGTAGTGCGCGCTCAGCTGGCCCGCAGGCGCATATCTACTTGGCTGGGAGGCGCTTGGTCTTGCGCCGCTTCATCGTGGCCAGCTGCTTGGCCCACTGCTGCTTGCGGACCGTCGGATCGATCACGAGCCGTTCGAGGCGGAACTCCCCCATCTTGAGCTTGGCGCGGGGAACCACCACGTTCACCCGCCGCGCCCACTTGAGGTCCATGAACTGCTGGAAGTTCTTGAACGGCTGCACGACGTAGCGGAACCCACCGTTTTGCGGCTGGCTGGCTAGAGTGCGCACGAACAGCGACTTGTCGTCGACCCACTGGGCCTTGATGTTGGTGCGGAAGTTGGCGCTGTAACGGGGCCAGTACTGTTCGGCGTTGCTGATGTAGAAGGCGCGCAGCGGCTGTCCCACGAGCTGGCAGAAGCGGGCGACCGACGCCATGCCCCGGTTGTCCAGCAGGTTGCCGATCATTGGCCGCACGCGCCCTTGTACCACCATGTTACGGACATAGTCGTACTGCGCCTGGTCGGTCAGGAAGGTGGGGACGTTGGGGTGCTTCTTGAGGAAGTACTTGCGCTGCAGAATCAGGCGGCGTGCCACCAGGTAGCGGCCCCACTTGTAGATGTTGATGGTGCCCTTTGACAGTCCGGCTTCCTTGAGGAGCTTGAGCGTCAGTTTTCGTTTGCGCTTGGACCACATCACCCGGAACTCGTCGGGCGTCTTGGCGTGCTTGAACAGCACCGCATAGACCTGGTGGATGTGTTTCACCCACGGGTCGTAGTCGGTCAGGAATGCGAACTTGGCCTTCATCCAGCCCATGAAGAAATAGGCCTGGTCGGTCCCGACGCCGGCGTACACCCCGCCCAGGTCCTTGAGCGGCGCGTAGAAGAGCTCCATATGCTCCTCGTTGCCCGCCAGGTAGTGCTCGTTGTAGTTCTCCTTGCGGATGTTGAGCAGCACCTCGGGCGCCTTGTCGTCCACGACGGCGGCCATCATGGCGCGCTCGTGGGCGTCGGGGGAGGGGAGCTCAGCGGGCGCACTGCTGGGTAGCGCCAGGCCGAGGGCGATGACGGTGGCAAGCGAGGTAATCACGCGTCGACCTTAGGTTCGTGGCGTGGAGCAGCCAGTTTTCTGCCCTTCGCTCCGACCCACTCCCCCCGCCGGAACTCCAGCCAAGACGGTTGCATGTGCACTGTAGGGACGCGCGCGCTATGCTCGGTGAGGAACGGGAGTGGGTGTGGCCATCCGAACGACCATCGCGGGGATACTCTGGGCGATCAGCAGCGCTCTGATCACGAGCAGCTGCCTGGAGTTTGCCCCGACGCCGACCGGGGAGGCGGACACGCCAGCGGAAGTCGGCACGACCGACACGAGCGAGGACACCGCGGTGGCCTCGGATGCGCCTGACGCCACGGTGGACATCGTTGTCGACGTTCTCGCCGATGGCACGGTGCCAGATGTTCCTGAGCCCCCCGACGCTGATGCTGTGGCTGACGCGGATGCCGTGGCTGACGCCGATGCGGATGCCGTGGCCGACGCGGATGCCGATGCCGATGCCGTGGCTGACGCCGACGCCGTCGCCGATGCCGTGGCCGACGCCGACGCCGATGCCGTGGCCGACGCCGACGCTGATGCCGTGGCCGACGCCGTAGCTGACGCCGACGCCGTAGCTGACGCTGACGCCGATGCGGAGGCGGATGCCGATGCTGTGGCGGACGCCGATGCCGTGGCTGACGCTGACGCGGACGCCGAGGTGGTCTCGCCGCCCGAGCCCGTCATCGACGCGCATCGGACTCAAGGCGTGGCGCCCCTTTACGTGTTCTTCGACGCCCGTGCCTCCAACCTGCCGGTCGAGGACCTCCATCATTGCGCCTTCTTCTGGAACTTTGGCGACATCAGTTCGGACAACTGGCCCACGGAAGGAACCCTCTCCAAGAACGTCGACAACGGCCAGCTGACCGCCCATGTCTTCGAGGTCCCAGGCACGTACACGGTGACCCTCGACGTCCTCTGCAACGCACAGCACTTCCAGACGTCGACGGCGATTACCGTCAGCGACCCCAACGAGGTGTTCCCCAACACCAACACCGTGTGTCTGGCGCTGGACGGCGACACCTCCGAGTGCCCCTCCAACGGAGGCCTCCCCAATACGTCACTGAGTGCGGCGCTGGCCGCCCTTACGAGCGGCCAGCAGGTCCCTAAGAGGCTGCTCCTGAAACGAGGCGAGACCTACGTATTCGACGCTACCTTCAACGCCAACTATCCGGCTCCGCTGCATATCGGCGCGTATGGCTCGGCACCGACGGCTCCCGTTATCGACACCTCCACCGGGCAATTCTTCATCCAGCCGGGCACCACCGAGCTGGTGCTGATGGACATTGGCGCCGCGGGAGGCCAATACCTCATCGAGCAGAACGGCAGCGACGCCCACGTCCTGCTTCTTCGCGTGGACGCCCAGGGGGTCGACGAGCCGGTGTCCCTGGCCGGCTTCATCTCCAACACCGCGCTGGGAGCTGTTGGGTTGGTCGACTCCATCATCAACGGGACCAAGGCCGACGTCAGCGTGACGTCGCACCACGTGGCCATCCTCGGCAATCAGATGACCATTGGTGACGCCAGGGTCTCCCACGTTGGCGGGGATGGCGCGGTCATCGCCCACAACACCATCGAGGGGACGGGCGCGGTCATCGGCGTCGCCGGCTTCGAAGTCGTTCCATGCAGCACCGGAATTCGCTTTGCCCACAACACGGTCGTTGGTGACGGGTTCATCGTTGCCGAGTTCGGAGCGCAGCCGAGCGTTTCGGGCGACTGCGGCTCCGACATGGTCATCGAGTCGAACCAGTTCAACTCGGCGGCGACGATCTTCAGCACTCTGGTGCGGGTGGTGGGGGACCAGATCCTGGTCCGAAACAACCTCTTCAAGCTCGACGCCTCCCAGACCGGCGTCTCGTTTGGCGGCACGCTCCAGGGCGCCATCGCGGTCAACAACACCGGCGTCTCCACCATCCAGCCGACGGGCAACCGGGCCGCCGCCTGGGTGCTCCCGAACACGCAGGGAGTGTTTGCACAAAACAACCTCATGGTGGCCCTCGGCGGGGACCCCATCGGCACCGAGGGCCTCTGGGACGAGTCCCCCGCGTTCACCACCAGCTGTGACTTCTGCAACCTTGGCCTGACCCTGTTCAACCCCTTCGTCACCGATCCGGAGACGGCGACGACCGGCGCCGACTACATGCTGGCGGCGGGCAGCGAGCCCATCGGCGCGGGTAACACGAACCCCTGGGCGCCGCTGGACTTCGGCGGCGAATGCCGGGACACCGGCAAGGCCATCGACGTCGGGATGTGGAGCTACGAGCCGCCCCCGTGTCCGCTGCCGTAGCTGCTATCGCCCGGAGGCCACGGGCTGACGCTCGGAGGTCCGGCTCAGGAATACGGCCAGCTGGCTGAAGAGCGAGCTGCGCCAGAACTGCTCCAGCGCAGTGAGCTTGTCCTCGGGCCGATTGCCCTCTCGGTACGCGCGCGCGATCTGATACGTCAGCTGCGCCGTGACGGGCACCATTCCCACCGCCTTCTGCGCCCGGGCGGCGTGTTCGCGGGCCATGCGCTCGGCCAGGGTGAGCATGGTGATGAGGGCTTTTTCACGGCCCACGCCGACGATTCCGCCGTTGTCATCCAGCTCCAGCGCCAGGCTGTAGTGCTTGGCGATGACCACCGAGGCCCCGATGTAGCGGTCGAGCGACCCGGCCAGATGGGCGATGGCCTTGGCGATGGGGCGGTCTGACAGCTTGGGCTTGAGTTTGCCTTCCACGACCAGGGGCGCCACCCGCGCGTTCTGGTAGACGTCATCGGGGAAGCCATCCCTGGCTGCTTGCTCGCTGATGTTGAGCCGGGCGCTCAGGCGACGGACCGTCGTGGCCTCGAAGTACTTGAGGTTGGCGCGAGCGGAGGTGTCCAGCAACCCGGAGACCCGCTGCAGCGCGACTTCCGAGGGACCGCGCGCACGACCGGGCAGCCTGAACGTCAGGCTGTGGTCCGACACGACGGCGTTGACGTTGGCCAGGATGAGCAACTCGACGGGGGCGAACAGGGTCTGGATGAGCTCGGCCTCCAGCTCCTTGGGAAGCGGTCCTTTCTCTGGGACCTTGGCCAACAACTTGCCAAGCGCCTGTCCCGTCAGCTTCAGCTCGTTGCGGGCGTGGTCCATGCTGCGGAAGGCAACCGACAGCGCCTCCATGCCGTCGGTCAACGTCATCAGGTCGCTCACAGTGCGCGGTTCGACCTCGCGGTACTTCGTCGTGACACGGTCGATTCGGCGCTCGACGTTCGCGGCGATGGCGCGCACGAAGTCACGGGCTTGCTCGAACTCCCGTGCCCGAACCCGCTTCAGCAGCTCCCCCACATGCAGCGCCGAGTCTGCCCGGATGAACAGCTCACCAGCCCGCCAATATGCCGCCGGCGCCATGCCTTCCTTGATCATCCGGTCGGTGGTGCCGAACAGGCGGTCGATGGCCTTCCATTCCTTGGCCAGCGTGTCGCTGTCGAGTTTCAGCGCCTTGAACAGCTTGTAGTCGTGCTGTGCGCTGGCGAGCCAGACTCGAGCTGCCTTCTCGATCGACTTGTAGACCGCCTCGGGGGGCTCCATGGCGCTCTGCGGCAGGGGTTGGAGTCGGCCGGGCAGGGGACGGCCCGACAGGAAGGCGTACGCGTCGTAGACATCCCGGAGTTCCTGGACCTGTCGCCCCTGTTTGCCAAACGTCGACTTCAGGTCGATGAGTGAGCCCGTGGCCAGATCCCGGTCATAGCGCTGACCCACCGGGTAGCCGAGCTTGGTCTTGCCGTTTGCGATGGCGGCCCGGAACTTCTGAGGAATGCCGGCGACGGGGCCCAGCGAGCCGTCCGGGTTGATGGTGCCGGTCAGGGCCACGTCCTTGCGGGTCGGGACGCCCGTCAGGCCCACCGCGATCGCAGCGGTCAGCACGCCCCCCGCGCTTGGCCCGTCGATGTCACGTCCGGCGGTGTCGACCTCGACGGAGACCATCCACCTGCCCAGGCTCTCCCCCGTGGCGATGGAGGCCTGAATGGCGGCCATCCACACCGACGCCCGCCAGGCCTCACCCCCTTGCAGGCTGGTGTCCTCCACCATGGCGATGCGGATCGCTCCCGGCCGGCTGCTCTCGGCGACGCGGACCTGGGCTGGGCTGGAACCTTGTTTCAGCCCTGTGCCTTCACCGGCGGTCCAGAGCACATCCACGTCGACGACGCGCAGCAGCGGCTTGGGACACGTGGCGCAGCCGGCGAAGACCCCGGTCAGGGAACCCGCCAGCAGGACCGTGAGGGCGGCGTTAGCCGCGCGTCTGATCGCTGACCCCAACGATGTGTTCCGGGTTCATGATCAGCGTCTCGAAGGCCCGGTCCTCGGGCGCGTCGGCCCGTCCAAAGCGCGCGCGGACCTGATGGATCGCGAAAAACCCGCGGGTGCGTTGAAGCTGGTCGGAGACACGCTGACCATGACGCAGCTGAATCGTCCCCTGCAGCACACCATCTTCCAGCAGGAAGACGCACTGGCGGAACACCATCTGGGTCTGGGTGACCCGCATGCTGGTGAGCTGCTCGTGGGGCGGCGGCTCGCACATCAGCAGCGAGTGCTTGGCCAGCGCCAGAAACGGGATGACCTGGCCGCGCAGACCGACATCCGTCAGGGTGTAGAACCCCTGCGAGGCGTTGAGGAAGTCCAGGAAGGGCTTCTTGGACGGGACGTGGAAGGTCCCGATCATCCAACCGGCGCGGGTCAGAATCGTCGATGAGACCTTGCGCTGCTCGGGGCGATACGACTGCTGAACCATGCCCAACGAAACCGCAGCCGCCGGCCGTCGTCAAATTCCAGCCCGAGACAGCATGTCGCCGCAGCTTGCAAGAAAGGCGGCCGCGCCGTATGCGAGGCGGTAATGATTCAGATTTCCGTGGCGGTGTCGGCGGCTCCCGGTGACCTTGGCAAGGTCCCATCTCCCTTTGTTCTGGCTGCCCATCCTCGGGGCGCGCGGCTGACCGCGGTGTGGCCCGACGCCAGCCCAACCGATCTGTCGACGTGTTATGGCGAAGTGGCGGGCGTTCTCGAGAGGCTGCCTGAGGACACCGAGGTCGTGGACCTGTTCACGGGTCGCACCGAAACCCGTGCCGAGGCCGTGGCGCGACTCACCGGGGAGCTGACGATCCACGAGGTCTTCCAGTGGCGCAGCTTCGAGTGGGAAGGCTTGCGCTTCTGGCGGATCCTTGGGTGCTACACCTTTGGCAAGGGCGACCTGCTGGTCGAGGTGGAGGACGACATCTCGTCGGATGCCCTTGAGGAGATGCTGGGATACCTGTCCCGCTACCGCTGGATGAGCGAGCGCAAGCTGGAGCTGGGCGACGCCATGCCGTTCGGGTTCTGGCTCGTTTCGATCGCGAGCGCTTCGCTGTACGACGAGCCCTTCTGGGAGGCCGCCAAGGAGGCCCTGGGCACCCAGGAGCTGGCAACGGCCTTCGATGCGCGCATGGTCACACCGGGCCCGGAGTTCCTCATCGAGTGCGTCGAGATGTCGATGGGCGGTGAGTTCGATTGGGTCGTCGGGGTCTCCCGCACCCTTCGGACTCTCGAGGCCCAGCGCGCGACCCACGAACGCCTGCGAGCGATTTTCCACCTCGAAGAGGCCCCGGCGCTCAAGCCACCCTTTGGGCAGGACCCGGCCGTGGTAGGGACGGATCTCGAGGGCAGCGAGGCGATCTTCGCGCAGCGTCGCCCGCCGGTGAACGACGAGGACAGTGGGTGGCATTTCGGCTCTGCCGACGCCGACGCCGGGCAACGCCAGCTCGGTGTGTCGACCGTCGCGCACCTGGTCGACCGTATCCCGGGCCTGGTGAGGTATCTGGCGCTGCCGCCCGGTTGGGTCGTCGCCCATGACGCCGAGGGCTTCTGGGTGTCCCCGCCAGATGCGGCTGCCGACGGCAATGCCTGGCTGGACGTCGAGGCGGACCCTAGCCCTCCCTGGCTGCGGACCGAAGTCCCGCTGGACCCATCGAAGGAGTAAGAGCATGGCTGCCACCACCCGACGATCGCCGTTCAAGCGGATTGCCAAGCGGCTGCAGCGCTTCACCCGGGGCGCGACCAACGCGCTGGAGCTGGTCTCGGAGGGACGCCTCGGGGCCCCCTACCAGGCTCCCTTCGACGTGGCCCTGGAGGAGCGTCGGTTCGTGCTGCGGCACTACGGGCGGGTGCAGGGTGCTGGGGACGGCGAGCACGCCATCGCCGAAGCGGTCCTGCTGGTCCCTCCGTTGATGGTGACCAGCGAGGTCTACGACATCTCACCGGAGCTCAGCGCGGTCTCCTGGCTCGGCGCCCAGGGCGTCGACGTCTGGCTCATCGACTTCGGCCCGCCCGAACAGCTGGAAGGCGGCATGGAGCGCACCCTGGATGACCACATCCAGGGCGTCGACCGCGCGATCGCCGAGGTCATCGCGCAGACCGGCCAGGACGTCCATCTCGTGGGCTACTCCCAGGGCGGCATGTTCTGCTACCAGGCCGCTGCCTACCGTCGGACCGAGGGTATCGCCTCGGTGGTGACCTTCGGCAGCCCCGTCGACATCCACCGCAACCTGCCGGCGGTCGTCGATAATGTGGCCTCGCGGTTCATCGGCCTGGCCCGCAAGGCGGTGGATGGACCCTTGCAGGATCTGGAGGGGCTTCCTGGCTTCCTGACCAGCCGCGGGTTCAAGCTGCTGGCGCCCCGACAGGAGCTCAAGCACCTGGTTGGCACGCTCGGCCTGCTGCACGACCGGGACGCCCTGGAGGCCCGTGAGCCGCGTCGGAAGTTCCTGGGTGGGGAAGGTTTCATTGCCTGGCCCGGGCCGGCGTTTCGCGAGTTCGTCGACCAGGTCATCGTGGACAACCGCATGACCCTGGGCGGCATCGTGGTGGCCGGCCGGACCCTGTCCATGAGCGACATCAGCTGCCCGGTGCTGTTCTTCGTGGGGACCAAAGACGACATCGCACGCCCCGCGTCGGTGCGCGGCATCACCCGAGTGGCCAGCAACGCGACGCTGTACGAGGCGGACATCGCGGCCGGTCACTTTGGCCTGGTGGTGGGCAGCAAGGCGATGACCCAGAGCTGGCCCACGGTGGTGGAGTGGCTGCGCTTCACCGCGGGACAGGGGGAGCTTCCCGGCCTCGCTTTCAAGCCGGGTGCCGAGTCCGAGCCCGGCGCCGTGGTCCAAGCCGACCCATCGGCGTCGCGACGTCGAAGCCGAGTTGGAATGCTCTATGACCTCGCGACCGATGTCATCGACGGCGTGTGGCACCGGATGGGCGACGTCTCTGGCGAAGTCGGCGACATGGTGGATGCCCTGCGGTGGCAGCTGCCGCGCCTGTCGCGTCTGGAGAGTCTGGAGCCGGACACGCGCATCAGCATGGGGCAGGCCCTGACAGAACAGGCCGAGGCGATTCCCGACCAGCCGTTCTTCATGTGGCAGGGCATGGCGTTTACCTACCGGCAGGCCGACGAGCGGGTCGGCCAGATGGCGACGCTGCTCTACGAGGAACTTGGGGTCCGGCGGGGACAGCACGTGGGGGTCTTGATGGACAACCACCCGGACTACCTGACCACGATTGCGGCCTGCAGCCGCATCGGCGCGGTCGCGGCCCTGCTCAACGCAGGAAGCCAGGGCGAGTCCCTGGGCCAGGCCCTCGAGGCCGCCGGCGTGGAGTTCCTGGTCACCGATGTGACCCATCTCGAGGCGGGCAAGGCCGTGTTCCCCGCCACCGAGCGGATGGTCGCGCTGCTGCACGCCGGCGAGAAGCCGGACGCTCTCCCCATCACCCGACCGGCAGGCAGTGATGAGGTGCTCGCCTGGCACGTCGGACCCGGCCGGGAGCTGTTGCAGCAGTCCGCCGATCTGCCCGAGTCCGTTGCGCTGAACCCGGGCCGCGCCCGGGACCTGGCCCTGCTGATGTTCACGTCGGGGACGACGGGGATGCCGAAGGCCGCCCGCATCACCAATCGCCGGTGGGCGATGGCGGCGCTGGGGGCCGCTGCGACGTGCCGGCTGACGCCCCGCGACACGGTGTACTGCTGCCTGCCGTTGCATCATTCCACCGGGCAGCTGGTCGCTGTGGGGGGCGCGCTGATCGGTGGGTCGAGGTTGGCGCTGGCGGAGAAGTTCTCCGTCACCCACTTCTGGTCCGACGTCCGCCACGTCGGGGCGACGGTGGTGTTCTATGTGGGCGAGCTCTGCCGCTATCTGGTGAAGGCGCCCGTCCACCCCAACGACAAGAACCACCCGGTACGCCTGTTCGTCGGCAACGGTATGCGTCCCGAGGTGTGGAAGCGATTGCAACAGCGCTTCGGTCCGATGCAGATCATCGAGTTCTACGGCTCCACCGAGGGCAATGCGGTGCTGGCCAACATGACCGGCGACAAGCTGGGCTCGGTAGGACGCGTGGTCTGGCACACCGGCGAGATGGCGCTGGCCCGGTACGACGTGGACGAAGGCGCTTTGGTGCGCGGCGACAACGGGTTTGCGCAGCGTTGCACGGTCGACGAGCCAGGTCTATTGCTGGCCCGGGTGGGTAACGAACACCCCGGCGAGTTCTTCGACGGCTACACCGATGAAGCCGCCACCGAGCGCAAGCTGCTGCGAGATGTGTTCATCAGCGGTGACGCGTGGTTCAACTCTGGCGACCTTCTTCGCGCCGATGTGGATGGCGACTACTGGTTCGTCGATCGCGTCGGGGACACCTTCCGCTGGAAGGGCGAGAATGTCTCCACCGAGCAGGTGGCGACGGTGCTCGCTCGGGCGACGGGCGTACATATGGCCGCCGTCTACGGTGTCGCTCTCCCCGGCCGGGAAGGACGCGCGGGGATGGCCGCCCTGGAGCTCGAGCCCGACGCCAACCTCGACGGGGCCGAGGTGTACAGGCTCGTGGCCAAGAACCTGTTTCCCGCCGCGCGCCCGCGATTCTTGCGCGTCTGCTCCAAGCTCGAGCTGACCGACAGCCTCAAGGTGAAGAAAGCGGCCCTGGCGGCCGACGGCGCCGACCCGGGCAGGATCGCCGACCCGCTCTTCTTCCTCGACGACGCCAACCAGACCTACTCACCCATGACCCTCGACGACTACCACCGCCTCGTGGCGGCGGCCTGAGCGCAGGAGAAGACCGATGTCCCATTTGTTCGAACAGTCCGAGCGCTCGCGTGAGCTGGCCAAGCAGCTGACCGCTTTCATGGACGCCCACATCTATCCCAACGAGAAGGTCTTCGCTGCTCAGCGGGATGAGGGGGATCGCTGGCAGCCCGTGCCCATCATCGACGAGCTCAAGGAGAAGGCCAAAGCGGCGGGGTTGTGGAACCTGTTTCTGCCCGAGAGCGAGATGGGAGCGGGGCTGACCAACCTGGAATATGCGTCGCTGTGCGAGATCATGGGCCGATCGCTGATGGCGCCGGAGGTGTTCAACTGCAGCGCGCCCGACACCGGCAATATGGAGGTGCTGGTGCGCTATGGGACGCCCGAGCAGAAGAAGCAATGGCTGGAACCGCTACTGGCGGGTGAGATCCGGTCCTGCTTCGCCATGACAGAGCCCGCGGTGGCGTCTTCGGATGCCACCAACATCGAAGCCCGCATCGAGCGCGATGGCGATGAGTACGTTCTCAACGGCCGCAAATGGTGGACCAGCGGCGCCATGGATCCGCGCGCGAAGATCTGCATCTTCATGGGCAAGACCAACCCGGACGCGCCACGCCACATCCAGCAGTCGATGGTCCTGGTGCCTATGGATACGCCAGGCATCACCATCGAGCGTTACCTACCCGTGTTCGGGTACGACGATGCACCGCACGGACACGCCGAAGTGCTGTTCGACGACGTCCGCGTGCCCGTCAGCAACATCCTGCTGGGCGAGGGACGTGGTTTCGAGATCGCCCAGGGCCGTCTCGGTCCGGGCCGAATCCATCACTGCATGCGTCTCATTGGCGCAGCGGAGCGGGCGTTGGATGCCATGATCCGCCGCTCCAAGCAGCGGACCGCCTTCGGCAAGAAACTTGCGGACATGGGAACCGTTCGCAAGGACATCGCCGATTCGCGCATCGAGATCGACCAGGCCCGACTGCTGACCCTCGCGGCGGCCCACGCCATGGACACCGTCGGCAACAAGGTAGCCCGCAAAGAGATCGCCATGATCAAGGTGGTCGCCCCCAACGTCGCGCTGCGCGTCATCGACCGTGCGATTCAGGTGCATGGCGGAGGCGGGGTCAGCGACGACTTCGGCCTGGCCTACATGTGGGCCATGTCCCGGACACTGCGGCTGGCGGACGGTCCCGACGAGGTGCATCGCGAGACCGTCGCCAAGCTCGAGCTGCGACGTGTTCAATAATTGGCCAGTGCCGATTTATTGAACATGGCTGGTGTTCAAAAGTTGAACGCTCGCCTGGGTGTCTCTCGTGGCCGTCGCGTTGCTGATGGACGCTCTCTGTAATTTCAGCACCTTGCCGGTTTGGCACAGGCCTTGCTCATAGTCTTTGTGTCGGCGCGAATGAGCGCTGGCAGGGGGCTAGGCCTGAGAAACCGGTGCTCCGCCTGGGGGCGCCGCGGGATTCTATCACGCGGCATGGGGCGACCGGATATTTTGAAGCAGCGAGTAGCTCGAGATCGTTGGGGGCGCTACTCGCTGCTTTCTTTTTTCTCTACTGTGACGCTCGCAGGGGGAAGCGCGACATCAGTCGGGCTTGCGAGCGGTCGCAGCTTTTTTCTGTCCGGGCGTGGGCAGCGGTCCGTAACCGCGCATCAACGCTTTCCAGAAGAGGTTTGCTGCTCGGACGTAGCCGCGCCCGGTGAGGTGGATGTAGTCCATCGCGCCAAGGCGGGGCTCGGAGTGCACCCACTTCACCATCGATAGCGGGCCTCCCATCATCCGGACCCAATCCCAGTAGGCGCAGCCGTGCTTGTGGGCGATGCGTCGCTGAGCGCGGATGATCCTTCGCTGTCGCGGGCGCGCGAGAAACCGCAGGTCCTTGTCGGCGCTGAGCTTCCGTGACCGGCGTCGTTTCTTCTTCGGAGGCCCCCAGCGCCCCTTCTTGTCCTTGACGACTTTCACGGGGCGGTCGCTGGGACCGACGTAGACACAGCTGGCCTGTGGGGCCGCCGCCTTCACCTGAGCCAGGACTTTGTCCAGGCGCGCCATGTACGCGGGGATGGGGTCGCGCTTGTCGCCGACGGCGTTGGTCCCATACGCCAGCACCACCAGGTCGGGCTTGCGTCGTCGCAGGTGCTCACTGAATACGGTGGGGTCCCACTGCAGCAGCGCCGAGGCGCGAGCGCCGTTGATTCCCATGGTGTCGACGACCACGCCTTTACTGTCGCGCTCGAGCGAGACGCCGAACAGAAGCACGGTCCCATTGCCGGCCGGCCGCAGTTCGATGGTGTGCTCGCCTTCTGGCACATTGACCGAGAGGTATCCAGGCCCGGCCTTCTCAGCGGCCGTTTTGACCACTCGCGCGGGCTTGTCGTCGATCATGACCTTCAGGTCGCCGCCCTTGGGCTGCTGCCAGAAGTAGAGCTCGATACGCGAGACCGACTTGCCGAACTCGGACTTGCGTCGGGTGGACACGCGACAAAATTGGTTTTCGTCGCCCGACTCGAAGGAGCAACCCGCGAGACCATAGAGACCGTCGTCGCGGTTGTGTCTGCTGGAGACCCAGTACGACTTCCATCCCTTGGAGTAGCGAATGTCCACGTCGCGGTGGTTGTAGTTTCGCCACGGACGTGCGGGGACCACAAAACCAGGGCCTGCGTCGCCAAAGTACCCTTGCAGCCGGTGACGAATGATTTTGGTGAAGGCGTCGGCCGCCATATGCGAGGCGCCATAGAACACGACGCGCGCACGGTCACGCTTCCCCGCGTCAATATCGCGGAGCGCCGCGTAGAAGGGCTTGAGCGCTTTGCCCGAGGGATCCGTCAGCGGAGCCGGCCGGCCCAGGCGGTCGGAGGGGAGGGGGGCGCTGGGCGCCGCCTTCGGCTTGGGCGTGCCTGCAGTCAGCGTCTCGGGCGCCAACAGCATTGCTATCACCAGGCCGATGGATGACGTCATCGCGAGCACTCTCTCCATGAAAAACGCGACGATCGGCGGGATCGTCCGCTCGTAGCTTCAGTGAGGTGACCGAGGCGGTCAATTTCTGGGACGAGGGCGCAGTTCCTACACCAGCGCCCATGTCCTCCAAACAGAAATGAACGCCATCCTCTTCCCACCCTTTTCAACTTGGCAGACCGGCCTTATCGTGGAGCAACTAACCCGGTCCAGGCGCCCCAACCAGGTGCCTACCTTACGGACCGGCTCGGGCGGTGCGTGACGAGCCGTAGTGTCCCGGGGCGGGAGAGGGTCTCCCGCAAAACCCTGAAGCTCGCTGCTCAAGGAGGTGATCGCGTGATTTTGTATCTCTCGGTGATGGGTGAGGTGGTCACCATCTGAGGCACAGAGCCTGCAAGATTTAGGTGAATGCCCAGAATTACCTTGGGACCACCGCAACCCCGAGAGCCGCCAGATCACCGGGCGGGCGCCGCTTCGGCGGAGCAACACTCTCGGGGTTTCTTGCGTCTGGAGCCCAGCGTGCTTTGCCCTTCGTCGCGATACCCCTTAAAGTTGTAATTCGGGCGTGATTTCGCGAGGGATAGCCGTGAGACGAAGGGTGGTCGTGGCGTTGACGTGGGGGCTCTGCATGGGCCTCGTTGCGTGTGAAGAGTCGATCGATACGACGATTGGGTTCGAACCCGGTGGGGAGATCGGGGCTACCCCATTCCCCAGCGATACGGCGCGGACGCAAGCCACGGGCCAGTGGCTTCTGGACGGCTTCAACGAAGCTCAGCTGACCGAGATGGCGTTTCTCGACCAGCTTCGAATCTCCGATGTGGAGGGATACTCGGCGATCACGCGTATCCGTATTCCGTTTACCCGAGCGGGCCAGAACACCGATATCAAGGTCGACCTGGCGACGGCGCCCGATGGCATTCGGCTCTACGATGTCACCGGAGATAGCGCCGAGCGCCGCGACCTGGGGGAGTTCCGCATCCGGTTGACGACCTCGGCCATTACCTGCCGTCCCGCAGTTCCTCTGGCGCCGGGTGGGACCTACGCCATTGCGCTGCTCGGCGCCAAGCTGAAGACCCGCGCGGGGGGAGCCGTCAACGCGTCCGAGGTCTACGCCGGCATCCAGAGTGCCGGCGATCCTGCGACCGATGGCGCGTTCGCGAAGGTGCAGGCGGCCGACGGCGACATCGCGAGCCGGCGCGACACGATTGGCTTTTTCCAGTTTACCGTGGCCGATCATGTCTCCCCTGTGCTGCTGTTGCGCGACGCCGTGATGGGCACACAGGAGGTCAGTCACGCGGGCGCAAGACACACGATGGGGTTGACCAGCTTCGACGCCGACGATCGGATGCTGGCCATCACCGCGTCGTTGACCCTCGCCAGGGAGCCGGCCCAGCTCGAGGAGTTCTTCGGTGCCTTGCCGCACGACGCTGTAGGGCGCGTCGTGAAGGGCTATTTCTCGGGCCCCCACATCATGAGCGACTACGACGGAAGCGACCCGGACCGGCTCCACAACTTCCAGACCCTGCGCCCGGAGAACATCGACGCCCCGCTGGCCGCGGACAACCCGCCGGCGCTGTCCAACAGCGCACCCTATCGAACGCTTCCCTACCTGCTGTTCATGCCATCCGCGTGGCCCGAGGATGGCAACGGAGAGCTCGCTCCGCTGGACGTTGTCGTAGCGCTGCACGGCTTCGAAGGTTCTAAGGAGGATTGGACCGCCATGGCCAACGCCGTGACGTCCACGGGCAAGGCGCTCATCGCCGTCGACATCTATCAGCACGGAGAACGGCAGGACAGCGTGGCCTATCCCGAGGGCCACACGTCCAAGAAGATCGACGAGGCGGTCGAGGTGGATGCGCCGGGCACAGACTTCCCGGACCCGTTCCTCAACCCCACATTCCTCAAGCGATCCCGCGCCAAGTTCCTGCAGACCGCGGTGGACGTCATGGCGCTGATGGAGATTCTCAAGGCCGGCGACTGCACCACTGGGCTGGTGGACATCAACGGCGACGGCCGCAACGACAACATCGGCTCGATCAGTCTCGTGGGGATGAGCCTCGGGGCGATGCTGGGGACCGTCATCGGGGCGGTCAGCCCCCACGTCGACCGGCTCGCGCTTTACGCGCCCGGTGGCGGCGTGGCCGACCTTTCGCGCGACAGCGAGGTGCTCGGCTTGCCGCTGACGTTGCTGATCCTGGCCACCTCCGACATCGAACCCTTCGGATTGCTGGCCGGCAGCGGGCGGGCGATGCTCATCGACCGGCCAGAGCGGGAGGTCTACGGCGTCGTGGTGGACGCGATCATGGCGCCGGTGGAGCCGGCCAACTACGGCCAAGCGTTGGTCTCAGGTGCGCTTCGGGGTGACGACGGCGCCCGCGTGCTCATGCAGCTGACCGACTTTGACCTGCTGATCCCCAACAACGCGAGCGACCGCATCGCCAGGGCCATGGCGGCCGGGGGGGCGGAGGGCGAAGTCGCGGTGGTGGACAGCCCGGCCCAGCCGCAGCTGTTCGAGATGAGCATCCCCACAACCACGGATGCGGCCGGACTCAAGGGCGTTGTCAGCCACTATCCCGGACAGCATGGGGTCCTTCTGGATTTCGTCGATCCTGCCGCGACCGCAGCGGCGCAGGCCGAAGCGGCAGCCTTCCTGGCCGCTCCCTGAATCGTCGACAAACCACGTTGTCGGACCTGACATGAAGGACGGTCAAGCTCCAGCGTGCTGACCTTCAACATCAGCGTCTTTGTGTTCAGCGTGGTGATGGTCGCGCTGTTCTCCCAGCGAACGCGCTGGGGCGTGGGCCCGATGTTCTTGGTGATGGGCGTGCTGCTGGCGTTCATCTCGGTGACGGGGCGCATCAAGATCCTCGTCCCCGTCCCGGGCGGCGCTCAGGCGTACATGGGGTCGCTGCTTCACCTATCGGCGATCCTCGTGGGTGTGATGCTCGTCTACGCCCTCGAAGGCACCAAGATGGCGCAGCGCACCATCATTGGCCTGGGGCTGGCGATGGTCGTGTTGTACATCGCGCGGGAGACGATGGCCTGGCAGCTCAAGGCCAATGGCGACATCACCGGATATGGTCGCAAGCGATGGCTCAACCCCAAGCCCTGGGCGACGGTGGTCTCCGCGGTTTCCCTGATGGCCGACGGCATCGTCATCATCGTCGCCTACCAGGCGATGCAGAACCTGGCACGCGGACGCAGGGCGCTGTTGCCGTTCGCCTTCGGCCTGGCGCTATCGTTGGCGATGGTGGCGGACGGATTGGTCTATGGCGGCCTCTCCGGGCGCTTCGACGGCGCGCAGTTCGCAGCGCAGCTGTGGGGCAAGCTGACGACCGGTCTGGTGGCCTGTATTCCGCCGTCGCTTTACATCCTGTACGAGTTCAAGCGTCACCCGGACCGTGTCGAGGGCGGGCTCATCAACCGCTCGGCGTTCGAGGTGGTGACGCTCAAACGGCAGCTCAAGCAGGTGCGGACCGAGCTGGAGAAGAGTCAGGTGGCCAACGAGCACATCCGGTCCGTGTTCGGGCGGTACGTCGCTCCCGACGTGGTCGACGAGATTCTGGAGAGCGGCGCGCTGGAGCTGGGCGGCGAGCTCAAGGACGTCACCATCGTCTTCAGTGATATCCGGGGCTACTCGACGTTGTCGGAGCAGATGAGCCCGGTGCAGACCATCGATCTGCTCAACGAGTACTTCAGTGCGATGGGCGAGGTCATTACCCACTTCCGCGGCACCATCATCGAGTTCGAAGGCGACGCCATCCTGGTGGTGTTCGGGGCGCCGCTGACCCAGGAGGACCACGCCAACCGCGCGGTGCGTGCGGCACTGATGATGCTGGAGGTGGTCGACGAGCTGAACACGCGCTGGGAGCGTGACGGCACCGCGCAGCTTTGGAAGCGTGTGGGCATCCCGAAGTTCAAGGTTAGGCTCGGGATCCACAGCGGGCAGGTGGTCGTTGGCAACGTCGGCAGTCAGCGACGGACCAAGTATGCGGCCATCGGTGACGCGGTGAACACGGCGGCGCGCGTCGAGAGCATGAACAAGACGTTGGGTACGAGCCTGCTGATGACCGAGCAGACCCAGAAGCAGTTGGACATCCCCAGTTTGAAGTTTGTCGACAAGGGCGAGCACGCCGTGCGAGGTCGCAGAGAACCGGTCCGCGTGCTAACGGTGAAGGGCCTCGCGCACGTCGACTGAGCCGGTCGTCGCGAGGCCACAGACACTGCCGTCACCTTCATTGACCGAGAGTAAGAGAGGACCTGTCATGGGAAACCCCATCGCTCACTTCGAGACATCCATGGGCTCGTTTTCGGCTGAGATCTTCGTCGACAAGATGCCCATCACAGGAAGCAACTTCGTGAGGCTTGCCAAGGAGGGCTTCTACGACGGGCTTCACTTTCACCGGGTCATCAACAACTTCATGATCCAGTTCGGCTGCCCGCACAGCCGCGACCCCGACAGCCGTATGGCGGGTACGGGCGATAGTCCCCACGGGACCATCCGTGACGAGTTCTCGGCGCGCATCAGCAATACGCCGGGGACGTTGTCGATGGCGAACACCGGGCGCCCCAACAGCGGAAGCTGCCAGTTCTTCATCAACACCGTGAACAACATGTACCTGGACCACTGGACCCCGGGGCAGTCGCGGCACCCGGTGTTTGGCGAGGTCAAGCAGGGTATGGACGTGGTCAAGGAGATCGAGACCACCCCGACGGGCGCTGGCGACCGGCCGAAGACGCCGGTGCAGATGATCAGCGTGACGATTCAGGAGACCTGATAACGGTCTGTGTGGGGGGCCGATCCGTGCATCGGCCCCGCCTCCCTTCTGCGCGCCTCTGTTCTGCCCCGTTAGAGCGCGGCGACCACCGCGTCCATGGTGTCCTTGGCGTCGCCGAAGCACATCTGCGTGTTCTCTTTATAGAACAGCGGGTTGTCGACGCCTGCGTAGCCCGCTCGGCGGCTGCGCTTAAGAATCACGCAGTGCTTGGCCTTCCACGCCTCGAGGACCGGCATGCCGTAAATCGGGCTGGTCTCGTCCGTCTGCGCGCCCGGGTTGACGATGTCGTTGGCGCCGATGACCAGCGCGACGGTGGTGTGGGGGAAGTCCTCGTTGAGCTCTTCCATCTCCAGCACGATGTCGTAGGGCACCGCCGCCTCGGCCAGCAGCACGTTCATGTGCCCCGGAAGACGCCCGGCTACCGGGTGGATGCCGAACCGCACCTTGACCCCGGCGTCGCGCAGCTTGTCCGTGGCCGAACGCACCGCGTGCTGGGCGCGCGCGACCGCCATGCCGTAGCCGGGGATGATGATGACCTCGCGGGCGCCCATCAGCATGTCGGCCAGGCCCTTGATGTCGATCTCCGCGACGTCTAGCTGTCCCGGCTCGGGGCGGGGGCCGGACGGCGCTGGTGCGTCACCTGTGCCGAAGCCTCCGAAGATGACGCTGACGATGGACCGGTTCATGGCCTTGCACATGATGTAGCTCAGGATGGCGCCGGAGCTGCCCACGAGGGCACCGGTCACGATGAGCAGGTCGTTTTCGAGCATGAATCCAGCCGCGGCTGCGGTCCAGCCCGAGTACGAGTTGAGCATCGACACGACGACGGGCATGTCGGCGCCGCCGATGGCCATCACCAGGTGCACGCCAAGGATGCACGAGATGGCCGTCATGATGAGCAGCCAGATGAGGCCGCCGTCACCGGCCGCGTCGACGAACGGAATGGCCAGCCCGATGCTGCCGGCCACCATCGCCAGGTTGAGGAAGTGGCGCGCTGGCAGCAGTAGGGGGTTGCCGGACATCGAGCCCTTCAGCTTGAGGAAGGCGATGATGGAGCCGGTGAACGTCAGCGCGCCGATGAAGACGTCGAGGAAGATCTCGACTTTCAGCACGCCGCCAGCGTCCGGGTGATGCAGATAGTGCGCGAAGCCCACGAGCACCGCGGCCAGACCCACGAATGAGTGGAGCAGGGCGACCAGCTCGGGCATGGCCGTCATGGCCACCCGAGCGGCCATGGCGCCGCCGATGACGGCGCCAGCGATGACCGCCACGCCCAGCAGGATGTAGGCCTCGACGGCCGAGTTGGCCATGGTCGCCACGATGGCGATGGCCATGCCGATGATGCCGTACAGGTTACCGCGTCGGGCGGTCTCCTGGCTGGACAGGCCGCGGAGGCTGAGGATGAAGAGCACGCTGGCGATCAGGTAGGCCAGGGTGAGCAGCACCGACTCGAGGGTCGAGCCGCCGCCGCTGGTCCCACAGAGGGCGCCGAGCTGCGAGCAGATTTCTTCTTTCGAAGGGGTGGTTGCGAACTTTTCCATGACGCTACCCCTTCCTGAACATCTTCAACATGCGCTGGGTGACCAGAAAGCCCCCCGCGATGTTGATGGTTGCCACGAGGACCGCGAGCACGCCGAGTAGGACGTGGGCCGAACTCATGTCGGTGGAGGTCCCCTGTAAGATGCCGCCGACGATGATGATGCCGGAGATGGCGTTGGTGACCGACATCAGCGGGGTGTGTAGCGCCGCTGTGACGTTCCAGATGACCTGCCAACCCACAAACACCGCCAGCACGAACACCGTCAGGTGCTGAAGCAGCTTCACCGTCTCCGGCTCGGCTGCGGCGTCGCCCTTGGCCAGGCGAGCCCAGAGCCAGGCGCCTGCCAGGAGCAGTCCGACAATGGCCCAGACCATGCCGGCGCCCTTCGGTTCCTCCACGGTCTTGCCGGTGGAGGGCTTCTCCTTGGGGGCCTTTTCGGGCTCCTTGGCCTTCTCCGGTTGCGGGGCCGGCTTTGGCTTGGCGGCCGCGGGCTTCGGCTCGGGCTTGGGCGCCGGCCACAACATCTCGCCCTCTTTGAGGACGATGCTGCCGCGGACCACCTCGTCTTCGAGGTCGATAAAGAAGCCGCCCTTGTCCTCGCTGGTCATGTCCTTGAGCAGGTGGACCAGGTTCTGGGCGTAGAGTTGGGTCGCAGTCGTCGCCAGGCGGCTGGTCAGGTCGGTGTAGCCGATGACGGTCACGCCCTCGTGCTCGATGACCTTCTCCGGCTCGGTCACCTCGCAGTTACCGCCCGCAGACGCGGCCAGGTCGACCACGACGCTGCCAGGCTTCATCAGCTCGACCGCGCTCTTCTCCCACAGGATGGGTGCCTTGCGGCCAGGGATGAGGGCGGTCGTGATGACGATGTCGATCTCGGGGGCCTGGTCCCGGAACATCTGCATCTCGGCCTCGATGAAGGCCTTGCTCATGACCTTGGCGTACCCGCCCTCGCCCTCACCGCTCTCTTCGAAGTCGACCTCGAGGAACTCGGCGCCCAGGCTCTTCACCTGGTCTTTCACCGCCTCGCGGGTGTCAAAAGCGCGGACGATAGCACCCAGGCCGCGGGCCGCCGCGATGGCGGCAAGACCCGCGACGCCGGCGCCGATGACCAGCACTTTGGCGGGGGGGAGGCTGCCGGCCGCGGTCATCTGGGCCGTGAAGAAGCGGCCGAACTGGTTGGCGGCCTCGATGACGGCCCGGTAGCCGGCGATGTTGGCCATCGACGACAGCGCATCCATCTTCTGGGCGCGCGAGATGCGGGGAACGCAGTCCATGGCGAAGACCGTGGCCTTTCGCTCGGCCAGCGCCTTCACCAGCTCCTCGTTCTGACCCGGCTGGATGAAGGAGATGAGCTGACCGCCCTCGCGGAGCAGCGCCACCTCGTCCAGCGACGGCTTGTTGACCTTCATGACGAGGTCCGAGTCGGTCCAGATGGTCTTGGCGTCGGGCGCAATCGTTGCCCCCGCCTCGACATAGACGTCATCGCCGAAGCGTGCCCCAACACCCGTGCCGGTCTCGACAGCGACGCGATAGCCCAGCTTGATGAGCTTTTCGACGCTGGTCGGGGAGACCGCGGCGCGTTGCTCGCCGGGCGCGGTCTCCTTGGGGAATCCGATGAGGATCCCCGGTGGTGTCTCACTGCTCTCCGCGCCCTCGGCGTCTGGAGGCGTTTCCTGGTCTGACATGGTTTCTCCCGCGGCCGCCGGAATGGCCCGATAACTGCCCTCTAGGCCGCGATATCACAGGCGCGTCGGTTGGTCGAGGCGACCCGGCACGGGGCGCTGAGAGAACCTCGTTCCCCTGGAGGGGAGGCGGCGGTATCCTGAGGGCCATGGTGGATGACTCGAAGCCCCCGCGCGTCCGTTCCCGGCGCATCCATACCCAGCGTCGATTCGTCGATATGGCCCGACGGCTGGGTACCGAACGCAATGCCTCGGGCCACGTCCTGGATCACATGGACGATCGCCCCGATCCAGAACCAGCCCCCGAGGATGAGGCGCCGACGGGGCGCAAGCGGTCCAGCGGACGTGTCCGTGCCAAGACCGCGGGCTATGCCAAGGAAGACCTCGCCGCCTGGGAGGCTTCGGAGCCTCTGGACACCGAAGCCGAGAGCCTGATGCTCGACGACCTCCTGGACACCCACGATGACGAGGCCCTGGACGAGCTGCTGAACACCAGCCCGATCCTCACCGCTGCCGCTGAGGAGGCCCGGGTGGAGCGGACCAAGCGGCTGCCCAGCCGCCGCAGCGCGCATCGCCGCCGCATCATCAAGCAGATGCGTTCAGCGAGGCTCGATAGTCGTTAGCCCGCTAGAGCTGGAGGTCAACGCGGGTGGCCCCGGTTCGGAGGTCCACCGCCAACACCCGGCCCTCGTTGTCAAACGCGGTAAGTGACTCCTGGTCGAGGCGATAGCCGCCTGCCATCCCAAGCTGGAGACGGGCCCGGGGTATCATCTCGTGCGTCAACAGCCAGAGGGTTCCTGAGTCGGAGTACGCGGCGATCCAGTCACGGTTCACGGCGGCGGTGCAGCTCCCTATGTCGAGCTCGCCACGGGCGCTGAAGAACGTCCCAGCGCGGAGCTCCCATCGGCCCTCTCGACGTGTCAGCGCGACCGAGTGCGGGTGTTGGGTGACCAGTCCGTGGCCATCGGGTGTGACCGCGGCCAGCCCGGAGATGGAGAAGGTGCCGTCGTCCTGGGGATCAGGCTCCCAGGCCAACACCTCCCGCCGCGACTGCAGCCGGAGCGAGGCTTCGTCGTAGGACCAGATCTCGCAGCGCTTCGGGTCCCAGACCCCGAACGCGACGTGGCCAGGCTCCCGAGATAGTGTGCCGACGCGGCCGCCCAGGTCCCCGACTCGCCAGAGTGCGTCCAGCCGGTCGGACTGTGTATCGAGCAGGGACACCGAGTCGCCCTGCCAGGCGAAGAGGCGCGCGCCGTCCCACGTGGAGGCCACCCCGTCCAGGAAATGGGCGCCCAGCGTGGTGCGGCCAAAACTGATCAGGTCGAGCTTCGCGATGACGAGGAAGGGCCCACGGTGAGCCACTGCCAATGCCACGACCCCGGAGTCTGCGACCACCATCGAGTGAGCGGGCGTGTCCCAGGTCGCGTGGCAACGGCCGGTGCTGTCGGTGAGTCGGACGCCCGCGTCTCCCAGGGCCAGGAGCACACGGCCATCCGGAAGCAAAGCCGCATCGCGGATGGGTTCGCTTCCAGGCTCGGTGCGCATCGTCAGCTCGAGCACACCCTCGCGCCCTTGCAGCTTGGCCTCCAGGGGTCGCGCCAGGGATGCCACGTCGGCCCGCATGTCGCCCAGGCCCAGCTCTGGCCGACCGCACATGGCGTCGAGTCGCCTCCGCGCCTCGGCGGTACCGTCGCGCAACAGCGCCCGCGAGAGGTGACGGGCCAAACGAGGCAGGCCCGGGGCGTCCGGGTCGGCCACCAGCGCGGTGGCCAGTGTGTCGCGCAGCCTCTGTCCCGGTAGGTCATCGGCCTGTAGCACCCGCTTCACTGACGCCGATACTTGCGGGTACGCGTCGGGTGCCAACCGCAGGAGTCTGGGGACGAGGCGGGCGGCGAGGATGTCACCCGCTGCCAGGTGCTGCGTCATCCACGCCTGGACCTCCTCGCGTCGCTCCTCAAGCGGCCACGCGGTCTCCACCGCCGCAGCGAGTGCACCGCGCTCCAGCAGGCTGCGAGCGAACACCCAGCGAATGTATGGCGCCAGCGCATGCCCCTCCTCGTCGAGCCATCGGAGCAGCGCTCCAAAGGCGTCGTGCCGGTGGGCAAGCTTGATGGCGCGCCGTGTCTTGCCCGCTCTGAGCCAAAGTCTGACGATCAGCGCTGGGTCCAGCGCGCGGGTCTCGGCGAGCTCGGCCGCCTCCCGATACAGCTCATGCTCCTCCAGAAGCGCGACCGCCGCCTCTGGTCGGTTCAGAAGCTCCGTGAGTACGTACGCTGCTTCGCGCCATCGCTGCTGTGCCTTGAGCCGGCTCAGGGCGCGCTCGTAGCGTTGCTGGAGGAGCTCGAAGAGGGAGGCGCCGACCCCAAGCGTGTATCCTGAAATGCCGCCGGTGGGCCGGATGCGGAGGCTGTCTCGTGGCCCCAGGCGGCCAGGAAATCCGTCGGCGCCGCCCGAGGGTTCGTTGCCGCTCAGGGGGATCGCGTGTCGGAGGGCTTCGTCCAGGTCGCCCTCGTCGAAATACTCGAGCATCTTCTGCAGATAGCGCGCGTGCTGCCGCCCGATGGCGCGGGCGAACAGCCGTCGCTTGAACCAGCGGCTCATCCTGGCCCACACCGAGCCGCCCGAGGCCAGCGCCTCTGCGCCCACGCGGTCGAGCCCGGCGAGAGCTGCACCGGGCTCGCCCGCGGGCCCGTAGTCGCCACTTTCCTCCCGCTGGAGCGCGTCCACGATGGCGCGTGTCGCCGCCATTCGGTCGGCGGCGAGGGGCGCGTCCGAGCCGAGCAGCTCCTCCGGCGCCTGCTGGACCTCATCGACCACCAGCGCCACCGCGCTGGGGGCGGCGCCGAGGTCCGTGACGTCAACCACATCCCACGTCCCGACGTCCACCCATCCCGCCGGGTCGACCGCTGCTCCGAAGTCGCCCGCCGTCAACTCGCCGCCGGCGACGAGGAGGAGCGGACCTGGCGGAGCAGCGTCGGTCTCGGAGTCCCTGAGCGGGGCGCTCTGCAGGCCACTCGCGCCAGCAACGAGCAGGTGGCCAGGAGCCTCGTCGGCACGGAACCGCTGTGGTGAAGGCCAGCGAACGAGCCAGCGCCCGTCGGCCATGGCGGAGACACGGGTGCCGTCGGACCACGACGCGCAGATGCGCCGTTGCGCGCGCTCGGCGCCGAGGAGCTGGGGGTCCACGATGAGGGCGTCGGCGTCGACGCAGCCCCGGTGGACCAGACGCCGGGGCGAGGTCATGGCGCCTCCCTGTTCGGCTCGACGACGAGAGTGACCTCGCGCTGCAAGACCATCACGTTGTCGGCGGCGTTCCAGGCTGCCAGCTCGCCCTCGCTGGAGAGCCACGCGATGACTGGCTCGTTGGAACTCACCGCTGAGCGAATGACGCGGCCTTCGCAAGGAACCGGGATGGGATCGCGCTGCGTGCTCTCTGGGAAGCGAAGCAGCAAGCGGCCGTCGATCAGCACGAGTACGGCGGGAAGCCACGGGTACGCCCGAAGGCCCAGAACTCCGACGAGTTCCTCGCCTGTCCTGAGGACGACGGATGCTGCGTCTCCCTGAAACTGTGCACACTGGATGTGGACGGTCGGAAGACCGCGTTCCCTCCAGGCGAGCTGGAACGCGGCGGCGTGCTGCGGGCCATCGGGTGACGGTGGGCCCAAGACAAAGGCCTCGCCTCCCTGCGCGTCGTCGAGTTGGGGCGGTGTGTGGTGCTCCTGGTGGCCGAACCTGGACCAGGTGATGGCCGGGAGTTTCGCCTCCTCACGGAGAACGTAGACCGCGTTGCCCGGTCGCACGAGCTGGGCCAGTACCTTCGCGGTGTGCGGCCAACCCCCCAGCCGGTTGCCGCCCAGCAGCAGCCGGCCATTGACCGCAAGGGCCGTGTAGGGCGGCGTCTTGAAGCGAGCGATGACGCCGGTCGATTGAGCGCCTTTGAGGATGTCGGGGAGCTCAAACACCTCCCGCTTCGAGGCTGCCGGGTCACGGCCGTACTCGCCGGCCAGGACCGCCGTTTCGTCCTCTGCGACCATGGTGAGAAGGCTTTTGCTCGACCATCCCAGCCCGATGACGTGGCCCTGGGTCGCCGGGCGGACCTCCCTGTCCCTTCGAATCTTGTGGCCGCTTGAACTCCGCAGGGAACAGCCAACCCACGTGGGTTGGCCAATGGATTCCGTCGCGACGAAAAGGCGGCGCCCGCTGGGCGTGAAAAGAAGCGGCTGGTCGGGACGCACCCTCAGGTGAGGTGCGTTGGTTTGTTTTCTCGGCGCCGGAGCGTTGAACGGCCGTCCGAAGGGGTCGGAGAGCAGCGCCTCCTCGACCGGGGATGGCGGACGTTCGAGCTGGAGCGTCGAAGTGGCTCCCGGTGAATGACGCACCCGCGCGCGGATGCTGCGGGTCTCCAGTTCCAACGGCTCGTCGAAGACGACCCGGCCGCCTGGCCGCCGATCGACCAGCTCGGCCAGGACCGAGCCTCCCAACCAGTAGGTCATGTCCGGGAGTGGGTCGCTCTCCAGGAGCCAGGACCATCGCGCGAGGTCGTCGGGCGTGGGATCCCGGGCCGCGCGGCTGTTGAGGAACGAGGTCACGTTGGCGGGCTCGATGGGGCCGAAGATGCGCGTCTCGGGGTCCTGCAGAAGACCCCAACGTAGCTCAGCGTCGACCGCGTCGGCCCTGGCCCCCAGGCAGATGAGCGCCGCTAGCTGGGCAATGCGCGGGGCGCCGAGCTGGTCGGGGCCACCGTCGACGAGCACGGCGCAGCTCTTGACCGAGCGCGGCTCTTTTCGGGCGAGCGCCAGGAAGGCGTGTTCGCGCATCGCCGCCCGGCGCAGGAACTCGGCCGGAGCCTCGTCAGCCAGCAGCCACTCGGAGGTCAGGAGCCGGTCGTAGGGGCCCCGTCGCGAGAGACCATCAAAGCCATCGGGTTCGCCATCTCCGGGCTCGGCCATCGCACGAAGGGGGCCGATGGCGAGCGCCAGGCGCTGGGCCATCCGGGCCACCGGGTACTGGTATTCGGGCCGGAGCTGCGACAGGGGCCGCCGCCAGTCGGCCAGACGGGTCGGGAGCCTGCTCACGTCAGCGCCTCCAGCCGCAGCCGGGACACGCGACGAGCCTTGCCCACCGGGACGAGCTGCGAACTGGCGGGCAGAAGCGCGACGGGGCCTTGCGGGCCGTCCTTCTTCAGACGTTGATCCAGCCAGGCGGAGGGGACGGATGGTTGCAGGGACGTCGGCATGAGCAGCCGCGGCGCGTCCTCGCACCGTCCCAGCCACACCGCTCCCTCGACCCAGGGAAGGTCGCCGGCCTCGCCGAGGAGCAGTAGCAGTTCCTGCCCCGCGACACCCGTCAGCCGACCGAGCTGCGCGTCATCGCAGCGCAGCAACCGCAGCCGCAAGGCCGCCGCCGCGTCCGAGAGCGCCGCGACGGCCGCCACCGGGAGCGGGGGCTCCCGGGGGTGCCACTCGAGCGGGATCATGCTGAACCGCTGATCGCGGCGACCAGGCGCGCCCGGAGACCGTCCAGCTCTGCCGGGCGATGCTGCGGCGCGAACCCGGCGTCGATCTCGCGAAGGATCCCTTCCAGGCGCAGCGTCCAGCGCTCTTGCAGGTTGGGGTCCTCGCCGGGCGTCGCGACCAGGAGGCTCTCGGCTTGCTCGGTCAGGCGTCGGGCACGGGCCGCGGGACCATGCGAGGCGTCCTCGGCGGCCGCGTTGAGCGCGGTGCTCTGGGCTGGCGCCAGCATGTCCCGGAGGGTGTCACGTCCAGCCTCCTGACCGGGGGCGGTCGGGATCACGCTCACGATGGGCCACAGGTCCACCTCGCTAACCGCGGCGCGACCGTCCAGCGCCGCTGCCGCCGCGACCAGGCGCTGGGCTTTGACGATACGTCGGTCGCTGAGCCCGATGCCGACCTTGCGGAGGAGCCGAATCGCGTGGGCGAGCGGCTCGACGATGGGGTCGAGGGACAGTTGTTGGGCCGCGGCCGTGAGGATGTCCAGGTCGGCCACCGACGCGAGGGGCTCGATGCGCGCCTTGTTGAGCCGGTTCCCGGCCATCAGCAGATCTTCGATGCGCGGGTCGGCCAGCGGTTCGACGAACACCCGCACCAGGAAACGGTCAGCGAAGGCGGCCAGCGCCGGGTCGTCGGGGAGCGCGTTGCTGGCGCCCACGCATACCCTCAGCGGGCACTCCATCACCGTGTGCCCGCGGCGGTAGCGGCGCTCGTTGAGCAGACCCAGCAGCGAGTTGAGGATCGCCGTCGAGCCCAGGAACACCTCGTCGAGGAAGGCGATCTCGGCCTCGGGCAGCATGCCGCTCGTGCGCGTCTCGACTTCGCCCTCGCGCAGCCGCTTCAGATCGATGGGCCCAAAGATCTCTGAGGGCTCGGTGAAGCGCCCCAGCAGATACTCGAACCATTGGCCGTCGATAGCGGACGCCACACGGCGCACCGCCTCGCTCTTGGCGGTGCCGGGAGGACCGATGACAAGGACGTGCTCCTGGGCGACCGCCGCCAGGGCAATGAGTTCGACGACGTGCTCGCGCTCGACGAGCCCGTCCGAGGCCGCCCGCAGCGCTGCACGAACGCGCGCTGCGGCGTTTTGAAGGGGCGTGGTGGTCATGGTCGACGACTATAGGCTCGTGTTGGGCCTAGACCAGACGCGAGGACGATTTTGCCGGACGGCCAGGTGGCCCGTCAGCGGCGCTGGCACTTCGGGCAGAAGTGCGTGCTGCGCTGGCCCACCACGATGCGCTCGATGACGCTGTCGTCACAGCGCTCGCAGGGCTGGCCGGTGCGGCCGTATGCCTTGAGGCTGTCGACGTAGCCGCCGGTGTCTCCGCCGACCGTTCGGTAGTCCCGGAGCGTTGTTCCCTGGCGCGCGATGGAGGCCGTCAGCACGTCGACGATGGCCTGGCGCAGGGCGTCGGCGCGCTTGCGACCAATGCGATTGGACCGGGCCAGCGGGTGGATGCGGGTCGCCCACAGGGCCTCGTCGCAGTAGATGTTGCCGACGCCCGCGACCGCCTTCTGGCTCATCAGGTGCTGCTTGATGGGCGTCCTGGAGCGCTTCAGGCGGCGCAGGAACTCCGCCGTGGTGAAGTCGTCGGACAGCGGCTCCGGACCCAGCTGCTGCAGGGATGGGAGGCCGTCGTACCTGCCCTGGACGGCCACCAGGAAGCGGCCGAACCGGCGGGTGTCCTGGAAGTAGACGGTGTCGCGGTCGCCGGTGGGCTCCAGCTCGACCGTCACGCGGTGATGCGACCCGGGACGCTCCGGCGTGACGATCCCGGTCATGCCCAGGTGGATGACGAGCTCGTCGCCCCCGGACAGGGGCAGGATGAGCCACTTGCCGCGGCGGGTGACGGCCTCGATGGTCTGACCGTCGGCGTCTTCGAGGTGGGCGTACTTGGGGCCTTTGGGCGCATCTTCTCGGCGCGCCGTCCGGATGGTCCTGCCGGTCAACCAGGGCTCCAGCTCGCGCCGGACGGTCTCGACCTCGGGCAACTCGGGCATGCTACTTGGTCTCCGGCAGGTGCTTGGGCTGGGCTGCGACCCAGTCCTTGAAGCCGGCCATCAGGCTTTTGAAGAACAGCGAGCCCAGGACGCGCGCTCCGTGCTTGGTGGCGTGGGCGTAGTCGCCGCTGACCAGGGGAGGGCGCTCGCGGTACCAGCGGCCCATGGTGCCTTCGCCGCCCATCGCCTCGAAGATCGAGTAGAAGGCGCAGCCGGCCTTGAGGGCGACGTCACGCTGTACCACCACCATCTTGAGCAGGTCCGGCTTGGTCCGGATGCGGCCGCGGTGGCGCTCGCCGTGGTCGATAGGCGTCAGCACCAGGCAGCTCTTGTTCGGGGCCGCCTGCTTGTACAGCGCGATGACCTTCTCGTACCGCTCGCGGTACCAGCGCATGCTCATGCCCTTCGACGTCAGCGAGTTGCCACCGAAGTGGATGACCATGAGGTCGGTCCCGGTGGCCTCGATCTGATGCGCCAGGTGCTTGGCGTCATAGTTCAGCATCCGCGAAGCGCGAGCGCCGACCACGGCCAACATGTCGTAGATGACGCCGGTCTTGCCGGGCCGCTCCATCGACACGCCGTAGACCCGAACCGGGCCGTTGCCGGCGGCGCGAACCTGGAACCGATGCGGACCATCGTTCAGTGGACCGGTGCTCCAGACGCCGTCGCCGTATGCATCCGCCAGCGTCTTCACCACGGGCAGGGAGTCGGGCGCCTTGTCCACGGTGACCTCGAAGTCGCCGCTCTTGGGGCCCTTCCGGTAGAAGACCTTGAACTCGCCCACGCTGCGGCCCACCGGGCCCTTTTCCACGGTCCGGTAGCGCGCGATGGCGCCCTTCCAGCCGACGGCCGCGTTGCCGCCCATGCCGTAGCGGCCGTCTTTGGCCTTGCCGCTGATGATCTGCTTGGCCCTCCAGCCCTTGCGGAAGTACTGCACGTCCTTGGGGAAGTACCAGTCGGTCCCGCTCTCGACGAGGACGAACCCTCGCCCCGCGTCGCCGAACGTGGTCTGGAAGAGCCGCCGCGCCATCGACGTCATGCCGTCGGCGGCGATGGTGGAGTCGCCCCAATGGCTGACCCGAGCCACGGCGCCTTTCTTCTGCAAGGCGGCGTCGGCCAGCTCGCGGTAGAAGTGCTCCATCGAGCCCTTCGGGTCCTCGATGCGCTGCGTGTATCCCTTGTAGAGCTTCTCGGGGATGACGATCTGCTTGACCGGATTGAGTGGCTTCGGCGGCTTGGCGGGCTTCGCGGCCACCGGCTCGGCTTTCGTGTCGCCCTTGTCGCCGGGCGTCGTTCCCGCGGTTGCCTTGGCGTCGGTCCTGGGCGCCACCGCGACCGGCTCGGGCTGCTTCTTGATGACGATGGCCGGTGCCTGCACCGGGGCGGCGGCGTCGTCGGCGAGGGCGGCGGTCTCCGCCAGCATCGTCTCCTCGCTCTTGGTCAGCTCCTTGTCCTGCTCGGTCTTGAACAGCGTCGCGAACGGCGCCTCGTCGCCGGGCGTCCACGGCCGGATGTCGGCGATGCACAGCTCGTTCTTGCCGCCGGCGCCGTCCTCGTCGCCCGCCAGCTCGTCGGTGTTGTGATGACCCTTCGGCAGGTCGACGCAGATATCCGCGCGCAGCGCATACGGGACCGCCACCGCCACCAGCATGCCGAGGCCGGCCAGGGCGATCTTGAACACGCCGCCAGGGAGCACCCCGTCTTCGGGAGGCTCCGCCGTCAGCGCGTCGTCGGTCTCGATTTCCTTGAACGTAGCCATCAGAACTGGAAGTAGATGAACGGCGAATGGCCGCTGGCAATCTGGGCGATCAGCATGATCGCGGTACCAAAGATGAGGCCCTGCGCCCAGGGAGGGGCCGCCTCGTAAGTCGCGCCGAGGACGCGCACGTACCTGCGGGGCGTCCAGTGGACCAGAAAGCAGGCCGCGAGAAGCGCCAGGGCGTACCCGCCGAAGGCGCCGGTGCCGTCGGCGTAGCGCCCCAGGTCCGTCGACCAGGACTCGCCGATGCGGTCGAACAGCCCCAGGGTCTTGACGCTCTCCTCGACGGCGCCGCCGCCGCCAAGCGCGGTCAGGAAGTTGCCCACCTGGTCCCAGGTCTTGCACCGGAACAGGATGCGGGCGAACACCACGAAGTTCAGGGTCAGGAAGACCTTCCAGATGAGGGAGTGCCAGGTCAGGGTGGGCTTCTGACGTTTGGCGACGTTGACCCGGACGAAGCGATGCACGCACATCGCTGTTGCGTGGGCGCAGCCGTACACCACGAACAGCCAGCTGGCGCCGTGCCACAGCCCGATGAGGACGAAGGTTACGAACAGGTTGTAGTACGTCCGCATGTCGCTGCCCTTGGAGCCGCCCAGCGGGTAGTACAGGTAGTCGCGGAGCCAGGAGCCCAGGGTCTGGTGCCAGCGGCGCCAGAAGTCCTGGATGCTGTGGGCCATATAGGGGCGGTCGAAGTTGTCGGGCAGGTGGAAGCCAAACAGCAGCGCCGAGCCGATGGCGATGTCGGAGTACGCCGAGAAGTCGAGGTACACCTGCATCGTGTAGCCGTAGAGCGCCATCAACGAGTCGAAAGAGCCATACTTCAGAGGCTCCTCGAAGACGCGGTCGACCATGTTGCCCGACAGGTAGTCCGCCAGCGCCTTTTTGAAGAGGCCGATCATGATGAGGAATAGGGCGCGGCTCGCCTGCTGGCGGGTGAGGAGGGGCTTGTTGCCGATCTGTGGGAGGAAGTCGACGGCGCGAACGATGGGGCCGGCGACGAGCTGCGGGAAGTAGCCGACGAAGAAGGCGAACCGCAGGAGGTTGCGCTCGGGCTCGCAGCGGCGGCGGTACAGATCGATGGAGTAACTCATCGTCTGGAACGTGTAGAAGCTGATGCCCGCGGGGAGCAGGATGCCGAGTTTTTCGTAGACGAGGTCGGTGGGCTCGCCGGTAAACGCCTCGGAGATGCCGTTGACCGAGAAGACGACGGACTCCCAAAAGAAGTCCGCGTACTTGAAGACGCCAAGGAGTCCCAGGTTCACCATCAGGCTCAGGACGAGCCACTGGCGCCGCGCGCCCTTGGTGAGGGTCAGGGCAACGAAGACGAGCGTGGCCAGGCCTGCGCCCACGAGGATAGCGACATTCCAGCTCGTCGAGGTGGCGGCCACCAGGGAGAGGGCGACCACCGCTCCGAGAGCACCCGCCAGGGTCAGACGCTTGTTGCTGCCCAGGTCGTCGGTCTCGTCATCCAGGTCCGCCATGCCCATGCCGGCGGTGTAGTCGGTCACCGTCGAAGCGATGATGAGCAGCAGGAACCAGGGGTTGCTGGCGGCGTAGAAGATGTAGCTCGCCATGGTGAGGAAGGCGAGCCGTAGGACGCCGCCCGACGCGCCGGCTTTTCGGGCGAGGATGGCGGCGAGTATCAGCGGAGGGACCAGGGTGGCGAAGCTCTCTGCCGGGGCTGGGGCTGTCCATCCATAGTGGGGCTGCCCGGCCGCCATGGCGGTGGCTTGACCCGTGACGGCGTCGACGAGGCCGGCGACCGCGGGCCACAGCTGAGGCTCGAAGCTCAGGAAGGCGAAGACGGAACCGCCGACGGCCGCGGCCAGGAGCACGCCCACCCGTGGGGAGCGGTGAAGCGCCCAATAGACCAGGAACGCAACGACCAGGAAGATCGCGTATTCCAGGCTGTTGAACAGCATCCGTCACCACTCCCAGACGTCCTCGGCTGTAGTGCGTCTACATCCGAGCGGCGTCAAGTAATCCATCCACAACGCTTGGGCCAGCAGTTTGTGCTCGGGCCCCGTTACTGACCGGGTTCTTGGCGCGATCGAGGTTCCGACGGGCCGGTTCGAAGCAGCCATGCGGCCATCACGTCGATGGACAGCTGCAGGTTGCCCATCTGGCAGTGCTGGTCGGCGTGTTCGGCCGCCGTGAAGGTGCGAGTGGTGACCGAGCGCGCCTGGGTCAGTGCGGACCGCTGGCGCTCCATCAGCACCGGCGGCTGGAAGCTGTCGTGCTCCCCCGCGGTCAGCAGAACGTCGCATCGGATGCGGTCGGAGTGGAGCTCGGCGGCGTTCATCCCCAACATCCAGTCGATGGCGCCCATGGGGTCGTCGCTGCCGGTGATGTACATCGCGTGGGACACGGCGTGACGGATGACCGCGGCCAGCTTCATCTTCAGCCGCACCATCAGGCGCATCAGCCAGCGCCACTTGAGCATCACCCGCACCATCCCGCGGGTGAAGCCGCCGACCTGGGCGAGCCAGTCGTACACAGGAGGATTGAGGACCAACCGGTCGATGCGCGGCTCGAAGGCGGCTGCGCGAGCGGCCCACCATCCGCCCATGCTGATGCCCATCAGCGCGGCGCGTTCGCAGCCGAAGTGGTCCAGAAGCGCGCCGACCGGACCCTCATAGCGGTGGTCGAAGGTCACCTGGTGCCGCTTCAGGGTGCCACCCTGGCCGGGCCCCTCGAACGCGATGACGTCGAAGCCGCGGCGCGCGAGGCTACCCCAGATGGCATAGAACTCCTCGATGAGGGAGTCGAAGCCGCCCATCACGAGCACGGTCTCGCCGAGCGGCTCAGCGCCCAAGGGTGGCATGTGCAGCGCGCTGAGCTTGCCGTCTCCCCAGGCCACCTCGTGCCGCGTGATGCCGTCGCCCGAGAATGCCCGATCGAACGCTGCGATGGCGGCCTCGTAGTGGCGCAGCTTGTCGGGGCCGGGGGGCTCCAGGAACTCCGCGGCGCGCCAGTAGCTGAACGCGTTGGACCAGCGCGCCTCGTCCTCCGCGGCTTCGGCGAGGGCGCGGAACTCACGCCGATAGTCGTCGAAGCTCTTGATGCGCGCCCCCGCCGCTCGCAAATCCTCGGTCCGCGCGTAGCCTTGCGAGTGCCAGCGGTTCAGCTGGTAGTTCAGGAATTTGTCGCGCGCGAACGGCTCGAATCCGATCGGGAGGGTGGGCGCGGAGGTGGCCGTCATGGTCAAACCTGCCTGGCGAAGCGGCCGGGGGTATGCCCGGTGGCCGCCTTGAAGTCGCGACTGAGGTGTGCCTGGTCGCTGTAGCCGAGATCGAGTGCCAAGGCCGCCAGCGAGGGACCGCTTCCCTGCTCCAGTCGGGTTGCAGCCTCGCGTAACCGGAAGCGCCGGATGAGCCACTTGGGCGACGCCCCGAGGTGCTCCCGGAACAGATGCTGCAAAGCCCGCACGCCGACACCCGCCATCTCGGCCAGCTGGGCGACACGCGTGATGGCGGGAGTGGCCTCGAGACGCTGGACGATGTCGCGAACCAGCGTCATGTCATGGCCGAGCAGAGGTGTGACCTGGCGCACAAGCCAACCCTCGAGGCAGTTGAATCCGGCATCGTCGTCCGCGACCAGAACATCCTGTTCCAGCCCAGGCTCCAGCGTCAGCAGGTCGTGGAGGGGCACCATGCGGTCGGCCAGCTCCGACATGGCGGTCTGGGGCAGGACGGCCCGCGCCATTCCGGGGTGGAGCTTGGCGGCGCGGATCCGTCCGCGGCCTTTGAGCTCGCGCTGGAACAGCCGAGTGGACACGCCGACCACCCGGCTGGAACCGGCCTCGAAGACGATGTTGACGCAGGGGTCGGCGAGAAGCGCCATGCGGTGGGGCTCCTGGCCGCGCAGGTCCCATTGGCCGCGCCAGTAGCGAAGGACGACGCCCGACAGTCCCGGCAGTGGCTCCCTGCGGGCGACGTCGATGCGGCTGCCGCTCTCGCGGCTGGACACCAGCCCGCGAGCGCGCGACTCGGATCGCGATCGCGTTTGTTCAATTTCGGTCACGTTCGCGATGATACCTCTTCGCTCAGGAGGTACACCGATGACGACGAACCAAACCGTGACTGTGAAAGCTATCGAAGACATCCCGGCCTATGAGGGGGAGTACGCCATTCCGGGGATCTGCTTCCGTCACGCCCGTGAGCCGATGGGCGTGTCGGCCTGGGGCATGAACGTGTTGGAGCTGGCTCCCAACGTCGAGGGCTATCCCGAGCACGACCACGCCAAAGACGGCCAGGAGGAAGTCTACGTCGTGCTACAGGGCGCTGCCCGCCTGGTCGTCGGCGACGGGACCGAGCACGAACTGGCGGCGGGCATGATGGTCCGGGTGCCGCCTGCACTGAGCCGCAAGTGGGTCACCGCGGACTCGGGCGTGACCCTGTTGGCGCTCGGGGGGACTCCCGGCAAGGCCTACGCGTCGGACCCGCGATTGGCCGAGTAGGCGGGGCTAGCCCTCCCCGTCGCGGACGGAGTCGAGGATGCCCAGGTAGCTGTCGTAGCGACGCAGCTCGATGTCGCCGGCGTCGACGGCGGCCACCACGGCGCACTCGGGCTGCTCGGGCTCGTGCAGGCAGTCTCGGAACTTGCACGTGTGGCGCAGGGGCTCCATCTCCACGAAGCCCTCGGCCAGCTGCTTTAGCTCCAAATCGTACAGGCCGAAGGTCCGGATGCCTGGTGTGTCCACGACGAGGCCGCCACCGGGCCAGCGCGCGCCGACCTCGTGGCAGGTCGTGACCGTGGTGGTGTGCTTGCCCTTGCCGGTGTGGTCGCTGAGTTCGCCCGTCTCGAGCTTCAAGCCGGGAATCAGCGCATTCAGCAGCGTCGACTTGCCCACGCCAGACTGGCCGATGACCACGGAGATTCCTCGGCCCACCAGGTCCCTCAGCGCGTAGACGCCCTCGCCCGTGGCCGCGCTCGTCGACATCACCCGGTAGCCCAGGTCCTGCATCGGAGTCAGCAGCGCCAACGCCTCGTCGTGGCCCTCCAGGTCGGCCTTGTTGACGACGATGAGGGTTTCGATGCCCACCGTCTCGGTGGCCACCAGGATGCGATCGAAAAAGCCCGCCTTCAGTGTCGGCTCGGTGGCTCCCACCACGATCACACGGTCGACGTGCGCCGCCATCAGGGCGCGGCCGCGGTCCTTCGGGCGCCACAGCGCGCGCTCGCGTTCGTCGATGGTCTCGATGAAGTTGCCATGCTTGTTTTGGAGCACCTGGACCCGGTCGCCAACCGCAGGCGTGGTTCTGTCGCGCGGCGGACGGCAGCGGACCCTGGTCCCGTCGCCCTCGTGCAGGAGGACCGTCGCGCGGATGCCGTGGACCTCGACGACGGTTCCCTGCTGCAGCGTGGCCTCCTGACGCTTGCGCGCCTTGCCGCCGCTGGCGCGCGAGGCGCTTCCCCGGCCCCGGCCCCGTCTCATGCGGCGGCGGGCGACAGCGTGGCGACGCTGGGCGCGCCGACCTGCTGCAGGTGGGCCAGCACGCCCTTGTTGAGGCGGTCGATGAGGCCCGGACCCTCGTAGATGAAGGCGCTGTACAGCTGAACGGCCTTGGCACCGGCCTCCAGCGCGGCGATGACGTGGTCGACGGTGGAGATGCCGCCTACGCCGATGACGGGGAGTCGGGTGTTGCCCGCCACGAAGCGAATCACCTGCAGGGAACGCGGCTGCAGCGGGGCGCCGCTGAGGCCGCCGGCCCCGACGTCCTGGGCCTGCTGCGCCGTCAACCCGGTGCGCTCGATGGTGGTGTTGGTCGCGATGAGGCCTGCTGCTCCGCCGTTGTCGACCACGCCGATAGCGTCCAGCAGGGCCTCGTTGGTAAGGTCGGGGGCGAGCTTGACGAACACCGGAAGGCCGTTGGCATTGGACAGCACCGCATCCAGGATGGCCTTCAGATGGTCGCTGCCCTGGAGCTTGCGCAGGCCCGGCGTGTTGGGCGAGCTGACGTTGATGACCAGGTAGTCACAGCGGTCGTTCACGCGGCGCGCGCTGGTGGCGTAGTCCTCGGGGGCCTGGTCCAGCTCGGTGACCTTGGACTTGCCCAGGTTGACACCGATGGGCACGGGACGCCGCCACGCCGGGTCCAGACGCTCGGCCAGGGCGGCCGAGCCGCCGTTGTTGAAGCCCATCCGGTTCACCAGGGCGCGGGCCTCGGGGAAGCGGAACAGGCGCGGCTTGGGGTTGCCCGGCTGGGCCAGGGCGGTGACCGTCCCGAGCTCCACGAAGCCGAAGCCGAGGTTGGGCCAGAAGGGCGCCAGCACGCCGTTCTTGTCGAGGCCGGCGGCCAACCCGACCGGGCCGGCGAACTTCAGCCCCGCGACCTCCACGGTGAGCCGCGGATCGGGGGCGCCGTAGGCCAGGCGGGCGACGCCCCGAGCGAGCGGTCCCAGGGCACGCAGCCCCGCAAACGTCACGTTGTGCGCGGTCTCGGGGTCCATGGCGAAGAGCAGCGGTTTGGCCAGGCGGTACATGGCCGGCCTTATCCCACGCTCGCCGAGTGGAGGTCGAGGACGAATTGGGCGGGTGGCTGCGGGCTTCTCTTGCCGATGCTCCGGTGCGGCGCTTAGCCTGAGGACGGCAGCGAGGGAGACATGAAAGGCGAGCCTGATGGGTCGGGTTGCACGCGTTACGTGCGTGATTCCGGCATGTTGTGCGTATTGGTTTGGTGGCGGTCCGAGGGTGGGACTACATTCCGCCGCGATCTCGGGAAACCATCTATGCATACCCCCCAACGTATGCTCGTCGCGCTGGCTCTGGCTGCGCTGCTGGCGGCATGCCCCAAAGCGACTCCCTACGTCCAGGGAGATACCGTCACACCAGATGTCACCGCCGACACCGGCGCTGATGGCGACACCGGTGTGTCCGCCTGCAGCGTCGATGACGACTGCGTCGGTCAGTTGACGCTCAACGGCTGCCAGCGCCCCGACTGTCAAAACGGTCAGTGCGTCGCAGTGGCCGATACCGCCTCCGAAGGAGCGGCCTGCACCGCGGCCGCCAGTCTCTGCACCGTCGGCGAGTGCCAGGCGGGCGAGTGCATCAACCTCGCGACTCTGGACTGCTCCGGACTCGACGACGGCATCTGCGCCACGGGGGTGTGCGACGAGTCATCTGGCGAGTGCCAGGCCAGCTACGCCGCCGAAGGCACCGACTGTGCAGGCGCGCTTTGTCAGCAGGCGACCTGTGACGGCGCTGGTACCTGCAACGTGGCCGGTGTGGCCGCTGGGGCGGCGTGCTCGACGGGCAACCCGTGCCTGATCGACGGGGTCTGCAACGACGCTGGCGCGTGCTCGGAGGACTGGGATCAGAACAATCCGGACTGCGCCTGCACCGCAGACAGCGATTGCGACGACGGACTCAACTGCACCGAAGACAGCTGCGATGCTGGCGTGTGCACGTTTACGCCCTACGACGCCACCTGCGCCATCAACGGCGAGTGCCACTTCAAGGACGCGGTGAACGCCGCTGATCCCTGCCAGGTCTGCTTACCGGCCCTCAGCAAGACGACGTGGTCGGAGCTGACCTGTGACGACGGCGACGTCTGCACCGGCGACAGCTGCCAGGCCGGTGTGGGGTGCATGTACGACGCGATCGCCGCGAATGGGACGGCCTGCTCCGATGGGCCTGGCTGCGCGACGGAGGCCAAGGGGACCTGTGACGGCGGGGCCTGCCTCGGCTGTGAGGTTCAGTGCGTGCTCAGCAGCGACTGCGCCACGGCCACCGGCGTTCCGGAACTGGGCCCTTGCCAGCGGTACAAATGCGACGAGGGCAGCTGCATCGTCCAGGCGGACCCCACCCTGGACGGGCAGGCGTGCGACACGGGTGATGCCTGCCTCGTAGGTGGTCTCTGCGCGGCAGGGGTCTGTGACGGGACACCGTTCGATTGCGCGCCCGCTCGATGCCAGTCGGCCACCTGCAGCGACAACGGCTCGGGTCCCGAGTGCATGTACGGTGACGCGCCGGCGGGAGACTCCTGCGACGACTACGATCCCTGCACCGAGGACGACGTCTGCGACGGCTCGGGTGGCTGCGCTGGCGTCCAGAAGGACTGCAGCGCCTTCGCGGTCGGGCAATGCGTCGATGGCGCCTGTTTCGATGGAAACTGCACTGCCGTTCCCAAGACCAACGGTGCGACTTGCGACCTGCAGAGCGCGTGCAGCACTGGAGACACCTGCCAGGATGGCGTATGCATGGCGGGGCAGATCACCTGCACCTGCACGACCAACACCGACTGCGACGATGGTAAGGACTGCACCTTCGACGTCTGCAATGGCGGGGTGTGCGACAACCCCGTTCAGCAGAACTCCTGCCTTATCGATGGCACATGCTACGACGCCGGGACCCTGTCGCCGACCAACGTCTGCCTGGTGTGCGGTGCGGCGCCGGAGAGCTGGCAAACGGTCAAGTGCGACGATGACAATCCCTGCACCGCTGACACCTGTGACCCGACCGCGGGGTGCAGCAACACCATCGACACGGCCTTCAGCTGCAACGACGGTGACCCCTGCACCGCGGATGACAGCTGTGACGCGACGGGAGCGTGCGTGGGAACGTGCGAGTGCGACGTGGACAAGCCGTGTGAGGGGGCTCCCCCTGTGTGCTCTCAGTGGCAGTGCATCAACTATAGCTGCGTCGCGGTCGCCGACCCGTCTCTCAACGGTGAGGGCTGCGATGATGGCTCCTTCTGCACGGTTCAGGACACGTGCCAGGCCGGCGTGTGTACGGGAACCGCGCGCGATTGCAACGCCGAGGTAGGTTCGGCCTGCCTCGACGGGGTTTGCGACGACGCCGCCGAGGGCTGCATTCCGGTGAACAAGGTGGATGGAACGGCCTGCGATGACGGGCAGCCCTGCACCGAAGCCGATGCGTGCACGAGCGGCCAGTGCGAGGGGACTGTCAAAGATTGCTCGGGCCTCGACGACCTGCCCTGTGCCGTCGGCACCTGTGTGGCAGGCGACTGTGTGGCCGAGGCTCAGGCAGGTCAGCCCTGCGACGATGGCGAGCCGTGCACCGAAGACGACGCGTGTGGGCTGTCTGGGCTCTGTGGCGGCACCTACAACGGCTCCCTGCCTGGCTGTGCCTGCGCCAGCGATGCGGATTGCGATGGGTTGGCGGATGCCTGCAATGACGGCGTCTGCGACGCTGGGACGGGGCAGTGCACCCGGGTGCCCAAGTCCGTCGACCCCGCACCTGCCTCATGCGACGACGGCAACCCCTGCACGCAGGCTGACGTCTGCGATGTCCTCGGTGAGTGCGCGGGCGACGCCTATTCCTGCGAAGACGGTCTGACCTGTACGTCGGACGCCTGCGACGGTCTGGGAGGATGCGACAACGCGCTGCTCACCGGTTTCTGCCTCATCGATGGCGTCTGCCGCTCCGACGGCGAGTCCGACCCCGCTGCCCCCTGCAACGCATGTGATGCGGCAACCAGCGCCATTGCCTGGAGCGCCAACGTCGGTGCCACCTGCGACGATGGGGACGACTGCACCAACGCCGACATTTGTGACGGGTCGGGGGCGTGCGCCGGCACTCCTTACACCTGCCCCGACGATGGCCTCCCGTGCACCATCGACGTGTGTGGCCCGGCCGACGACGAGTGTCTGTATCCGCTGGGCCCCAATCGCTGCTTGATCGATGCGGTCTGCTACAACGCTGACGTTCAGGATCCCACCAACGCGTGTGTCGCCTGCAAGCCGGGGACGGCTGTGGACGGATGGACACCCATCGGCGGTGACTGTGACGACGGCGAGCCTTGCAGCTTCGGCGACTCGTGCAGCAACGGCGGATGTACCGGGCAGAGCTACAGCTGCTCGGATGGCAAGAGCTGCACCGACGACGTCTGCGACGGGCTGGGCGGCTGCACCTATCAGCTGCTTCCTTCGCGGTGTTTGATCGCGGGTGTCTGCTTCACCACCAACACGCTCAATCCCACCAACGAGTGTGAACTGTGCGATCCCGCGGAGGACACGACGCATTGGTCCGGCGCCCAAGTTGGCCCTTGCGATGACGGACTTCCGTGCACCACCGGCGAGCAGTGTGATGGGGCCGGAGCGTGCGTCGGGACGACAGCCTGCACCCCCGACACGTGCGAACAGACGACCTGCAATAGCGCCCAGTGTGAGGTGGTGCTCAAGCCCGGCAACTGCAAGATCGACGGGCTCTGCTTCGCCGATGGCGAGGCCAACCCGACCGATCCGTGCCAGGTCTGTGACGCCTCCGCGGCCCCAGACGCCTGGACCAACGGCCAGGGGGCCTGCGACGACGGTGACGCCTGTACATTGGGTGACATCTGCGTCGCGGGAGGCTGCGTCGGCACGCCGTACGTATGTGACGACGACGGTCTGGGCTGCACCAACGAGGTTTGCGATGGCGCCGGCGGCTGCGACGTCGAGGTCGACGCCGGCAGCTGCGTCATCGGTGGGGCGTGCTACGCCGACGGTGCGGTCGATCCTGACAACTCATGCCTGACCTGCGACACCGCCAGCAACCCATTGACCTGGAGCGTGCGGCCCGATGACACGCCATGCGACGGGCCGTCGTGCACTACCAACGTTTGCCAGGCGGGCACGTGCACCAGTACCCCCGATGGGGCCAGCTGCTTCATTGGGGGCGCGTGCTTGGCGGACGGTGCCACCAACCCCGTCAGCCCCTGTCAGGTGTGCGACGTCGCGATGCCCTCGGCGTGGACGAATCTCACCGATGGCACCCCCTGCGGGACGATTGGCCAGTGCGGCGGCGACCAGTGTCTGGCCGGAGCATGTGCCTCGGTCGTGTCGGATGACTTCACGCCATGCGACGACGGGAACGCTGACACCTACGGCGACTGGTGCTTCCAGAGCGCCTGCGGCGGCTTTGAGCTGACTACGGACAACGCCGCCGACCGGTACGAGCGGGCGGGCGTGGTCGACAACGGTGACATCGAGCAAGTGGTCGCGACCTATGAGCTGACCAACGCCAACGATCTGTACACCGCGCTCTTCGGCGGTGGGAGCACCCCCGCGCAGGAGGTTGCCGTCGGTGGCGCCTCTGGGGGCGGTGGGGCCCACGGGCTGTGGCTGGACACAATCGTCGCTGAAACGTCAGCGTTTTCCTTCGACCCTGCGAGCGACTCGTGGAACGCGATCCCAGGCATCACGGCCGGCTCCGATTTCTCGCGTGTGTTGCGCGGCGAGTACGCGACTCCCTTGTCGCAGCAAGTGACGACCGAGCACCTCTTCCTCACCGACGGGGGCCAGATTCAGGTGTGCTTCGACGACGCCGGGAGTTTCAGCTGCGCCAACGATGGCAATCTCACCGCCCTGGGCGCAGCAGCCGGGTGGGCCGATGTGACGGGGACGGTGTACCTCTTCGACACCTCGGGCGGTTCGCTCCGGGCGCTGTCCGAGGCTCCAGCGCCGCCCGTCGGGCAGACGGCCTGGACGGTGACCGGGCTCACCGATACGGGGGGCCGCACCGCCGAAGCCGTGGCCGCCTCGGGAGACTGGTTCGTCGTCGTTGGAGAGAACGGCTTGGTGGTTGCTGGCAGCGCGGGAGACATCGTGGCTGGTGGGGCCGGTCAGGAGGTCGCGATTCCGGGCTTCACGAGTCAGTCCATCACCGATTTCACCGCCGTGGCGGTCTGGGAGGGCCATGCGTTCGCGGTGGGCCACGCCAAGACGGGCGGGTCGACGAAAGTCAAAACCCTGTATCTGGTGTTCGCCCCGATGGGGCCTCAGATCGCTGACCCCGGGTCCTGGCGAACAAGCGCGCTGACGTCAGCGTCCACCTTCGGCAACAGTAAGTGGCTCGACGATGTACTCCTGACCGGCGTCAGCGGCCTCGGCGATGGCACGACGCTCTATCTCTTCGGCGGATGGCGCGCATCGCAGGCTGCCAATCCGAATCGTTCCGTGTGGCGTTTCGCGCCCTAGATGACCCCTTTTATGCATTGTGAACCTCCCGATATCGGAGTACCTTTTTCGTAGTGAGCGGAGATGATCCTAGAGGCGCTGGGCCGCCTGTCCCCGGTCACGACATCCATTCGTCCCCCAACGCCGCAGAGGCCGACCCGCTGATTGGGTCGGTACTCAAGCAGGCGTATAAGATCGAGGGCGTAGCGGGTGTCGGTGGCATGGGGACCGTGTATCGGGCGAACCAGCTGGCGATTGGCCGGGAGGTCGCCATCAAGGTCCTCAAGAAGGACTTCGGCGACAAAGCCCTCACCGAGCAGGCCAACGCGCGGTTCCAGCGCGAGGCCCAGATTACGAGCAAGCTCACGCATCCGAACACGGTGCGGGTCTTCGACTTCGGTCACACGCCCGATGGCCGGATGTACCTGGTTCTCGAGATGCTCACCGGGGAGTCCCTCGAGGCCCAATTGGAGCGAAAGGGCACGCTGCACCCGACCCGCGTGGCGCGCATTCTCCGGCAGGTGGCCGACAGCCTGACCGAGGCCCACGCGATGGGCATCGTCCACCGCGACATCAAGCCGGACAACATCTTCCTGTCGAGGGGGACCAACCAACGTGACTTCGCCAAGGTCATGGACTTCGGCATCGCGGGCACCCAGGCCAACACGAGCAAGGTCGACCGCCTGACCACCGAGCACTCGGTCGTGGGCAGCGTCCACTACATGTCGCCCGAGCAGGCCGAGGGCCTGGAGGTCGATGCTCGGAGCGACATCTACTCGCTGGGTATCGTCGCCTACGAGCTGTTGACCGGAAAGCCGCCCTTCGACGCGGAGTCTGTCCTCAAGATCATGGTCATGCACGCCAGCCATGAGCCTGCGCCCATGGTGCTGACCGAGCAGATGCCGCCGCATATCGCCGACGCCTGGCGGGCGCTGGTGGACGCGATGCTGGCCAAGGAAGTCGCCAAGCGGATTCCGTCCGCCGAAGCGGTCATGGCGGAGCTGGACTGGATCATCGAGGCGTCGACGGCCGCCAGCTTCGACTACAACAAGCTGCCGACCATCAACAAGCTCAGCGCCGCTGAGTGGCAGAACGCCGAGACGCGCGCGCGACTCCTGGCCGCCAAGCGCGGCACGCCCCTGCCAGGCACCAAGCCGGACATGGCCGAGATTTTGGCGGCCGGACCCGGTGAGCCGGTCGACAACGCGGGTTCTGGCGCGCCTGTAGACACACTCGTCGAGCCTCAGCGGCTCTCGACCGAGCCGAAGCTCAGCAGTGCGCGGCGTGGAGGAGAGGAGCTGAGCACGCTCCAGGTGCTCCACGCCAACCGAACCCGCAACCTTGCGCTTGCGGGGCTTGCGGCGGCGCTGGTCGCCATCATCGCTTTGGTTGCATGGCCCAAGGGCGAAAGCGGCAGCGCGATGGGCGTCGTGGCGGAGAAGGCCCGCCCGGTCGAGGCTTCGAAAACGACGACGACACCTGCGGTCGACAAAGAGCCCGCCAAGGACGCCAAGCCGACTGCGAAAGCGCCTGCGAAGGTCCAGAACGTCCCCAAGCGCTCGACCATCAGCTTCAACGTCGAACCCGACGGGACGGCGGTCCTTTTCGGCGACAAGATGTGGTGCCTGACCCCTTGCACCTACACCGTGGATCCTGGCGCACCGGTGGCGCTGGACCTGAAGCTCCCAGGCCACGCCCCGCTCACGGTCGATGTACCGCCTCTGGAGGCGGGAAAGACGTTCTACGTCGAGCGCACCCTGGTGAAGCTGGAGATGCCCAAGCCGGTACCAACTGCCGGGGCGAAGCCCGCAGCGGAACCCAAGGCCGCCGTGAAAAAGGCCTCGAAGCCCAAGAAGCCCAAGAAGAAAAAGAAGAAGCGCAAGCTACCCGGCTTCCGGCGCTAGTGGAGTGACGTGACGATGGGACTGCGGCGACTCGGTGTGGCGCTGGTGCTGGTGGTGTTTGTGACCCCTCCAGCGCTCGCCGACGTGGTGGTGCCTCAGCTGCCCAAGCAGGCCACGCCGTCGGAGGCCCATGCAAAGGCCGCGGCGAAGGCCTACTCAAAGGCTGAAGGACGCTTTGAGAAAGGCCGTCTCAAGAGCGCCTTGAAGTACTCCCGCCAGGCCTACGACGCGGTGGCCAACGCGAGTACCGCGTTGCTACAGGCCATCATCCTCGGCGAGCTCCGTCGCCACCGCGGCGCGTTCAACATGTTTCTGATGGCGGCGGACCTGAAGCCGACCAAAGAGGAGCTATCTTTCATCAACGAAGGGTTGGCACGACACGGCAAGAAGACGCTGCCACGGCTGGGCTGGCTGACCATCGTGGCCGAACCGGCCAATGCCCAGATCACCGTCGACAACGTCATCGTGACCTCACCGCGCACCGTCGGAGCGTCTGCGGGGCGGCACCAAATCACCGTCCGCGCCGAGGGTTTCCATACACTGACCGCGGCCGTGACGACCACGGTCGGGGTCGGTCAGCGGCTGGAGTACAAGCTGGTCAAGAAGGAGCTTGCGCCGCCGCCTCCCAAGGAGCCGGTGGTGGAGACCCAGCCAGACCCCAAGCCGCTTCTCCCGCCGGTAGAGGTCACCAAGCAGGATGAGGGCGCCTCTCTCGAGGTGCCCGCCTACGCGCTCATCGGCACGGGCGCGGCCCTTCTCCTGGTGGGCGGAGGGATGCATGCCTGGGCCTTCGACCGCGCCGCTGCGACCGATGACCTGGCGCTTCCGAGCAGCGATATGCCCGAGAGCATGCGACGTTCGCAGTGGCAGCAGGCGGAGTCCGACATGGGGCTCGCTACGGCGCTCGCCGGGGTCGGTTACGGCCTCGGGGGGGCGGCGCTCGTGACGGGCATCGTGCTGCTGGTCATGGACCCCAGGCCCGCCGAGGACAAGGGCGCCGTGGTGGCGCCGGTCAGCCTCAACGGTGGTGCGGGCGTCGAGACGCGCTTCAGGTTCTAGCGCCCAGCTCTCTGGTTCAACACTGTGTCGGTGGCCCGGCGCACCCCCTCGTCGGGATCGTCGCGGAGCGCTTCCAGTTCAGGGACATACGGGGCGGCCAGGTTGCCCCATCGGTCGATGGCGAGGCAGGCCAGTCGGCGGACCCAGGGGTGGTCATCGCGAAGCGTTTCGGCGAGGCGAGGAAGGATGCGGTCTGCATTGCGCGGCAGGAGCCGACGCCGCGAGCCCAGCATCGAGGCTGCTATCCAACGCAACGCTGGGTGCTGGCTTTGGAGCGCCTGCAGTGTGACGGAAAGGTCCCTGGGTTGGAGCTTGCGGTAGGCTCGTCCTGGCTTGAGCGAGCCTTCGAATCGCTCGCGGGTCTCGGGAGCTACCGACGACAGCCACTCCTCGGTGACCTCGAGGTCCAAGGGCTGTCGCTCCAGGTGGGCTGGAGCGCGTTCCCAGCCGACGTCCAGCAGCGGGGCAGCCAGTCCATCTGCGGCGACCCGGGGGGCCTGGTCCGACAGCCACCGGAGGTCGCCCAGGAACCCCAGGGCCTTGGCAAACCATGACGTGGTATCCGCGCGTTGGCGAAGGGCGGCGATGACCTCGGGCCGGTCATCGCCCAACACACCGAGGAGCATGCCGGCCGTCCAGCCTTGCTTGCCGTCAAGGGCGTCGAGCAGGGCGGGGATGGCCGGCCCGCCCATGTTCAACAGCTCACGTTGCGCATCCTCGCCGGTCACGCCTTCGTAGACCCCAAAGCGGGTGGTCAGCCAGCGGGCGCGGTCGTCGCTTTGAGTCGTCATGCATCTCCATGGGACATGGTCAGGCAAAGTGTGGGCCTTACCTCCAGGAGACGACAGTCCGTCGGCCGTGACGTGATTGAATCCGGTGGGCGCGTGGAGACGACTCTCCGGATGGTTGATCTGGGCGGTTTTGGCATCGGCCTGGCAGCTGCGACGCTTTTTGTGCATCGAGGAAGCCGAAGCGCGCCCGCAGCCGCGTAGAGCCTGCGTGTCGCTTGCCGTTCATGCCAATGAACTTGCCGGATGCGTCACCCCCTTGAGGCGCCGGCGCGCGAGACCCACAGTCTCGGTCCAACCCAAAGGAGCCGCCCGTGTCGATCTTCCCCAGCTACTGGCCCGTCGAGCATCCCGATCGCATCCAGCTCTATGCCCTGACCACACCCAACGGGGTGAAGGCGGGCATCGCGCTGGAGGAACTGGGGCTGCCATACGAGGCCCACAAGGTCGAATTCTCCAAGAAGGACCAGTTCCAGCCCAGCTATCTGGCCATCAACCCCAACAACAAGATCCCGTCGATCATCGATCCCGATGGACCCAACGGAGAGCCTCTTGCCATCATGGAGTCCGGGGCGATCCTCCACTACCTGGCGACCAAGACCGGAAAGCTGTGGCCCTCGGACCCGGCAAAGGCCAATCAGGCGCTTCAATGGATGATGTTCCAGATCGGTAGCGTCGGACCGATGTTCGGCCAATACGGCCACTTTGCGTCCTACGCGCCCAAGGACGTTGACCACACCTACGCCATCGAGCGTTACACCAACGAGACCAAACGCCTCTTTGCTGTCCTCGACAAGCGCCTCGACGGCCGCGACTGGGTCATGGACGACTTCACGATGGTCGACATCATGATGGTGCCCTGGGTGGGGATGATCCCCATCTATGGCGGCCCGGCGGCCGAGGCGATGGCGGACTTCCCGCGCGTGAAGGCCTATCTGGACCGCTTCAATGCCCGACCGGCGACGCAGCGGGGGATCGCCATCTTCAGCTGAGGTGCCCTGTCATTCGTCGTCGGCGCCAGGCGCCAGAGTGACGGCGCCGGCGGATTCATCCGTGCTCAATCGGCCCGCCTGAGCAGCGTCTGCGGAGGTGACCGTGAGCCCCCCACGGCCCTCGGGGCCCAGGCCGTCCTGAAGCATCTCGACGGCGTCTTTCGCTGCCTGGCGTATGCTTTCGGGGAGCAGGGGGCGGCGACGGAGATTGTACAGCGGCTCTACCGACGCGAGGGTGCCGTGCTGTCGGAGCAGTCTCACCGCTTCGCCCAGAACCTGGGCTTCTCCGCGGACCTGGGTCAGGCGAACGACGCCGTCAAACGCCTCGTCTGCCAGCTGCTTGTCATCGCCAACCACCAGCGACGCCAGCCATAGCTGTACCAGGAGGGTACTGCCCTGGGTCACCAGCGGCTCGATGATGGTCGGACCACTCACGGCGAGGACGCGTGACACCACATGCCGGCGCAGGCGGGCAGGGGCGGTGTCCAGGGAGGCGAGGGTGTCATCGAGCGCACTGACGATATCCTCGGGCAGTGGAGCGACGTCCTCGTTGCGCTGGGCGAGCAGCATCGCCCGTAACCTCGGGGTAGGGCGGGACTCGTCGTCGATGGCACGCGCCCAGGTCTGTGGAGACGGGGGCAGGATCTCCACCGACAACCCTGGGCCACCCACATGACCCGCCAGCACGCCGCCCACGAGCTCTCGCATCACTCCGTCAAACGTGGTCGCCACGTCGGCCGGGCCGGCGTCGGTGATCTCCCAGTCGACATCGAACACCCCGTCCAGGGTTGCCTCGGAGCAGCGAGGGGCGCGCATGGCCTCGAGCAGGTTCTGGCGCTTCCGAACCGTCGCGAACCGGCCGCTGCCCCTGGGCTCGGACCATGACAATGTGGGCATGGCGTTCTTCATCTCCCACTGGAGAACGCGCCCGCCCAGATCACGGCGCCACGCTCCACCGGGCTCGTTGGAGAAGCCTTGGCCGGCGAGGGTCTCCTCCCAGCTGACCTGGGGTAGGGCGTGCTGGGGTCGGCCACGGTGTCGCACCCATGCGATGACGAGCGCGGAAGCGACCGCTACAACGACGATTACTGCTTCGATCACGGTGAAGACACGGCTCCATGTCCAACCTCAAGAACCAACTGCTGGCGCTCCTCATCTTCTGGGGCCCCATGGTGCCGCTTTGGGCCGCCAGCGTCGACGAGGTGCCCGAGCGCATAGCGGGGAACAACAACGCTGCCCGGGCCGCCGCGGTAGTGCTGCTGCTCCTGGGGCTGATGGTGGTGTGGCGCATGGTCGTCAACCGCCGCTGGCTGAAGGACACGGCGTCGTGGATCCCGCAGCCGGGCGCCCCCGAGGACCTGCTGTCCTACGAGCGGCCCGACGGGACCCTCATCCTCGTCCGGCCGCGGTGGGACGGCACGATCTTTCTGAGCGTCTTCAGCGCCCTCTGGATGAGCATGAGCGCGGCCTTTGTCTTCAGCGGGGAGGCCTGGGGCTGGCTGATCGGCATCCTGTTCGCTCTGCCCGGACTGTTGCCAACCTCCGAGCTCGCCTTCCAACTGTTTGCCATCGAGGCCATCTACTTCGAGCCCGACGCGCTGCGGTTCCATCGGGAGGCGCTCCGGTCGAGCGAGGACGAGACGTTCAGCAAAGAGACGATTCGGCACATCGTGATGCGAGAGGTCGAAGACGACAGCGGGCCCAACAGCTGGTCGGTGGTCGTGCAGGCTGCGGAGGCCCTGGATGTCTTCCACAGCCGCGACGAGGAGACCGCCCAGTGGGTGTCGGACCTGCTGCAGGCCTGGTGCGGCGCCGAGCAGGTGACTGAGCGCGTGGACTAGCGCTCCGCTTCCTCGGCATGAGCCAGCGTCCCAGCTGGGGAGGGCGCGGCCTCGGTCAGGCGGCCGTCTTCGTCGCTCAGCGCCACCACGCTGACTCGGCCGCCCTCGGCGGGCCGTCTCTCCGCACGGTCCACCCGCTCACGAACGTCTTCGCGGTGCCGTTCGACACGTCGCTGCTTGGCGCGTTTGCGCGAGCGCTCACGCTCATTGGCCGCCGGGACGCCCCCCACCAGCCGGTGGAGGCCCCGATCCAGGCCCCAGGCGAGACCCGCGATGACAGCGATGACGATGACGACGTCCATGGTTGGAGCATACGCACCAAGCGCCAGAATGGTGCTGTAAGTCTGCTATCCTCTCGGCTATGTCCACCCGCATCTGCGAACTTCCCATCGAGCAGACCCGCTGGACCGTCGCCGACTCCGGTGAGGTCGTCTTCGATTGGAACTATGGCGAGGGCCGCGACAAGCTGCTGAACCTTTATGACAAGGGCAAGCGGCTGCAGTGGGATTCCAACCACCGCCTCGACTGGTCGCACGCCATCGACCCCGACAACCCGCTCGGGGTGCCCGAACTGAACATCCCCATCTGGGACCACCCGGTCTGGAAGACCCTGTCGGACAAGGAGAAGGGCCAGGTCCGGCGGCATCTGGCGTCGTGGAACTTCTCGCAGTTCCTCCACGGCGAGCAGGGGGCGCTCATCTGCACCGCCCGTATCGTGCAGGACGTGCCGAACCTGGACGCCAAGTTCTACGGGGCCACGCAGGTCATGGACGAGGCGCGGCACGTCGAGGTCTACAGCCGGTTCTTGCGGGAGAAGATCGGGTTCGCCTACCCCATGAACCCCCACCTGCAGACGCTGCTGCAGCAGATCATCCAGCACAAGGAGTGGGACTTCGTCTATCTGGGCATGCAGATTCTCATCGAGGGCCTTGCGCTGGCGGCGTTCAACCTCATCCGCGACTTCGCCAGCGACCCTCTGGCCAAGTCGCTGAACGCGTACGTGATGCAAGACGAGGCGCGGCACGTGGCGTTCGGACGGATGGCGTTGCGGGACTACTACCCGCAGCTCACCGAGGCCGAGCGTGACGAACGGGAGGAGTTCGTGGTCGAGGCGTGCTACCTGATGCGGGACCGCTTCACAGGCGCTGAGATGTGGAAGAACCTCGGGTTTGGCGACGACATCGTCACGTACGTCGAGACCTGCACGAATATGCAGCACTTCCGCAAGCTGTTGTTCACCCGCATCGTGCCAGCCCTCAAAGACATCGGCCTTTGGGGTTCGCGAGTCCGGAAGGCGTTCGTGGACATGGGCGTCATGGGCTTTGCCAACGTGAACCTGGACACGCTCAGCGAACGCGACGAGACCATTGCGATGCAGCTCGAGGCAGAGATTGCCGCCATGGATGCGAAGGAAGGGGGCGATGGGTAGCGCGTCGAAGCACAGCGAGTTAAGCGGGTGCGAGACTTTCGGCGCCAAGGTGACGGTAGACGGCCACTCCAAGCTGGTGCGTTGGAAGCCGGACTGCCCTGACTGAGCTCAGAGCAGCAGAGCATCCTCGACGTCGTCGAACACCTGCGAGCGCCAACGCGCCAGCGGTGACTCACCCGATAGGAGCTTGTCGGTCTCGGCCAGCACACTCTGGAGGTCGACGAGCCAGCAATAGGGGTCGTAGTCCGTACGCGACCCGATGCTGGCCGGCAGATCGCCGGGAGGCATCCAGGCCGCCATCTTGCGCGTGTCGCCTGCGAGCAAGGCGCGCACAGCCACGTTCGCCAGGCGGCTGCCGAGGAGCCGGTCGAACGCAGACGGTCGCCCACCGCGCACCACATGGCCGAGCACGGTGACACGCGTCTCGACGGCGCCATCGTTCTCGCCACTCTCCGCGCTGAGCCGCGCGTCGACCTGGGACTTGAGCCGGTCGATGGGGATCGATACTCCCTCGGCCTTGATGATGATGACCCTCTGATTGCGGCCTTGCCGCGCGCGGCTGGTGAGGATGGTCTTGACGATGCCGTCGACAATCTCTTCGTCGGTGCGCTGCCGCTCGGGGAACAGCACGCCGTCGGCCCCGGACGCCACGGCCGCGGTCATCGCGAGGTAGCCACAGTCGCGGCCCATGACCTCCACGATGAAGGTGCGGCGATGGGCCGACGCGGTGTCGGCAATCTTGTCGCAGGCCTCGACGATGGTGTTCATCGCGGTGTCGACGCCAATGGCAAAGCCCGTCAGCGCCAGGTCGTTGTCGATGGACGCCGGGATGCCGATGACCGGCACGGCGTTGTCGGCTTCGGTGGTGTCGGAGAGGTGCAACGCGCCGGTCAACGATCCATTGCCGCCGATGACGATGAGGCCCTCGATGCCACGCGCCTCGAGGACCGCTCGCGCGCGATCACGGGCGGCCTGCTGGTGAAATTCGAGGCACCGCGCAGAGCCCAGCATGGTGCCGCCGTCCCTGAGAATGCCGGCGACATCCCGGGGCGAAAGCACCTCCATGTCGTCGTCGAGAAGTCCGCGGTAGCCGTCGCGGACGCCGACCATCTCCACACCGTGCGCGGCGGCCACCAGGGTCGCGGCACGAACCGCGGCGTTCATCCCAGGCGCGTCACCGCCACTGGTCAACAAAGCAAGTCGTTTCGGGCTCATACGGCTGACGCTAGCGCAACCCGCCAGTTCCGTCGAACCCAAGGGAAGGGTAGATTTCACTTAAGGACCCCTGGCCGCCTCCCGTTGGGATGGGCATGCACGCCACCGCAGCAGGCCCGTTCGCTCCCGAGTTGTCGGACCCATCGGGCGCTCCTCTCTCTCCTATCGTCGCCAGCGGGCAGCTGCGGGGCGTGCACCTCATCGACGCGGACCTGCGCGGGCAGGACCTGACCGGCGCCGACCTGACCGGCGCCAACCTCTCCCGGGCCGACCTCTCGAACGCGTGCCTCGCGGGGGCCGTTCTCGACGGGGCGACCCTGTTCGAGGCCAACCTGACGGACACCGAGTTCGCCGGCGCGTCACTCGTGGGAGCCAATCTGGCCTTTGCCAACGCCGAGCGAGCGGGCTTTGGGGCGGCTTGTCTCAAAGACACTCATCTGGACAGCGCACAGTTGATTTGCGCGTCTTTCACGAAGGCGGACCTGACCGGCGCCACACTCACGGCGGCGGTGTTGGACAAAGCAACGGTGGCGGAGGCCAACTTCGAGGACGCCGACCTCACCCGGGCCAGCCTGCGAGACACCGACCTCTCCCGGTCGCGCCTCACCCGTGCCCGGTTTGACCAGGCCGACCTTCGAAGCGCCACGTTGTTCGGGGTGCATGACTACGGCAAGGCAACGTTCATCGGCACGGACATGCGTGACATCAACTTCGCAGGCGCCTATCTGCTGCGTCGCCACGCGATGGACCAGAACTACCTGGCCGAGTTCCGCTCGCGCAGTCGGCTGCATCGGGCCATCTACAAGGTCTGGTCCATCACCAGCGACTGCGGCCGCTCCATCGGGCGATGGGCGCTGTGGATTGCTGTACTGAGCGTCGTGTTCGCATTTGCCTACACCGGCGTCAGCATCGACTACGGCGACCACCAGACCATGCTATCGCCCCTGTACTTCAGCATCGTGACCATGACGACCCTCGGCTATGGCGATGTCCTTCCGTCCTCGGAGGCGGCCCAGGTCATCGTGATGGTGCAGGTGCTTGCTGGATACGTGATGCTGGGCGGTTTGCTCAGCATTTTCTCCAACAAGATGGCGCGGAGAGCGGACTGATGTTGGCCCGCTTGTTCAAGCGCAAACGGATGACTCCCCACCAGTTGCTGTCGGAGGCTCTTGGCGACTTCGAGCTGCCTGCCTTCCAGCCGCAGACCATGCAGACGCTGCGCTTGCTGCGGGACCCGCATGCCACCTGGGCGCAGGTGGGCCGCGCCATCGAGAGCAACCCTGCGCTGGTGGTCAGGACCCTGCGGGTGGTGAACAGCGCAGCATTCGGCCTGCGCCAGAAGGTATCGAACGTGACCCACGCGGTAGGCCTGCTGGGACGCTCGAAGATGGAGTCGCTGGTGTTGGGCTTCGTGGTCGCCGGAAAGTTGCCGAGCGATGCAGCGGGCAAGGCGGGTCTGGATTCGCCGCGGTTCTGGCGCGCTGCAAGCCGCCGAGCGGCCGTGGGCCGGTCGTTGGCCGACCTCATCGAGCCCGAGGTGGCGTCCGAGGCCTTTGTCGGCGGGTTGCTGCAAGATATGGCGGTGCCGCTGCTGGCGGTGGCCCAGGCCAAGCGCTACAAGCCGGTGCTCGAGGCCTGGCAGGCCGAGCAGTCGCTACAGCTGGACCTGATGGAAGCCGAGATGTTCGGTTGGAGTCACGCCGATGTCGGGGCCTCCATCGCGATGGAGTGGGACTTCCCGGAAGCCCTGTCGGTGGCCATCGACAACCACCATGCGCCCGTCGAGGGCGACGCGCGTCCAAGCGCCACACAGTTGGTCGCGCTGCTCGACGGCGAGGGGGACCCGGAAGACGGTCTTGACCACGTCGTCGAGACCGTCCGGATGTCCTACGACATAGCCCCAGACCGCGTCGTTCAGAGCGTGCACCAGGGCATGGCCAGCGCCGACGAGCTGGCAAGGCTGCTCGTCCGACGCTAGTGCCGCCTACAGGCCCATGCGGAACGGAGGCCGCTCCAGGATGTAGCGAATCAGCGCCTTGACGTTGCGGTCGTTGCTGACGAACTGCTCCGTCAAGCGCGCGATGAACTTGGCGTGCTGACCGCTGTCCAGCTTCACGCCGCCGAAGCGCTCGTACATCTTGCGCGCGACGCAGCGGTCGAACTCGCCTGAGTTCACGAGCAGCTTGCCGAAGCCCAGCGGCCCGATCGTCCCGTCGCCCTGGATGCCGAAGAGGGACGAGCCCGCCGGCAGGAAGTCCAGGAAGCGCGCGTCTGGGTTGGCCTCGATCTCCGCCTGGGTCACCGGCGTCATGTAAGTGTCGGGCAAATAGGAAGCCTCCCAGCGGATGCGCTCGCCGCTGTAAGAGACGTAGTCGTCGTAATGCCACGGCCCCATGCCGCCGACCTCGATGCCGGCGCCGGTGAAGCGCTTGAAGTGAATAGCTGCCGGATCGATGACGGTGTGGCACTGCTGGCACACACCCTCCGTGGCCGGGTCCCGCTGGAAAGGCTCGAACTCGGCTTCCGGTGGCGGTGGGACGAAGTCACGGCACGTGAAGACCTCGAGCCAGCGCGCGGCGCGCGGCCGCTCCCGCTCGAAGTTTCCGAGGCTGCCGATCATCGTCAGTACACCGGCGGCCGGGATGCCCTCGGGTTCGCCCATGTCGACTCGCGGGTCGAACGTGGTGTTCCGGGCACTGAGAAAGTGCGGGTTCATGTCCTCGACCTTCACCTCGCGCCACACGTCGGGGTCGGTGATGCTCTGCCACCAGGTCGCCTGGTCCAGGAACCCCATCGCGGAGTTCATGCGGGCGGCTCGCACGTAGAAGTGCTGCAGCCCCTGATTGGCCACGGTGTAGTCGCCGATGACCAGGTCGCTGAAGGGTTTGTCGTTGATGATGAGGTGGGCAAACAGCCGCGCAGGCTCCTCGAAGAGGCTTCGAATCTGACCGGTCGGGTCGTTCGGAAAGCCGTCATAGCCACGTCCGTCGAGCCCGCCGCCCTGGCCCGGCGACTGTGCGCGACGCGCGCACCAGATCAGGTTCGGACCGCAGCTGCAGCGCGGCGTGATGTCCGGGTCACCGTTGTCGCGGCGCATCACCGCGTTCATCATCCGGTTGGCCACGCCGCAGTCCAGGAACTCGCCCGGGTTGTCCTCGTCAGGCACCTGCACGTCGCCCGCGCCCGCCCAGCCAATCGTCTCGACGGTCGTCCCCGGGGCCCACCAGGGCTCCACCGTGTGGGTCATCGCGGCCGCATCGTCGCAGATTTCCTCGGGGTCACCCAGGGCCGGGTAGCTGCTGAACGTGCCGAGCTTCCCGGCGTGCGCGGTGCCCTCGGGGCAGGGCGATAGCCGGATGGCGTTGTTCATGGTGATGCCGTGGCCGTAGTTGCCAACGGCCAGGAAGTCGTAGCCGAACTCGACCATCTGCTCGTAGAACGCGTCCGACGCCAGCGACGTGTCGATTTGCGCGTCGATGAGCGCATCCCGGGCCGCGTCGTCGGCGGCGTCCAGGATGGCCTGATACTCGTCCACCGTCGGCGGGCGCCCCTCCAGCGTCAGAAGGACACGACGAAGCAGACGGGTATGGGAGAGAAGCGGTTCGGTATCTGGCTCCGCCGCGACCACCGAAGGGATGGCCATGAGCGTTGCCAGCAGCGCTACGAGCGTGTCGAAGGCAAAACGTTTCATACCTGCTCCACCCCCTGAATCACGCCGGGGCCGCCCGGGATGAACACGTCGGTGATGCCCATCTGATGAAGCGCCGTGAACACCACGTCCGGTGACCTTGGTGGTCGCGTCGCTGCATCGCCGCCCTCGTCGATGACGTCGATGGGGGTCCCCATGAAGCCGATGGACGTGGCCGGTCCGGTGGAGGTGTCGTAGCTGCCGATCTGACGGTTCGGAGCGGTGTTGCCGCCGGCGAAGAGCACCATGTTGGCGGGCCAGTGGTCGCAGGTGTTGGACATCGGGAATGTCCGCCCGAACTCGCTGAAGATGAGCACCAGCGTGTCGTCCAGCAGGGTCTTGCCGCCGCTGATGGGGGTGGCCTTCATCTCGGCGAGCATGCGGCCGATGACGTCGAACAGGGCGCGAAGCATCACGAAGTGCTCGCCATGTCCGTCGCCATGGGTGTCGAAGTAGAACGCTCCGGAGCCGCGCGCTTCCATGCTGACCGCGCTGCACAGGTCACTCTTGAGGAGCTTGAGCACCAGCTCGAAGTCGGTGGCCCAGGGCGAGCCCGAGTCCGACGTGATGCCGCCCCCGATGTCGACCCCCAGCGGGGTCCAGTTGGACGGGATCCAGTAGGGCGTGGAGAGGTGCTCCATGCCGGTGGTGGCCTCGAGCACGGACACCACGTCCTGAGCGAGCTGCCGCGAGACGGTCTTGTAGCCGTCGTATAGCTTCGACAAGAAGCCGTCGGTGGCGGCGTTGGTGCGGCCAGCGAACCCGCGCGCCCGCTCCATGGCGATGCGCTCCATGTCGTTGAGGGACAGCTGCACCCCGAGGTCGCTGCCGTCGAATCCGAGCTCGGGCACCGGTCCGCGGTTGCGGAGGCCGCTCCAGGCCAGGTCCCGGCGCTCCGACAAGGTGTACTCCAGCGCGGACAGGTTGGGCAGCACGCTGGGCGCGGCGGTGGCCGGCAGGGTGTACGGGTTGGGGATGGGGCCGTTGCCGACACTGACGCAGCCCAGGGGGCGGTCGTCGCCAAACGCTTCGGCCAGCGCGTAGGCCACCCAGGAGTGGATCCCGGGGCTCTTGTAGCTGGCCGCCGCGACCCCTGAGAGGGCGCTGACGCGCGCGCTCTCGTGGGCGGCGGTGAGCATGTCGATGCCGTGGACCGCGGTCACGTTGTTCCACAGCTCGTGGTAGCGCCAGGCCCAGCCGTTCGGCGTGGTGTCCTTGTTGGTCCGCGGGTCCGGGTTTCCCGCCGCCAGCTCGGCCTCGTTCCACAGCACCGGCGTACGGAGCTTGGCATATCCGCCGTTGACCAGCGGCGTGTCGCTGCGGTCGAGGTTCTCCACCTCGTCGGCGGTGAAGAAGACGGGCTCGCTCTGGACCTTCTCCTTGGGCGGGATGAGGGCCGCGATTTGCTCGTCAGTGAACGGGCAGAACAGGTCGAACGGCACCCAACCGCCGGGCACGTAGATGGTCAGCAGCTTGGTGGGGCGGTCTCCGGGCGCGGCGCGAGCGGCCTTGGGCAGCATGGGCACGCCCAGGCGGTTGAGCAGGGCCAGTTGTCCGGCGCCGAGACTGGCGAGAAGAAGCTGTCGTCTTGTCAGTTTCATCAGTACGTCACGAACAACGGGTCACGGAGAAGGGTCGAGCAGACGGCTACCCAGGCGGCTTCGCGGGAGCTGTCGGTCTCGTAGGTCTGGAAAAGCTCGAACAGGTCGTCGACGCGGGCGTCGTTGGCTGGCTCACCCAGGAACTTGAGGTGCAGGTGCGCAATGTTGGTGCGGATACTGCCGGCCGCGTCGGCCGAGCCGTCGGACAGGGTCGCCAGGTGCATCACCGCGTCGTTGGTGTCGTCGGTGATGGACAGGCGGCAGTAGGCCTGACTGACCTGCGTCAGGGTGTGCATGAACGTGGGCGACAGCGACTGGTCACGTTTGCGGCCTTCGGCCCAGTTGGGGCCGCCGAGCGCGTACCAGCGCAGCGTAGCGGCCGCACGAATAGGAGAGTTGGTGCTCCATCCAGGCGGCCAGTCGGGGCTGTACATGGGGTAGTTCCCCGCCGAGCCCCAGCCGATGACCGGGTAGTAGCCGTGGTGCTGGGCGCTGTCCCAGAAGACCTCGTCCTCGAGGCCCAGCAGCGCTCGGAACGAGCGGTAGATCTGCTCGGCGCGTAGCCGGCGCACGAGGACGACGTCGGTGGGGGCGTCCTCGCTGCCACCGGGCGTGTAGCCGTCCAGTTCCCGGATCCAGTCTTCCACCTCGGGAACGCTGATTTGTGTCTGGCCGGCGTCGGATAGCTCCTCGAAGGTCAGCCCGTCCGGCGGCATCTGCAGGAAGGTCCGTGTGCCGGTTCCCTTCAGCAGCTCGACCAGTTCGCTGCCCTCGGGGTCACCCGGGACGATGAACTGGGTGTCGGCTACCAGCAGGTTCTCGAACGACTCGAACGAGGCGAAGTACGGTTTGCTGGTGCCGTCACCGTGGCAGCCGCCGCAGCTGGGCAGCAGCCGCTCGTAGACCGAGGCGGTGAGCTGGGTCTGGGGCCCCGCGTCGCCTGGCAGCTCCACCACCGAGGCGTCGCCGCCCGTGGTGTCGCCAAGCCCGCCGTCGGAGCCCGATGTAGGCGCCGGGCCCGTGTCCTCGGGGCAGCCGGTCAGCATCACCGCCGACAGGGCTATCCCGGTACACAGTCGCCCGAGCGCACCAAACAGTTGGGTTGCGCGTTTGTGCACTCTGCCGTCCTCCTGGACCCTGAGGATAGGCGAGCGGCAGTGCTCGGAACAACCGGTCCCGGTAACAGGCCATCGCTACGGAGCGGCAGAACCCAGGGCGATGGGCACCTCGACGTCACCGGCGGCGGGAAGCGCGAAGGTCGTGTTCACCGTCGACAGATCGCTGCACGCGGCGCTCAGGTTGGGGGGGAAGTCCCCGCCGTCGGCGAAGTCGGGGCCATAGCAGTCAAAGGTACCGTCCCCTACGTCCAAGCAGTTGGTGCCGTCGGGCAGGGTAGTGGCCACACCGACAAACACGGCGTAGCTGCCGGGTTCCACGGGCTGTCGGGCGGCGCTGGTGGTGTAGGCGATGCCGGCGTCGGGGCCCCAGCCCTGCTCGCAGCAGTTGTGCGGGACGTCGTAGGTCGCGAGCCCCCGTGCGTCCCACGTCAGCACGTGCTCGGCCCCGGGCTCCAGTGCGAGCCACTGGGTGACGAAGTCGTAGGACGGCATGGGGCACTCGCAGCCGCACTGGAAGTTCACCTGGGCGGGCACGCCCGCGATGCCCCAGCCCTCACAGTCCGCACCGGCGAGCGCGATGTAGCGGACCTCGCCCGTATCGTTGGTCACGCGAAACGAGACGGACTGCGTCGACGCGATGGACTCGGGGGGCGCCCCCGTATCGGGGGTGGCGCCGCAGGAGTTGCATTCGAGGACCGGCTCGCTGCCGTCGGGGCAAAACGGGGTCGAAGGGGTGGGGCACTTGGCGGACGTCGCGTTGCCGTCGATGTCACAGCAGACCTCGCCGCCGAACTCGGAGCAGTCGAAGTAATCGTCGGGCGTGCACTCAGGATTCAGCTCACCCACGTCGCACGACCATTCACCGTTCGCGCACACGGCCTCGCCCACGGGGCCATCGTAGAGGCACTCGAAGCAGCCGGGCGCAGAGCCCTCGCAAGGCACCGAGGCGTCGGCGTCTGGACCGGCGTCCGTCTCGGCGTCGGCGTCGGGTGTGGCGGTCGTCTGAGCGTCTTCGTCCGGGGTGCCCGCCGAGGCCTCCGTGCCGGTGTCCAGGGAACCTGGCGTCGCGGGGGTCTCTGGGCTGTCGCAGGCGCTCGCCAACAGGCATGCGCCGATGGTGAGGAACAGTGGTGTGGAACGTAGCAGCATTCGGGTCTTTCCTGTGGTCGGTCGCCGGGGCGGACGCTCCTTGTGCATGGGATGTGCCATGTCTGGCGACGGCCTGTTGCCGAGCCAACCAGGGTTCCGCCGAGAACGTGGGAACTATTGCTACACCTTGTGGCCCTTGTGCCGCCCCGAGGCGAGTGGCGAACTCTCGGTCCGGCGGGGTATGAACGTCGCATGAGTCTTCGCTGCGTTTTCATCGAGCCTGGCACCGCCCTGCACGGGGGTGAGCTCGACCTTCGCTTTCGCCTCCTCCGGGCGCCTCTGGGCCGGCCTCGCGGCAGCGAGGTCTACAGCCACGAGGAGGCCTGCTTGCACGTCGTCGCGGTGGACGCCGACGAGCGGGTCGTCGGCTGCGTCGTCTTCCATCCCGAAGGGGATGGTCGTGGCCCCAACACCGGGCGGCTGCTGCAGATGGCGGTGGACACGTCAGTTCAGGGAACCGGCGTTGGGCGCCGCCTCGTCGAGACGCTGGAAGAACGGCTGCGGCAGGAGGGTTACCGGGAGGTGACGCTGCATGCGCGGGACGTCGCCTTCGGGTTCTACGAGCGATTGGGCTATGACTTCTACGGCGAACCGTACTCCGAGGTGGGGATCCCGCATCGAAACATGCGCAAAGCGTTGTGAGTCGAAGCTCACATCGATGCTGTAGACGGCTTCAGAACTGTTGACGGGCGCGACCCTCGCCGGGTATTGCACCCGTCCCACCCCCAGCGAGTGCGCGCCGATGAAGTTCCCAATCATCAACAACGGTTCCACCGGCCAGAAGGCGCCGGCGGCCAAGCAGCGTGTTCCCAAGCCCCCGTGGCTCAAGGTGAAGGCTCCGTCGGGCAAGCGCTTCCATGACCTGCTCGGAAGGATGGGAGACCTCAAGCTGGCCACCGTCTGCCAGGAGGCCCACTGCCCCAACATCGGTGAGTGCTGGGGCGGCGGTACTGCGACGATCATGCTCATGGGCGAGGTCTGCACCCGCGGCTGCCGTTTCTGCATGGTGACCACTGGCAAACCGCCAGGGCTCGACCCGGACGAGCCGGCCAACGCCGCGCAGGCCGTCGTGGAGATGGGCGTCGACTACATCGTCCTGACGTCGGTGAACCGCGACGACCTTCCCGATGGCGGCGCAGGGCACTTCGCCAAAGCGGTGCGCGAGCTCAAGCAGCGCGACCCGGACATCATGGTCGAGGTGCTCATCCCCGACTTCCAGGGCTCGACCGACGCGTGCGACACGCTCATCGCCAGTGGTCCCGAGGTCATCGCCCACAACATGGAGACTGTGCGTCGCCTGACGCGCCGCGTCCGCGACGCGCGGGCCAAGTACGACCAGTCTCTGGCGGTGCTCAATCACCTGGACAAGGCGGGCGCCGGAAAGGGCCCCGACGGCGTCGACATCGTCACCAAGACCTCGGTCATGGTCGGCCTCGGCGAGACCGAGGACGAGGTCATCGAGACGATGCGCGACCTGCGCGGCGTCGGCTGCGACGTGATCACGTTCGGTCAGTACCTCCGCCCGTCACGCAAGCATTTGGAGGTGGTCGAGTTCGTGCATCCGGACCAGTTCGACCGCTATGCCGAAATCGCCAAGGACCTCGGCTTCCTCTACGTCGCCTCCGGCCCCCTGGTCCGGTCGAGCTACCGCGCGGGTGAGTTCTACCTGCGCGCCCATCTCGACCGTGCCCGCCAGCTGGCCAAACGGCGCGGGCGGGTGGTGCGGGCGCTTCACGACGACAAGAGCACCGGAGTCGCCCCCTCATGAGCATCCAGTCCGACGCAGTAGACGAGGCCACCGCCGCGGAGATCGCTCGCCTGACCCGCCTGGTCACCGAGACCCTTCGCGCAGGTGGCGTCGAGCGCCAGCTGCAGACATGGCTGGCGCAGGGACTGCTGAGTCGGGCGTGGCCCTGCGGGGACGCGCGCATCGCCATGATCGGCGCGTCCTTCGCGATGCAGGACGAGGACCTGGTCTTCGGAACCGCGCGGGACCTGCCGGCCGCGCTGGCTCGCGGAGTCACCGTCGAGACGGCGCTGCGTCAGGCCCTCGGCGCGGACGGCGACCCGGCATTGGGACGTGGGCTGCCCGGTGCGGTTCGTGACGAACGTACCAACGTCAACCTCACCGACTCGAGCCCGGCCTCGCACCTGGTGCACGCGGCGGGGTTCGGACACGCTGCGCAGCTGGACGGCGGTGACCGGGTGGCCCTGGGGCTGTTCGGGTCCGGCGCCCAGGGCAACGGCGAGGTCCACGCCGCGTTCAATTTCGCCGCGCTGACCCACGCCCGGGTGGTTTTCGTCGCGCGCGGACCGTTGGGGCTGGAGCTTCCCATGGTCGAGGCGGCGCCGGCGTGGGGCATCAAGGCCCGGGCGGTGAACGGCCGCGATGGGCAGGCGGTCTGGGACGCGGTGGTCGAAGCGCGGGCGGCGGCGGTCGCGGGCGAGGGCCCGACCATCATCGACGCGCGGCTGGAGAGCGCTGAGCCCGTGGATGGCACCCCGGATGTCGTGCGTCTGCAGGAAATCGGGGGCTGGTCGCCCCAACGTGCCGAGGTCGTGGCGCGGCTCAAGCAGGAGCTGGCCCGGGCCGCGGAGGCGGCGCGCGCCGCGGCGGGCGTGCCCGAAGATACGTTGACGAGACATCTGTACGCCGAGCGCTAGGTCGAGCTGGCCGCTTGGGAGCGCGGGTTCGCGCTGCAGGACATCAGGGAAGGAACGCTGGGAGGCGGGATGAACGCGAGGTCGATGAATCTGGTGCAGGCGGTCAACGAGGCGCTGCACGTCGCCATGGAGCGGGACGACAAGGTGGTCGTGCTGGGCGAGGACATCGGCAAGTTCGGCGGGGTCTTTCGGGCCACCGTGGGGCTGCACGAGACCTTCGGCCCCGACCGCGTCATCGATACGCCGCTGAACGAGGCGGGCATCATCGGGACGGCCGTGGGCATGGGGTTGTACGGCATGCGTCCGGTGCCCGAGATCCAGTTCGCCGATTTCATCTACCCGGGCTTCGACCACATCGTGAACGAGCTGGCCAAGTATCGGTATCGGTCCGGCGGCCAGTTTGCCTGCCCCGTCACCATTCGCACGCCGGTGGGCGGCGGCATCCGCGGCGGCCACTACCACTCTCAGAGCCCCGAGGCGTATTTCATCCACACGCCCGGTCTGAAGGTCGTCTGCCCGTCGACGCCACACGACGCCAAGGGGTTGCTGCTGGCCAGCATCGCCAGCGACGACCCGGTCCTGTTCCTGGAGCCCAAGCCCATCTACCGACGTGCGACGGGCATGGTGGACCCAGGGCACTACGAGGTCGAGCTCGGCAAGGCCCGCGTTGCCCGCGAGGGCGACGATGTCACGCTCATCGCCTGGGGCGCGATGGTTGCCGTCTGCGAAGAGGCCGCTGACCGGTTGGCCGGCGAGGGCATCGAATGCGGCATCATCGACCCCCGCACTCTGTGGCCGCTGGACATCGCGGCCATCTCCGAGCACGTACAGCTGACCGGGCGCGCCGTGATTGTTCACGAGGCGCCGCGCACCTGCGGGTTCGGGGCTGAGATCTCGTCGCTGATCCAGGAGCGCTGCTTCCTGTTCCTGGAGGCGCCGGTGGCTCGAGTCACCGGCTACGACGTGCCCTTCCCCTACACCCTGGAGCACACCTACCTGCCGTCCCCCCAGCGGGTGATGGACGCGGTGATGGCCAGCCTCAACTTCTAGTCTTCCGACCCTGCGAGTTCACGATGCGTTACGAGTTCAAGCTTCCCGACCTGGCCGAGGGCATGGTCGAAGGCGAGATCGTCAATTGGCTCGTCGGAGTCGGTGACACGGTCAGTGAGGAGCAGCCGGTCGTCGAGGTGATGACCGACAAGGCCACGGTGGTCATCTCCAGCCCCAAGCCTGGCGGCGTGCTGCAGCTGAACTATGAAGCTGGCGACATCGCCGAGGTGGGCACGACGCTGTTCGTCCTCGATATCGAGGGCGACGGGTCGGCAGAGGAGACCTCAGAGGCCGCTCCTGCAGCGGCCCCCGAGACCGAGACGAAGACCGCCCCTCCCGCGCCGGTGGCCGCTCCCAGGCCGGTGAGCGCCCCCGCCGAGTCCGCCTCCGCAGCGGCCGGTCCCGCGCGCGTGCCGCGGGGGGCCGGCAAAGCACTGGCGACCCCCGCAACGCGCCGTATCGCGCGTGAGCTCGGTGTCGACATCGGCCAGGTTCAGGGCAGTGGCCCCGCCGGTCGGGTGACCGCCGATGACGTGAAGGCGTTCGCGGCTCATGGCGGGCGCACCGCGGCGCCGCCGACGGCGTTGGGCGTTGGTGATGACGATGACACCCCGGCGGTGACGCGCGCTCCGGCGCCGGCCGTCGCCCCGGCACCGAGACCGGTGCGCTTCGAGCGCCCCACGCCGGGCAACACGGAGGAGCGGGAAGAGCGGACCCGCATCCGCGGCCTGCGTCGGGCCATCCACGAGGCGATGTCTCGGTCCAAGCGGACGGCGGCGCACTTCACCTACGTCGAAGAGGTCGACTGCGAAAATCTCGTGGCCGCGCGCAACCGGCTCAAGCCCATCGGCGAGCGGATGGGCGTCCGCATCACCTACCTGCCGTTCATCGCCAAGGCGACACTGCTGGCGCTGCGCTACTTCCCGAAACTGAATGCGTCGATGGACGACGAGGCCGGGGAGTTGGTGCTCAAGAAGTACTACCACCTGGGGATCGCGGCGGCGACGCCGCCGGGGCTGGTGGTCCCGGTCATCAAGTTCGCTGACCAGATGACCCTGCTGGAGCTGGCGCAGGCCATCAACGACCTGGGCGAGCGGGCGCGGACCAACACGCTCAAGCCCAACGAGCTGAAGGGATCGACCTTCACCATCAGCAGCCTGGGCAAGCTGGGCGGCGTGCTGGCGACGCCCATCATCAACCACCCCGAGGTGGGCATTATGGGCGTGCACAAGCTCGAGCAGCGCGCCGTGGTGGAAAACGGCGCCATCGTGGCGCGGCACCGCATGAATCTGTCGCTGAGCTTCGACCACCGGGTCATCGACGGCCACGAGGGGGCCGAGTTCGCCCAGAAGGTGAAGTACTACCTCGAGGATCCCGAAGCCATGATGCTGGAGATGGCCTAGATGGCGGCTCTGAGGCTGGTCGAGAAGTCCTCGGTCGACGAGGGCCTGCGCCAGATCCTGCTGGAGGACGGCACCCTCGCCGAGGGGGCCGGGGTCCCCGAGGAGCTGGATGGTGACGCCATCCGCGAGCTGCTGCGGCTGATGCTGCGGCAACGGCTGCTGGACGACCTGATGCTGACCCTTCAGCGGCAGGGACGCATCGGGTTCTACGGAGCGGCGACGGGGCAGGAAGCCTCGGTGTTCGGTTCGGGCTGGGCCCTGGAGCAGCAGGACTGGATCTTGCCAGCCCTACGCGAGGGTGGCGTCGCCCTGATGCGGGGCTATCCGCTGGAGGACTACCTGGCGCAGTGCTTCGGCAACGCGTTGGACAAGTCCAAGGGGCGGCAGATGCCCTGCCATTACGGCGCGGCCGAGCAGAACTACGCCACGCTGAGTTCGCCGATTGCCACCCAGCTGCCCCACGCCGTAGGTGTCGCGCTGGCCATGAAGTCCCAGGGCCACGAGGCCGTCTGCGTAGGCTACATGGGCGATGGCGCGACCAGCGAGAACGACTTCCATACGTCATTGGACATGGCGGGCCGGCTTCAGCTGCCGGTCGTCTTCGTCTGCCAGAACAACCAGTGGGCCATCAGCGTGCCGTTCAGCGGCCAGACGGTCTCGTCGAGCGTGGCCATCAAGGCGTGCGCCTACCGGATGCCAGGGGTCCGGGTGGACGGCAACGATGTCTTCGCAGTGTACCGCGCCATGAAGGACGCTGTGGACCGCGCGCGTCGCGGCGAAGGCCCGACGCTCATCGAGGCGCTGACCTACCGCATGGGCGCACATTCGACCTCGGACGACCCGTCGCGGTACCGCGATGAGTCCATCACCGAGGCGTGGAAGGCCAAGGACCCCATCGCGCGGCTGGAGAAGTACTGCGTGTCCCAGGGGTTGCTGGACGAGGCGGGCATCACCGAGCTGCGGGAGTCCCTGTTCAAGGGCATTCGCGAGACCCTGTCGACGGTCGAGGCCGCTGACAGCATGGTCCCGTTGGGCTCGATGTTCGAGGACGTCTTCGCAGAAAGCACCTGGTTCCTGGACGAGCAACGCGCCGAGGCGGAGCGGTTCGGAGTCATCGGCGGCCACTGATACCAGTCACGTTGCGTAAGCGTCGGGTCCGTTCTGCCGCGACGCCGCCCTGATGGCGTGGCCGGGGCGTCGGAGCACCTTGGGGGCATCGATGAAAATGATGGACGACATAATTCCCATGGTGTTCGGGGGGGCCGTTATTCTGGTCGCAGTGGCCTGGCAGATCTGGGGCGTCCGCTGGGGAACCCGCCGAGCGGTGCGAGCCGCGGGGAGAGCCCTTGGCGCCAAGGTGCGTTCGCGGGGGTTCGAGGGGCGCGAAGGAGAGGTGGCCTATGACGTCAGCCTTCGCGATGGTTGCCTCGTGTTCGTCGTATATGCCCCCGGCCTGCCTGCGGAGATTCATGTCGCGCCGGGCTTCGGGGAACCGGGTGGATGGTCAACGGGCGACGCCGCCTTCGACCACGATTGCAGGGTGCTGAGCCCGCCGGCGTCCATGGGGCTCCTGTCCGCGGCCAACCGTCGCGCCCTCAGAATGGTCTGTGAGGTTGAGGCGTCCCTGGTCGGGGGCCATATCGAGCGCACTGATCGTCTCGAACGTCGCGATTGGGAAGACGAGAACACCTCCAGCCGGGTGGACTCTGGGGCGGTCATCGGCGACGTGCGGAGCCTGATACGGGCGGCGAGCAGCTTCGAAGCCGTGGGTGGCACGCCGTCGGACCGTCTTTTGTCGCTCATCCAGAATGACACTGACGCGGTGGCGGGGAGAGCCGCTCTCGTGCTCTTCGAGGGGTTCCCAACGTCGGCGGCCGCAGAGCAAGCCGCACAGCGCTACTCGGGGGCGAAGAGTCCGCTCCTGGCGATGTGGTCCGCCCGGATTCGTCGCGATGTGCCCGAACTCCTGAGGCTTCTGCCGGATCTTCAGCCGGAGCATCGCCAGACCGTGTTCAAGCTCGTTTGCGAGGAGGACTGGGTTGCCGCGTTGGAGCAGATGCCACTAGCGCTGGCGCATGCTGGCTCGCGCGGAGCAGCGCTCGATGCGTTGATCGATCACGAGGCATGGGGGTACTCCGAGGTCGTCATGGCCGGTCTACCCAGACTTCATGCCCAGGGACGCCTCGACCTGGGGAGGGATGAGGCGCATCTGGTGGTGGGATACATCGCCCTGGCCCTTTCCGAGACAAACCAGCGCCACCGCGCTGAACCCTTGCTCTTGAGCATGGTCAGGATTCCAGGGGCTACGGAGCCTGCGTGTGCCTGGCTGGAGGCGTACGGTACCGATGAAGCGCTGGCGCAGCTGCAGCCCCTTGCGGCTGAGGCTTCCATTCGAGAGCCCGTGCAGCAGGCGATCGACGCGATTCGCGAGAGATACAGTCACGCTTCAGGTGGGTTGGCCCTCACTGACGACGGGGATTCCGGCGCGCTCAGCCTGGGCGTGGACACCGCTGGTGGTCTGAGTGAGGGCGATCCCTTTGACGTCTAGGTGGCGACGATGCTGGCCGACCACGGCCCGGGCCACCGGCGAATCACCGTTGCGCACTGAGGGCGTCGGCGAGTTCGGTCAGGAAGGCGCCAGCCACCCGGTCGATGCGGAGGGTGGCCAAGGGGTCCGCGCGGGTGGGGCCGCAGTTGAGGATGACAATGGGTTTGTCTTGGGCCGCGGCGCGCTTGGGGAAGCGATAGCCCGAGAAGACGGTCAGACTCGAGCCTGCGACGAGCAGTACCTCGGCATCGTCCACCATGCCGTAGGCCCGCTCGACCCGCGGGCGGGGCACGTTCTCCCCAAAGAAGACGACATCCGGTTTGACCGTCCCCTCGTGGCAGATGGGGCAGGGGGGCACCACGAAGGACGCCAGGTCGCGCTCCAGCTCGACGTCGCCGTCGGGCGCGATCTCTGCGTCCATGGCCGAGGGGTCGACCCACGAGGGATTGACCGCCACGAGCTGGCGTTGGAAGGCGTCGCGTGACGACGTCGCGCGGCAGTCGAGGCAGATGACGCGGTCGAGCGTGCCGTGCAGCTCCACGTCGTCACGGCTGCCGGCCTGCCGATGGAGACCGTCGACGTTCTGGGTGATGAGTCCCGACCATCCATCCAGGTTCTGCAGCCGCGCGATGGCATAGTGGGCGGCGCTGGGCCGAGCCAGGCGCATGCGGGGCCAACCGACCATGGCGCGGGACCAATACCGCCGTCGCCAGGCGTCCGAGTGGACGAACTGCTGGTACTGAACCGGGTTGCGGGTCCGCTGACGGGTCTTTGGGCCGCGATAATCCGGGATCCCGCTCTCGGTGCTGCAGCCGGCGCCGGTCAATACGGCGAATCGTCGGCCTTTCAGAAGCCCGGCGCAGCGGTCGATTTCTTCAACGTCGGGTGACGGACGGGCAGGCACGAAGTCAATCACAGGACAGCAGGGTAAGACCAAACCCGCGCGAGGCGACCCTTTGTTGGCATGGCTATTGAATGGTCACCACAGTGTGGCCACACTAAGGCCGACCACACGCAACCCAGAGACACCGAGCCCCGCACAGCTCGCCCAGGACGAACCATGCAGAACCCGCCCCCGCGCTTGTGGAGTCGTCTTGCTCCACCTCTTGGAGTAGCTCTACTCACCGGACTGGCCGGCCTGACTGGCTGCCCCAATCTGGATCTGGAGCCGTCGACCGACAATCCCTCCTACCCGAACGTGTTGGCGCTGGCGCCGACACCTCTGTCCACCCCGAATCCGGCTGTAGCGCACACCAGCGGGCGCGCACTCGCGGTGACCGAGGACGCGGTCTTCGTGGTCGACGCCGGCAACGGCGCCCTCGTGGTCATGGATCGCGAGACCATGGAGGTGCGACGCACCGTGCCGGTGGGTACCAAGCCCGAGCAGGTGGTGGTCGATCCGTCGGGGACTGCCTTCGTGACGGTTCGTGACAGCGGCGAGGTGGTTCGCATCCCGAGGGGAAGCGCCACCGTCGACGCGCGGGTGCGTGTAGGCATCGAGCCCTGGGGGCTGGCGCGGCACCCCCAGCATGACATCTTGTACGTCAGCGACGGCGCCCGAGGTGAGGTGTTCGTGCTGGATGCGACGACGCTGGAGGTGACCGCTACGGTCCCCGTGGCCGAAGGCATCGAGCATCCCGCGCCACGGGGCCTCGCCGCGCGCGTGACGGAGCTCGTGGTCACCCATCAGTTCGGCCAGATCTCCCGGGTGCCGTTGATGGCCGGCATGCCCAGCGTGGACCCGCTGGTGGCCGACCTGCGCGCTGGAGGCCCGGCGGACAACCAGCTCTTCGAGGCGCGCAAGCCCCGTATCCGCCCCACCCACGCGCTGGCCGCCGCGGCTCATCCCCACGGCAGCGAGGTCTATGTGGTCCACGCGCAGGTGACGCCGGGCGACGAGGACGACCTTCGCGCCATGGCGCAAGGGCTCAACGCCAACCCGTCAGCGCCTCCGCCGGTCCCTCAGTACTACGGTCCCGAGATGCAGGCCGAGACTTGGGGGACCCCGTTGCGTCCGGTCGAGGTGGGCATCTCGATGGTCAACAACTCCCTCTACGCCGGGCGTCCGCCGGTGGCCGACCCGATGACCGGCGAGCCGATGACCCACCTCATCAGCGATCCCAGTGACATCAACCACCACCCCAGCTGGAGCATGCTCTTCGTGACCGGGTTCGGGTCGGACAACGTCGTAGTGTTCAACACGGCCTATGGCGACCCGATGGCTTCCCCCATCGCCGAGTTCAAGGTCGGGCAGGCCCCCAAGGCGGTGGCCTTCTCGCCGGACGGAACCCTCGGCTACGTGCTCAACGCCCACGACTACACAGTGAGCACCTTGGTGCTGAGCCCGTTGTTCGAGATGCCCGCAAGCGAGCCGCGTCCAGCCCTCGGCGTCAAGGACAGCGCTGCGTCGCGGGGTGGCTCGGCGTTCGGCAACAACGTGGACTTCATCGAGGACAACTTCGCCGAGGTGGGGCAGCACGTCGTGCCCTTCAACCTGACCCATCGCGACTCGGCGTCGTTTGGCATCGACCCGCTGTCCGAGGAGCTCAAGCGTGGCCGGCGTGTGTTTACCTTCGCCCGCAACGACCGGCTCAGCCGCATGGGTCACTTCAGCTGCAACACCTGCCACTTCGAGGGGCGTGAGGACAAGCTGACCTGGGTCGTCACCCAGGGACCGCGGCAGACCCCCGCGCTGGCGGGGCGGCTGCACGACAGCGCGCCGTTCAATTGGAACGGCACCAAGGACCACCTGCAGACCAACATGACCCGTACTGTGTCGCGCATGGGCGGGACCGGGCTCACCGACGACGAGAAGAACGATCTCGAGAAGTTCATGCTGCAGGGCTTCGACGAGCCGAAGAACCCGCACATCGCCGCTGCCGGCGAGCTGACACCTGAGCAGCAGCTGGGTATGGACCTGTTCTTCGGAGAGGCTGGCTGCGGGACCTGTCACGTGGGCGGAGACTCGGTCGATACCTTGAACCACTCGGTGGGGACCCTGACCGATCCCGAGGTGGAGGCCCACGCGGCGTTGCAGGAGCGGGGCGAGGCCGAGGTCACTGACCCGTCCAAGTTCAATACCCCGAGCCTGCGTGGGTTGTTCTATACGGCGCCCTACCTGCATGACGGCAGCGCGGCGACACTGCGCGAGGCGCTGCTGATGACCGAGGGCCGCATGGGGCACATCCAGGAGCTGACCAGCGACGAGATCGACGCTCTGGTGGCCTACATGAACACGCTCTAGCGGGTGCGGATACCCCTCGTTGTCGTAGCCGCCTTGTTGGTAACCTGGGTCTCGGCTCCTGCCGGCAAGGCCCAGGACGCCGGCGACTGCAAGGCTCCCAAGCGGTGGTATGCCCACAAGTGCCGGTATGGCTCCGAGATTCGGGCCCTGACGAAGGCGCGGCGGGCCAGGCTGGCGGCGAGGCGTCAAGGCACCAAGACGGCTGCGGCGGGCACCACGACGACCTTGGTCGTGGTGGACCAGAGCCGGGTCCTCCTCGCCTGGAGCGAGGCGAAGAGAGCCCGGGCGGGGCTCGTGGCCCTCAAGGACAAGCTCCAGGCCGAGCTCGACAAGAAGCGCTCCCACGACACCGCTGGGCCCAAGGGGAGCCTGCAGGACCGATATCATCGCGCCCAGGAGCGGCTTGCGGACAAAGAAGCCGAGGAGCTGATGCGGCTCGAGGTGCCATTCGATCGTGCGGTCGATGCGGACCTCAGCTCGTTGGGTCTTTCTGGCGCCTTGCGGGCAAGCAAAGACGACCTGCTGTATCTGGCGCCCGGCCTGGATCGCACCGACGCCGTGTTGGCTCGTCTCGAGGGCCGCTCGATACCCGGAGGCAGCGTGTTGGGCGTCCGGCGATTGGCGATCGTCGACATGCAGCGGGTCCTGCGCGACTCGAAGATGGGGCGCGCCGCCGCCGCGGAGCTCAAGCGCGCCTTCCACACCTACCAACGTGAGCTGAACGCCAAGCAGGAGGAGCTCAGGGCGATGCGGGGGAAGGTGATGCAGTCGTCTGACGCCGCTCTGAGGAAGCGCTACGACGGCGAGCTGGCCGCACTCCAGGCCCGCTTTCAGGGTCTCCAGGGCAAGTTGGCCAAGCTCGAGGCCGACAAGGTCGCACCCATCATCGTGCGTATGCGAACCGTCGCTGCCAAACTTGCAGGGCAGGGCAAGCTCGACGCCATCGTCTCCCATCGTTCCTGGCTCTATGTAGCACCGTCGGTCGACGTCACGAGCACGCTGACTCGGATGGTCGACAACACGCCCGGCGTCATCCGCCAACGACCGGCCCTCAAGCTCGCGCAGGTCCGCTTCGATGTGCTCGTCGAGGCTACCCGCGCATGGAAAGCCGGGGTGGGCAGACTCCGGCCCGATGACCACACCGCACGGGCTGCGCTAAGAGAGCGCGCCGCCGTCCAGGTGTTGGCCGCCCTTCGCAAAGTGGCGGCGCAGCAGGGCTATGGTCTGGTGGGCTCGGACGCGATGTTCAACGACGTCAACGTGCTCCCCGACATCACGCGCCTCGTGTCCAGCCAGCTGTAACGACAAACGCCCACGCCGATGACCGGCGTGGGCGTCTGTGCGCGGTAGCGGCTGGCGCCTACATGGCGTACTTGACCGAGCAGCCCCAGGACTTGGTCTCGGAGATGGTGACCTTCTTGCCGGCCATCACCTCGTCGAGCGCCATCTGGGTGTAGTTCTTGTAGCCTTCCTCGCCCTGGGCCGGGCCCCGGCCCGAGGTGTCGAGGGCGCCGCGATACTGCAGCACGCCGTCCTTGTCGATGATGTACATGTGCGGGGTGGTCTTGGCCTCGTAGACCTTGCCGACCTTGCCGTCCTCGTCGACGAGGATGGGGTGGCTGAGCTTGTACTCCTCGAGCGACTTCTTGTTGCGCTCGACCCCATGGCCCTGCTTGCCCGGGGCGCCGGAGTTGATGGCCAGCCAGACGACGCCCTTGTCGGTCATCTTCTTGGCCATGTCGATGAGCACGCCCTTCTTGTGGGCCTTGACCACGAACGGGCAGTCCGGGTTGTACCACTCGATGACCACGGTCTTGCCCTTGAACGAGGACAGCTTGTGGGCCTTGCCGGTGAGGTCCTTGAGCTCGAACTCAGGGGCCGGCTTGCCAACCACGGCCTTGTCGGTCACGCCCGGTGCGGGGGCGTCCTTGACCTCCATCTTGGGCTTCTCGGCAGGCTTGTCCGAGGCGACGGCGGTCTTGGTCTCGCTGCCGGCCCTGGCCTCGGTCTTCTCGGCAGGCTTGGCCTCGGCCTTCTTCTCGGCGGGCTTGGCCTCGGCCTTCTTGCCGGCGGGCTTGGCGGCAGCCTTCTTGGGCGGCGCGGGGGCCTTGGCGCCGGGGTTGACCTTCTTGGATGACGGAGCGGGCTTGCCCTTCTCCTTGCACCCGGTGGTGCCGAGAGCAAGCAGGGAGCAACAGGCCAGAAGGGCGAGAGAGTGACGCATGAGCGATGTCCTCGAGCTGATGAATGAAAAGGGGGGGTGAGCGGTGAGTCTCGTGCGCTACGTGGCCGATGCGGCCGTAGCGGGTGGGGTTCGTTTCCGGTGGCAGCACCGAGCGATGTGGCTGGCGAGGCGGTCTTCCAGCGCCGACCATTGTGGCGGGTCCTGCCCCAATGCGACAACGCTGGTCATGACCTCGGCGTTCAATCCGCAGGGGTTGATGCGGGCAAACTGGGCCAGGTCGCAGCTGACGTTGAGCGCAAGGCCATGGAGGGTGACCCAGGTGCCGGTGACCGCAATGCCAAGCGAGGCGATCTTCTTGCCACTGGTCCACACGCCGGTGAACTTCGGGCGGCGCCCGGCCTCGACGCCTAGCTCGGCGAGCACGGCGATGATGGCCTTCTCGAGTCGGCGCAGCATCTCGTGCACGTCCCGCTCGTCGCGGCGGAGCAGGAAGATGGGGTAGGCCACCAGCTGGCCCGGACCGTGCCAGGTCACGTCGCCACCGCGCTCCACCTGGACCACCGGGGTGTCCCCGGGGGCCAGCAGGTTGGTCGCGGAGCGGCGACTGCGGCCGAGGGTAAAGACGGGGTCGTGCTCGACCAGCAGCAGCGTGTCCTCGAGCTCGCCACGCGCGCGCCGGGCGGCCAGCTCACGCTGCCGTTCGAGGGTGGTCGTGTAGGCCTCTCGGCCCAGGCGCACCACCTGCATGCTGGGGATCTGAGCGTTCACGCCGATCGTTTCTTGCCCGGCTTCCGGTTGACCGCGTGGATGGCGTGGCCCAGGGCGGCGTTGGCAGCCTCCATGACGGCCTCGCTCAGGGTCGGGTGAGCGTGGATGGTCAACCCGATGTCCTCCGCGAGGGCGCCCATCTCAAGGGCCAGACCCGCTTCGGCGATGAGGTTGGAGACCTCGGGTCCCACGGCCTCGACGCCGAGCAGCACCTTGGTCTCCGAGTCCAGAATGACCCGCACGAACCCGTTGGCCTCGTTGAGGCTGAGCGCTCGGCCGTTGGCGGCAAAGGAGAACTTGCCGACCAGCGGCGTGTAGCCACGTTCCTTGGCCTGGGCCTCGGTGAGGCCGACCGAGGCGATCTCGGGGTCGGTGAAGACCACCGCGGGGACGCCGACCACGTCGAAGGCGGACGCCTTGCCGGCGATGACCTCGGCGGCGACTTCCCCCTCCTTGGTGGCCTTGTGGGCCAGCATCGGTTCGCCGGCGACGTCTCCCACCGCATAGATGTGGGGCGCGTTGGTGCGCTGGGCGCCGTCCACGGCGATGAAGCCCTTGTCGCTGACGGCCACCCCGGCGGCCTTGGCGTCCAGGCCCTTGGTGCTCGGCTTACGTCCGACGGTCAGGAGGATGATGTCGCAGTCGATGGGCTCCAGGTCGCCACCGTCGCGCTTGGCGACGTGGACCCGCAGGCCACCGTCCACCTTTTCCCAACGCGTGGCCTTGGTCTTGGCCTTGATGACGCCGCCGTGGCTCTTGAACCGCCGCTCGACCGGCCGCACCAGGTCCTTGGGGAACCCGGGCAGGATGCGGTCGGCGTACTCGACGACTGTCACCTCGGTGCCCAGTCGCTGGTAGACGCCGCCCATCTCCATCCCGATGTAGCCGCCGCCGATGACCACCATCCTCTTGGGCAGCTTGGGGAGGCTCAGCGCGCCGGCGGAGCCGACGACGTTTTCGCCGTCGATGCTGAACCCGGGAATCTCCAGTGGTACCGAGCCCGTGGCGATGACCGCCGACTGGAACTTCACCCGGGTGATGCCGTCGGGCCCGTCCACCTCGAGTTCATGCGGCGCGACGAAGCGACCGTGACCTCGCACGATGCGCCCCCCGTTGGCCTCGACGAGGGTCTTCACCCCGCTGGTGAGTTGGTTGACCACCGTGCCCTTCCACTCGACCATCTCGGCAAGGTCGACGCGCACCTCGCCCTCGACGTGGATGCCCATCCGCTCCGCCTCGCGGATCTGCTGAACCAGTTTGGAGGCGCTGATGAGCGCCTTGGACGGGATGCAGCCGACGTTGAGGCAGACGCCCCCGAGGTCCTTCTTCTCCACCAGCACCGTGTCGATGCCCAGCTGCGCCAATCGAATGGCGGCTGGATAGCCTCCGGGGCCGGAGCCGATGACGACGGCCTGGGTCTCGATGAGCTGCGGCGGCATGACGTTCTCCTGGTTCGGCGGACTTCAGCTGAGGGGGGTGAAACCACAAAATGTCGGCCGAGTCGAGGACGACCGGCCTATCGAAACCTGGTGTGAGGGCTTATGATTGCTCCAACCTGGGGGGATCGTGGCCGGCAATGCCCATGCTCGACACAAGCACGAAACGCTCGCCGTCGGTGTGTGTGTGGGGCATTACGAGCTGGTGGGGCGTGTGGGGTTCGGCCATCTGGGCCAGGTGTATCAGGTGCGGTCGCCGCGGGAGCCTGGGAGGAAGCTGGCGCTGAAGGTGGTCCCCAACACGGTGCTGGCGGCGACGCCGAAATCTCGTGCGACGATGGTGGATGCCCTCGAGAAGTTGATGCTCATCAAGCACCCCAACCTGGTCGGGGTCGTGGAGGTTGGGCAGCACGACGGGCAGCTCTTCTATGTCATGCCGTTGCAGAGGCCGCTGACGCTCCGACACCTCATCGACCAGAAGGCGCCGCTGCAGGTCCGCACGGCCCGAAAGATCTTGCAGCAGGTCACCAGCGCGCTGGCGGCGGCCCACAGCGAGCTCCTGTTCCACGGGCGGCTTCAGCCCGACAACGTCTTCGTCGAGCCCATGCGGTCCGAGCGTAATCCTATTCAGGTGACCCTGGGCGCTTTTGGGCTGACGGGAACCGAGCGACCGGACCTTACCCACTGGGCATACGCCCCACCCGAGATCGCCGACCCGGCCATCGACAAGAGCATCCGGTCCAGCCGCGCGGCGGCCGACATTTACGCCGTCGGTTGCATCGCCGTGGAGATGCTCACTGGCAAGCCTCCACTCGTCGGCGCCACCCGGCTGGCGACGATGCGGCTACGCCTCAAACACGACTTCACCTGGCCCAAGTCCGTGCAAAGGAGCCTGCCTCCTGACCTGATGGTGGCGGTCGAGAAGGCGTTGGTGCGCCATCGGCCCAAGCGAACGGCCACCGCGTTCGAGCTCCTTCGGGGCTTCAAGGCGGGGACGCGAGCACAGTTGGGCGCGGCGCCGCCGAAGATCTCCGCCAAGGAGCGGGCGCGGGTGCGGAGAGTGTCGCAGCGGCTGCTGGGGGCGGCCCATCCCGACGCACCCAAGGCCCCGAACCGTCCGCGGGTCATCGGCCGGGGGCAGATGTTCCTGGTGGCGGGGCGCCCCTGCATGATTCAGGTGCTTGAGGCCTCGCCGACCCGGTGGAAGATACGCGCCTATCTCCAGGGGCAAACGCTGCGCTCGGGCGAGCACGTTGGGCTTACGTTCGCCAGTCCGACGAGCCGCGACGGGGTGCGCATCACCTGCCGCGTGGACGGACCGTTGAATCACTTCGCAGGCGGCGTGTCGTCCCTGGAGGCGGAAGTGCTCGTGCCGCCCGACGCGGAAGAGCTGGAGGCCCTGTTCGAGCGCTGGGGCGTTCAACCTTGAGCGTAGACCGGGAGCGTCGGTGAGGCGACGTGGTCGAAGATGACCGAGGTCTGAAGGAAGGCGATCTCTTCGCGGACGGAGAAGCCGTCGCGGACGAGGTCGCGCAGGTGGTCGCTGTCGCGGACGGCGATGTGGCAGACGAAGTCGTCGCTGCCGGCGACATCGTAGAGGGCGACCACCTCCGGTAGGGCAAGGAGATGCGCCTTCAGGGACTCCAGAGCGTCCCGGGCGTGGTTTCGGAGGCGGATGGCCACCAGCGCCTGGATGCCGATGCCCAGGGCTTTGGGGGACACCTTTGCGTGGAAGCTGAGGAGGACTCCGCGCTCCTTGAGGCGCCGAACCCGATTCAGGCAGCTCGACGGCGCCAATCCAATGCGAGCGGCCAGCTCCTTGTTGCTGAGCCGAGCATTGTTCGACAGGGCCACGACGATTTCGCGATCAATTCGGTCTAGTACGGTCATAGGCGAACAGTATCGAAGTAAATTCGTTCGAACAAGCATCTGTCGATGATTATTCTGTGATGGTCTTCTTTCTTCGAACGGAGGTGCTGATGGGGATTCGTCGTTCACAGCAACCCGAGCAGCTGGTCCGGCGTATCGCGCTGACGCTGCATGCCGCGGGACTGCCGGCCCACCGGACCGAGGCCGAGGCCGGTCGTGTGGCGCAAGCCCTGGGACGCCCGGCGCAGGTCTTCGTGATGCCGACTGCGGTTTTTCTGGCCTTTGACGGCGGGCATGTGGAGCTGGCGCCGGCGCTGCCACCGACCTTCGACCTCGGGCAGGTCAGGCGGCTGGACGCTGTGCTGTCGGGGCCGGAGGCGGATGGGCCGTTGGACCTCGGTGCGGTGGAGGCCGTTCTGGATGCGCCGACGGCTCCCGCGAGCGCGGTGGCCAGCGTGGGGAGCTTCGCGCTCATCGCGGCGTCAGCGACGGTGTTCATGCAGGGGGGCTGGACCGAGGCCGCCTGGGCGTTGCTGTGTGGGGCCTCTATCGGGGTGTTGCAGCGGGTGCTGAGCCTGCGCCCGGGCGCCGGGGGGCTGTTCGTGTCGGTCGCGTCGGTGCTGGCGGCCGTGCTCGCGCACGCGCTGGCGGCTTGGCTGCCGTTGAGTCCGGAGCGCCTGACGATTGCCGGGCTGATTGTCTTGGTGCCAGGCCTGTCGCTTACGACGGCCTTGAGCGAGCTGGCCCAGGGGCACTTGATGTCGGGGAGCGCGAGGGTCGCGGAGACTGGGCTGACGCTGCTGCAGATGGCCGTTGGCGTGGCGTTGGGGACGGCGCTGGTGGATGGATTGCCACCAGCGGGAGAATTTCATTCGGTCCCTGCGGGCTGGGGCGACCTTTTGTTCGCCATCGTGATTGGGGCGCTGGCGCTGTGTGTGCTGTTCCGGTCGCCGGTGGAGGACCTGTGGGTGTTCGTCCTGGCCGGGGCGGTCGCCGTGGGCGCGGCAGAGGCAGGTGGCATGCTGGCCGGGGAGGGCGGGGCGGTCGCGTCGGCGTTCGTCGGTGCACTGGGCATCGGGCTGGCGTCGCACGGCTACGGACGGTGGTTGAGGCGACCCGTCACGACGATGCTGCTGCCCGGGCTGATTCTCCTGGTGCCGGGGAGTCTGGGGCTGATGAGTGTCAGAGCCCTGCTGGCCAACGATGTAGTCGCGGGGGTGGAGGCCGGCTTCCGGATGGGGGTGACCGCCTCCGCGCTGGTGGCCGGGGGGATGGTGGCGGCGTTGCTCCTGCCCCCGCGCAAGTTGGTGTAGCAGCGCTCTCCTGTCCAAGGTGTTTCCACCTCCTCATGCGCCCCCGACAAGCACTGCGAGGACGGTCGGACTGACGGCGCCAGCCGGCAGTCCGGCGCCCGCAGCTCCCCAGCAACCATGGCTGGATTGCCGGGGGGCGTTTGAGAGCGCGGCTCTCCGCACATTCAAGACGTTCCCACCTCCTCACGCCTCTCCCACATGCACCGCGAGGACGGCGGCGCGACTGGCGGCGCAGCCGTCCGGTCGCGCTGTCGCCCGCAGCGCCCCAGCAACGCGCAGCGTTCGGACCGCCAAAGCGAACGGAGTGAGCTCCCGGCCACCAGCATCCCCCCTGGACACCAG
>JGI12316J15310_10000037_pt19 | contig 171647 bp, 143 predicted proteins | sample MarCyaLeptolynsp_FD_15310 | JGI IMG/M metagenome (IMG submission 15310)
ATTGGCTTGGGGCGCGTCGCCTGGCGGCTCGACCCCACATCATTTTCCGCCCCCTCGGAGGGTTCCGCCGCCTCATCGCCTATGCATTGAAACAGGCGGGCATCTGTGGTGAAGCGCAATCCGCCAAACCGTTTGACACCGCAGCGTCCACCTATTCGACGCATGATCTGCGTGGAATACTCGGCTCAATCGACGCATGAGGTCGGAATCGGGGCCGCAGAGGCTCTGGTGGCGCACGCGCCTACGCGTGCCGCATCGGCCCCCAGGCCGATGCTTGGGCGTCGAGGTGGGCCTCGACGCGGCATGCGTCGGCGCATGCGCCACTCTTACTTCGCTGGTCCCCCGCTGGTATCCTATCCCCGATATGCCTGCGAACATCCCTGCGCTCCGTGATGCGCTCGTGGCCGGTGAAGGCCTGCTCCGACTCGCCCCTTGCTGGGTGCCGCGGTCTTTCCTGATGCCCGGCGGACGCCTCAAGCTCCACCCCGGCGACCTCTACGCCTTTGGGGCGCACCGCGGCGGCATCGATGAGCGCTGGTTCTCCTCCACCACTAAGGCCGCCAACGGCCCCCTCACCGGCGAGGACGAGGGCCTGTCGTACATCGTCGCCGGCGAGCAGAAAATCCTGCTCAAGGAAGCCGTGGAGGAGATCGGCGACGAGCTGCTCGGCCAGGACGTGATGTCCGAGCACGGCGGTTGGAACATTTTGTGCAAGTTCTTTGACAACCTCGGTCCCATCCCGCACCACATGCACCAGATGGACGAGCACGCCCAAAAAGTGAACCAGAAGGGCAAGCCCGAGGCCTACTACTTCCCGCCGCAGTTCAACTTCAAAGAGAACAATTTTGCCTACACGTTCATGGGCCTCGAGCCGGGCACGACCAAGGACCAGGTGCGCGCTTGCCTGGAGCGCTGGAACGAGGGCGACAACGGCATCCTCTATCATTCCAAGGCCTACAAGCTCAAGCCGGGTTCGGGCTGGAACGTGCCGGCCGGCGTGCTGCACGCGCCGGGTTCGGCGGTGACCTATGAGCCGCAGGTCAACTCCGACGTTTTCGGCATGTTCCAGTCGCTGGTGGAAGGCCGTCCGGTGCCGTGGGATCTGCTGGTGAAGGATGTGCCCGAAGAGCACAAGCAGGATCTCGACTACATCATGAGCATGCTGGACTGGGAGAAGAACGTCGATCCCTACTTCATGGAGCATCGCTACTTCGACCCGCTTCCCGTCCGCGATCTGGGCGAGATGCGCGAGGCTGGCTATGAGGAGAAGTGGGTCACCTACTCCACTCCGTTCTACTCGGCCAAGGAGCTGACGGTGCTGCCCGGCCGCACGGCGACCATCACCGACGCCGCCGCCTACGGCATGATCCTGACCCAGGGCCGCGGCCGCATCGGCGTCTTTGACGTGCACACGCCGGCGATGATCCGCTTTGGCGAGTTGACCAAGGACGAGCTGTTCGTCACCCGTCCGGCGGCGAACGCGGGCGTGGAGATCACGAACACGTCGGACACCGAGAACCTGGTGATGCTCAAGCATTTTGGCCCGGGCAACCCCGACGCGGCCCCGCTGATCCGGGAGGAGACCGTATGAGTTGGACGAACATGCTCGGCGACCTGGCCGCGCTGGCTCAGCAGAGCCGGCAGCAGGGGGGCGGCTCCGGCGCAAGCGTCCCGGCGAGCGAACCGGGCGCAGAGCGCAAGCCGCCGTCGGGCCAGTTGACCGGTTCGCCGGAGGACGGGGCGGGGGACATGCTGGCGGAGGTCGAGGCCGAGACGCGTCGGATGTGGGAAGAAGCCGCCGCCGAGACGGCGCGCATCACGGCCTCTGAGGTCGCCCGCGAGACTGTCGGCGTGCAGCTCAAGCCGTGGGAACAGCGGCTGCTCCAGACCGAGACGAAGGTGATCGAGACCGACGCGGCGGTCGTCAAGCGCCTGAGCCGCATGGAAGAGGCGCTCGAGTCGATCGACATGAAGGCGCTGGAGGCCGAGCGTTTCGAGCGCAAGCTCAACGTCTTGATCGTCGCCGTCGTCGTGGTGTTCGCCGCCGTGATGTTCGTGGCTTTGCGCTAGCGCCGCCTCAGTTTGCTAGACTCCGGAGCGGTCCCATGTCGATCACTCGCCGCCACGCTGTTCGTTCCGCCGCCGCCTTCGGCATCCTCTCGGGAGCCACCAAGATCGGGCTGGAAGCCGAGGCCGCTGCAAAGGGCCGGCTCAACCAGTCGGTCTGCAAGTGGTGCTACAAGGACCTGTCGCTGGATGAACTGGCCGCGGCGGCCTCGAAGATGGGCATTCGCGCCATCGATCTGCTCACCGCCGAGGAGTGGCCGCTGCTCGAGAAGTACGGCATGATCTGCTCGATGGGGTCGGGCGTCTGCACCATCGTCGACGGTCTGAACCAGCGGAAGAACCACGCCGAGATTGGGGCCAACTTCCGCCGCCTGCTGCCTTTGGCGGCGAAGCACAAGGTTCCGAGCCTGATCTGTTTTTCGGGCAATCGGCGTGACATTTCCGACGAGGAGGCGTGGGACAACTGCGCCGCTCTTCTGCGCGAAATCATGCCACAGGCCGAGGACTTGGGCGTGAACGTTTCGATGGAGCTGCTCAACTCCAAGGTCAACCACCCCGACTACCAGTGCGACACGACGCCCTGGGGCATGGAACTGGCCAAGCGCGTGAACTCGCCGCGCTTCGGGCTGCTGTACGACATCTATCACATGCAGATCATGGAGGGCGACGTGATCCGCACGATCGGCGACAACCAGCCTTTCCTCAACCACTTCCACACCGGCGGCAACCCCGGCCGCCACGAGATCGACGACTCGCAAGAGCTCAACTACACTGCGATTGCCAAAGCGATAGCGGACTCGGGTTTCGCCGGCTATTTCGCTCACGAGTTCATCCCGGTGCGCGACCCGCTGACGTCGCTCAAGCAGGCCGTCGGCATCTGCACGGTCTGACGTTCCGTCTCTGGAACCACGGTCCCATTTCCGCTCCACCGATTCGCCGGGTTAGATAGGGGATTTCGCCCCATTCCCTAAGGGCTAGTGATGATAGGCCGTCCCTGTGCGGGCCGATCATACTACTCCTCAATGCAGGTTTTATTACCAGCGCACCGGGGGCAAGGTCTGCTCTCTCGGCGGGAGGAGTGGGAGCGATGATCGAGGTCTGTGCTTGCGAGACGCAACCGATCGTGATCGAGGGATTGCGCCACAGTCTGGAGCAAGCCGAGGATCTGGGCTTTGCCGGAGCGGAGTCGACGACATCGGCCATCCTGGAGCTGATCGAGCTGCATCGTCCGCGCGTTTGTCTGATCGACAAGGCGCTGGGCACGAAGGCGGTCTTCCAGCTCATCACCGATCTGAAGGCGCGCGATCTGAACACCGAGCCGATCCTGTGGGCGGCGGACATCTCCGAAGTCGAATCCTTCCGGGCTTTGCAGGTGGGCGCGCGCGGCATCTTGAAGAAGACGCTGCCGGTGGGCATCATCTTGGACTGCCTGCGCACGGTCGCCAACGGCAACATCTGGATCGAAAGCTCGGTGTCGAACCAGTTCGTGGGCTTCATCAACCGGCGCTCGACGCCGCGGCTCACCCCGCGCGAGGAAGAGATCCTCACCCTGGTGATGCGCGGCATGAAGAACAAGCAGATCGCCGATGCGCTCAACATCACCACCGGCACCGTCAAGGTCCACCTGATGCACATCTTCGAGAAGACGGGCGTGAAGGACCGCTTTGAGTTGGCAATGTACGGACGCAGGATTCGCGGCCTGACTTCCGATATGGAAGACGAGTTGTCGATGCTCTCGCACAACGAGAGCGACCTGCACTCGTTTTGAGCAAACCGAGCGCCGTCATGGGGGAGATCCCGCCCGCTAGTCCTTTTGAACGCATGTCGCCGCTCCGAGACCGGCGGTTCGTCGCCGGCTTGGCGGCGTTGTGCCTGGTCTTCGTCGTGGTGACGGCGATGCGGGGGGCGCCGGAGGCGATGTTCGGGTCGAGCCACGACGACTCGCTCTATTTCTCGACGGCCAAGGCGCTCGCCGACGGCGAAGGCTTGGTGATGCCGAGCTTGCCGGGCGAGCCGCCGCAAACCAAGTACCCCGCACTTTACCCGTTGTTGCTTTCGGCAGTGTGGCTGATCGAGCCGGATTTTCCGGCCAACCTGGATTGGGCCTGGGCGTTGACCGTGGCCTTCGCCGTTGCGGGTGCGATCGCTTTCGCTCTGCTGGCGCGGCAACTCGGGGCAGGCTCGGCGGAAGCGTTGATCCTGACCGGTTTGGCGACGCTGAACCCCTTCTACGTCTACTTTTCAAACCTGCTGGTCAGCGACATCCTCTTCGTTCCGCTTGCGGTCGGCGCCGCCGTGCTGGCGCATGACGCGCTGTCACGTTCGGCCTCGGATCGCAGCCTGACGTTGCGGTGGGCGGGCGTGGCGCTGTTGCTGGCGCTGGCTTGCTGGGCGCGCACGGTCGGCGTCGCCTTTGTTGGCGGGGTGGCGGTAACGGCGTTGTGGCGTCGTCAATGGAAACCGGCGGCCTGGGCGCTGGCCGGTTTGGCGCCGGTCGCGCTGGGGGCTGCGGGCGTTTTCGGGCGGGCGTCGCTGCCGGCTTCGGCCGAGGTTTGGGAAGGTTTTCGGCAGAACCTGCTCTATTACACCAGCTATGCGGAGTTCTGGTTCCTTTCAGTGCCGAGCTGGGATGTGTTTTGGGCGCAGCTGTCGTTCAATCTGACCGAGCTGCTCAAGCACCCGGCCAACGCGCTGTTTCTGATGGGGGCGGAGGGGTTCGCGCCGATGTGGCATCAGCTGCTGGCCATCACCTTCTCGATCGGCGTCGTCGCCGGTGTGGTGCGGCGAGCCCGGCGAGAGGGCTTGCATCCGATCCACCTGGCGGGATTGTTCTACATCCCCATCGTGTTGCTGTGGAACTACCCCTTGATGACGCGTTTCGGGCTGCCGTTCAGCGTGCTGCTGCTGGCCGGCGCTTCCGACCAGGTGCAGGCGATCGCTCAGCAGCTGCGGCAGAGTTGGAAGGCCGGCTCTATCGCCGACCGCATCGTAGGCGGGGCGTTCGTGGCGGGGCTTTGCGCGCTGTTAGTGTTGAGCGCCTACCGCTGGGCCTGGGAGACGCCCCAGGCGCTGGCTCGGGTGGTCGAGAGCCGTCTGAGCCTGTCCGAGCCGAAGCTGGAGACCTATGCCTGGGTGGCGCAGAACGTCGAAGCCGACGCCGTGGCCATCAGCTACGAAGACGCTTCGCTCTATCTCTACTCCGGCCGGCAGAGCATGCGGCCTGCGTCGCTGACCACCGAGGCGTTCTACATGCAGGACATGGCGAGCTTCGAGGACGGGCTCGGCAAACTCGCCGACACCGCTTTCGCCGTGCGCGCCGACTACTGGGTGCTCGCGCCGGACAGCTTCGGACTCGCCATCGATCCGGAAACCATGCGGTCCAAAGTCGAGGAACTCCTCGCCGGGTTGCCTGTCGTGTTCACCAGCCGCGACGGCCGGTTAAGGGTGGTGCGCCTGGAAGGCGATCGCTGGACTGAGTTGCGGGAGCGCCGCTTGGCGGGGCGGCCCGCTTTCGCCAAGGCTGTCGGGTTGAGAGCCAACTGAGGGCCAGTACCGATCGCTCAGGTTGTACGACTAGGTTGTTTGAATACGACCCCTAGGGCCTCTCGTTTAACGCCTAAATCCGAACTCTCTTCGATACTTGTTGCGAGAGAAACCGCTTTGTTGCGGCGATCCCCGGCCTGAACCGAGCGAACCCGCTCAAGGCCTGCGGCGATACAACCGATAGGCACAACAGTACTAAAACCTTCCGATGGCAATTGAGTCCACATCCGCATTGAATCCGGCCCCGGCCGAAGCGACGCAGAGGGGTAAGACCGGCAACGACGCTGCGCCGAGCCGCTGGCTGCCGTCGATCACCGATTGGACGTTTGCGGCGGTGCTCGGATGGATGTTCCTGGCGGGCGTCGGCGCGCAGGCGCTATTGGTCGACGGAGACTCCGGCTGGCACATCCTGGTCGGCGAGAGCCTACTCGAGACCGGCCAACTGCCAACGACTGATCCGTTCTCTTTCACTATGGAGGGCGTCCGCTGGTTCGCCTGGGAGTGGCTGGCGGATTTGGCGTTGGGCGCGGCGCACCGGCTCAACGGCCTGGAAGGCGTGGCGCTGCTGGCCGCCTTCGTGATCGCCGCTACGGCGGCGCTGTTGCTGCGCTTCCAGCTCTGGCTGGGTGTGAACCTGTTTTTAGCGGTGGCGGCGACGATGCTGACTTGTTCGGTCTCCACCATCCACTGGCTGGCCCGGCCGCACATGTTTACCTGGGGCTTCTTTCTGACGACGATCTGGATGCTCGAAGCCGATCGTCGCAGGTCGTCCTGGCGCGTCTGGCTGCTGGTCCCCTTGGCTGCGATTTGGGTCAACACGCACGGCGGCTTTGTGGCGCAGTTGATCACGATTGGAATATTTGCCGTCGGCGTCGGCGTCGAACAGTATCTCCGCGCCGATCCCGCCGCCCGGCCGCTGCCGCCGCCGGCTCTGTTGCGGTATTTGGCGCTGTTCGGACTCTGCCTGCTGGCGACGCTGGCCAATCCGTGGACGTTCGAACTGCACGCGCACATCGTCGGCTACCTGCAGTCGGACTTCATCCTTGAGCACGTCAAGGAGTTCCAGTCGCCGAACTTCCGGCAGGAAGCGATGTACGTCTTCGAGGCGACGATGCTGCTGTCGGCGTTGGCTTGCGGGCTGGCGATCCGGCGCGGCGAGTGGGCCTGGCCGCTGCTGGTGGGCGCCTGGGCGCACGCGGCGCTGACGTCGGTGCGGCACGTACCGCTGTTCATGCTGCTCGCCGCGCCGTTTCTGGCGCGCGAGCTGACGCTGCTGATGGACGAGGGTCGTCGTCGCGGCTGGGACTGGCTCGATACGCTCGATGAGATCGCGGCCGACTACGGCGGCCGGCGCGTAGACGGGACGTCGAGGCTGGGCTGGGCCGGCTCCTGGTTTTCCGTGTTGGCGCTGGTCGGCGTCTTCCTCCTGCTCGAGCAGCGCGCCCAGACGCCCGGGAAGCGCGCCGAGTTCCCAGGATTCCGGTTTCCGGTGATGGCCTGCGACGCCTTGGCCGACAGGTTAGAAGGGCGGCGCATTCTCACGACCGACCAGTGGGGGGACTACCTCGTCTACCGGCTGCACCCGCGCTACAAGACTTTCATCGACGGCCGCAGCGACTTCTATGCGCCGCAGATTCGCGACGACTATCTGGCGCTGATGGGGGCGAAGTGGAACTGGGCCCAACTGCTGGAGCGCTATGAGTTCGACGCGCTGTTGCTGCCGGTGGATTGGGCGCTGGGCAGCGTGCTCAAGGAGCACCCGGATTGGCGCGTGGAGTACGACGACGGGCAGGCGCTGCTGTTCGAGCGCGTCGGGGCCGCAACAGAGTCCGGTACGGCCGCGAGGGACGATTCGGAGGCAGTGCAGGCGGCCCTAGAACGGGCGCCGGGAGTCACGGGCGATCCTCTTAGGTCGCCTTAGGTAAGGAAACGCAGGAAATCGCAGGGTTCCGTGAATGTCTCCGATCGCGGCGCTGCCTTTCAATGGGAGAGGTCGCTTCCGGCGTTGGATACGGGACGGGTTGAGGGTCGAGCAAGAAGGACAGCCAAGTAATGATGTGGCTTTTGTGGTTCAGCGTAGCGGTGGGGGTGGCGGCCACGGTGGAGGATCTGTGGCGTCGTCGGGTCTCCAACGTGATCTCGCTGACCGCCCTTCTCGGCGGACTCGGCTTGCACGCCTGGCTCGGCGGCTGGCAAGGAGTCGGCGACTCGCTGCTGGGCGGAGTGATTGGGTTTTTTGTCTTTTTTGTCTTCTTTCTGCTCGGCGGCATGGGCGGAGGGGACGTGAAACTGATGGCGGGATTCGGCGCCATTCTGGGCGGCGAACAGACCATTACGGCCGCAATGATGACGGCCCTGATTGGCGGCCTGATGGCCGTCGGCTACCTGGTAGCAAGAAAGCTCTGGCGGGCTGCGCGAGGCGAGGCGAAGGCGGACGGCGAGGCTGACCGCAAAGCGTTCATCCCTTACGCGCCGGCGATCAGCCTGGGCGTCTTGCTTTCTTTTTTGAGTGAGGAAGAGTTATGGACAAGCGTCTGTTGACAGTGGTGATGGCGGCCATTCTGGTGGCCCTGGTAATCACGGCGATCTTCTATCAGATCACGATCGGACAGAAGTCCGCGCAAGGTTCGGTGCCGACCAAAACCCTGGTGGTCGCTCGCACCGAACTGCCCTTGGGGTCGGTGCTCACGGCCGATGACGTGACCGTCATTGAGGTGCCGGCGCAGGGTTACGCGCAGGGCGGGTTCGAGAACATTGAAGACGTCGTGGACCGTTCGGTGACACAGGCGATCCTGGCGAACGAAGCGATTACGGCCGGCCGCGTCACCGAAAAGGGCGCCGGCTTCGGGCTCGAAGCGGTGATCCCGGAAGGCTACCGCGCCGTCGCCATTGCGATCAACCAGGTCAGCGGCGTCTCCGGCTTCATTCTGCCGGGCTCGCACGTGGACGTACTGCTGTCGGCGACGCCGATGGGCGGCTCCGAGCGGCTCACCACGACGGTGCTCGAGAACGTGACCGTTCTGTCGACGGGGCACAAGCAGCAGCCCAGCGCCACCGGCCAGCCCGAGAATGTCCCGGTCGTCAACATGTTGCTGACTCCCGAAGACGCCGAGCTGCTGACGCTGGCCACCCAGGAAGGCCGCATCCAGTTGGTGCTGCGCAACCCGAAGGACGAAGAACTCTCCGCCGCCAAGCGCGACGTGAAGACCTCGGATGAACTGTTTCAAAAGATCGGCGTCAAGAAGCCGGCGCCGCAGAGGGCCGCCGCTCCGAGCCCGCGTCCACGGCCGGAACCGGTGGTGGTGCTGGAGCCGCCGCCTCCTCCGCCGATATATCAGATCGAGATGATCCGCGGCAACAAGCGCTCCGTGGAAGAGATCGAAAGCGCTGAAGCAAACTAGACCTTCGTTTCCTGACGATTTTTAGGTGCACTATGTCCCTGTCCCCCAAGCTTGCACAACGATTCCGGGCCTTCGGCCTCGCGGCGGCGCTGTCGGTGGCCATCACGGCGACAGCCGGGGCCGCGGAGCCGCGCCAGGCGGCGCCGATGGGGGACGAGATCCCTCTGACGATCGGCAAGTCCATCGTCCTGGATATTCCCGACGAGATCCAACGGGTGGCCATCACCGACGACACGGTGGCCGACGCGATTGCGATCTCCACGCGCGAGGTGCTCATCAACGCCAAGGCCGAGGGGCTGACGACGTTGGTGCTGTGGTCGCGCTCGGGTGATCGCAATTTCTTCACGATCACCGTCGGCGTCAACCTGCGCTCGATTCAAGACCATTTGCGGGCGGCTTTCCCCGGCGAGAACATCCGCGTGATGCAGACCCAGGGCGTGCTCACGGTCAACGGCAAGGTCTCCAGCCCGGAGGTGGAAGAGCGCGTGTTGGCCTACCTGCAGGGAGTCGGCGGCAGCAACGTGGTCAGCAATCTCGAGCTGCCGGTTCCGGCCGCCGAGCGCCAGATCCTGTTGCGCGTGCGGTTTTTGGAAGTGCAGCGGACCGCGATCGAGGAGTTCGGCCTCAACCTGCTCTCCACCGGCGCCACCAACACGGTCGGTTCCGTCGGCACGCAGCAGTTTGGTTCGGTGCGTCCGTCCCCGATTCAGGGCTCGATTCCGGCGCAGCTGTCGGGTTCGACCAGCACGTTCACCTTGACCGACACCCTGAACATCTTCGCAATCCGGCCGGATCTGAACCTGGCCGCCGCCATCAAGATGCTGCAGACGCGCGCGCTGGCCGAGTTGTTGGCCGAGCCGAACGTGATCACCACCTCGGGCAAGCAAGCCGACTTGCTGGTCGGCGGCGAGTTCCCGGTTCCGATCATTCAGGGCGGCGCCACCGCCGGCGCGGTGACCATCCAGTTCCGCGAGTTCGGCATTCGGATCGCATTCCTGCCCGTATTCACGCCGCGCGGCTCGATCCAGATGCATGTCGAGCCGGAGCTGAGCACCCTGGACTTTGCCAACGCCGTGACGCTGTCGGGCTTCGTCATTCCCGCCTTGTCGACGCGGCGCGTCACCACCGACGTCGAACTGATGCCCGGACAGAGCTTCGTCATCGGCGGTCTGATCGACAACCGCTCGGTGGAGAACTTCAACCGCATCCCCGGCTTGTCGTCGATTCCGCTGCTGGGCGAGCTGTTCAAGAGCCGTTCGCGCAACAAGAACAATACCGAGCTGCTGGTGGTGGTGACTCCTGAGTTCCCCGAGCTGATCGAGGCGGGCGAGCCGGCGCCGACGCTGTCGATGCCGACTCCGTTCCTGCCCCCGATCGAAGAAGACGAGACCTATCAAACGCCCAAGAAGAGGAAGTAGGGGGCGGTCGGATCGTCGAGCGAGATAGATGCAATGAGCAGAGCACTGGCAGCATTGATCATATGTCCGGACCGGGGACTGTCGCAGGCGTTCCAGGCTGGGACTGCGCGGAGTCAGCACTTCCAGATCGCAGAGGATCTGACGGCGTACCCGACGACGCAGCAGCTGGACTCGAAGCTGCGGCAGCTGCGGCCGGATGTGCTGTTGGTCGATCTGGGCAGCCACCCGGATGCGGCGATGAGTCTGATCGGCGTGGCGGCCTCGATGAATCCCCCCGTCTATGTGATCGGGCTGCACTCGACCAGCGATGCGACTCTGATCATGCAGTCGATGCGGGCCGGCGGCACCGAGTTCCTCTCCGCGCCGTTCGAGCACGAGTCGGTGCATGCGGCGGTGACGCGCATTCGCAAACTGCAGGAGGCGCAGACGCGCGACGCTCCCGCGCGCGGCAAGGTGATCGCCTTCACCGCGGTCAAGCCGGGCCAGGGCGTTACGACGATTGCTTCGAACGTGGCGGCGGCGTTGGCTGAAGACGGCAAGCGGCGCGTGCTGTTGATCGATTTCGACCTGTTGGGCGGCACGCTGTCATTTTGCTGGCGGGTGACGCACTCCTACAGCGTGCTCGACGCGGTCCAGCACGCCGAGAAGCTCGACGAGACGCTGTGGGGCGCGATCGTGACCAATCGCAACGGGGTGGATCTGCTGTTGGGACCCGATTCGCCTGAGCACCTGAGCCTGCAGGGCGATCGCTACGCGCGCGTCGTCGAGTTCGCCCGCAGCCAGTACGAGTTCGTGGTGACTGATCTGCCGTGCGCTTACGGGCCCGAGGCCAAGTCCGTGATGCCCGACGTGGATCACACCTATCTGGTGTGCAACCCCGAGCTGCCTTCGCTGCACCTGACCCGGCGGTGCATCTCGCATCTCGAGCAGGACGGCTACTCGCGCGACCAGTTCTCGCTGTTGCTCAACCGGCTCAGCCGGCGCGGCGAGTTGGGCCCGCAGGACATGGAGCGCGTCTTCAACTTTCCCATCGGGAAAGTTCTGCCTGAGGACGACGGCGCCGTGCACCGCGCCCTGACGGCCGGCAAGCCGGTGCTCGAGAGCTCCGAGTTGGGCCGAGCGCTGAAGAACTTCGCGCAGGACATCTATGGCAAGGGTCGGGAAGTCAAGAAGAAAGCCGCGGGGCTGAGCCTCTCCGCGCTGCTGTCGCAGGGATAGCGCAGCGGACGAGGGGGCGGGAAACGACCAATAGAGGGATCTTATGTCGAGCATGGCAACCAGACTTCGAGAGGGCGGGCAAGGCGATCTGACCTGGGAAGAGCGCCTGCGTCGCGGCAGCGGCCGCACGCGGCTCACGCTCAACCCGGAATACCAAGAGCTCAAGTTCAAGCTGCACCGCAAGCTGCTCGACAAGATCAACCTCGAAGCCCTGGCGACGATCGAGAACCAGAAGGTTCGAGTCGAGGTCCGCAACGCCTTGATGGCGCTGATGGACGAAGAGTCCACGCTGCTCAGCTCGCTCGAACGGCAGCAGATCTGCGACGAGGTTCTCGACGAAGTCTTCGGCCTCGGTCCGCTCGAGCCGCTGCTGCAAGACCCGACGATTTCGGACATTCTGGTCAATACCCACAAGCAGGTCTATGTCGAGCGCAAGGGCAAGCTCGAACTCACCAACGTCACCTTCAAGGACGACACGCACCTGCTGCGGATCATCGACAAGATCGTCAGCCAGGTCGGCCGGCGCGTGGATGAGTCCTCGCCGATGGTCGACGCCCGCTTGAGCGACGGCTCGCGCGTCAACGCCATCATTCCGCCGCTGGCGGTCGACGGCCCCCTGATGTCGATTCGCCGCTTTTCAACCGACAAGCTGATGCCCGACGACCTGGTGGCGAAGCGGTCGATGACGGCCGGCATGCTCGAGCTGATGCGCGCCACGGTGAAGGCGCGTCTGAACATTGTTGTCGCCGGCGGCACCGGTTCGGGCAAGACGACGATGCTCAACGCCTTGTCGTCGCTGATTTCGCCCGATGAACGCGTTGTCACCATCGAAGACGCCGCCGAATTGCAGCTCAAGCAGCCGCATGTGGTGCGTCTGGAGACGCGGCCGCCCAACATCGAAGGCCGCAACGCGATCCGGCAGCGTGAGCTGCTGGTCAACTCGCTGCGTATGCGTCCGGACCGCATCATCATGGGCGAGTGTCGCGGCGAGGAAGCGCTGGACATGCTGCAGGCGATGAACACCGGCCACGACGGCTCGATGACGACGCTGCACGCCAACACGCCTCGCGACGTGATTTCGCGTCTGGAAGTGATGGTGACGCAGGCGACGGCGACGATGCCGGTTGTCGCCATCCGGGCGCAGATCGCCTCCGCCATCGACATCATCGTGCAGACCGAACGCATGAGCGACGGTACGCGCCGCGTGCGCAGCCTCACCGAGGTCACCACGATGGAAGGCGATCAGGTGATGTTGCAGGACCTGTTCGTGTTCGAAAAGCGCGGTTTATCGAGCGAGGGCAACGTGATCGGTCGCTTCGCGGCCACCGGCATCCGGCCCCGCTTCTACGAAAAAATTCTGGCCGCCGGGCTGCGCATCGGTTCGGAAGTCTTTGAAGAGGTGGTGGAGATCGGTTAGCAGCCGAGCCCTACATCCGCACCGATACACGGAGAGATACCTTGTCCACCCTGCTGATCTTCTTCATTTTTCTGGCCGGCTCCATGGTGGCGGCGATTCTGATCGCCAACAACATGCTGCGCAAGCGCGAAGTGGACCAGATGAAGACGCTGGTTTCCGGCAAGGCGACCGCCAGGAAAGCGGCTGACGGCGAACCCTCGCTGATCAAGAGCCAGACGCTGACGCCGCGCGAACTGTTCGCCCAGTACTTCCTGGGCAAGAACCTCAACCAGAAACTGCGCGACTACATCGAGCAGGCCGGCATGGATTGGGATCCGGCGCGGACGATCTATCTGTCGCTGATTCTGGCGGTGGCCGGATTCAACATCTTCTGGTACATGATTCCGCGCGGCCAACCGATTGCGGTCGTCGGCGTGATCATAGGCGGCGGGCTGCCGTCGTTCATCCTCTACCGCAAGCGGGCCTCGCGGCTGCACGCTTTTGAGGAGCAGTTCCCCGACGCGCTCGAGTTTGTCGCGCGGGCGATGCGCACCGGCCACGCCTTTACCGTCTCGCTCGAGATGCTCCACAAGGAGTTTGGGCCGCCGCTGTCAGTGGAGTTCCGGCGCACTTTCGAGGAGCAGAACCTCGGCCTGCCGCTGGAAGTGGCTCTCGAGCGGCTCGGCACGCGCGTGCCGCTGCTCGATGTCCGCTTCTTCGTCTCCGCGGTCTCGTTGCAAAAGCGCACCGGCGGCAACCTGTCGGGCCTGCTCGACAACCTCTCCTATCTGATCAAGGAGCGCTTCAAGCTGCGCGGCAAGATCCGCGCCATCAGCGCTCACGGTCGCATTTCGGGCCTGGTGCTCTCGATGATTCCGGTCACCGTGGCCATTTTGATGTTCATGACCAACCCGGACTACATCCTCTTCTTCTTCGATGACCCCGACGGAAAGGTGATGTTGGCGGTGATGGTGATCCTGCAGTTGCTCGGCTTCGTCTCGATCAAGAAGCTGACGGATATCGGAGTCTGATATGACAGCGCTCGTTGCATCGATCTTGCTGTTCTTCGTCATCTCCATCGTTTTGTCGGTGATGGGCTTCCGCTTCTGGGTGCAGCCTCAGACCGCGATGGAACGGGTGATGGGCGAAGTCGAAGTCCAGCAGCAAAGCATCCGCGACCCATCGCTGTCGTTCCGCGACCTGCTCACGCGCGTCGGCAACCTGGTTCCGGCGAACCCGGCCGACGTCGGCATCTTGCAGCGGCGGCTGCTGGCGGCGGGCATTCGCAACCCGCGGGCGCTGCGGCTGCTCTACGGCATCAAGGTGATCCTGGCCGTCGTGTTCACCTCGGCGACGATCGGCGTGCTGTTCGGTTTCAGCCTGCAGGACGAGATGGCGCCGTTCCAGATCCTCGTAGCCGCCGGGCTGGGCTGGGCCGGACCGAACTTCATGGTGTCGAGGATGGCCGCCAAGCGGCAGCTCGAGATCAAGCGAGGCCTGCCCAACGCGCTCGACATGCTGGTGATCTGCGTCGAGTCGGGGTTGGGGCTGGATCAGGCGTTGATGCAAGTCTCCAAAGAACTGCGCAACGCGCATCCGGAGATCACCGACGAGTTTGCGGTTCTCAACCTGGAGATCCGCGCGGGCAAGCGGCGCGCCGAAGCGCTGCACAACCTGGGCGAGCGCGCCGGCGTCGACGAGCTCAAGAAGATGGTCAGCGTGCTGGTGCAGGCCGATAAGTTCGGCACCAGCATCTCGCAGACGCTACGCAATTTTTCGGACTTCATGCGAGTCCAAACGCGGCAGGAGGCGGAGGAGAAAGCGGCGAAGATCGGCGTCAAACTCGTTTTTCCCATCTTCTTCTTCATTCTGCCGTCACTGTTTTTCGTCACCGTGGGCCCGATGATGGTCCGCGTGATGCGCGACTTTCTGCCCCAGATCATGGGCAGTTAAACCCGAGAGAGAGTAAACCAGACAAGGAGGATGAATAGCCGTGGATCCCAGCATGACTCGAATGATTTGTGGTGTTTTGGCTGTGGTGCTGTTGGCGCTCGTGATGATGCGCCGGCGTCAGCGCAACATGCAGTAGCGGCGGTCTTCGACCGCAGAGTGCGCACAGGCGGGCGGTAGCAGCTGCCGCTTTGGGGGCAGCCCGCCCGTCCTGGCGAGCCGGCCGGTCGTATGAGGCCGGCGCCAACCAATACAACGCGGCTCAAGCCCGCACGAGTTCCCCCGGCGCGCCCGTCCCTCGCAGTCGGCCGGCGGGAAGCATGAAGATGCGGACGGCCGACGGATGGAGTGAGAGAAGAGAGATGCAAAACAAGTCCCTGGTGAGAAAACTGATTCTGACGTTGTGCCTAGCAGCCTGGGCGTCGGCCGGGGCCGGGCGCGCCTTCGCACAGCTCGACGGACGCAACGCTATCGGCAAAGTCGTCCAATTGCCCGGCCAGATCAACGAGCTCTTCGTTGACGAGTCGCGCGGCCTGCTCTACGCGGCCAACCTCACGGGCGGTCGCGTCGAGGTCGTCTCGATGTCGACGCTGACCCGCCTGAGCTCGTTCCAGACCAGCCCGGTCCCCTCCGGCGTCTCCGGCATGGCGGTTTCCGCCGACGGCCGCTGGATGGTGGTGACGAATCAGCCGGTCACCGTGGGCGTAAACCAACTTTCCGGCATCGCCATCATCAACTTGAACGACCCGAGCGACCGCCGCCACATTCCGTTCGACGAGGAGCCGGTGGCGGTGGAATTCGGGCTGGACAACAAGGCTCTGGTGGTGACCAAGGGGGGATTCCATATCCTCGATCCGCGCGACGGCTCATCGTCGAAGGTGTTCGGCCTGGAGGAAGGGGGCGTCAGCAACGTCATCCTCCCCATCCCGCCGCCGCAGTTCACCCGGGAACTGAGCACGGTCAACATGCACGCATCCGCGGACCGTCGGTTTATCTTTGGGGTCGCCGAGGAGTTTGTCTTCTCGTACGAACTGCGTCAACCGGTTGGCTACTTGACCATCCGACAGCGCGACTCCTTGGTGAACGATCCGATCTTCAACCAGGTTGCGGCTTCTCAGCGCGGCGAATACTTCATGGTGGGGCAACTGCTGCTCCGTAATGACCTGCGCGTCATTGCCGATTCGCCCGAAGCGCCGACGAGCAATCAGGAACTGATCGGCGGCGTCGGCATCGACAGCAACATCGATACGATCTACGCTTCTTTCCTCGAAGACGCGCCCACCGGGCTCGAAGGCGAGGTCGCCGGGGAGCACCCCGAGTTCGCTCAGTTGCTGATCATGGATGCGGACAACCTCTATGTGCGCCGGCGTTTGCGGACGACCGAGCGCATCGTGGGCCGCATCGTGCCGGCGGAAAACGGTCGCAGTCTGTATGCGATCAGTGACTCCGGGATCATGCACATCCCGCTCGATCGTCTCTCGGAATACCCTCTGTTGGAAGTGCCGCTCGACCAGCTGCGATTGTCTTACATCTTTAACTTTTGCAGCCGCGAGCCCATCACCCAGCAGATCCGGCTCGAGAACCCGACCGGCGGCAAGTCGGCCAAGTTCTCGCTGAGCTCCCCGATCATCGAAACGCGCCCGGGCGTGCTGATTGAACCGCATCAGGGCGAGACGCCGGCAGTGGTCAACCTTACTATCGATCCGGGCGCTCTCGGACCGACACAAGGTGCGACCGACGTAATCATCAACATCGAAACCGACGCCGTCAACATCCCGACCGCGCCGGTGCTGCTGGCGAACATTCAGGACGTGGACCAGCGGGGCAACTTCATGCCGCTTGAAGGCCACTTGGTGAGTGCGCTCGGCGATCCGCGGCGCGACCAATTCTACGTGCTCGATCGTCAGCACTTCCGCGTGCTGGCGTTTGATCACTCCATGCGCCAGATCGCGACCTTCCGGACCGGCAACACGCCCACCTGGATGGCGCTGGATCGCGGAGGCAACTTCCTGGTCGTCGCCAACTCCCAGGGTGAGAACGTCACCCTCATCAATCTGAACTCCATGCAAGTCGCCGGACTGGTATACATGCCTTGGGAGCTTCTATTCGAAGGTCACTACCCGCACTCGCTGGCGGCAACCAACCGGAACGTGGTGATCGCAGGCGAAAGCTCGACGGGCTTCTATCGGTTGAGTTTCCTTACGTTGCCCGGCCGCGCCGTCGCTACGCCGGACACGTTGGGGGTCTTCCTCAATCAGTTCAATGGGTCGGAGCTCGCGGTGGCCGCCCATCCCGATGGCGACGACGTGCTGATCGCATCATCGGGCGGAAACACCTTCCTGTATGAGACGACCTCCCAGCGGGTGATCATCTCCCGGCAGGATTTTTCGAATCTGGGCGGAGCGATCGGCGCCAACACGAACTACTACATCGTCGATAATCACGTGCTCAATCGGTCGCTGACGCCGCAAGGCGACTTCCCCGACGATGCCGCCAGCCAAGCCTCTTCCGGCTTCACCGTCACGCCCGACGGCGTCGGCGTCCGCTCGACTGTTCCGGGCATCGGACAGGTCGACACCGGTTCGTTGCAGAAGCTGGACCCGCGCGACCCGACCCGCCGCTTCAACGGCGTCCGCTCGGCGCAGCCGCCGCCGCGGCCTGCGCCGGACTACCAATTCATGCAGACCCTGACCGCGCTGCGCGACGGTCGCCTGATCTCGACCTCGAGCGCCGGCATCGTCGAGTTCCCCATCGGGTATGACAGCGGCCTCGGCAACCCGCGGATCGACGCGGTCACCAACGGCGCCGACTTCACCACCAACACCGCTTCGGGCGGACTGGTTTCGGTGTTCGGCCAGCGCCTGGCCGCTTCGAGCGTGGGCGCGGTGGATACCCCGCTGCCGCAACAACTGGGCGGCACCTGCGTTTCGGCCAACGGCGCTCCGCTGCCGCTGCTGTTCGTCTCCGACGAGCAGATCAACGCGCAGATGCCGTTCGGCTCGGTCGGGCCGGTGAGCCTGCAGGTGCACACGCGCTCGGGAATCAGCGACATCTTCGTCAAACAGGTCGACCCGGCGGCGCCCGCCATCTTCGGCGTACGAGGGCCGGACTCGAACCGCTATGCGGCCATCTTCCGCGAAAACAATACGCTGTCGACCTTGTCCAACCCGCTGCGGCCCAACGAAGTCGCCGTCATCTACCTGACGGGTCTGGGCGGGGTCACCCCGCTGACGGTGGCGGGCGAGCCGGCTTCTTCAACGATCCTGGCGCGGACGGCGACCGAGCCGGTCGTGACCATCGGCGGCGTTGACGGAGACATCCAGTTTGCGGGTCTGACGCCGGGCTTCATCGGCCTCTATCAGATCAACGTCCTGCTGCCGAGCTGGGTGCCGAAGGGGCTGGAAGTCCCGCTCTCGGTCACTGTCGGCGCAAACACAGCCACGGTCAATGTACGAATCGTGGAGTAAGAACGACAGACATGTATCCCCCGTTGGCGGCCCTGAGTCGGGTCGCCAACCCAGGAGTGAGGAGAAGGATGATGATGGAGAGAATGATGAAGGCGGCGGCGCTCGGCGTCGCGATGTTGGCGGGTTTTCTGGTACAGCCCGCAGCGGCTCAGCGCATGGATTCGGAAATCGAAGTCGGCGCATTGGGCCTGATCTCCGACTACCGCTCGGTCAGCGTCAGCAACGGCGCCGGGCAGAGCGGTTCGGTCGGTCCCGGTCTTGGCTTCTCCGGCGGTTTCGTGCTGGGGCAGCAGATGAGCAACCGTTGGGGCGGCGAGTTCCGCTATTTGTATTTCCGCAACGATCTCGAGCTCGGCTCGGGCTCGCAGTCCGCGGACTTGAACGCCCAGTCGCACGCCATCCACTATGACTTGCTTTATTACTTCAAGGATCCCGACGCGCGATTCCGTCCCTACGTGGCGGCAGGCGGCGGGATGAAGCGCTATCAGGGCTTCGGCGCCGAGGACCCGTTCCAGCCGCTGAGCAACCTGGCGTTGCTGACCAAGACCAGCCAGAACATGCTCATGGGCGACGTCGGTTTCGGCGTCAAGTACCGCATCACGCGCCGCGCGGTGATCCGCGTGGAGTTCCGCGACTACATCACCGGCGTTCCCGAAAACGTGATCGCCGCTTCTCCCGGCGCCAGCATCGACGGCAAGATCCTGCACCAGTGGGCGCCGATGTTCGGCATCAGCTACACCTGGTAGTCCTGCGTCAAACGTTTGAGCCGTATGGCCGGCTGCAAGAGGCGCTCTCGCAGCCGGCTCGCTTTTTGGATTCGCTCACTGCTGGTGCTTCGCCGGGTCGGCGTTGGGGTTCGGGCTTGGATCCTGTGCATCGACGGATTCGCGCCAAGAGTGCAACATCGAGCGCAGCTTCTGGGCCTGCTCCGGCATCTCCGCCGCCAGGTCGCGCCGCTCTCCCGGGTCCGCCGCCAGATTGTAAAGCTCGACATGGTTGTCCTCATAGAACTCCACCAGCCGCCAGTCGCCCGCCCGGACCGCCGAGTGCGGCGTGGAGCCGCCGGAGTGATAGTGCGGGTAGTGCCAATACAGTGCTTCGCGGTCAAGCGTTGCCGACGGATCGCGCAGCAGCGGAACCAGGCTTCGCCCGTCGACCTCGGCATTGTGCTGGGGATCGCCTTCGGCTCCGGCGATCTCGAGCACCGTCGGATACAGGTCGATGGTGATGACAGGCTCGGGGCTGATCGAGCCGGGCTGGGTGACCCCCGGCCAGTAGACGATCGTCGGCGTGCGGACGCCGCCCTCGTAGGCTGAGCCCTTGCCGGCTCGCAGCGGGGAATTCTCGGTCGGCCGCCCGCCGGCGGGGTCCTGCTGGCCGCCGTTGTCGAGGCCGCCGTTGTCTCCGGCCAGCAGGATGACGGTATGGTCGGCCACGCCGAGCTCTTCGAGCTTGCGGCGCACCTGCCCGATGCTGTCGTCGAGACTGGCGAGCATCGCCGCGTAGGCCGGGTCCGTGTGGCGCATGCCGTCTTGGACGAGCGGATCGAAGCGCGCCTCCAGATCCGGCTTGGCCTCGATCGGCGTGTGCACGGTGTAGAAGGGGAAGTAGAGCAGGAACGGCTCTGGTCCCCAGCCGTCGAGGATCTTGAGCGCCTCGGCCGTGAGGACCTCGGTGAGGTAGTCGCCTTCCTTGCCGGGAGGCAGCGGCCCCATCACGCGCGGCGATCCTTCCTTGGCGTACGGATACCAGTAGGTCGCCGGCGCTCCCCACTCGTTGCCGCCGACGTTGACGTCGAAGCCGTGCAACTCGGGCCGGTAGTCGTCTTCATCGGGCTCGCCGGTTGGCTCGAGATGCCACTTGCCGACGATGCCGGTGCGGTAGCCGTCCGCCTTGAGCGCTTCAGCGAGCGTGGTGTGGCGCTGCTCGATCTTCATCGTCCAGTCCGGCACGCTCAATGGCGCGTAGGGCCGTTGGTGGCCGCGGATGAAGTCGGTGACGTTGGTGCGGCCCGGGTACTTGCCGGTCATCAGCGCGGCGCGCGTGGGTGAGCAGACGGTGCAGGCGGCGTAGCCGTTGGTGAAGCGCATGCCTTCAGCGGCGAGAGCGTCGATGTTGGGCGTCTGGTAGAGGTCGCTGCCCAGGCAACCGGCGTCGGACCAACCCCAGTCGTCAACGAGCAGGACGACGAAGTTGGGCTTGGCGTGCGTCGGCGGCGTCTCTCCTCCGCCGCACGACAGCAAGAGGCCGACAAGAAGGAGCGCAACGAGGCGAGGCGTCATGACGCACAACATTGTACGCGCTCGCGCGGTCTTGCCGGAATGGCGACGGCGCCTATTGCAGCGGCATGTAGGAGTAGCCGTCGCGCTGCAGCTCGATCAGCGCGGTTGCCGCCGCCACGGCCACATCCACCTCGTCGGAGGTTTCGGCGGGGGTGTAGCCGCCATGCGTGAGCGACTGCCCGCAGACATAGAAGGCGACGCCGGCGTTGGCGAGTTGGCGGATCAGCGGCAGGTCGGGGTTGGGCTTGCCGAAGCGCTCGCGGTGGGCGGCGTCGCTGAGCGCCGCGACGGTTCCGCCGCCGTGCAGCACGACGGCCATCTCAAAGCCCTTGTTGAACCCCGCGTCGGCGTCCGCGTAGAGGTTGACGTAGCGCGCCACCCTATCGAGCGCGACCAGAACCCCGTCGTCCTGGCGGGCGCCGCGTGTGACATCGAGGACCACCTTGGAGCCGCCTCGCGGTTCTTGCACTGCATCGGGCAGACGGACGATGCCGCCGTGGCCCTGGATGAGCGGGTAGACGAGTTCGGGAGCCGACTGAGCCGGGGCGAGGGTGGCTGGGGCGAGCCAGAGAAAGGCGAAAAGGACGAGGTGACGCACGGAAACACTCCTACTCACTAAGATAGCTCCCGGCGAGCCGGTTGACCTCGTTTCCAGGCCATCGCTATCATCATGGACAGCGCTGTGTTTAGCGCTCGAGCAGGGGAAGACAACAACCATGGGTCCGATTGGCATCCAGGAGATGATTTTCATCTTCGTCTTCGCGCTGATTATCTTCGGCCCGAAGAAGCTACCCGAGCTCGGCCGTACCTTCGGCAAGGGCATGGCGGAGTTCCGCCGCGCCTCCAATGAGCTCAAGGGCACGTTTCAACGCGAGATGGACAACATCGAGCGCGAAACGCGCATGGAAGAGGCCCGCAAGGCCGCCCAGGAAGCCAAGGCCGCCATCACAGACGCGACCAGCTACTACGATGACGAGGATGACTACTACGACGCCTACGGGGAGCCCAAGACGACCCAGGCGCCCAGCAAGACCGTAGCGTCTTCGAAGTCGGCTTCCTCCACCGAGTCCGCCTCTAGTCGAGGCGACTCCACCGACAGCGCCAAGGCGAGCGCTGAAACCCCGAGCAGTGACAGCTCCAGCAACGGCGCGACGGTCGCAACGGCCGCTGACGTTCCCGAGACGGGAGCCGCGGATGGGCCGCAGAAAGGAACGGCCGCGGAGAAGGGCGCCGCGTAAGGCTGCGAGCGAATGAGCTCTGAGAACGACAAGCCGCGGGACGAAGAGTCCCGCGAAGAGGGCGCTGAATCCGCCTCGACGTCGAAGTCCGAGGGGGACGTCTCTGCGTCTGACTCTTCGAGCGATGAGCCGAAGAAGTCGACGTATTACGACGACCCCTACGACGACTACGACTACGAGTTCGACGACCCCTCGAAGACCTCGAGCGGCAAGGAAGTCGTCAAGGCCGAAACCTCGTCGACCCCGCCGGCGCCGCCGCCTCCTCCAACCACCGATCTCGACGACGAGGAGGATGACGAGGACGAGGAAGGGATGGCGCGGATGTCATTCCTCGAGCACCTCGAGGAATTGCGCACCCGCATCATCCGGAGTTTCCTCGGACTGCTGGTCGGTTACCTGGGCTGTCTGGCGTTCTCCTCGCAGCTGTTCCAGGTTTTTTCGGCGCCGTTCAACGGAGCCGCGGCGAATCTGCCCTACGATCCGCCGCTGACGCTGACGCAGATCGAGCCGACCACGCAGTTTTACATGCAATATGTGAAGCTGCCGCTGCTGGCCGCAGTCTTTGTCGCGGCCCCCTGGCTGATGTACCAGATCTGGTCGTTCATCGCTCCGGGTTTGTACAAGCGCGAGAGGCGCTGGGCGGCGCCGTTCATCTTCTCGACGGCCGGGTTGTTCATTGTGGGCGGGGTGTTCTGCTACTTCGTCGCGTTGCGCTTTGCGCTGGCATTTCTGATCGGGCTGGGCTTTGAGCAGAACGTCCGGCCGATGATCAGTCTGCAGTCCTACTACGACATGTTCTTCAACCTGCACATCGGGTTGGGGCTCGTGTTCCAGATGCCGATCGTGATCTTCTTCTTCACGCTGTTGAGGATCACCACGCCCGGCTTCTTGCTCAGCAACGGCCGCTACGCCATCCTGATCATCTTCATCGTCGCGGCCGTCATCACGCCGACGCCGGACGTGACGACAATGCTGACTTTCGCAGCCCCGATGGTGCTGCTGTTCTACGTCGGCATCGCGGCGAGCTACCTGATCGTGATGAAGCGCGAGGGCCGCAAGTTCCCGTGGGGCAAGCTGTTGCTGGTCTTGCTCGTCCTGGCGGCCTTGCTGGCGGGACTCGTGGCGCTGCTGCACTACCAGATGGGCTACACCTTCTCGCCGGAGTACCCGTGGTTTCTGCCGCCGAACTAGCCCGAGTTTCGCGATTCGACCGCAAGAACGGCTAATTTTAGCGGAATTCGGAGGCTAACCTCTTCGTTGCCAACGGCGACGGTTGGCAAAGCGGCTGTAGTGCCGACCTACCCTCTTTACTTTCTAAATCCTCGCTGCAAACTGGAAGCATGTTTCTGCGGGCGCGCACGCGGCGCAAGGACGGCAAGCAGCACCGCTACTGGAGCGTCGTAGAGAACCGGCGCGTGCGCGGCGGGCGCGTGGTGCAACGCCAGTTGCTGCATCTGGGCGAACTCAACGACTCCCAACGCGCCGGCTGGGTGCGCACCATCGAGACGCTCGACGAGCAGCGCGGACGCAGCGGGCAACTGGCGTTGTTTGCCGACGACCGCGAGCAACTGCCGCCGCTGGAGTGCGAAGCGGTGCGCGTGCGCGTGGCGGCTCTGCGGCTGCGGCGGCCGCGGCAGTTCGGGGCCTGCTGGCTGGCGCTGGAGCTGTGGAGCTTGCTGGGCTTGGATCAATTCTGGCAAAGCCGTTTGCCCGAAAGCCGCAAGGGGACGCGTTGGGCGAGCGTGCTCGCCGCGCTGGTCGCCTACCGCCTGATCGACCCGGGCAGCGAATGGCGGCTGCACCGCCAGTGGTATCACTCGAGCGCCTTGGGCGATCTGCTCGGCGAGGACTTCGCGCTGGCGGCCAAGGACAAGCTGTACCGTTGCCTGGACCTGCTCACGGCGCATCGCGAAGCGTTGTTCGTGCATTTGCGGCAGCGCTGGGGCGAGCTGTTCGAGGCGCAATGCGAGGTGCTGCTCTACGACTTGACGAGCACCTATTTCGAGAGCGATCCGCCCAAAGATCCGCACAGCAAGCGGCGCTTCGGCTACAGCCGCGATCATCGTCCCGACTGCACGCAGGTGGTGGTGGCGCTGGTGGTGACGCCGGACGGGCTGCCGGTGGGGTATGAAGTCTATGCCGGCAACACCCACGAGGCGTCGACGCTGGAGGAGTTTCTTGACCGCGTCGAGCGCCGTTGGGGCCGGGCGCGCCGGACGTGGCTGATGGACCGCGGCATTCCCACCGAGCGCACGCTGGAGAAGATGCGCGCGCGGGGCATCGACTATCTGGTGGGCACGCCGAAAGGACGGTTGGGCAAGCTCGAGCGGCAGTTGTTGGACAAACCTTGGGTGCAAGCGCGCGAAACGGTGGCGGTGAAGCTGCTCGCCGGCGACGGCGAACTTTATATCTTGGTCGAAAGCAAGGACCGGGTGGCGAAAGAGCGCGGCATGCGGCGGCGCAAGCTCAAGCGGCTGTGGGCGCGGCTGGGCGAGTTGCGCGCCCGCAAGCAGCTCTCGCGCGACGCCTTGCTGCTGGCGCTGGGGGCGGCTAAAAAGGAAGCCGGACGCGCCTGGCGCCTGGTCCGGTTGCGCCTGCCGGACTCCGGCGAAGCGGTCACGCCGGCCACCTTCAGCTACCAGCTCGACCGCGGCAAGCTCCGCCAAGCGATCCGCCGCGAAGGCCGCTATCTGCTGCGTTCGAACATGCAGACGGCCTCGCCTGAGCTGGTGTGGGAGAACTATCTGCTGCTGACGCGCATCGAGCAGGCCTTCAAGGAGCTCAAGAGCGATCTCGCCATCCGGCCGGTGTATCACCAGCTTGACCAGCGCATCGAAGCGCACGTTTTCGTCAGCTTCCTGGCCTACTGCCTGCACGCGACGCTGACGAACCTGGCGCGCCGCCACGCCGGCGGCCTGACGGCGAGAGCAATTCTGGAGAAGCTCTCGACGATCATGATGATCGACGTGCACCTGCCCACCACCGACGGCCGCGAGATCCTGCTGAGCCGCTACACCGAGCCCGACGCCGATGTCGAGCTGCTGCTCAGCCAACTCAACCTGCGCCTGCCAAGCCAGCCTCCACCCCGCATCCACAACCTCGAATCCGAATCCCTGTAGTGCCGACCTTTTCGAGGCCTGCGCTGCAAACAAACAACTTAACCTCTCCCACCTCGGCGAATCGCGAAACTCGGGCTAGAGCGGACAAGAACCGCAGTCTGAAGGTTGCGGCACGGACGATTCGTTCCGCGCCGCGCCCTTCAGGGGCTGTCTGATCAGCCTGATCGCGCTGATCCACACGGTAGGGCCGGTAGGGCCGCCGCCATTTCGCTTGGTTTTCCTATGGACTGCGGTTTCAGCCGGAGGTATGCCCAAGCGACTCACGATCGCGTTTTTCCTCCACGCTTCCTTCGGACCTCGCCTTGCGACGACGTCCTTGGTCCTTGCGCTTCGCCGGCCTTCACCTCCATCAGGTTGGCGTGGGGACTTCCACTTCATCAGTCGCCGATCCTGCTCGGCGCACACGCAGGAAGGGCCGGCTCTTTCGAGTCGGCCCTTCGCGCTGTTGTGGGGTTGAGGAGAGTTGTCGTTTACGGCTCGATGATCACGAATCGCGAGCCGCCTTGGGAGCGGACCAGCAGCAGCAGGGCTTCATCGCCCGCCTCGCTGACCGCTTTGCGGAAGTCAGCCATGTTGCTCACCGGCTTCTTTTCGACTTCTTCAATCACGTCGCCGGGGCGCAGGCCCGCCTCGGCCGCCGGGCTGCCGGAGGCGACTTCCGTCACCACGACGCCGTCGACGTTGGCTCCCAACCTCAGCCGCTGCCGGATCGCCGGGGTCAACTCTTCGACCGAGACGCCCGACAAAGCGCCCTCGGAACTCTTCGCCTCAGCCGTTACCGGGCCGTCGGAGGGGAACTCGCCAAGGGTGATGGTCAGGTTCTCGACCTTGCCGTCGCGCAGCACCGCCACCTCGATCTCTTCGCCGGGAGGCGTGTTGGCGACTTGCAGCCTCAGATCGCGGGTGTCCTTCACCTCGCGGCCGGCGACCTTGCGGATGATGTCGTACTCCTTGAAGCCGGCCTTGTCCGCCGGTCCGCCCGGCTCGACATTGCTGACGATGGAGCCCTTCGCGTCTGGAGCGCCCAGCTTCTTGGCCATCGCCGGCGACACATCGGAGATGCCGACGCCCATGTAGCCGCGCACTACGCGACCCTTTTCAACCAGCTGCTCCATCACGTGATGGGCCAGGTTGATCGGCACCGCGAAGCCGACGCCTTGGTTGCCGCCCGAACGCGAGAGAATCGCGGTGTTGATGCCGACGATCTCGCCGTTGGCGTTGACCAGCGCGCCGCCGGAGTTGCCGGGGTTGATGGCCGCGTCGGTCTGAATGAAGTCCTCATAGCCCTGCTGTTGGGCCATGATGCCGAACTCGCGGCTGGTCGCGCCGACGATGCCCATGGTCACCGTCTGGCCGATGCCGAACGGGTTGCCGATAGCCAGTACGATGTCGCCGACTTCTACGGTTTCGGAGTTGCCGAGCTTGAGCACCGGCAGGTTGGAAGCCTCGATCTTGAGCACGGCGATATCGGTCTTCGCGTCGCTGCCGATGATCTTGGCTTCAAATTCGCGTTCGTCCGATAACATCACCTTGACGTCGTCGGCGTCTTCAACTACGTGGTGGTTGGTGAGGATGTACCCGTCCTGGCTGACAATCACGCCCGAGCCCATGCCGCGCTGCTTGCGCTCTTGGGGCGCCTGCGGACCGGGGCCGAAGAAGAACGGAAACGGATTCTGTTCCATCATCGACACTTTCGCCGTCCGCTCGGACTGAATGCTGACCACGGCCGGAGCGGCCTTCTTCACCACGGGCGCAAACGTCCCGCTGGCCGGCATCGCAGCCAGCCCGGCGTCGCGCACCGGAGAAGCCAGAGCCGGAATGGCGCTGCCGGCGTGGCCGGACTCAACCGTCCATACGCTGCCGCCGACCAAAGCCAACCCTAGTGCAGTCAGCCCCACCACAAAACTCTTTCCAAAATGAGATCTCTTCCAGATCTGTCCTAACATCGCTTCTTTCGCCTCCTGAAGGCAGGTTTGATTTGTTCCCAGTGTGTTCGTCTGAAACCCCTACTTCTCAATATTCTAGATGCAGATAAGTTGAGCGGCGTTTCATCACACTTCGACCGTTCCCTTGTCGCCGCAAGCCGTCACTATTGGTTGGACGCGCGCCGATGCCAATCGGTTAGCCGGCATGGCCGTCAGACCTTGGCGAAGCGGAACACTTCCGGCCTGGCCGCCCGCAGGTAATCTCTTGTTTTCAGGAACATCGAGTCGGTCAGCGAGCCTGCATTGAAGGCAATACGCTCATTCGCCACGATCGATTCATCGACGTAGAGATCGAACGGCAGCACTGGCCGACCGAACGGCGGCACGGAGCCCGGCACGAGCCCCGTCATCTCGAAAAGCTCTTCGGGCTTGGCGAACCGCGAGCGCCGCGCCCCGAGATGTTTGCGGATCGCGCCGGAGTCCACGCGCAGCGCCGCGCTCATGACAAACAGCCGGAAATCCTCGTCGACCTTCAGCAGCAAGGCCTTGCCGCCGATCGAGATGTCTTCGCCGCGCACGCGCGCCGAGTCTTCGGATGTCCGCGTCGGCTCATGGGCGAGCTCGCGAAACGGGACCTCGTTTTCGGCCAGCAGCGCTCGGATCTTTTCTATGGTTTCCATGGCTCTGCCTTTAGGATGGAATCATGGTACGCAATCTCATTCCCGTGTTGGTCTTGGCCGTCGCGCCCCTGTTCGCCGGCGAAGGCGTCGTCCTGATCCAGAAGCAGGAGGATCTGCAAAGCGGTTCCTCCGCCACCCAGAAGATGCAGATCGAGCAGGACAAGGTGGCGCTCGAAACGACCGACGGCGCCAAGCGTATGGGCTTCATCTACCTGGCCGATGCGGGCGTGATCCGCATGATCAACCACTCCGACCAGTCCTACCGCGAGATGACCGAGGAAGAGATCGAGCGGCTCATGGGCAACGTGAACGAGCAGTTGGCGAAGTTCCAGGAGCAGATGAAGAACATGTCGCCGCAGCAGCGCCAGATGATGGAGAAGGTGATGGGCGGCCGGATGGCCAAGATGGGCGCGCTGCCGGGCGCGCAGATCGAACCCGTCAACTACCGCCGCGGCGACGGCTCCACCGAGATCGGCGGACGGCCCTGCGACTGGTACGACGGCTACCGGCGCGAGCAGATGGTCTCGCAAGTCTGCTCGGCGGACTGGTCGACGTTCGATCTCGCGCCCTCCGACTTCGCCGTTTTTCAGCGGCTGGCGGAGTTCATCACCAAGCTCGCCCCGCAGATGGCCGACCAGATCAAGTTCGGCGCCGAAGATTGGGAAGCGCGCGGCGGCTTCCCCGGCATCCCGCTCGAGAACAAGACCTTTGAGAACGGCAAGGCGGTGCAGGTCTCCACGCTCGAGAGCGTCGACCGCCAGATGATCAACGAGTCGGTCTACGCGGCGCCGACGGACTACAGACTGCAGAAAGGTCTGGGCGGCCGCTAGAAAAGCGAAACCCCAGGCTTTCGAGGCTCTTCTGAAAACGTGACAGGAGTGTTTGGTGATAGCCCCCGGCTTCAGCCGGGGGTAACGAAGATCGGACCATCCCGTCTCTTGCACTTTGAGTCGCTTAGACGTGCATTTCCCCCGGCTAAAGCCGGGGGCTATAGGGAAACCGGAGACGGAATCGGTGTATCGTCAGACCGCCTGGATCAGCGGGCGCAGTGTTTTCACACACTCTCTTTCGCTTGGGGTTTGCAGCCTCCGAAGGAGGCGCGGGATCCCGCGCCCCTTTCCTTTTAGAGGACGCTTTCGCTCCAGCCCTCCAGCGTGGCCCGCATGTGCTCGAGGAACTTTGCCGCCAGCGCGCCGTCGATCAAGCGGTGATCGATGGTCAGCGTGGCGTAGCAGATCGAGCGGATCGCAATCGCGTCGCCCACCACGACCGGCGCCTTGTGCAGAGCGCCCAATCCCAGCAGCGCCGTGTTCGGCTGGTTGATCGCCGGGGTGGCGAAAATCGAGCCGTAGGAGCCGTAGTTCGAGATCGAGAAGCTCGACTCCTTCAGCTCATCCGGCTTGAGCTGCTTCTTGCGGGCGCGCTCGGCGACGTCGTTGAGCGCTTTCTGCAACCCGACCACCGAGAGGCTGTCGGCGTTCTTCACCACGGGCACCATCAGCCCCGATTCCAGCGCCACCGCAATGCCCAGGTTGATGTCGCGGTGGAAGATGATGTTGTCGCCGTCGAGCGAGGCATTCACCATTGGGAATTCTTTGAGCGCCGACGCCGCGGCTTTCATGAAGAACGGCATGAAGGTCAGCTTGACGCCGTTCTGCTCGAGGAACTTGTCCTTTGCCGCCGCGCGCGCCTTGACGATGGTGGTGCAGTCGATCTGGTGCACCATCGACACATGCGGCGAGGTGTGGTGCATCGAGCGCACCATGTGCTCGGCGATGCGCTTGCGCATGGTCGACAGCGGCTCGGCGTAGTAGTCGCCGAAGCGCGAGTCCGGCGCCGGCGGGAAGGCGTCGCCGACCGCCGCTGCGGCCGGAGCCGACGGCGGGGCGGCGGCGGGCCGCTGCGGGGCCTCCGAGGGCTTGGCTGCCGGAGCCTCCTCCTTGCCGTCTTCCATGTAGGCCTGCAGGTCTTTTTTGGTGATCCGGCCGCCGGGGCCGCTGCCGCTGACCTTCGACAGGTCGACGCCTTCCTCACGCGCCATCCGCCGCACCAGCGGAGAGGAGCGAACCTGCTCGCTCGACGAGGCCGCAGCGGCGGCGGGCTTCTCTTCCTGCTCGTCGGCTTTGGGTTCCTCTTCTTCTTCCGCCGACTCTTCTTTGGCCGCCTTGTCTTCCTTGGGCTCTTCGGACTTGGACTCTTCCTTCTTGTCCGACTCTTCCTTGTCCGACTTGTCCTTCTTGTCCGACTTCTTGGCCTCGCCGCCTTCGGAGATCTTCGCGATCACCTTGTTGATCTCGACGACCGATCCTTCCTCGGCCAGAATTTCTTCGAGCGTGCCCGACACCGGGGACGGAACTTCAGAGTCGACCTTGTCGGTAGAAATCTCGAGCAGGGCTTCATCCCTCTCGACGTGGTCGCCGACCTGCTTGAGCCAGCGGGTAATCGTGCCCTCAACAATGCTTTCGCCCATCTGGGGCATCAAGACTTCGCTCATGTCGTTTCTCCCTCGACGGCCGCCTGCATGGTGCGACCGAATACCTCTGCAAAATGCCCGATCAGCCGGGCTCGAATCTCTTCAACAGGCGGCGCCTCGCCCAGCAAACGCTCCATGGAGGTCACCGGACGCGTCAAGCCGCACGGAATGATGTGGTCGAAATAGCTCAAGTCCGTTGAGACGTTGAGCGCAAAGCCGTGGGACGCCACCCAGCGGCTCAAGTGGACGCCCATCGCGGCGACCTTCGCCCCGTCCACCCAAACGCCGGTAGCCTTGGGCTCGCGCACGCCGTCTAAACCATAATCGGCCAGCAGCCGGATCAACACTTCTTCGAGCGCCCGCATGTAGGCGCCCACGTCCTTCTTCCACAGCCGCAGGTCCAGCAGCGGATAGCCGACGATCTGACCCGGTCCGTGGTAGGTGACGTCGCCGCCGCGGTCGGTCTCGTGCAACTCGACGCCAAGCTGCGCCAGCCGCTCGGGCGAGGCGAGGATGTTCTCCTCGTGCGCGTTGCGGCCCAGGGTGACCACGTGCGGATGCTCCACGAACAGCAGCCGGTCGTCGCATTCGCCTCGTTTGAGACGCGCGGTGTGCTCGAGCTGCAAAGCCCAAGCTTCCCCGTAGCCCATTCGCCCCAAATCCTCCCACACGCAGACCCGTCCTAAGACCGCCGGCGAGACCAGCGGCATTCCCTTGACGGGCTTCTCGGCAGTGGAGACGGAGAGGCTCATCGGCTAGCCGTTGATCTGCATCCCATCGACGGCGTTGAAGGCGTCCTGCATCGCCTCGGGCAGGGTCGGGTGCGCATGGATCGCCTGCTGCATCGTCTCGACCGTCGCTTCGGCCTGCATCGCCACCACGGCTTCGGCGATCAGCTCGGTCACCAGCGGCCCGATCATGTGTACGCCCAGGATCTCGCCATACTTGGCGTCGGTGACGACCTTGATGAAGCCGCCATGCGCGCCCAGGATCGAGGCCTTGGAGTTGCCCGCGAACGGGAACTTGCCGATCTTGACGTCGTAGCCGGCTTCCTTGGCCTTCTTCTCCGTCAGTCCGACGCTGGCGACTTGCGGCTCGCAGTAGGTGGCATTCGGGTTGAGCAGGTAGTTGATCGGCTGCGGGTTCTTGCCGGCGATGTGCGCCACCGCAACGATTCCTTCCATCGAAGCGGTGTGCGCCAACTGCGGCGTACCGGCCACGATATCGCCGATGGCGTAGACGTTCGGCTCGGCGGTGCGCATGAACTCGTCGGTCTTGATGAAACCGCGATCCGCTTTGATCTTGGTGTTCTCGAGACCGATGTTTTCCGTATTCGGCGCGCGGCCGACGGCGACGAGGAGCTTCTCGACCTCGAGCGTCTGCGCCTTGCCGTCCGGGCCCTGGAAGGTCAGCTTGACGCCCTTCTTGGTCTTCTCGATCTTCTCGACCTTGGTGTCGACGTGGATGTCGATGCCGCGCTTCTCGAAAATCTTCTTGATCTCTTTCGAGACGTCTTCGTCCTCGGGCGGCAGCACGCGCGGCAACATCTCAAAAACGGTGCACTTGGCGCCGAAGCTGTCGTACACCGAGGCGAACTCCATGCCGACCGCGCCGCCGCCGATCACGGCCAGCGACTTGGGCACGGTCGTGTTCTCGAGAATCTCGATGTTGGTGAGAATCTTGTCGGCGTCCGGCTCGAGACCGGGCAGCATGCGGGCGCGGGAGCCGGAGGCGATGATGATGTTTTTGGCGGACAGGGTCTTCTTGCCCTTGGGGCCGTCGACCTCGATCTTGCCGCCGCCCAGCAGCTTGCCGTAACCCGCAATGTGCTCGACCTTGTTCTTCTTGAACAGCATGCCGATGCCGCCGGCATGCTTGTCGACGATCTTCTGCTTCTCTTCGCGCATCTTGCCCATGTCGATCTTGAGTTCGCCATGGCTGATACCGAATTTTTCGCTTTCGCGGAAGTTATCGTAGAGTTCGGCCCAATGCAGGTAGGCCTTGGTGGGGACGCAGCCGACGTGCAGGCAGGTGCCGCCGAGCTTGGGATCTTTTTCGATGCAGCCGACCTTGAGGCCGTACTGCCCGGCGCGAATCGCGGCGACATATCCGCCGGGTCCGCTGCCCAGAATGAGAACGTCGTAGTCCATAAGAGCCGAAGTTCTTCAGTGTATCAACGTGGGCCGCTGCTATATGCTGAGTTTGGTTATGGCCGCTTCCACCGTCCACCTAGCCGTTCGTCTGGAGGCCCGCCTCAAGCAGTCCGCCGAGGACTGCTGGGTCGCTGCGTGTCCCGCCATCGACGTCGCAACGCAAGCTGACTCCCGGAAAGCGGCGCTTCTCGCGCTGCACGAAGCCGTGGAGGCGTGGTTTGAATCGACGATCGAACGCGGCGTTCTCGATCAAGCGTTGCGGGAGGTCGGCTTCGCACCGGCCCGGCTCGGAGATCCTCCGACCGCCCCCGACGAAACGGGCGATTTCATCGAGGTTTCGATTCCAGCCTACGCCGCGGCTGAGCTCGAGGACTTGCCGCTTGCGGCCGGTTGACTTCAAGGAGCTCAGGAAGCTCTGCGAAGCGGAGGGCTGCGTGTTCAGCCGTCAGCGTGGAGACCACTACATCAGGCTGAGCGAGAAGCGCAAAGACCGCTAGCTATTGCTCCGGCGCCGGCGCCGATCCGCCCATCCCGCGCGTCTTCGGCTTTGGAGTTGAGTCAGGCTTCTGGTCCGGCGGCGGCGCGTCGAGCACATGCACGGCCTTGCGCCGCGAAGCCGCGTCCTGACGATCCTCCAGCCGCTGTTTACGCTGCTTGGCGGAGGACTCATCGCGCGCCGGGACGGTGTCGGATTGGGGGCGCTGGATTTGCTTGTCGCGCTCCTCGAGCTGCCGATGCGCTCTTTCCTGGGCTTGCTTGGCGCGCCGATTCGTTTCCCTGGCGGCGCGCTTGGCGCGTTGCTGAGCGGCACGGATCTGGGCCTTGCGTGCAGCATCCTGGCCGGCCGCCGAGACCGTACCGGCTGACAACGTCAGCGCCAATGCGATGAAGAAGAGTCGGAACACCATTCTTGTCGAGACCTAGAATCGCCGGACGCCCGCAAGAACTCCATCGGGCGTCCGGCCGACTTCGCCGCTCGTTCTTACCGAGTGACTTCTTATTCGTGCTCGGCCAGGAAGCGCTCGGCTTCGATCGCCGCCATGCATCCGGCGCCGGCTGCGGTGACCGCCTGCCGGTAAACCCGGTCCTGCACGTCGCCGGCATGGAAGACGCCTTCAACGTTCGTCCGTGCGCCGCCGGCGGAGATGATGTAGCCGTCTTCGTCGAGGTCGAGCTGGTCGCCGAAGATCTTCGTGTTCGGGATATGCCCGATCGCCAGGAACAGTGCGCTGGTCGGCTGCTCCCAGGTTTTGCCGTCGACGGTGGACTTCAGCGTTACACCGGTGACCTCGTTCTTCTCCGCGTCGTGCACCGCGACCACTTCGGCGTTGGTGACCCACTTGATCTTCGGGTTCTTCCGCGCGCGGTCGAGCATGATCTGCGAGGCGCGGAATTCTTCGCGGCGGTGCACGATCGTCACCTCCGAGGCGAACTTCGTCAAGAACGTCGCCTCCTCCATGGCCGAATCGCCGCCGCCGACCACCATCACCGGCACGTCGCGGAAGAAAAAGCCGTCGCAGGTGGCGCACGAGCTGACGCCGTGGCCGATCAGTTTTTGCTCGGACTCGATGCCCAGCCAGCGGGCCGAAGCGCCGGTCGCCACGATCAGCGCCTCGGTCTCGATGACCTCGTCGCCCATCGTCAGCTTGAACGGCCGTTCGGACAAGTCGACCTTATCGACGTTGCCGCTCTTGTAGATCGCACCGAAGCGCTGGGCCTGCTTCTTCATGTTCTGGACCAGGTCCGGTCCCATGATCGGGTCGGGGAACCCGGGGAAATTTTCTACATCGGTGGTGATCGAGAGCTGTCCGCCGGCTTCGAGGCCTTCGATGACCAGCGGCTCCAGTTTGGCCCGGGAGGCGTAGATCGCGGCCGTGTTGCCGGCGCACCCGGATCCGATGATGACGACTTTATGCATCCGTAGCTAAACTCCTTCGTTGACTAAGTTGACTGAACTCGTGTCTTCCTAGGATGCACGAGGGCGGCCGAACGACGCATTCACGCCCGATGCTGTTCGAGCTCGGCCAGTTCCACGACTTTCAGCGCATCCTCGTGCGTCGCCTCGAGCACCACCGGACAGGCCACGCCGGCTTCGAAGGCCTGCCGCCAGCTCGCCGCGCAGACGCACCACTGGTCTCCCGGCTGGAGGCCTGGGAAGTCATACTGCGGCGCCGGCGTGATCAGGTCGTTGCCCTGCGAGCGGATGTAGTCGAGAAACTCTCGCGTCACCCGTGCGCAAACAGTGTGTGAGCCGCGATCTTGCGGGCCCGTATTGCAGGCCCCGTCGCGAAAAAACCCGGTGAGCGGGTCCACCGAACACGGCTCGAGCCTGCCGCCGAGCACGTTGCGGGCGTAGGCTTGGCCGGCTGCGTGACCGTTGGCTTTGTGTCCGTTCAGGCTGTGTCCGTTGTTCGACGACATCTCAGATCCCAGGATGCCAGATCCGGCCGCCCCGCCGGGCCTGATATCCTTTCTCTCTACGAGAGGAATCGATATCCAATGCCTTCCGGTGCCGAACTTTTTTCCCAGAGCCTCAAGAATCTCGGAGTTTCCCACGTCTTCACGCTCGTCGGAGACCATCTCAACGAGGTCCTGCAGGTGCTCGACCGCGACGACTTCACCATCGTCGACACACGCCACGAATCCGCCGCGGTGCACATGGCCGACGGCTATGCGCGGATGACCCGCAAGCCGGCTCTGTCGCTGGTCACCGGCTCGCCCGGACACACAAACTCGATCACCGGGCTGGCGACGGCGCAGGCCACCGGCGTGCCGCTGCTGGCCGTGAGCGGCATGTCGAGTTCGAAGCTGCGCGACCGCAACGCCTTCCAGGATATGGACCAGTTGGCCTTCGTCGGCCCCGGCGCCAAATACTCCGCCACGCCGTCGGATCCGGGACAAATCCCGTTCCACATGCGCAAGGCGATGATGGAAGCGCTCAGCGGCCGTCCGGGCGTCAGCCACCTGAGCATCCCGGTGGATCAGTTCACCGGCCGCGTCGAAAGCCACACGCAGATCCCCTCGGGCCCGATCACGCTGCACCACAGCCGGCCGACGTCGAGCGACGTCAGCAAGACGATCGACCTGCTCGACAAGGCTGAGCGCCCGGTGGTCATCGCCGGCGGCGGCGCCTGGTGGTCCGACTGCTCCGACGCGTTGACCCAGTTCATCGAAGCCGCGCAGACCCCACTGTTTACAGTGACGCTGGCGCGCGGCCTGGTCTCCGACGACCATCCGCTCTGCTTCGGCTATGCCGACGCAACGTTGAGCCGCGGCGCCGAGAGCGCGCTCAAGCAGGCCGATCTGGTGATCGTGGTCGGTAAGCGCATCGACTATCGCCTCCGCCTCGGCAGTGCGCAGTTGTTCGATCCCGACGCCAAGTTCGTGCAGATCGACGTCGACCAGTCCGAGCTAGGCTTGAACCGCCCGCTCGAGGTCGGCATGGCGTGTGACGCGCGGATGGCGCTCGAAGACCTCAATGCCGCGCTCGAAGGCCGCACCGCGCCGGATCGAAGCGCGTGGATCGGCGAGGTGCAGCGCGGCATCGACGACTATGCCGCCGAAGTGGAGCGCCGCGCCGATCAGCCGCTGGACCCGATGCACCCGCTGCACTTCTACCGCGAGATGCGCAAATGGGTTCCCGCCGACTCGACGCTGAGCTGGGACGGCGGCGACTTCGTCCACTGGGGCCGCTACTACATCCCGGCCCGCAAGCCCGGCCACTGGATGCGCCTGGGCGCGCTGGCCGGCCTGGGCGTTGCGTTCCCCATCGGCATCACCGCGCAGTTGATCCGCCCCGAGCAGAAGTCGATTTTCGTGACCGGCGACGGCTCGCTGGGCTTCTATCTTGCCGAGATGGATACCGCGGTGCGCTTCAACCTGCCGCTGATCATCATCGTCGGCAACGACGGCGGCTGGGGCATCGAGCGCGAGCTGCAGGCCGGCAACTACGGCCCCAAGACCGTGGCCTGCGAGCTGCGCCGCACGCGCTATGACCTGGTGATGAAGGGGTTCGGCGGCGACGGCGCCCACGTGGAGCGTCCCGACCAGATCCGCCCGGCGCTCGACGCGGCGCTCGCCAGCGACAAGCCGTTCCTGATCAACGTGGAGATCACCGGTTCGGGCTCGCCATTCACCGAGTACCAACTGCGCGGCAAGAAGAAGTAGGAAGCCGATGAAATCCAAGCTGCTCGAGTACAAAGGCGAACAGATCGTCGTCAGCTATGACTTGGCGCGCTGCATCCATGCGGCGACTTGTGTGAAGCGGCTGCCGGCTGTTTTTGACATCGACAAGAAGCCCTGGGTGCAGCCGGACAATGCATCGGCGGACGAAGTCGCCGCGGTCGTCGAGCGCTGTCCCAGCGGCGCCCTGCACTCTTCGCGGACGGAGCAAACGTCAAGCGAATCCAATGTGCGGATCGCCGTTGACGGGCCGATCTACGTGGACGCCCAGGCCAAGCTGCAGACGCTCGACGGCGAGGTCCTGCTCGAAGACACGCGGATGGCCCTGTGCCGCTGCGGCCAGTCGAAAAACAAGCCGTTGTGCGACAACGCCCACATCGACGCCAAGTTCAGCGACCCAGGCTCGTTGGGCAAAGCGGCGGGCGACGGTCAGGACGCGGCGATCGAAGGCGAGCTGACGATCTCGACCGCGCCGAACGGTCCGCTGCTGCTGGATGGCGGCTTCGAGATCCGCGGCGCCGACGGCGCGATCCACCGCGCCAAGAAGGCGGCACTATGCCGTTGCGGACTTTCAGGCAACAAGCCCTACTGCGACGGCTCCCACGCCACCGGCGGCTTCCAGGCGGAATGATCCGCCCGCTCCACGTCAGCACCGCTCAGCTGCGCGGAATCGCGCGCCCGTGCGAGCGCACCCACTGCCCGTGCAGCCGCTGCAGGGTCTCCGTCATGGGTCCCCTGGCGCCCGAGCCGATCCGTCGGCCGTCGACCTCGAGCACCGGCGACAGCTCACCCATCGTCCCCGTGGTGAACATCTCGTCGGCCGTATAAACCTCGCTGATCGAGAGATTGCGCTCCACCAGCTCGATCTCGTTCGCGCGGCAGAGCTCGATCACCGTACCGCGCGTGATGCCGGGCAGGCAGGAGTCGGCGTGCGGCGTCAGCGCCACGCCCCGCTTCACCAGAAACACGTTCGTCGCATTGGTCTCCGAGACGAAGCCGGCCAGGTCGAGCATCAGCGCGTCGTCCGCGCCGGCGTAGTTGGCTTCGATCTTCGCCAGGATGTTGTTGATCAGGTTGTTGTGGTGGATTTTTGAGTCGATCGACTGCGGGTTGTTGCGCCGGATCGAACTGGTGATCAGCCGTACGCCGCTTGCGTCGTAAACCGGGGCCTTCCACTCGGCGAGCACGATCAAGGTGCAGCCGGACTGGTTGAAGTGCGGACTCATCCCCGACGTCGCCTTCACCCCGCGGGTGAGCGTGAGGCGGATGTGCGCGCCGTCGTACATGCCGTTGGCGTGGAGCGTGGCAAAAATCGCCTGCTCGATCGCCTCGCGCGACGGGACTCCGGCGAAAGCCATGGCGTGCGCGGAGTCGAACAGCCGGTCCAGGTGGCGATCGAGATCGGCGATCTTGCCCTCGTAGATCCGCAGCCCTTCCCAAACAGCGTCGCCGCCCTGCACGGAGCTGTCGAAGACCGAAACCTTGGCTTCGGCGCGCGGCTGGAGGCCGTCTCCCACCCAGATTTGGATGTCGGCGTTGCGGGGATCGGGTAGAGCGCTCATGGGGTCGAACCCATTATGCTGTTCGGCGATGACTCGCCGCGACTGCTTCGGCCAATGGGACTAGCGATGCCGACCATCAGCCGCTTCTACGGGATCTTGATTCGGATGTATCACAAAGATCACGCGCCACCGCACTTTCACGCTTGGTATGGCTCCCACGACGCTTCCATCCGGATTTCCGACCTCGAAGTCATGGAGGGAAGCCTGCCTCCTACTGCGCTCAGGTTGGTGAAGTCATGGGCGGCCCACCACCAAATCGAACTTGCAGAGAACTGGAAACTCGCAACCGATCGCCGCCCCCTGCAACCCATCAAGCCGCTAGACTAACCGAGAGCCATGTACGAAGTTGCCAAAGTACGCCCGCTTCCCGGTTACCGCCTCTGGGTCGAATTCGCTGACGGACTCACCGGCGAGGTCGATCTCAGCGGAGACCTGTGGGGCGAGGTCTTCCAGCCGCTCAAAGACGTCAAGTACTTCGAGCAAGTCAGCATCGACGAGTGCGGCGTGATCTGCTGGCCCAACGGGGCCGATCTGGCTCCCGATGCCCTATACAAGGAACTCGCGGGGATTCCTATCCCCGAGGAAACAACAGCATGAAACGCCGTCAAGCCATGCAAGGTCTCGCCGCCGGCGCCTGGCTCGCCGTCCCCTCCTCGGCCGCTTGGAAGGAAGCCTTCGCCGAGCAGTTTCGCCAGGACATTTTGGGCCACTGGGCCAACGAGCGCGAGTTTTCGCTGGCGATCTTTGACGCCATGCCGGCCGAAAAGGTCTCTTGGCAGCCGACGCCGGAAGTGCGCACATTCGGCGCACAGGCGGTGCACCTGGGACGGGGCAACGCTCAGTACTTTCGCTATCTGGAAGTGCCGGGACTCGAAGCGCCGGAGTCGCCGGAGGAATCGCTTGCCGACCCGGCCGCCGTTCGCGCCTTCCTCGTCGCCAGCTATGACTTCGTGCGCGAATCGCTTGAAAAAGTCGCAGAGCAGGAGTTCCTGCGCCGGGATCTGGCGCTGTTTCAGCGCCGCGCCATGCACACCACGGTCGACCTGTTCCTGCGCTCGGTGCTGCACACCGCGCACCACCGCGGCCAGATGGTGACGTACCTGCGCCTCAACGGCATCACGCCCCCGGCCTGGCAGTTCGGCAACCAGGGTTCGTAACGCACGCCCGTTCGGCTCGCCGCGTATCGACGACCTCTCGGAACGTCGGCCAAACGGGCCGAAGCGGCTCGCGTGGACGCGCGCGCTACGAGCGCAACGCCGGCTCCAATCGCTTCACGATCTCCGGCGCCTTCGTCGCTAGATTCACGTTCTCCTGCGGATCTTCCGCCAGATCGAACAGCAGCGTGAACTCCTGCATCTCTTCGTAGCTGGGAACCTTCCGGCTCGGATAGTAGCCTTCCATCGACGCATCAAACCCGCGCACCAGCTTGTACTGGCCGTCATACGCCAGCCGCCACGGCTCCAGGCCGCTACGCACGATCTCGCGGTGCGATTCCGACTCGCCCCTCAGCACCGGCAGCAGCGAGCGGCTGTCCATCTCACTCGGAACCGCCACGCCGCCCGCCTCCAAAAACGTCGCCGCCAAATCCATCACGCTCACCGGCGCCGCACTCACCCGGCCCCCCGAGACGCCCGGGCCGGCCGCCACCAGCGGAACGCCCGCCGACGCCTGGTACGGCACGCGCTTCTTCCAGCGGTTGTGGTCGCCCAGCATCTCGCCGTGGTCGCTGGTGAACACCACGAGCGTATTGTCGAGTTCCCCACGACTCTCCACTTCCTTCAAAAAGACCCCAAGCAGACGGTCGAGGTTCTCGATCATCGCCGCGTAGTTCTGCCGAATCAGCAGGTGCGTCTGCGCGTCGAGCTGATCATTGCGGTTCGGCTGCGGAAAGTTCTCGACCGAGCGGTAGGGCTCGAGCATGCGCTTGGTGGCGTCGAGCGGGTCATGCGGACCGGCAAAGTTCACCTGCAGGTGCCAAGGCTTGTCCTTAGGAGCGTTTTGGATGAGCCGCACCGCCTGCGCTCCGATCCAGTTGTCGCAGTAGGCATGCTCGGGCAGCGGCGTCGGCTCGGTGTGGGTGAAGGCGGCCATGTTGCGACGGTTGTTGAAGTCGTTTACGTGTGTCTCGACCAGGCCCGTCTCGTGCAGGTAGGCCATGTAGGGGTCCATCGGTTCCTTGGTCCCGCTGCGGATCGCGTCCCACTTGCCGGCGCTGTCGATGCCTTCGGAAAAGCCCCACTCCTCCAGCAGCCGAGTGCCATTCGGACGCCAGTCCTCGGTCGCCTTGTGCAGGTCGAACTTGCCGCAGCCCATCACGTGGTAGCCCGCGTCGCGCAGCAGCCGGTAGTAGGTCGTCTGCTCCAGCGGAAAATCGACCTGATTGCCGGGGACGCCGCAGCGGTCGTACTCTTTGCCCGCCGCCAGACACGCTCGCGACGGAGCGCACAGGGGCGAAGCGCACAGCGCGTTCGTGAAGCGGACGCCTCGCGCCGCCAGCGCGTCCACGTTCGGCGTGCGTACGGGGATCGAACCGGCGACCGAAATCCACTCAGGCCGCTGCTGATCGGGCACGACCAGCAGAATGTTCGGCCGGCGCGCTTCTTCGGCCACGGGCGGATCGGAGGAACAGGCGGCGGCCAGCGAGGCAACCGAAACAGCGGTCAGGAATTCGCGACGGGAGGGCTGAGGTGCGTTCACGCGCCGAATGATACCAACGCCGCGGCGGTTTCGGCCGGATCGCCCGGCTGGTGCAGCACCCATTCGGGCTCCTCGCCGTCCACCGGGTGCCGCACGAGCCGCTCGAACGGCCGAAACTGCGCCTTGTACGCCATGGACTGGTTGGCCGGAATCCAGTAGCCGGGGTAGGCGTGCTTGCGTCCCTGCTCGCGCGCATAGTCGATCTGGGTGAGGATCGAGAACGTGCCCGGGCTGGCCTCGCGCCATTCCGGATCGTGGAAGAAGTAGACCAGCGAGATCGCGTCCGGCGTCTCGTCCATCAGCGCCACGCCCACCAGCTTCTGGCCGTCAAAAAACATCCACTGCCAAGCCAGCTCGCCGCCGCCGGTGACAAAGGAGTCGATGTAGTCGGCGCGCATGATGCGGTCACGGCGCCAGCCGCGCAGCTCATGCATGAACAGGTGGTAGCGGTTGTAGAGGTCGACGTGCTCGTTGGTGGCGAACGGGCGGTCGCGAATCGCATGGATCCGCTCGTTGCGCCTCCGCACTCGCCGAAAGCGCCGAGTCTCTTCGAACTCGTCCACCAGCAGGCGCACGCTCACGCACTGGCCGCAGCCCGGGCATTGCGGCCGAAACAGTTGGCGCCCGAAGCGTCGGAACCCTCGCTCAAGCAGTTGCTGGTAGTGCACCGGGTCCAGGCCCTGCACCACCCGATACTCGAGCGACGCGAGTTCGTTGGGCAAGTAAGAGCAGACTCTGGGTTCTTCCAGCAGCCGCATCAGCTCGCGCATCAGCCTTATTGTAGTGATCCGCGGCGGAGGCGCCACGGGCCGCGTTGGAACTGGGCTATCCTGGGCGTCAATGCGACTGCTCATCGACGCTCACCTTGACATTTCCTGGAACGCCAACCACTTCGACCGCGACCAATTGCTGTCCATCGACGAGATGCGCGCGCGCGAAGCGCACATGACCGGCAAAGGCCGCGGCCTTTGCACGGTGAGCCTGCCGGAGATGCGCCGAGCCCGCATCGGCGCCTGCCTCGCGACGATTCTGTGCCGCGCGTTCCCGACCTGGAGCCCCGAGGTTTCCAACCCCGTCCAGAGCACCACCGGCGGTCGTAGGCTCGGCGAAATACTCCTGCGCGAGGACCTCGACTACTGCAACCAGGCCGTGGCTTACGCCCAGGGCATGGGACAGCTCGCTTACTACAAGCTGCTCGAGACCCAGGGCCACATGGCCATGATCAAGACCGCCGCCGATCTCGACCGCATCTGGGCGCAGTGGGAAGCCGGCGTCCCTGATGCGCCGCTCGGCTACATCCTCTCGATGGAAGGCTGCGACCCGATCGTCGAGCCCTCACAGGCCGAAGAGTGGTTCGAGGCGGGGCTGCGCACCGCCTGCCTGGCGCACTACGGCACGAGCCGCTACGGTATGGGCACCGGCGGCGACGGCCCGATCACCGAGGCCGGCCGGCAGTTGCTCAAGGAGTTCGAGCGCGTCGGTATGATCGTCGACCTCGTCCATACCGCCGACCTGGCGTTCCAGCAGACGCTCGACGCCTTCTCAGGCCCGGTCTTCATCAGCCACGGCAACTCGCGCACGCTGGTGGACCATGACCGCCAGATCAGCGACGACCAGGTGCGCCAGATCGTTGCGCGCGGCGGCGTGATTGGCGCGGTCTGCGACGCCTGGATGATCATTCCCGGCTTCGACATGAAAGACACCGACAAGATCAAGCCGACCATGGAGACGCTGGCCGACCACATCGACCACATGTGCCAAATCGCCGGCAACGCCAAGCACATCGCCATCGGCAGCGATCTTGATGGCGGCTTCGGAACCGAGCAGTGCCCGAGCGACCTCAACACCATCACCGACCTGCACAAGCTCGAAGACATCCTCGACGCCCGCGGCTACTCCGCCGAAGACATCGACGGCGTATTCTACGCGAACTGGCTGCGCTTCTTCCGCGAGTCGCTGCCGAAAGGCTAATCTCGCCGGCCGTTCGACGTCGGGAGGCTAGTCCAGCCCGATGTCGAGCGGCCGTTTCTCTTTCCAGCGGCCGCGGGTAAAGTCCGGCACATCGACCGGTGCGCTGCGCTTGTCCACGCTCATCTCCGACAGCGGCATGATGGCGCTCCAGGCCGCTGAATCCCATACGTCGATCGGCGTCTGCGTCCCCTTACGCACCGCGCGCAGGAACTGGTGCAGCGTGATGTAGTCCGCGCCGCCGTGGCCCATGCCCTCGGCGTCCTTGGACAGCGCCTTGTACACCGGATGGTCGTAGCGCTCGTAGTAGCTGTCCATCGACTCCCACTCGTGCGCCTTGGGGCTAACGTCTTCGATGTAGATCTTGTCGAGCGTGCCCGAATAGATGCCTTCGGTCCCCTGGATGCGCAGGATCAGGTCGTAGGCGCGCGGCAGCACCGTGTCGTAGTAGAGCGTGATGGTGACGCCGTTTTCGGTGCGGATGAGCGTGGTGTTGATGTCGCCCTTGGCGAACTTGCGCTTGGCGTTGGGATGGTCGGGGCCGGCGATCTTGCGGGCGTAGTTGTTCATGCCGCGCGCTTTGCTGCTCATCGAGGTGAGGTAGCTGAAGCGGTCGCCGCGGTTGATGTCCGTCCACCACGAGATCGGGCCCAGCGGGTGCGTCGGGTAGTCGTTGCCGCGCCGCTCCACCTGGTAGACGCCGCGCCACTTCAAATCGCCGTGCTCGTCGATCAGAGCGCGGCGGACGTCGTGCTGGTAGCCGCCTTCGCAGTGGATGATCTCGCCCAGCAGCCCCTGCTGCGCCATGTTGAGCACGGCGAGGGCGTTGCGGAAATAGTTGACGTTCTCGAGCATCATGCAGGGCTTGCCGGTCTGCTCCGAGGTCTCGACCAACTCCCAGCACTCCTCGAGCGTCGTCGCCGCGGGCACCTCGGTGGCGGCGTACTTGCCGGCCTTCATGGCGGCCACGGCGATCGGCGTATGCCAGTGCCAAGGGGTGGCGTTGATGACGGCGTCCAGATCGTCGCGCTCCACCAGCCGGCGAAAGTCTTCGGGGCCGCGCGAGTAGCCTTCAGGTTTGGGGCGTCCGGCGTCAACGGCCCGTTTCTGGGCGCGCGCCAGGTGCTCTTCGTTGATGTCGCCGATGGCCGGCACCTCGACGCCGGGCAGGTTCAGCATCGTGCGCAGCAGCGAGCCGCCGCGATTGCCCACGCCGACCAGGCCGACGCGCACGGGCTTCACATCCTGACCAGGCAACGCCGCGGCGGCCGCCAGGGCTCCGGCGCCTCCAAGAAACTGTCTGCGATTGAGAAAGGACATGGCGATCGCTCCTTGCCCGAATCGATTCTCGATTCGGGACCATCAAAGTATCACAGCTGTTTGGGCTGTGGCGTCCGCGAGACCAGCGCAATCCCCACCAGCACCGCCAACAGCCCGAAAATCAACCGCGGCCCCAGCCGCTCGCCAAAAAACAGCGCCGCAGCCGCCAGTCCCGCAATCGGCGTGGCGAACGAGAAAGCCGTAATCGAGCCCGGCGTGTGCCGCTTGAGCAGATAGACCCAGACGATCAGCGCGATGCCGCCCACAAAGACGCCCTGGTAGACGATCGCCAGCACCGGCGCGAGCGAAAGCGGAGCGCGCTGGACCGGGTCTGGAATCCACACCGCCCCCAGCGCGAAACCCGGCAGCGCCAGCGCGATCTGCCAGAAGATCGCCCGCGACGACGGCATTCTTTGGACGATGCGCTGCACGTACACGCTGCGCGCCCCCACCAGGCAGCCCGAGACCGTAATCAGCACATTGCCGACCAGCGGGCTCGAAGCGATCTCCATGTCCGGCCGCCCCAGCAGCACACCGCAGGCGCCGCCGAAGGCGATCGCCAAGCCCGCTACGCGCTGGAGGGTCAGCCGGTCTTCGGGAACGAAGTACGGCGAGATCAGATTCGCGAAGATCGGCGCGGTGTTGATCAGCGCGGTCGCATACGCCGGCGAGGTCCAGTCCGCGCCGGTATGCAGCATCGCAATCTGGATGAAGAAGACGAGCGAGAGCAGGCTCAGGTGGCGCCACTCGGCCCGTTCCGGCCAAAGCCGCACCCCGCGCATGCGCGACCAGACGAAGATCGTCAGGCAGCTGACGAGCATGCGCCAGAACGCCGTCCACAGCGGCGCCATCGAGACCAGAGCCAGCTTGATGGCAACCTGATTGCCGCCCCGCGTGACGGCCACGAAGACGGCCAGCGCGGCCGACAGAATGCCGACGGGAAGCCCGGTGACGCGCTGTTCTGGGGCCGTCCCGTCCGCCATCAATCCAGGGTGGGAGAGCCTGCGTCCACCGTTTCAGGATAGTCCCTCCGGCGCGCCGGTTCGGGCGCAGAGGGGCTGGTACTACGAGTTTCCGACTATTGACACCCCCTGGGCGGAATGACATTCTAGGCCGCATGATCACTCGACGCCGGTTCTTGGCCGGCGCGGCCGCAGCCACTATGGCGGCCTGTTCGCGTCGCCCAAGCCTGCCCACACCCAACATCCTGGTGCTCATGCCCGACCAGTTTCGCGGCATGGACATCGGCGCTATGGGGAATCCCCAGGTCCGCACCCCGACGATGGATCAGCTCGCCGCCGACGGGGCCCTGTTGCGCCGCACCTACGCCAACTGCCCGGTCTGCTGCCCGGCGCGCGGGACGCTGCTCACCGGCAAGTACGCCCACCATCACGGCGTGGACGTCAATGACGCGCCGCTGCCCAACGAGCAGGTCACTATCGCCGAGATCCTGCAGGCGAAGGGTTACCGCACCGGCTTCGTCGGCAAGTGGCACCTGGAGGGCGGCAAGCGCCAGCCCGGTTTCGTGCCGCCCGGCCCGCGCCGCCAGGGATTCGACTTCTGGGCCGCCAATATCTGCAGCCACAACTACTGGGACATGCAGTACTTCCGGGACTCTCCGGAGCCGATCCAGATGCCGGGCTACTCCGCGCGCACCTTCACAGAGGAGGCCATCAACTTCCTCGAGGAAGACTCCGACAAGCCGTTCTGCCTGTTCGTCGAATGGGGTCCGCCGCACAACCCCTACGTCGCGCCGCCGGAGTACATGAACCTCTACGACCCCGACGGCATCCGGATGCGGCCGAACTGGGTGGACGGCATCCGCAACGGCTCGCGCCGCGACGTCGCCGGCTACTACGCCGCCATCACTTTCATTGACGATGAGATCGGCCGCATGCTCGAGGTCCTAGAAGCCAAGGGCAAAACCCAGGACACGATCGTGCTGCTGACCTCCGACCATGGCGACATGCTCGGCTCCCAAGGCACCTACCTGAAGCGCAAACCGTGGGAGGAGTCGATCCAGGTTCCGGGCGTCATCCGCTACCCGGCCGGCATCCAACCGGCCGACCGCTCCGACCTGGTGTTTTCGCAAGTCGACATGGTTCCGACGCTGCTGGGGCTGGCCGGCGTCGAAGTTCCCGAGGACATGGACGGAGCCGACCTGTCGATGGCGCTGTTCGACGGTCCATCGAAGCCCGCCGACGACGCGCCCGAGTCGGTCTACCTGCAAAGCTACACGCCGACCGAGCAATCGGAGTTTCCGCCGTGGCGCGGCGTGCGCACCGAGCGCTACACCTACGCGCGGCACCAGAACCGCCCCTGGCTGCTCTATGACAACCAGACCGATGAGTTCCAGAGCGAGAATCTGGTCGACAAGCCCGAGCACGCCGAGCTGCGTGCGAGCCTCGACAAGATGACGATGGACTGGTTCGAGAAGACCGGCGACTCCTGGGACGAACGCTCCGATCTACCCTACCGCTAGGGAGCTTGCGTACAACGTTTTTGGCGGAAGATGATTCATTAGTACCAATAGTTTGGAAACTATGGTACTGTCTTTCGTGAGGCGGGTCAGTGAAAGACCTGAGCCGCCTCGCAATTCGACGAGTCTTGAGACTTTGCCGCACAGGCGATGTCACAAGCTCTCGAATTCCTCCATCCGACAACCCGCTCTGAGGCTTGCCAGCCGGCAAGCCTCTTTTTTTTCACCCAGGGGGCATCCGGCTCAAACCCGCTTGAGCGCCAGCACGGCGTTGAGGCCGCCGAAGGCAAACGAACTCGACAGCGCCGCCTCGACCTCCGTCTCGCGGCCTTCGTTGGGGATGTAGTCGAGATCGCAGGCCGGGTCCGGCCCGAGGTAGTTCAGCGTCGGCGGCAGGTAGCCTTCCTTCAGGCTCAGCGCCGTCGCAGCCAACTCGATTGCTCCCGAGGCCCCCAGGGCGTGGCCGTGCAGCGACTTGGTCGACGAGACGGCCAGACGCTCGGCGTGGCCGCCGAAAACTTGCCGAATCGCGCGCGTTTCGGAGACGTCGTTTGAGTTTGTCCCGGTCCCGTGGGCGTTGATGTAGCCGATCTGCTCGGGCGCAAGGCCTGCGTCGCGCAAGGCGCCGCGCAGGGCTCGGGCGGCGCCTTGCGCGCAGGGTTCGACGATATGGCCGGCGTCGGCCGACATCCCAAACCCGACGATTTCGGCCCAGATTTTGGCGCCGCGCGCTTGCGCCCGCTCCAGCGTCTCGATGACGGCGACGGCTGCGCCTTCGCCCAGCACCATGCCGCGGCGACCCTGGCTAAAAGGGCGGCAGACGTCCGGCGCCATTACGCGCATCGCCTCCCAGGCCTTCCACGTGCCCAGCGTGAAGCAGGCCTCGCTGCCGCCGGTGAGGGCGACCTCGGCCTGACCGTGGCGCACCATCCAGAAGGCGTGCCCGATGGCGTGGGTCGCCGAGGCGCAGGCGCTGGTCACGGCGAACGCCGGACCGGTGACGCCGAGTTCCATGGTGACGTGCGACGTCGCGGCGCTGGTCATCAGCCGCGGAATCGTCAGCGGATTGACCTTGGGGTTGCCGTCGCCGTAGAGCCGCAGGAAGGCTTCGTCGTCGGTGGTCTTGCCGCCGACGCCGGTTCCCAGCGCGACCGCGGTTTCCTCGGCCAGCGGCGTGTCTTTGAAGACGATGTCGGCGTCGGCCGCCGCCTCACGGGCCGCCACCACGGCGAACTGGGAGAAGCGGTCGAGCAGTTGCAGCCGTTTGGGGTGGAAATGCTCGGCCGGGTCATAGCCGGAGACCTGGCCGCCGACTTTGACCAGCAGCCGGTCCAGCGGCAGAATCTCCACCTCCCGGATGGCGGTCCGACCGTTCCGAAGTCCCCGCCGCAATGCGTCCAGCCCCACGCCGCAGGCGCTCATCACGCCGAGCCCGCTAATCACGACACGTCGATTCATGCAGGAACATCCGCTGCGGAATCGGCGCTCTTCTCGACCAACATCGTCCGCACGCCTTCTACCATCTCCCGCACGCTGCGCAGTTGTTTGGCCTGTTCGTCCGAGACGCTGAGCTCAAACTCGCTCTCGATCGCAAAAAGCAGGTTGACGCCGTCGAACGAGTCGACGCCCAGCTCTTCGAAGGTGGAATCGATCGTGATCTTGTCGGCCTCGATCTGTTGATTCTCCGCAATCAGCGCAATTACTTTCTGTTCGATCTCGTCCATGAGAGGGACATCATAGCGCCTATTGCTGTGCGGAACACATTTCCGACGCCGTCACAAATCGATAGCCCTCGTCGAGCAGCGGGCCGAGAATCGCCTCGACGGCCGCCAGCGTCCGGCTGCGATCGGCGATCGGGCGGACCTGATCGCCATCGTGCAGGCACACGATTCCCCCCGGCCCGGCCTGGCGCAGCACCCGCTCGGCGATGCGCCAGGCCGGCAGCCGCCAATCGTGTCCGATCACCGTCCAGCGCACTGCGGCGAGGCCCTCGGCCTCGAGCGCGGGCCGCAGTCCGGGAGCGTGCACGCCGAACGGGGCTCGGAACATCGTCGGCCGTACGCCGATGCGGTCTTCGATGATTCGCTGGGCGCGGGTGACCTCCTCGCGAACGCGCCAAGGAGGCAGCCGCAGCAGCAGCGGATGGGTGTCGGTGTGGTTGCCGATCTCGTGTCCGGCGCCGAGCGTTTCCCTGGCGATTCCCGGCCGGCGGGCGACGTTTTGGCCGCAGACAAAGAACGTGGCGCGGACGCCATAGCGCGCCAGCAGGTCGAGGAAATCCGGCGTCTGGTTGCTGGGGCCGTCGTCGAAGGTCAGCGCCAACAGTCGCTGGTTGCGCGGTCCGCGGTAGAAACCGCGTCCCCACCACTGAGAAACTGGACACACGGCGGCATAGCCGATGGCCGCTCCGGCCAAACCCAGTCCCGCCGCCATCCGCCAACGCACTCTCGAATTCTACCCGGACGGCCGATCCTACAAATGAAGGACTACCGGCGCAGTGGATGCAGGCGGCCTGTTGCCGCCTTCCGAGCGCGCGTATATACTGAGCTTTCCCGTTTTGGGCGAACCGCGATGTCGATTCGAGCGATGGCCACCACCAGGAACGGCGCAAAAGCGCCACGAGCGCGCGCGCCCAAGCGCATTGCCAACAGCGAGCAGGAGTTTTTTTCCCCGCAGCGGGAAGCGGCGATGTTCTACGGGCTGTTCCTGCGCGGCCACTCGGCGGCCTCGATCCGCGAAGAGATCGACATCTCTCCCAGCCTGTTCCGCAAGTGGATGAGGGCGCGCGAGTGGGACGAGAACTTCCGCAACGATCTGCAGAAGATGTATCAGTACCGCAAGCAGGTGCTGGCGATCTTCGACTCGCTGGTGACGAGCGAAAAAGCGATGTCGAGCTGGCAGTAGTTCGCCTCCGCAATCGCACCCCGCCCCCTTGCAGTTGCTAGAGTGGGATTTCGGCCTTTCTTGAAACGGCCTGACCTGATCCCATGTCCGACTCGAAGTTCCTCGTAGAAATCGCCCACAGCCCCGACTCCGACGACGCGTTCATGTTTTACGCCCTCGCCAAAGGGCTCGTCTCGTCCGATGTGGTCGATTTCAAACACATCCTCAGCGACATCCAGTCCCTGAACGTGGCCGCCCGCGAGGGCCGCTACACGATGACGGCGATCTCCTACCACGCCTACCCCTATGTGGCCGACAAGTACATCCTGACCTCGGCCGGATCGAGCGTCGGCGACGGCTACGGCCCGATCATCGTGGCCAGTGAAGACCTCGATCCCAAGGACCTCAAGGGCAAGCGCATCGCCGTCCCGGGCCTGCTCACTACGGCCTATCTGACCCTGCGGGTCTTTGAGCCGGACTTCGAACCGGTCGTGGTCGATTTCGACAAGGTGATGGAGACGGTCTCGAGCGGCGAAGCCGACGCCGGCCTGATCATCCACGAAGGCCAACTGACCTGGGCCAACTCCAAGCTCCACAACGTGCTCGACCTGGGCGTGTGGTGGAAGCAGGAGCACGGACTGCCGCTGGCGTTGGGCGCGAACTGCATCCTGCGCGACCTGCCTGAGGAGGTCAAGCGCGAGTCGCGCCGTTGCCTGAGCGAGAGCATCCAGTACGCGCTCGACCACCGCAGCGAAGCGCTCGACTACGCGCTGCAGTTCGGCCGCGGGCTCGAACGCGGCGACGCCGACAAGTTCGTCGGCATGTACGTCAACCACTTCACCACGGAGATGCGTCCCGAAGTGCTCGAGTCCGCTCAGATCCTGCTGGATCTGGGCTATCAGGGCGGTTGGATACCCCAGCGCGTGGCGCTCGAGGTCGTCTGACCTTTACAATCAGGCACAAACAGCGTCGAAACGAATCGGCGAGAGACTGCAACCCCCAGAGCCCAGGAGGCAAATTCATGCTTCATCGAGTGAGAGTCCTAGCATCCGCCCTGATCCTGATCCCGCTGATCGCGGGCGTCGGGTTCGCCCAAGTGGAAGATCTGTCGAGTTCCGACCCCAAGGTGCGCCGCAAGGCCGTCAAGAGCCTGGGCGACAAGGGCGAGAAGAAGCAGACCGAGGCGTCGATTCTGTGCGATGCGATCGCCAAGGTCGTCAATGATCCGGACCCGGAAGTCCGTATGGAAGCCGTGATCGCCCTCACCAAGACGAATGCGCCGGAGTGCTTGCAGCCGCTCATGATGGCCACCAAGGACGCCAGCCCTGAAATCCAGTCCCAGGCTGTAGACGGCTTGGTGAACTTCTACGTCCCCGGCTATGTGAAATTTGGTCTGTTCAGTTCGATCAAATCGGTCACAAACAATCTCAAGAGCCGCTTCCGCGAGGCCGAGCCGATCATCGTGGAGCATTACATCACCGTGAAGCCCGAGGTGATCGCCGCGATCGCGCCGCTGATTACCGGCGGCACCAGCATCGAGTCGCGCGCCAACGCCGCGCGCGCGGTGGGCATCCTGCGCGGTCGGCAGGCGATCCCGGAGCTCAAGGAAGCGCTGATGTCCAAGCGTGAGACGGTGATCATCGAGGCGCTGCGCTCTTTCGAGAAGATCGCCGACATCAGCGTCGGGCCGGATCTGGTCTTCCTGCTGCGCGATCCGAGCGACGACGTCAAAATCGCCGCGGCCGTCACCACCGGACAGCTCCGCGTCCGCGAAGCCGTGCCGGACCTGGTGACTCTCGTCCGGTCGAACGACAAGCATGTCACGCGCGCCGCGATGACGGCGCTGGCCAAGATCCCTGAAAACGGCGAGGACAAGCTCTTCCTGCTGTATCTGCGCGACAAGGACGAACAACTCCGGGCCGCCGCCGCCGAAGGGTTGGGCCGCTCCGGCAAACCGGGCGACCTGCGGGTGGTGCAAGACGCATTTGCCGAAGAGAAGAAAGAGAGCGCACGACTGTCGATGGCTTTCGCCGCCGTCCACCTGGGCGATGTGAAGATGCTGCAGTACCTGGTGGATGGGCTCGATTCGACCTTCCACCGGCTCGAGGCGCGGCCATTCCTGGTCGAGTTGGCGCGCGACCCGAAGGTGCTGGCCGAGCTGTACACGCCGCTCACCACCGGCACGCGCGACCAGAAGATTCACCTGGCGCACGTGATCGCCCGCAGTGGCACCGAAGAGAGCGTCCCGCATCTGAAGCGGCTGACGATGGACGCCGATTCGAAGGTCGCCGAAGCGGCGATCGTCGAGCTGAAGAATCTGCAGGCGCGCCTGGGGGCCTGAGCGTGTCGCGCTCGACCACGCCATCCAAAACGGAGCGGAAGACGCAGGATGATCCCTGCGTCTTCTGCCCCAACTGCTCCAGTCGGCTCGAACCGCTCAAGTGCAAGCTGCTGTGCAAGAAGTGCGGCTACTTCATGAGCTGCGCGGATTATTACTAGACGACACTGCGACGCTGGTCCGTGCCGCAATCTTTTGATTGCGGGCCATCAGAACCGCCCGGATAGCCTTTGCCTCCCCCTATGATCGACCCCGAACAGATTGCCGCCGATTGGGCCGTACGCGGCTTTAGCTGCGAACTCTGGGTCGATCCGCCCGGCCGCCGCTGGGAAGATTTCACGCACCCGGTCGACGAGTTGGTGATTCCCCTGGAAGGCGACGTCGAATTCGAGGTGGAGGGCGTCGTCAGCCGCCCGCAGCCCGGCGAAGAGTTGCTGATCCCCGCTGGGGCGGTCCACTCGGCGCGTAACGTCGGCTCGACGACCACACGCTGGCTCTACGGCTACAAGAGGGCCTGACGAGGCGCATGCTACACTCGCCCGCGATGCGTTTGCTGATCCTCCTGTTGGCGCTGAGCGGTTTCGCCGCGGCCGCCGACCGTCCCAACTTCATCGTCATTTTCGCCGACGACCAGGGCTGGGGAGACCTCGGCGTCCAGGGCCACCCTGACATCCGTACGCCTCACATCGACCGGCTGGCGCACGAGGGCGTCCGCTTCACCAGCTTCTACGCGGCCCCGTTTTGCGGCCCGTCGCGCGCGGCGCTGATGACAGGGACCTATCCGCCCCGCAACAGCCTGGATTTCAACCACGGCCCGAAGTCGACCACCGGCATCCACCCCGACGAGGTCACGATCGCCGAACTGCTGCAAGGCGCCGGCTACGCCACGATGATGATCGGCAAGTGGCACCTGGGCAGCCTGCCGCAATTCCTGCCGCACCGCAACGGTTTTGACCACTGGTTCGGGCTGCCGTACTCGAACGACATGTGGCCCTACCACCCGAAAATGCCGCTCACGGCCGACGAAGATGAGCGGATGCAGGCCGCCCGCAAGCGCGCCGAGTACACCGGGTTCGCCGGCAGCGGCAGCCGCTACAACGTCGAGCGCGGCCAGGGCTTTCCCGAACCGTTGCCGCTGATGGCCGACGACGAGACGATCGAGCTCAACCCCGATCAGACCAAGCTGACCACGCTCAACACCGACAAGGCGCTCGAGTTCATTGAAGCCAACCGCGAGCGCGACTTCTTCCTCTACCTGCCGCATGCGATGCCGCACGTGCCGCTGTTTGTCTCCGAGCGCGGCGAAGGCCAGTCGGTGCGGGGTCTGTATGGCGACGTGATCGAGGAGATCGACTGGAACGTCGGCCGGATTCTCGAAAAGCTCGACGAGCTTGGGCTCGACGAAGAGACGCTGGTCGTCTACACCTCCGACAACGGGCCCTGGCTGCAGTACGGCGTGGACGGCGGCTCGGCCGGTCCGCTGCGCGACGGTAAGGGGACGCATTTCGAGGGCGGCGTCCGCGTGCCGGGGATCTTCCGCTGGCCCGGCAAGATCCCGGCCGGACGGGTGACCTCGGAGCCGGCGGCCAACATGGACCTGCTGCCGACTCTCGCCCAGCTCGCGGGCGTCGCCCTACCCGACGACCGGGTGATCGACGGCCGCGACCTGTGGCCGCTACTGGCGGGCGAGCCGGACGCGAAGTCGCCGCACGAGTTCTTCTACTACTTCAACGGCGGCCCCCGGAACGGACGATCGAACATCGGCGCCATCCGCCAAGGCCGCTGGAAGCTGCACGTCAAGCGCTCCGGCGACGGCTCGCGTTTGGCGGCGGTCGAACTGTACGACCTGCATGAAGACGTCGGCGAGAAATTCAACCGCCTGGCGAAGTTTCCGTCGGTGGTGCGAGGCCTGCTCGACCAGGCGCAACGCTTCACCGACGAGCTCGACGCGAACCGCCGTCCGCTGGGGACGAGCTAACCACAGACGCTTTGCTGCGTCAGTCGAGTCCATAGAGATGGTTTCCTGCGTCGGTCTGGTCAAGCGCTTCGGCGATTTCACTGCGGTCGGCGGAATCTCCTTCGAGGTTCCGGCCGGTGGGATCTGCGCGATGGTCGGCGCTAACGGCGCAGGCAAGACCACAACTCTGGGCATGTTGACGGGAACGCTCGAGCCGACGGCCGGGGAGGCGTACGTCGCCGGCGTGGACGTTCGGCGCGATCCGCTGCGATTGCGAGAGGTCATCGGCGTCGTTCCCGATAACCTGGGTCTGTTCGATGCCCTCACCGTCGATGAACATCTCGAACTCAGCGCTCGCGTCTACCGGCTCGATCCACGGACCGCCCGTGAGCGCTCCGAGCAGCTGCTGGATTTGCTGAGCTTGGAGGCGGCCGGCGACCGCTTCGCCGCGGACTGTTCCCACGGCATGCGCAAGAAGCTCGCGCTGGCAATGGCTATGCTGCACAATCCGGCCGTGTTGTTCCTCGATGAACCGTTCGAAGGGATGGATCCTGTCGCTTCGGCGGCGGTGCAAGACGAGCTGAAGGCGGCCGCCGGACGGGGCTTGACGGTCGTGTTCACCTCCCATTCCCTGGTGCTGGTAGAAGGGTTGGCCGAGCAGGTCGTCTTCATCCACGGCGGTCACGTTGTCGCCGACGCGGCTCCGGACAAACTGCCCAAGCCGCTCGCGCAACTCTATTTCGAGACGGTCGGACAATCTCCCGGGGGACGGATCACGTGGCTCGGGTCCTCGCAGTCCTAGCGGCCGTCGCTCGACTGGTCCGGCGCGATCTGACGCGCCTGAACTCGGTGGCCGGCAACAACTTCCTGGTCTTTGCCGCCATTCTGATCAACAGCGGGGGCTTCCTCCCGGTCCTGTTCGCCGTCATCCTCCTGATCCCGACCAGCGCCGATCCGTTGCGCTGGGTTCCCTCTGAGCGGCTCGCCCTGTGGCCGTTGCGGCGATACGAGCGGTGGGCGATCCGAGCGGGCGGAATTGTGTTGAGTCCGGCGGTGTGGGTGGTCGCCGGGCTGCTGATTTGGAGAGGCGACCCTGCGTTGACCCTCGAAGCGGCCGGAGCGGCGGGCCTGATCGGCGGGCTGGGCCTGGCGGCCCCGGCTCTGCTCCGCCGGGCTCCGAATGTCAACCCGTGGCGCCGGATTCCAGCGCCGCCCGGGTTGCTGGGATCGCTGGTGCAGAAGAACCTCCGCGAGCTGCTCCAGTCGCTCGACGCTTGGCTTGCCATCGCGCTGAGCCTGGCCGGAGCCGGGATGCGCTGGACACACGGATTGGGGCCGGATGCACGCATGGGGATGACGATCCTGGCGGCGGTGGCGTTGAGCAGCTACGCGCAACGGCTATTCGGCCGCGACGCCGAAGCCGGCTTGGCGTGGTACCGATCCGCGCCGATCCGAGGGTGGCAAGCATTGCTCGCCAAGGACGCCGCCTTCGTGCTCGTTTCGGTGGCGGTGGCTCTTCCTCTCGACCCGGTCGCCGGCCTCGGAGCGGCGCTGGGCTCGCTGGCGGCTGGGCATCGCCAATCAGTTTCGCGACTGCAACCGCTGGCGCGTTGGAGCTTCGCCAGCGCGGCGCTCGTGCCGGACTCCCTCACACAGGGGGCCTTCCTGATTTCGGGGGCCGTGCTGTCATCGCGACATACGCCTTGGGCGCTTGCGCCGATGGCCCTACTGGCAGGGGCGTCGCTCTGGTTCTTCGGGCTGCGGTTCGAGCGCACGCTGCGTCGATCCGCAGTCTGATCCACGGCCGCCAGCTTCCTCATCCGCGCTAAACTGGCAGTTTCGCCATGAAGCTCAATATTCTCGTTCTGCCCGGAGACGGCATCGGCCCCGAAGTCACTCGTGAGGCGATCCGCGTCCTCGAACACGTCGCCAAGAAATGGAACCATGAGCTGGTTCTCTCCGAAGGCCTGCTCGGCGGCATCGCCATCCACAAGACCGGCGGCCCCTTCCCCGATGACACGCGCGACAAGGCTCTGTCCGCCGATGCGACGCTGCTCGGCGCGGTCGGTCTGCCGGAGTTCGACGACCTCGAGCCCTCCAAGCGCCCCGAGAAGGGCTTGCTGGGCATCCGCAAGGCGCTCGACGTTTTCGCCAACCTGCGGCCCGTCATCGCCTTCGACTCGCTGATCGACTCCTCGCCGCTGAAGAACGACATCGTACGCGGCGCCGATCTGCTGATCGTGCGCGAACTCACCGCCGGGCTCTACTTCGGGCAGCCGCGCGGCATCGAGATCCAGGACGGCGAAGAGACCGTCATCAACTCGATGGTCTACCGCCGCTCGGAGATCGAGCGCGTGCTGCGCATGGCTTTCAAGTTGGCCCAGGGCCGCCGCAAAAAGGTCACCTCGGTGGACAAGGCGAACGTGCTCGAGAACTCGCAGCTGTGGCGCCGCATCGCCAACGAAGTCGCCAAGGATTTCCCTGACGTCGAGCTCGAGCACATCCTGGTGGACAACTGCGCCATGCAGCTCATCCTGCGGCCGACGAGCTTCGACGTTGTCGTTACCGAGAACCTTTTTGGCGACATCCTGAGCGATGAGGCTTCGGTGCTGGCCGGCTCGATCGGCATGCTGCCCTCAGCCTCGATCGGCGACCCGCTGCCGTCGGGCGCCTGGCGCGGCCTCTATGAGCCGGTACACGGCTCCGCTCCCGACATCGCCGGACAGAACAAGGCCAACCCGCTGGCGGCGATCGGCTCGGCGGCGGCGATGCTCAACTACAGCTTCGGCCTGAAGGAAGAAGCCGCGGCGATCGAAAGCGCCATGCAGGCCGTGCTGGCCTCCGGCAACGTCACCGCCGATCTGAAACCCAAGGGCGCTCCGGCGACCACCGAGCAGGTCGGCCGGGCCGTCTGCGACGCGATCGGCTAGATGGACGCGCGGATCCGGCTCGCGACCCTCGAAGACGCGCCCACGTTGACGGCGTTCAACGCCGCGATGGCGCGCGAGACCGAGCATCTCGAGCTGGATCCGGACCGTTTGCGCCAGGGCGTCGAAGCCGTGCTGCGCGATCCCGCCAAAGGCTTCTACCTCGTCGCCGACGAGGACGGCGCGGTCATTGGTCAGCTCATGATCACCTTCGAGTGGAGCGACTGGCGCAACGGCGTCTTCTGGTGGGTGCAGAGCGTTTACGTGCGCCCCGACCGGCGCGGCGGCGGCATCTATACAGCGCTGTACAAGGAAGCGGCCCGTAGAGCCGAGCAGCAGGGCGACGTCTGCGGCTTGCGCCTCTACGTCGAAAAAGACAATCTTCGCGCCCAGTCGGCCTACCGGAAACTCGGCATGGGCGAGACGGCGTACCTGCTCTACGAGACCGATTTCGTGCTGGAGCGTTAGGAAGTCCGCGGCCCCGCGGCGCCTGCTCCGGCGCATTTCGTGCGTAGCCAATCCCATCAGAATGGAGTCATATCCATTTCACCCCTTTTGTCGATCGAGACGGCGCATATGCGGCTCCCCACCATTCTTCAAACGTTCTTCCTCGCTATGCTGCTGGCCTCGAGCCTCGACGCCCAGGCCGTCGACGGCTCGCTGCGCGGCCTGATCCTCGACCCTGATGATCGTTCCGTCGCCCGCGCCCAAGTGGTCTTGACCGAGCAAGGTTCCGGGCTGCAGCGGACCGCACGTAGCGGCGCCGGCGGAGCCTATGCTTTCGCGGCGTTGCTGCCGGGCGTCTACCGGCTGGAAGTGTCCGCCGAAGGCTTCCAGGCGGTGACGCTCGAAGAGTTCGTCCTCGAGATCGGCGAGAGCGCCCGGCGCGATTTTCGCCTCGAGATCGGCCAGGAGCAGTCCCGGGTGGAGGTCAGCGCCGCCAGACCGCTGCTGGACAACGAGTCGACGGCGATCGGCTCCGCTATCCCCAACAACTACATCGTGAACCTGCCGCTCAACGGCCGCAACTGGATGGAGTTGGCGCTGTTGCTGCCGGGGACGACTCCGGCGGCTGTCGGCTCGCCCGGATCGGTGCGCGGACGCTTCGCCTTCCAGGCCAACGGCGCCCGCGAAGGCGCCAACGCCTTTCTCTACGACGGCGCCTACGCCATCGACCCGGTTTTGAACAGCTTCACCTTCACGCCGCCGGTGGACGCCATCCAGGAGTTCCGCATCCAGACCGCCAACGCCGACGCCGGCCAGGGCCGCAACTCCGGCGCGCAGGTCTCGATGGCGCTCAAGCGGGGCGGCAACCAGTTGCACGGCTCGGTCTATGAGTTCTTTCGCAATGACCGGCTCGACGCGCGCAATTTCTTCGACCTGCCCGAACAGCCGCAGCCGAAGCTGCGCCGCAACCAGTTCGGCGCCTCCGTGGGCGGTCCGCTGCGCAACAGCTCGACCTTCTTCTTCGCCGACTTCGAGGGTTTGCGGGAGCGGCGCGGCATCACCCAACTCGCCAACGTCCCGACCTTGGCCGAGCGCCAGGGAGATTTTTCGCAAAGCGCACTGCCCGCGCCGATCGACTTCTTCACCGGACAGCCCTACGCGAACGCACAGCTTCCTTTCGTGCATCCGGTCGGGCAGGCCGTGGCGAGCCTCTATCCGCTGCCCAACCGCGTGACGCCAGGCCAGAACTTCGTCTCTTCGCCGACGCTCTCCGACGACACCAACAAGTTCGACGTGCGGGTCGATCATCGCCTCGGTGAGAACGGATCGCTCTCGGGCCGTTACAGCTTCTCCGACCGCACGCGCTTCGAGCCGTTCGCCGGCGGCCAGTTCCCCACCGTGCCCGGCTACGGCAACGATGTCGACGAGCGAGGCCAGAACGCCATGCTCTCGGAGACGCATACGTTCGGTGATTCCTGGGTTAACGAGGCGCGCTTCGGCTACAGTCGCGTCGGCAACCGCACGTTCCACCAAAACAGCGGCACGAGCATCAACCAGACGGTCGGCCTGCCGGACTTTGCGACTCGCGAGCGCGATTTGGGACTCACCTTCATCCAGGTGAGCGGCCTGTCTCCGCTGGGCGGCGAGTTCAACAACCCGCAGGACGGGGCGATCGACTCCTGGCAGATCTCCGATACGGTCTCCAAGCTCGCCGGCCGGCATTTCGTCGAGATGGGTTTCGAGCAGTTGTTCATCGCCGGCAACGCCTACCGCGACGTCCAATCGCGCGGGCAGATCTCGTTCACCGACTTTGCCTTCACGCAGAGCGCGTTTGCCGACCTGCTGCTGGGGTTGCCGACCTTCACCGGCGGCGGCCGCAGCGACAGCGTGCAGCAGCAGCGCTCGTGGAGCTCGTACCTGTTTGTGAAAGACAGCTGGCGCGTCCATCGCGACCTGACGTTGAACTACGGACTGCGCTATGAGTTCAACAAGCCGGCCTACGATGCCGAAGACGCTGCGGCCATCTTTGACCCGATGGTCGGAAGCATCGTCCAGGTGGGGACCAACGGCGTGCCGCGCGGCGGCTACCGCGCCGACAAAGACAACTTCGCCCCCCGCATCGGATTGGCCTGGAATCCCGGCGGCGCGCGCAAAACGGTCATCCGCACCGGCTACGGATTGCACTACAACGTCGCCGCGCTGGCGCCGGGACAGGCGATCTACTTCAACCCGCCGTTCTTCAACTTCCTGCTCTACTTCCCCTCGCAGCAGGCGCCGCTGAGCATCCAAGACCCCTGGCCGCAGGGCCAGAACGCCCCGCTGCCGCCCAGCGCGACGACCTTCGACCAGAACCTGCGCTCGAGCTACGCGCAGAACTGGAATTTTTCCGTGCAGCAGGACATCGGCGGCGAAGCGGCTCTGACGGTCGCCTATGTCGGAACCCGCGGCACGCACCTGCTCGGCGGTCGCGACATCAACCAGCCGCTGGCGTCGCCGGCGAGGCCGAACCTGCGTCCTCTGCCGACGTTCTCGGACATCAACCAGATCGAATCGTCGTTTGACTCGATCTACCACAGTTTGCAGACCCAGCTCACCTGCCGCTTTCGCGAGGGGCTGAGCGGCCTGTTCAGCTACACCTGGTCGCGGTCGATCGACAACGCCTCGAACTTCTTCTCCTCGGCGGGCGACCCGAACTTTCCGCAGAACTCCTACGACACCAGCGCGGAGCGCGGCCGCTCGAGTTTCGACATCCCCCATCGCTTCGTCGGCAGCTTCGCCTACGATCTGCCCTTTGGCGAGGACCGCCGCTGGGGCTCGAATCTCTCCGGTGCGGCGATGCAGTTGCTCAGCGGCTGGCGGCTCAATGGCGTGGTGACCTTGCAGTCGGGGCAGCCCTTCTCGGCGGCGTTGCCGTCGGAGCTCGATAACTCCAACACGGGGCAGTCGATTCTGGGTTTTGGCGCGGGCGACCGGCCCAACGTCGTCGGCAATCCGAATCTGGCGAACCCCGACCCGGCGCAGTGGATCAATCCGGCGGCGTTCGCGTTCCCGGCGTTCGGGACTTTTGGCAACGCCGGCCGCAACATCGTGCAAGGGCCGCCGCTGCATGAGGTCAACTTCTCGGTGCTCAAGGATACGAAGCTGGGCGAGACGACGACGCTGCAGTTCCGCGCCGAGATGTTCAACCTGTTCAACCAGCCGAACTTTCTGGCGCCGAACATCTTCTTCGGCACGCCCGGGTTTGGTCAGATCACCGGCGCTCGCGAGGGGCGCGAGATCCAGTTCGGGCTGAAGCTGCTGTTCTGATCGGAGTCTTGGAAACAACGAGGGCGCGGTATTGGGTATACCGCGCCCTCGGGTTCATTGCTGTGTGAGGCCCGGGCGGCTACGAGCGTGCAGCGGTTGCGGGCTTGGCGGGCAAACCTGTCTTCGAGAACAGCGACTTGAGCAGCGGCGGCGTCGCCAGCGTCGTCACCATCACCATCACCACCATCGCGGAGAAGGTCTCCGGGGAGAAGACCGGCACGCCGGCCACGGTCAGCGCAGCGCCGATGCCGGCGAAGATCAAACCCACCTCGCCGCGGGGAATCATGCCCACGCCGATCGCCAGGCGGTTCAGGCCCTTTTCCATCACGCCGAGCGAGCAGATTTGCTTGCCGAGGATCGCGGCGATACTCAAGCCCAGTGCGAACTGGAGCACCGAGGCCGAGGCGAACGCGCTCAGATCGACCCGCAGGCCCATCAAGACGAAGAACACGGGCACGTAGATGGCGCTCAACGGAGCGAGGACTTCCTCGATCTTGCGGGCGCGCATCTCCTGGTAGCCCTGATAATGCGCATCGTCGAGCACCAGACCCGCGGCGAAAGCGCCGACGATGGCCGCCAGCCCCAACGCTTCGGCCATCCCGGCCATGAAGAAGCAGTAGGCGACAGTAAGCACCACCGGGACGCCGCGGACCTTTGCCCGCGCGCCGAAGCTCAGCACACGGCCGGCCAGGGCGCGACCCGCGATGACCGCGACGGCCAGGAACGCCACTGCCGTTCCGATGATCTTGAGGATCGCCAGCACGTCGATGCCGGCGGCCGCGCCGCTGTCAATCGAGCGCACCAAGCCGCTGACGACGGCGAGAATGATCAGGCCGAGCACGTCGTCGACCACCGCGGCGCCCAGGATGATCTTGGCTTCCTTGGTGTCCATCTTGCGCATGTCTTTGAGTACGCGGGCTGTGATGCCTACACTGGTCGCAGCGAGGGTCGCGCCCACGAACAAGTGCACGTACCAGGCTGACTCGGGCAGGAACCATAGCGAGACGCCGTAGCCGAGAATCACCGGCGCCACGACGCCGAGAACCGCCACCAGCATCGCCGAGGTTCCCACCGCTAACAGCTCGTCGATATTCGACTCGAGTCCGACCTCGAACAGCAGCAGGATCACGCCGATTTCCGCCGCCAAGCCCAGCATCTGGTCGTCCTTGAAGCCGGCCATGAAAGTCAGCCCCAGCAGCGACAGGTTGCCGAGCGCGACGCCAAAGACCAGTTCGCCCAACACGGCCGGTTGATTGAAGCGCTCGAAGAGCTCGCCGCCGACCTTGGCCGCGATCAGGATTGCGACGATCTCAAACAGGTAGGTGGCGTAGCCGCCGTGGCCGCCCTCCTCGCCGTGTCCGGCCTCGGCGCCGAACAGTGGCGCCAGCAGCACGGCGATACAGAAGAGGTAGGCGAGAATCTTGCTCATTGTGGACAACCATCCGGTCGCGCCGGTGCAGCGAAACCGCTCTTACAAACCTTCGGGGATACAGAGAGTTGGAGCTGCACAGAGAGGACCTTCCTCTAGCCCTTCAAACTGCGCACTTTCCGTACAATATCATTGTCCCGGGTAGGCTCACAACGCAGCGTCGAGTCGTCTTGAGGACAATCGGCGCAGGACGCGGAACCCTCCAGAGCGACCTCACGGTGAGCAAGAAATCCAACGCGCGTTCCCGCGTTTCGAAAACCGCCGTACCGGAGCCGTCCGCCCAGGCGTCCCGGCCGCTGTGGGGACCGTTACTGGCTTTGGCGAGCGGCGTGATCCCGGCCCTGCTCGCACTGATCTACTTTCCCTACGTCAACGGCACGCCGTACTGGCCGTGGCGCTATTACGAGGGCTCTCCCGGTCCTTTTGCGGCCGGCGCCCTGCTGGTGTGGGCCGGGGTATGCTGGGCGGACTCGCGCGGTGTCTCGAGAAGATCGATGATCGCGCCGCTCACCTTGCTGGCTGCGCTGCACGTTGGGCTGATTGTCGGGTTTACGGCGCTGAGCGACAAGGGACTTGCGATCGTCGGCGAACGCGTCCGCCATCCAGACATCACCTCCTATCACACCGAGGCGACGAAGATCGAAGAGCTTGGGCCGTGGCTGGAGAGCTATCCCGAGCGGCTGCAAGGCATGATCGGCCACGCCCAAACGCATCCGCCTGGCCCGATCCTCTACTACCGCGCCTGGAACGGGTTGCTGGGCGCGGAAGCCGGCGCGCAGTGGGGCGGCGTCTTCCTGGCGTTGCTCGGAGGTTTGGCGATCCCGCTGCTGTACATGCTGGTCCATACGGCGACGGGTTCGACCCAAGCCGGCGTCGCGGCGGCGGCGGTGTGGACGAGTTTGCCCGCAGTGATTCATATGCTCGGCTCGCTCGACGCTGTCTATCCGCTGTTCACAATGGGGCTGGCGGTGTTGTGGATCGGTGCGAGTTGGAAGGGGAGCTTGGCGAACACCGTGGGATTTGGAGCGCTGCTGTGGGCGGCATTGCTGTTCACGCACAGCCTGCTCACGCTCGGGGCGTTTTTCTTGCTGCTGGCGCTGGCGCCCTTCGCTTTCGGAGCGGAGCGCGAGGGGCGCTTCGAGCAGGTCGCCAAAACCGGCGGCGTGGCGCTGGCCGCTTGCGGTGCGCTGTTCGGCCTGCTGTGGCTGGCGACCGGCTACAACCACCTGGCGGCGCTGCTGGAATCGATGCGCATCCAAGAAGGACTGGCCGGCGCCTGGAACCGTCCCTGGCGTCTCACCGTGCTGTGGGATATTTACGACTTCTTCCTCGCCTCGGGCTGGGCGACGTTCGGCATCGTGGCGCTGTTCGTTGTCCGGCAGATGCGGCGACCGGATGAGGACTGGCGCGTGCGCTCGTTTGCGCTGGCGGCGCTGGGAGCGATCCTGATTGTTGACGTGACCGGCCTGCTGCGCGCCGAGACCGCTCGGGTCTGGCTGTTCTTGCAGCCGCTGGCTGTGGCGGTGGCCGGCATCGAACTGGCGCGCTGGCCGTCGGGCTGGCGCCAGGCGGCTTACGCCGTGCTGCTGCTGGCGCTGGTGGCGATCCGCTCGCGGATGATTTTTTTGTAGGGAACCAGGCTTCGCGGCAATTGCTCCGCAGAAAGCGCAGTCCGCTCTCAGTCCAGACCTTTGACCGGGTAGTCCGGCGTCGGCGTGCGCGCCTGCTCGAAGCAGCGCTCCATGCGCGCGACGACGTCGGGATGTTCGGCAGCCACGTTGCGGCTTTCCGCGCGATCCCGCGCCAGGTCGTACAACTCGGTCTTCGACCCGACGCCGTTGCGCACAGCCTTCCAGTCTCCCGCCCGCACGGCCTGCTTGAAGACCGGCCGAACGTGGCCATAGTCCCAATAGAGATACTCGTGCTTGCGCTGATCGCCGCGGTCGAACAGCGTCGGGGCAAAGGAGATCCCGTCGAGGCCTTGTGGCGGCGGCAGCCCGGCCAACTCGGCCGCGGTGGGGAAGAAGTCCCAAAACGCGCAGACGTGGTCGGTCTGGGCGCCGGCTTCGATCCGTCCCGGCCAGCGCGCGATCAACGGCACGCGGATGCCGCCTTCGTACAGATCGCGCTTCACCCCGCGCAGCCCGCCGGAACTGTCGAAAAAATCCGGGCTATGGCTCTTCTCCGCCGACGGCCCGTTGTCGCTGGTGACGATGACGAGCGTATTGGAATCGAGCCCCAACTCGCCCAACAGCGCCATCAGCTCGCCCACATGGCGGTCGAGTAGCGTGACCATGGCTGCGTAGTTCTTTTCCACCTGCGGCCAGTCTTCGTTGGAATACGGCTCGTCCGACGGCACGATCTGCGACTCGGGCGAATCTGCGGGATAGTCCGACCAATGCGGCAGCGTGTAGGCGAGGTAGAGAAAGAACGGCCGCTGGGCGTTGTCGCGGATGAACTGTTTCGCTTTCTCGGTAAACAGGTAAGACGTGTAGTCCTTCTTCGCCTCGCCGCGGTTGCCTTCGAGCAGGTCGACCTGGTCGTTTTCCCACAGGTAGTGGGGGTAATAGAAGTGCGCCTGGTCCTGGTTGAGATGGCCGTAGAAGTAGTCGAACCCCTGCTGGTCGGCGGTTCCCCAAGAGCCTGGGTTGCCGAGGCTCCACTTGCCCAGCGCCCCTGTGGCGTAGCCGGCGGTCTTGAGCGCCTCCGCCACGGTTGGGTCATCGGGTTGCAAAAAAACGCCGTGCGGAATGTTGTCGCGGACGCGGGTGTGGCCGCCGTGCAGCCCGGTCATCAGGCTCGAACGCGAAGGCGCGCAGACGGTGGCGCCGGCGTAGGCCTGGGTGAAGCGCATGCCTTCGGCGGCGAGGCGGTCGATGTGCGGCGTGCGGATGCGCTGTTGGCCGTAGCAACCCAGGTCGCCGTAGCCTAGGTCGTCGGCGAGGATGTAGACGATGTTGGGCCGGCGCGGGCGCTGGGCGGCGAGGGGCGATGCGGACAGGGCGGCGAGAAAGGCTCGGCGGGTGGTCGACACGAGGGGCTATTCTCGCAGAGACGGGGGGCTGTTTGCGCCGGGTATCATCGTCGCCGCAATCTTCAGCGGCTGTGTGAATACGTGATAGTAGTGTTCGGTGATAGCCCCCGGCTTCAGCCGGGGGAAACGAAGATCGGACCCTCCCGTCTCTTACACTTGCCCTCACCCGCTCTCGCGGGTGAGGGCAAGTGTTGTACTTTGAGTCGCTTCGACGTGCACTGCCCTATAGGGAAACCGGGGACGGAATCGGTGTATCGTCGGACCGTCTGGATCAGCGGGCGCAGTATTTTCACACACTCTCATGAGGGTGCGGGCCCGCGGGCTCACGCCCGCGGTTCTGTCGCGCAATGATCCCTGAAGAGCGTGTGAAACCTAAGACGGGATCGGTATGTCGCCGACTCTGGACGGCGCGGCACGGAAAGGAGTTCCCGCAGCTACGCTTTGCGCAGCAGGTAGATCGCGCTGTCGGCGAACAGGCTCGGCCGGAACTTCACGCGCTTGTCGCCGCGCAGAAAATGCGAGCGCTCGATCAGGATCTTCTCGCGGCGCAGCAGCTCTTCGAAGTCCGGGATCGTCACGAAATGGATGTTCGGCGTATCGAACCACTCGAACGGCAGGTGTCCGGTCTTCGGCGCACGGCCGGTGAACAGCAGCGACAGCCGCGCTGACCAGTGCCCAAAATTCGGAAACGCGACGATCGCCCGGCGGCCGACGCGCAGCATCTCCAGCAGCACCTCGCGCGGATGGTGCGTCTCCTGCAGCGTCTGGCTCAGGATCACGTAGTCGAACGCGCCGTCGGGGTAGTCGGCCAAGCCCCGATCGATGTCGCCCTGGTAGATCGACAGCCCGCGCGCGAGCGCTTTGCGGACTTTCTGCGGCGAGATCTCCACGCCGCGCGCCTCGCAGCCCTTCGACTGCTCGAGCCAGGCCATCAGCTCGCCTTCGCCGCAACCCAAGTCGAGCACGCGCGAACCGTCTTCGACGGTGTCGCCGATGATCTGATAGTCCTCGCGCGCGATCACTTCCTCGAAGAAGAGGCGCGCGGGCTCGGTCGCTGGCTCGACGGTCGTGGACATGACCTTCCGATGATTATAGTTGCGCGGTGAGCAGCGAGTCCCCGACAAGATATCGAACGGCGAGGAGCGGGCGTTCAAACGTCGCGATCGCCTGTTGGAAGGAACCGCCGGCGCCCCCGACGCTACAACTTGCGGTAGGTGGTCTCGAGGAAACCGCGCACAATATCGGTTTGTTCGCCGGCCTCGATCAAGAAGGCGTCGTGACCGTAGTTCGACGGCAACTCGACGTAGGCGACGTCGCAGTTGCGGCCGCGCAGCGCGCGCACGATCTCCTCGGACTGGTAGCTGGGGTAGAGCCAGTCGGAAGTAAAGCTCAGCACCAGGAAGCGCGCCAAACAAGGCGCGAGAGCGTCGGCCAGCGATTCCCGCTCGCCGCCCAGATCGAACACGTCCATCGCCTTCGTAATGGTGATATAGGCGTTGGCGTCAAAACGGCCGACGAACTGCCCGCCGCGGTAGCGCAGGTAGCTTTCCACCTCGAACATGTCGCGATCGTTTCCGCTCAGGGAGACGTCCTGTCGCCGGCGACGGCCGAACTTTTCGCGCATCGAGTCGTCGCTCATGTAGGTGATGTGGCCGACCATGCGCGCCACGGCGAGGCCACGGTTCGGACCGGGCCCTTCGTAGTACTCGCCGCCGTTGAAGTCCGGGTCGGCCATGATGGCCTGCCGGCCCACCTCGTTGAAGGCGATCTGCTGCGCCGAATGGCGGTGCGTGGTGGCGATCGGAATTACCGACGCGCAGCGCTCAGGGTAAGACGAAGCCCACTGCAGCGCCTGCATGCCGCCCATCGAGCCGCCGGCCACAGAAAGCACGCGGTCGATTCCCAGATGGTCCATCAGCATCGCCTGCAGCTTGACCATGTCGGCGATCGAAATGAACGGAAAGCGCGGTCCATAGGGCTTGCCGGTGGTCGGATCGGGCGACGCCGGCCCGGTCGTGCCGCTGCAACCGCCGAGTACGTTCGAGCAGACGACGAAGTAACGGTCGGTATCGAAGGCCTTGCCCGGGCCGATCATGTTGTCCCACCAGCCGGGCTTGCCGTCGATGTCGCTGATGCCGGCGGCGTGCGCATCACCGGAGAAGGCATGCTCGATGACGATGGCGTTCGAGCGCTGGGCGTTGAGTTCGCCGTAGGTCTCATAGGCGACCGTCACCGGAGTGATGGTTTCACCCGATACCAGCTCGATGGAAGGGAATGTGGCGGTCTGACGCTGAACGATCATGGGCCGAAGACGCGGGTCTCTTCAGGATAGCCCGGCTTTTTGCCACGCGTTGGGACGTTGCGCTAGCGTCGAGGAAATGAGCTTTCTCAGAGCTGCGGTCTTTATTCTGCTCGCGTCGGTTTCGCTGGGGGCCGAAACGGATGCCCAGGCCGCCAAGTGGCTGGCCAAGGCGCAGCGGGCCGCCGGCGGGGCCGAACGCCTCGCCGCGATCCAGGACATCGAGATCCGGCGCACTGTGGTCAGCTCCGGCCCGCTGCAAGGGCTCAACAGCAGCCAGACGATCGAGTATGTGCTGCCGGATACGCTGCGACAGACCAACCAGCTTGATTTCGGCTTTCTGCGAGTCTACGTCTCCGGCGACAAGGGCTGGATCGACGGCATTCAGGGCTTTCGTGAGATGCCGGCGCTGCAGCTCCAGCAGGCCCAGGGCGAGATCTTTCGCGTCCGCGAGAAGCTGCTGCTGGCTGACCGCGACGCCGCCCGCATCGTCCGGTTCGTCGGCGAGAGCGAACAGGACGGCCGCGCCGCGGCGGAGTTGGAGATCGCCTCAGCCGACGGCGCCGAATCCGTGCGCATCTGGATCGACGCCGCATCGGGCGAATTTTTTCGAGCCGCCTACGACGGCATCGCCGTCCAGGGCGCGGCGCCGCAAGTTGTGGAGACCTACAGCGACTTTCGAGACATCGAAGGCGTTCGCGTCCCGTTTCGCACGACCATCCATCAAAACGACCGGCTGCTGACCACCAGCACGGTCAGCGCGGTGAAATTCAACCAGGGCCTCACGCCCGAGAAGCTGGGCGAACGCTAAAGACGTCCAGCGGCGACCGGAGGTCGCCGTGGCAAGCCGGGAGGCTTGCTCCACCTGGAACCCTACTCCGCCACTTCGGCCAGCGACTGCCGCGCCGCTTCGATGGCGACGGCGATGTCGTCCTCGGTCCAGGCGTCGGAGAGGAAGGCGGCCTCGTACTGCGAGCACGGCAGGTAGACGCCGCGTTCGAGCATGCCCCGGAAGAATTTGGCGAAGCGCGCGGTTTCGCTCTTCGACGAGGTCTCCCAGTCATAGACCGGACCGGGGTGGAAGAAGAAGGTGACCATCGAGCCGACGCGGTTGATCGTCATCTCGACGCCCTGCTCCTGCGCCGCCGCGGCTATGCCGTCGGCGAGCATCTTGGTCTTGCGCTCGAGAGAATCGTAGATCGTCGGCAGCGCCTGCAAGAGGCGCAGCGTCGCCAGACCGCCGGCGACGGCCAGCGGATTACCCGACAGCGTGCCGGCCTGATAGACCGGCCCCAGCGGCGACACCTTCTCCATGATGTCGCGGCGGCCGCCATAGGCGCCGACCGGCAGGCCGCCGCCGATGATTTTGCCGAGCGTGACCATGTCGGGGATCACGCCGTAGCGTTCCTGCGCGCCGCCCAGGGCGACGCGGAAGCCGCACATGACCTCGTCGAAGATCAACACGGAGCCGTGTTTCCGGGTGATGTCACGCAGCGCCTGCAGGTAGCCGTCTTGGGGCGGGATGCAGCCCATGTTGCCCACCACCGGCTCCAGGATGACGGCGGCGATCTCGTCGCCCCGCTCGGCGAAGCATTTCTCCACCGCCTCGACGTCGTTGTAAGGCAGCGCGATCGTCGTGGCGGCAAACCCGGCCGGCACGCCGCCGGAGTCGGAGATTCCGAGCGTGGCCAGACCGGAGCCGGCCTTCACCAGCAGCGAGTCCACATGGCCGTGGTAGTTGCCGACGAACTTAACCACCAGCTCTCGGCCGGTAAAGCCGCGGGCCACGCGCAGCGCGCTCATGGTGGCCTCGGTGCCGGAGTTGACCAGCCGCACCATCTCCACGCAGGGCACCAGCTCGGCGATCAGCTCGGCGATCTCGATCTCGCGCTCGGTCGGTGCGCCGAAGCTCGTGCCGATGTCGAGCGTGGAGCGCAGGAAGTCCATGACCACCGGGTGACGGTGGCCGAGAATCAACGGTCCCCACGAGCCGACCATGTCGAGATAGGCGTTGCCGTCGACGTCGTACATCGAAGCGCCGTTGCCGCTGGCGATGAAGACCGGGTCTCCGCCGACGGAGTTGAACGCTCTCGCCGGCGAATTGACGCCGCCGGGGATGCGTTCTTGAGCTTGTTTGAAAAGAGTGCGGGAGCGGGTGTGATCCATCATGGGGTCAGGGAAATCTTACTGCTGAACGGGCGGGTGATTGGGCGGCAGCTCTTGCTGCTGCTGCGGCTGGCCTCCCAGCGGCGGATGGTTGGGCGGCAGGTCTCCCCCTCCGCTCGGCGGCGGAGCGACCTGCTGGCCCGAGCCGTGCCCGGCGCCGCCTACTCCGCCGGGGGCTTCGACGCGCCAGCCCGATTCCTCATGGCGCAGTTGATACTCCATGCTCATCGCCGTTTCGGTCTGTCCGGCCATGGTGAAGCCGATGGAGACCTTGGCCTGCTCGCTGTCGCCGTCGATTCTTTCAACCGCCAGTCCCATCTCGCCGAAGTTCAGGTCGGTGCGCTTGGACAGGTGCGCACGCACGGCCTCGAGCGCTTCGGCTTCGGTCGGCGGACCGCCGCCGGAGCAGCCGAGCAGCAGCAGCGCGGCGAAAAAAGCAGTGAGGGTGACTCGCAACATGTCCCCCCAGTATAAAGAGTCGCTCGGGGGCTAACCGGCCGCGCGGCGAAGTGGTCGGCATAGCCGCCCGCTTCAACTGGGCGAACGGGGCCGCGCCAACCCGCATGACCCCGACCGACGGCAAAGAACATACGGAAGCCGGGGCGGGGGCCCTCAAGCCAGGATTTTTCGGATCACTTCCCCGTGCACATCGGTCAGCCGGAAATCCCGCCCCTGGAACTGGTAAGTCAGTTTGCGGTGGTCGATGCCGAGTTGATTCAGGATCGTCGCCTGCAGGTCGTGCACGTGGGTCGGCTCGGAGACCACGTTGTAGGAAAAGTCGTCGGTCTCGCCGATCGACATGCCGGGTTTGACCCCGCCGCCCGCCATCCACATGGTGAAGCAGCGCGGGTGGTGGTCGCGTCCGTAGTCGTCGGGAGTCAAGCGCCCCTGGCAGTAGACCGTACGGCCGAATTCGCCGCCCCACACCACCAGCGTGTCGTCGAGCAGGCCGCGCTGGGCCAGATCGGAGATCAGCGCCGCGCTCGCCTGGTCGGTCGCCTCGGTCTGCTTCTTGATGCCGCTGGGCAGTCCCCCGTGCTGGTCCCATCCGCGGTGGTAGAGCTGCACGAAGCGGACGCCGCGCTCGGCCAGCCGCCTCGCCAACAGGCAGTTCGCCGCAAACGTGCCGGGCTTGCGGGCGTCTTCTCCGTAGAGTTCGAAGGTCGTTTCGGGCTCGGCGGAGAGGTCGGTCAGCTCGGGCACCGACGACTGCATCCGGAACGCCATCTCGTATTGGGCGATGCGGGTCGAGATCTCCGGGTCGCCGAGCTCGCTCAGCCGCTCCTGGTTCATGCTTTGGAGCGTGTCGAGCCAGGCGCGGCGCTGCTCGCGCGAAAAGCCGTCCGGGTCGGTGAGCCAGAGCACCGGGTCGCCCACCGAGCGGAATTTCACGCCCTGGTAGCGGGTGGGCAAGAAGCCCGTGCCCCATAGCCGGTCATAGATCGGCTGGCCCCCGGTTCCCTGGGTGATCAGCACCACGAAGGCCGGCAGGTCTTCACTTTCGCTGCCCAGACCGTAGGAGATCCAGGCGCCCATGCTGGGGCGTCCGGCGATCTGCGAACCGGTCTGGAAGAACGTCACCGCCGGGTCGTGGTTGATCGCCTCGGTGTGCATCCCTTTGAGGAAGCACAGTTTGTCGACGATCTTGGCCGTGTGCGGCAACAGCTCGCTGACCCACGCTCCGGACTGGCCGTGCCGCTCGAACGAGAACTTTGACGGCACCATCGGGAAGCTCGTCTGGGTCGACGTCATACCGGTCAACCGCTGCCCGCCGCGGATCGAATCCGGAAGCTCCTCGCCAACTTTTCCCTCGAGCGCGGGCTTGTAATCAAAAAGCTCCATCTGCGACGGGCCGCCGGACATGAACAGATAGATCACGCGCCTGGCCTTGGGCGCGAAGTGCGGCAACCCGGGCAGCCCTTCGTCGGCTTTAGCCCGCAGGTCGCGTGACAACAACCCAGCCAGCGCGGGCATGCCGATGCCGGTGGCGGCGCGGCCAAAAAAATGGCGGCGCGTGAGAAGGCGGCGGTGCTCGTCGAGGGGCGTCATTCCTTGGTAATCGTCTCGTCGAGGTTCAGGATCAGGCTCGCCGCGCCGGCGTAGGAGGCCAACTCGGCCGGGTCGAGCGAGCGGTCCCACTTCGAGTCCCCGGGCTCGAGGTAGTCATAGGCAGCCGCCGGGTTTTCGCGGAAATCTTCGAGCAGGCGCGCCTGTAAGCCGGTCAGCGCCCGCACGTCTTTCTCTGACGGCGGCCGGGCCGTCGCCAGCCGGAATGCCCACGACAGGCGGTGTTCCGGGCTCAGCCCGCCCTCGCGCAGCATGCGCTCGGCCAGATGCCGCGACGCCTCCAGGTAGGTCGCATCGTTCATCAGGTTCAGCGCCTGCAGCGGCGTGTTGGTGCGCTTCGGCTTGACCGAGCAGCTCTCGCGGTCGGCCGAGTCAAAGGCGATCATCGCCGGCGGCGCCACCGTCCGCTTCCAGTAGGTGTAGAGGCTGCGGCGATAGAGATCGGCGCCGTGGTCGGCCTCGTAGGCGCTGCCGGAGAGTTCTTCCCAAAGCCCGGCCGGCTGATAAGGCTTGACGGGCGGGCCGCCCAGCTCCTCTTCGAGCAGCCCCGAAATCTCGAGCGCCTGGTCGCGAATCGCGCCGGCGTCCAGCCGGATCCGCGGACCGCGCGCCAGTAACCGGTTGTCGGGGTCGCGTTCGAGCAGCGTGGGCGTGACGGCCGAGGCTTGCCGATAGGTCGAGCTGGTGACGATCGTCTCGAGCAGAGCCTTGACGTCCCAGCCGGATTCCACGAACTCCACCGCCAACCAGTCCAGCAACTCCGGATGCGACGGCCACTCGCCCTGCGATCCGAAATCCTCGGCCGTGGCGACCAGCCCGCGCCCGAAAAACATCTGCCAGAAGCGGTTGACGGTCACCCGCGCGGTGAGCGGGTTCTTCTCATCCACCAGCCAGCGCGCCAGCCCCAGCCGGTTGGGCGGAGCGTCGGCGGGCATCGGAGACAAAGCGGCCGGCACGCTGGGGGAGACCGGGTCGCCGGGCGCGTCATAGGCGCCGCGGCGCAGCACCTGGGCCTGGCGCGGCGAGTCCATTTCGCGCATCACCATCACCGTGGGCAACTCGTCTCGAAAACGCTCCAGGCGCTCGGCGGCGTGGACGGCGGCCTGACGGGCCAACCGAGCTTCGCGCGGCGCGTTTTCCAGAAAGGCCAGCCGCAGCCGGGCTTCTTGCGCAGGAGTGCGCTTGGCGGCCTCCAACGCGGCGATGGCCGCCGGACTCTCTCGCACCGTCAGCGCGGCGACTTGCTCGGCGTCGAGGGCGCGGTTGTAAAGCCGCACCTCGTCGATCCGCCCCCGAAACCGCTTGCCGCCGGCCGCGCCGATGCGCAGCGGATACTCGCGGTAGCCGATCGGCCACTTCAGGTCATCCCATTCGAGGTCGAATTCCTGTTCTTCGCCGTTGACGAGCAGTTGCAGATGTTGATGGCTCGGGATCTTGCCGGCGTAGACGATGGCGACGTGGTTCCACTGGCCGAGCGGCAGCGGCTTGGTCGTCTCGCCGCGCAGCGCGTGGTCGGTGTAGCGCATCGTATGCTCGAAGCGCAGCCGCCCGTCTTTCAAGAACAGGCCCCAGCCGGAGCCGGCTTGGTGGTCCTGCATGCGCGAGATCACGCCGCCATTGGCCGCTTCAGGACGGATCCACAGCGAGACCGTGAACGGCTCGTCGTACTGAAAGCCCGCCACCGGGCCGCCGTCGAGATAGCGCTCGCCGTCGAACGCTCCGGCCTCGTCCCACAGACCGGCGGCAAACGCGGGCGTGGTGGGCTTGGGTTCCAGATTGCGCTTCTTGTCGTCCACGCCTGCGAGCGCGGTCAGCTCCAGCTCGTTGTCGAGAGGGAAGTGCGCGATCAGCCCGCGCGAGGGGAAGTCCGTGGCCGCATCGGACGTCAATCTCGCTTCCCAGCTCTTTTGAGCGGCGTCAATCTTGCCTTGCATCGATTCCCAGCGAACCAGGGCCGTCTTGGCCGCCGCCTCGAGTTGGTCGAGTTCGTCTTGTTGCTCGGCGGTCGGGGCGAGGACTTGGGGGCCGTCGTTGCCGAAGTTGTAGACCAGCCCGCGCTCGTCCACGTTGTTGAAATACGCGAACAGGCTGTAGAAATCCGACTGCAGGATCGGGTCGAACTTGTGGTCGTGGCAACGCGCGCAGCCGACGGTCAGACCCAGCCAGACCGTAGAGGTGGTCTCGGCGCGGTCGGCCGCGTACTCCACCAGGAACTCTTCTTCAACGATGCCTCCCTCCGCGTTGGTGCGGTGGTTGCGGAGAAACCCGGTAGCCAACACCTGCTCGCGGGTGGCGTTGGGCAGCAAGTCTCCGGCTATCTGCTCGACCGTGAACTCATCGAACGGCTTGTTGTCATTGAAGGATCGGATCACCCAGTCGCGCCAGGGCCACATTTCGCGCTTACCGTCGCTCTGGTAGCCGTTGGTGTCGGCGTAGCGCGCCGCGTCGAGCCAGGTCAGCGCCATGCGCTCGCCGTAGCGCGGGGAGTCCAGCAGCCGCCGCACGGCGCGTTCATAGGCGCCCGGTTCTTGGTCGGAAAGGAACTGATCCCGGTCCGACGGGCTCGGCGGCAGTCCGGTCAAGTCCAGGCTCACCCTCCGCAGCAGCTTGGCTCGATCGGCTTCGGGCGAGGGCGCGAGCCCTTCGCTCTCCAGCCGCGCCAGCACGAAGGCGTCGATCGGGTTGCGCACCCAGCGGGGCTGCGCGACTTCGGGCGCTTCGGGACGCTCCGGCGCCCGGAACGCCCAGTGCGACTGGAACTCCGCGCCCTGTTCGATCCAGCGCTCGAGCACGGCGATCTCGGCGTCGCTGAGCGGGTCGTGTCCGGCGTAGGCCGGCGGCATGCGCAGCACGGGGCTGTCGCTGCGGACGCGTTCGAGCAGCTTGCTCGCCGCCGGATCGCCCGGCGCCAGCGCTTGGCCGCCTGAAACCAGATTCACCGCGGCGCCTTCAGCGGTGTCGAGCCGCAGCGGCGTCTTGCGGTTCTCGGCGTCGGGGCCGTGGCAGGCGAAGCAGCGGTCGGAGAGAATCGGGCGGATGTCGCGGTTGAACTCAACGGCGTCCGGCGCCTCCGCTGCCAAGGCGGGGCCGACCAGGATTGCAACTGCGAAGACGAGGCGCATCGAAATCCAACGATTCGCCGCTCATTCTAGCGCGTCCAGGTAGTGCTCTTCGGACAGCTTGCGCAACTGCGCCGCCGCCTGCTCGGCCGTGATGTCGCGCTGGGGCGTGCCGAGCATCTCAAACCCGACCATGAACTTGCGCACCGTCGCTGAGCGCAGCAGCGGCGGATAGAAGTGCGCATGAAACACCCATTCCGGGTGCATCTCGCCGTCGCACGGAGCCGGATGGAAGCCCATTGAGTAGGGAAAGGGCGTCTCAAACAGGTTGTCGTAGCGCACGCACAATCGCCGCAGAATGTCGGCCAGTCCTGCACGCTCCGCTGGAAGCATCTCGTCCCAGGTGGCAAAAGGCCGGCGCGGCAGCACGAGCGTCTCGAACGGCCAGACCGCCCAGTAGGGGACGACGACGAAGAAGTGCTCGTTTGCCAGCACCGCCCGCTCGGCCCGTTCGAGTTCGAGTTCGAGATAGTCCGCCAGTAGCGGGCGGCGGTGCTGGTCCCAATAGCGGCGTTGATGCTGCAACTCGCATTCGACGGCTTCGGGCAGGGAAGCGGTCGCCCAGATCTGGCCGTGCGGGTGGGGGTTGCTGCAGCCCATCAGCTCGCCGCGGTTTTCGAAGATCTGCACGTAGCGCAGCTCGGGATGCTCGCCCAACTCGTGAGCCTGCTCGGCGAGCACATCGATGACGCTGCGGACGCCTGCCGCGTCCATCCGCGCCAGCGTCAGATCGTGCCGCGGCGAAAAGCAGACAACGCGACACAGGCCTGACTCGGGCCGCGCCAGCAGCAGGCCGTCGCGCTGCTCTTCGGCCAGGGCGGCGCCGGGCAGCAGCGCCGGGAAGTCGTTGTCGAAGACGAAAACGTCCTCGTAGTCCGGGTTCTGCGCGCCGCCGGCGCGGGTGGAGCGGGGGCAGAGGTAGCAGGCCGGATCATGCGCGGGAAGCCCGGCCGGCGCGGTCGGCTCTTGCCGCCCCTGCCAGGGCCGCCGGGCGCGCTGCGGCGACACCAGAATCCACTCGCCGGTGAGCGGGTTGAAGCGTCGGTGCGGTCTGTCGGCGACGTCCATGGCTCGAACTCTGAAGCCGCTCTTCAGGCTAGCAGCGACCGTGGGTTGACTATACTACTTGCGCCATGGCCACTCTCTTCGCCGGCGCCTCCGGCTTCGCCTACCCGGCTTGGAAACCGGACTTCTATCCGCAGAAGCTCGCGCAGGCGCGGTTCCTGGAGCACTATGCCACGCGGCTGAACAGCGTGGAGATCAACTACACCTTCCGCCGTACGCCCAGCGCCTCGACGCTCGAGAAGTGGATCGGGCAGACCGGCCCTGGCTTCGCCTTCAGCGTCAAGGCGCACCAACGCATCACCCACTTCAAGCGCCTCAAGGAAGCCGAGGAGGCGACCTCGTTCTTCCTCCATTCGCTCGAACCCTTGCGCGAGGCCGGCCGCCTCGGCGTCGTGCTGTTCCAACTGCCGCCGAACTTGAGGATCGATGTCGAGCGGCTCGAAAGCTTTCTGCCGTTGCTGCCCGAAGAGATGCGCTTCGCCTTCGAGTTTCGGCACGAGAGCTGGCATGAACCGGCCGTCTACCAGCTGCTCAAGCGCCGCAACATCTGCCTCTGCCAGGCTGAGTCGGACACGCTCGAGACCCCTGAGATCATCACCGCGGACTTCGTTTACTTCCGGCTGCGCAAGTCCGAGTACTCCGAGTCCGATCGCCGGGAGATCGGCGAGAAGGTGACGGAACTGCTTGGCCGGGGCCGTTCGGTGTTCTTGTACTTCAAGCATGAGGAGACCCCCGAGGGGGCTCTTTACGCCGAACGCCTGCTTGACAGTGTGGGAGGGTGAACTTGCGGCCCGCTTCCGCCGATTGGCACCGAGAGATGTCTCCGTTGCTTACCGGTCTGTTCGACCGCTTGATGGCCCGTCGGCCACATGATTTCCGGCCCGAATCCATCCTCTTCGGCGAAGGGCGGCGGGAGGATGACGAGCAGCGCCGGCAGGAGCGCACCGCCTGCAGCGAGCGGGCGCTGGTCGAGTGGCTCGACGAGTCTGACGAGCGCCGCGCCGAGATCGCCTGGATCTGTGACCGCTCTGCTGACGGGCTGGGTGTGCAGTCGCCGTTCCGGCTCGAGCCGGGCTGGCCGGTGCTGGTGACGTTCAGCAACGAAGCCCCGGTGAAGGCGATGGTGCGGCACTGCAAGGCTGAGCGCGAGGACTTCCGATCCGGCCTGAAGATCATTCGGCACGAGCGCCGGCGGCACGATCGCTCGCTTGCCCGGGGGCACGCCACGGTGACCTGGGAGTCAGGAGGCGTCGGAGAGCGCAGGACGCGAGCCCGCATCCTCGACGTCAGCGAGGGCGGCGTCGGCCTGTCGGGCGAGGCGCCGATCCCCGAACAGACCGCGGTCTGCATCGTCCACGACGGCTGGCAGCGTTTCGGCTCGGTGACTCACGGCCGCACCGAAGGCGAGCGCTACGTGTTCGGCGTGCAGTTCGCGGGCCCGCCTCGGCCGGTCGGCGGCCCCGAGTTCCGCGACTAGCCGTTCCGCGTCCGCCCGCACGCTTTACAATGAGCCCGTGCGGCCGTGTCGTCTCGCCTTCGGTCTGCTGGCGCTCTGTGGGATCGCGCTCGCCCAGGGCAGTGCGGTGGAGCGGCTGGGCTCCGGCCGCTTCCTCGTCGCTGAAGAGCAGGTGCTCGACCCAAGCTTCGCGCGGACGGTCGTGCTGCTCATCGATTACGGCCCGGCGGGTGCGATGGGGCTGATCGTCAACCGCCCCGCGCGGCGCACGCTCGCCGAAGCTCTGCCGCGCTTCGAGTCTCTGGCCGGCCAGGAGCACCGCGTCTATTTTGGCGGGCCGGTCGAGCCGGAAGGGCTGCTGCTCTTGCTTCGTTCCGACGACCCGCCCGAAGGCTTTGAACCGGTCATGGACGGCGTCTATTTGGGAGGCAGCGCTTCAAAATGGGTGCAGCTGATCGGCTCGGGCGTCGCCGAGGACCGCGTGCGCGGCTATGCGGGCTATGCCGGTTGGGGGCCGGGACAGCTCGACAACGAAGTCAGCCGCGGCGACTGGAGTGTGCTGCCGGCCGCCGCCGGACAGATTTTCGATCCCGCCCCGGACTCGTTGTGGAAGAAGCTGATGGAACGCCGGCGGATTCGCTTCGCGCGCGGTTGGTGAAGTGAAGGGCCGTGCTTCATCTGCGCCTATTGCTGCTTTTGGCGTGCGCCTTGACGGCGAAGGCGGCCGAACTCGAGTTCTCGCACGAGTTGCACCTGGGCAAGGTCGGACTGAGCTGCAATGTCTGCCATTCCTCGGTGGAAAGCAGCGCGGAAGCGAGCGACCGGAACCTGCCCCAGAGCCAACTCTGCCTGGCTTGCCACAACGGTGAGACGGCCCCGAAAGTCGACGTCTCCGCACTGGCCGAGCGCGACCCCGCGCCGCGCGGCTTCGCTTTCAGCCACCAGCAGCACCTGGCCTACGACAACATCGCCGGTAAGATCGCCGAGGCCATTGACACGGGCAAATACCTCGGCCCGGTCCCGGCGATCCGCGAGCAGCTCAACAGCGACAGCGTCTGCGCCGGCTGCCACCGGGGCCTGGAGAGCGCGGCCAAGGTCGATTCCGAGGTTCACCTGCCGCACATGGCCGACTGCCTGGTCTGCCATGACCAGATTGACAACCCCTTCAGCTGCGAGCAGTGCCATCCGCCCGATTTCCAGCTCAAGCCGGCGAGCCACACCCGAGAGTTCGTTGATCAGCACTCGACCGGCAAAATGACCGCCGCCCAGAAACTCACCTGCCAGCCCTGCCACGGCCGCAACTTCACCTGCATGGGCTGCCACTGACCGGCTCCTCCTCGATTTCTTGACAAAATAGGTCTGATTTAGTACTATAAATGTAGTTCCTGAGGGGGAACGCTTCGGATCCGCTGCAACTGCGGATCATGTTCTGACTTGATCTCCGTCGATCTGCCATCCGCCCGAGCTTCTGAACCGCGGCGCGAAGTTTTCTCCTTGAGGACAAGGAAAAGGAGAAAACGAGATTGACACAGACCTTCCAACAGCAAGATCGAGATTTCTGGCGAGCACTGCCGTCCAAGACGCTGTTCGCGGTCCTCGACCGGCCTGAAGACGCGGCCCAAGCCATCCAACGGTTGGGACGATCCGGGCTGACCCATGAACAGATCCGCCTCTGGCGCGGACCGCGCGCGGCCGAAGCGGTCGACCCCCATCAACCCGAAGAGAGTTGGTTGACCAAGCTCTGCCGCATGTTCCAGCGGGCTGGAGACGTCTTCGCCTTTCGCGAGCGATACGCGCGCTGGATCAAGCGCGGCAAGACGGCCGTCGCCGTCAAATTCAACACCAAGAAAGAGCGCGAAATTGCCCGGCGGGTCTTCGAGCGGCGCGGCGGGCGAGCCGTCGCTTACACCGAGAACTGGACGTTGACTGTCTGCTCGTAGCCGCTTGCCACTACAATAGAGGCCACTTGAGGAGATTCCCCCATGAGCGATTCCCGCCGCGATTTTTTCAGCACCTTGTTTGGCAGCGCGATGGCCGCCTCGATGGCGCAACAAGCCATCGCCCAGCAGACCGGTTCGGCCGGGTTGCCGACGCGCAAGCTCGGCCGCACTAACGAGCAGGTCTCGATCCTGTGTCTGGGCGGCTGGCATATCGGCGCGGTCGAGAACAAGGACGAGGCGGTGCGCATCATGCACGCCGCCATCGACGAGGGCCTCACCTTCTTCGATACCTGCTGGGACTACCAATGGGGCGGCTCGGAGGAGATCATCGGGCGGGCTCTGTCGGCCGAAGGCAAGCGCGACAAGGTGTTCTTGATGACCAAGAACTGCGAGCGCGACTACGCCGGCTCGATGAAGTGCCTCGACGACAGCCTCCGGCGGCTGAAGACCGATCGGCTGGACCTGTGGCAGTTCCACGAGATGGTCTATGACAACGACCCGGACTGGGTTTTCGAGAAAGGCGGCCTGCGGGCGGCGCTCGAAGCCCAGAAAGCGGGCAAGGTGCGCTACATCGGCTTCACGGGCCACAAAGACCCGCGCATCCACATGAAGATGCTGTCCAAGCCCTATGACTGGGCCACGGCGCAGATGCCCATCAACGTGATGGACGGCCACTACCGCAGTTTCCAGAAGGAAGTCGTGCCGGCCTGCCTGAGCCGCAACGTGGGCGTGATCGGCATGAAGTCGCTCGCCGGCGGCCCCGGACCGGGCAAGGGACGGCTGGCCGTGGAGACGAAACTGACGCATGAGCAGTGCCGCCGCTATGCGCTGAGCCTGCCGGTTTCCACCCTCTGCGTCGGCATCATGTCGATGGACGAGCTGAAGTCCGAGATCTCGATCGCGCGCAATTTCAAGCCGATGATCGATGCGGACAAGGAGAAGCTGCTGTCGCTGGCGCTCGAAGAGGGCGGCGCCGATGGCCGGCATGAGCTGTTCAAGTCGACCCAGACCTACGACGGGCCGCACCACCGTAAGCAGCACGGCTTCGCGGTCTAAGATTTGAGCCAAGGTGGCGCACGCGCCCACGCGTGCCGCGTCGACGCCTGACGTCGACGCACGGGCGTCGAGGTGGGCCTCGATGCGGCAAAGCTGGGGCTTCGCGCCACGATTTCGAACCTTGTCCAAACTCAGCAAATACAACCCCCTCCCCCGCATCCTCTTTCACGACGATTTCGACGAGGGGATCAACGGCTGGTGCGAACTCGTGGGCAACCACGGCGGCGACCTCGACCGCATCCGCGCGGCGGTGGCGGATCTGCGCCCGCCGCAACTCTCCAGCGCGACGTTTTTCGACATCGGCACCCACGGAGCGCTCGACGGAACCTATTCGCTCAAGCTCGCCACCCGCCCCAAGGCCGGCCACCAGGCGGTGGCCATCAAGCGGCTGACTTCGCAGGCGCGGGGGCTGGTGCAGTTTGAAGCCTGGTTCACCTTCAAGGCCGAGCAGCAGTTCGGAGAGGACTTGGCCTCGTGGGACGGCAACCAGGACCCCTCGGAAGCGAACTTTGGGGACATCACGTTCTCCAACGACATCTGCGAAGCCCGCACCGGGCTGCGCTACATGTTCGCGCTACGCTACCGCAACGCAGACGCCGACGGAAACCTCGTGCAGAAATGGCTCTACAAGACCTCGCTGCACACGACGACCAAGATGGCGGTCTCGGGCCGCGAGGTCGAGCATTCCGACATTCACGTTCGCCACCCGGAAGACTGGAAAGAAATCCCGGGCGGAAACCAGCCGCTGTGCTTCAACGAAGTCGCCACCAAGATCAACTGGCACTATCTGCGCTGGTTGCAGGACACCAAGAATCGACGCAACGTCGAGTTGCAGGTGAACGACCTCACGCTCAACCTGCGCAACATCCCCGTGCCGTACTACGAAGACAGCTACAGCGGCCTGCCGAACCTGCTGAACTTTTTGGTCGACGTGCGGACGGTGCGCCCGGTGCGCAATTTCGTTTTCTTTGACTCGATCGTTGTGTCGGTGGACTGGTAAGGGCGATGTTGCGACGATTCTTCACCGCTGTTCTGGAGAAAAACGCCTCGTTCGAGGGCGACTTTCAGACTGAACCGTATGAGGTCGGCTGGGCCTCGGAGGCGCGGTTCTTCGTGCGTGTGATCGAGTTGTCTGATGGCGGGCGGCTGGCGGTGACGCCGCAGGTCTCGCCGGACGGGCTTTTCTGGTGCGACGAGGGCTCGGACTGTCTTGCGGCCACGGAGAAAGGGCTGTACTCGTTTCCTGTGCGGGAGTTCGGCGGCTGGCTGCGCCTGGATTGCCGGCTGGAAGGGCGAGCGAAGGTGCTGATTTATCTGGCGCTGAAGGAGTGAAACCCGGGACGGGAGCCAGGGGTCACAAGCTGTGGCAGATCGTGCAGGCTGTCTCTTTCGGGTACAACAGATGCGCGTCCGCCGTCGAGCCGTGCGCGTTGTGGCACATGCCGCACTGCTCGAGCTGATGCTTCGGGTGCGGATGGCTCGCCGTGTACTGCTCGTCGGTGTGACATGCAAAGCAGTCGCCGCTGAAGCGGAACGTGCCGCGGCGGCTGACGGTGTGGCACGTGGCGCAGTCATTGAGCTCAAAGCCCGGATGCGGCCGAAAAGCCTCGAAGCTGGATGGCGCGCCTTCTCCCACGAAGAACTTCGCTTCCTTGCGCCCGCCTTCCCAAATCAGAGCCAGAGTGTGCTCGCCCGGCGGCAGGTCTACCGAGGCGTGCAGCACCTCCGGAAACGGCGACTCGGTCTCGATCGCCTTGCCGTCGATCTCCACGCGCCCGTCGGGCGCTTTGGCGATCACCTGGATGGGCCCCTGCTCGTAGACAGCGCCGTCGGTAGGCCGCATCAGCTTGGCGCGCTCCACGGCGAATAGAGCCGGAAGCAGCAGCAAAGCCGCCAACGCCGCCCAACGTCTCACTAAACGTGTATCTTGCAAATCCACCCCGAATGCGGCGACTTGTTGTCCGTATGGCCCGGCGCGATGCCGGCGTCGCAGTACCATAGCTGCCCGTCCCAGAAGGTCATTCCGTGCGGGTCGGGATCGGTAACGGCGTCCAACTGCACGGCCTCGATCACATTCCCGCTGGCCGGATCGAATTTCAGGATCCGCCGGTCGTTGGAGAACATGCACCACAGATGCCCGTCGTCCCAGCCCAGGCCGTGGGCTCGGCTCAGCGGCACGTCAAAGCTGCTGAAGACGTTGACCTGGTCGTCACAGCGCACGATCTGGTTCGGGCTGAACTGGGTGACCCAGAGCGCCCCGTCGGCCCAGAGCAGGCCGTGCAGCCCGCCGCCGCTGGGCGTCTGGTAGTCCTCCACGGACTGGCCGGTCTTGATGTCGAGCTTGGCGATGCGGCCGCCCTTCGCCACGTCCGTGGGACGCTTGTCGCGCAGAAAAGCAGGGCCGTTGGCGGCCATGAAGACGTATTTTTCGCTGGCGGCGATGCCGCTGGTGTTCGACGAATGCGTCTCATAGCTGACCAGCGGCTTGCCGGTCTTCCAGTCGAGCAGATGGGCCCGGTCGGTGATCTGCTCGCCCACCCACAACCCTTCCGGCGTCGCCTCGAGACCGTTGGGGTTGCCGTCGGGCGACTGCCAAATCTTCTCCACCCGGCTGCGTCGCCGGATCGGGTAGTTCTGGTCGCGCGCGGCTGCGACGGCGGCAGCCAGGGCGCCGAGCATCAGTCTTCGCGTCAGCATGCGGCCATCATCATAGCCCAAGCGCTGTGGAAAATCCCGGGCGGCGGCGCCTCGACTTCGACCGTTTCGCCGCTGTCAGGGTCTGGGAAGCGCAGGCTCATGGCGTGCAAAAACATACGCTCGGCGGGACTGCCGCCGAAAATCTCGTCGCCCAGAATGGGTCGGTCGATGTGCGCGCAGTGGACGCGCAGTTGGTTCGTGCGTCCGGTCACCGGTTCGAGATCGACGAGCGTATTTCCTGGCCCGCGCTCGACGACCCACAGGCGCGAAAGCGACGGCTTGCCCTCTTCCCGGACGCCCCAGTGCGGCGCCGAGTGCGCGATGCGGGCGATCGGCGCGTCGATCGTCAGCGAATCCTCGTCGATTACGCCTTTCACGATCGCCCGGTAGCGTTTGTGGAACACGCCGCTTCCCATGGCTTTGCCCAGCGTCCGCCCGGCCTGCGGCGTCTTCGCCACGAGGACGATACCGGAGGTCTGCTGGTCGAGCCGGTTGGCCAGGCTGGGACGGACGCCTTGATCGCCCCAGAGGGCCGCCAGCCCGTTGAGCAGCGTGCCGCTTTTGACCTTGAGCGTCGGGTGGACGAGCATGCCGGCCGGCTTGTCGATCGCCGCCCAGCTCGCGGTTTCGGCGAGAATGCGCAACTCCATCGGCTCGGCCCGCATCGACGACGGGCGTGATTCATCGAGCGAAGAGACGACCTCGTCGCCCGCCCGCAGCTTCCAGCCCGCGTTTGCAACCTCGCCGTTAACCCGGACCGCGCCGTCGCGAATGCCGGAACGAATCTGCCCGCGGCTCAGCGAGCCGATGCGGTCGAAGAGAAACCCATCCACCCGCCGCCGCGCCTCGCCGTCGGGCACGGCAAAACACTGCTCGCCGCTCGTGGAGCAAGCCTCCTGGCTTGCCAGGTCGGCCTCCCGGCCGGCCTCCCGCGGCGACCGGGAGGTCGCCGTCGCAGGCCCGGAGGCCCGCTCCACTACCGAAACGCCCCGGGCCCGGTCAGCTCGTAATCGCGGATCCGCACCAGCTTACGGTCGATGTCGCCGACCGAAGCCACGCCCGCCATGCCCATGTCGAGCGCCAGCTCGGTCTGCAGGAGCGTCATCACCCGCGAGACGCCCTCCTGACCGTAGAGCGTCATGCCCCACAGATAGGGCCGCGCGAAGCCGACCGCGCTCGCGCCCAGCGCCAGCGCCTTGAGGATGTCCGACCCGCGCCGGAAGCCGCCGTCGACGAGCACGTCGATCTTGCCGTTGGCCGCCGCCACGCACTCCGGCAGCGCCTCGATCGGGCCGCCCACGTGGTCGAGCTGCCGGGCGCCATGGCTCGACACCACCACGCCGTCCACGCCCACCTCAGCGGCCTTGGCCGTATCCTCGGCCGTCAGCACCCCCTTGATGATGATTTTCAGATCCGTCATGTCGCGCAGGATCTTCACGTCATCCCAGGTCGGGGTGGGGAAGGCCAGCTTGGGGTAGTTGCCGGTGGTCCAGGCCTGCTCGCCCTCGGAATAGATCAGATTGCCGGCGGCGTCGCGCGGTACGCCCTCGTCGCACCAGCGCCGCACGAACTTGTTGTGGATGGAGCGCTCACGGTGTGAGACGTGCATGATGTCGACCGTAAAGCAGATGCCGGTCGCGCCCATGTCTTCGAGCTTCTCGACAAAAGTTTCCATCGAGGCTTCGCTGCGCAGGTGCGAGCCGGTGGTGAGCTGCCACCAGTTTTTTGGCGCGTCGGCGGACTGCAGGAAATCGTCCACGCCGCCGTTGGAGATGTACATGCAGCCCAACTCGGCGGCCGCCTTCGCCACCTCGAGCTCGCCGCCGTTGCGGAAGCAGTTTTTACCGCCGGAGGGGTCGAAGAAGATCGGGAACGGCAGATCCTGCCCCATCACCTGGCGCTTCAGGTCGATCTCCTGCACGTTGGTCAGGAAGCGCGGCCGGATGATGATGCGGTTGAAGGCCCGGCGCGCGTCATCGAGAGCGACCTCGTCGGATGCGCCTTCGGCCAGATAATCCCAGGCAATCGGATCCAGATATTCCTTGGCCGCCTTGGCGAAATCGAAGGTGTTGAACAAGTCTTCGATCGGCGGCGGCTTGTAGCCGTTGAACCCCTCCTTGGCCGCGGCTTCGGCGATGTCGGAGAACAGCGGCGACGACAGCAGAAAGCCGGCCAGGCCCTGGAGCGCAGCGCGGCGGGACGTGGGCGTCCGGGCCCACGGAGCTGGAATGGAATGGTTGGGGTCTTGCACCGCAACGGACGATAGCACTGCCCCTGAGAGCGCGTCAATTCGCTACTGTACGGCTGTTTCGAAAAGGGTGAGTTTGCCGGAATCGGCGTCGAGTTCAGCTTCGGCGCCGACCGGAATCGTGGCGATATCGTCGATGTGGCCGATCATCAGGCCGCGCACGGCGGGCTTGCCCAACGGCTCGAAGCGTTCGCGAAAGATCTCCTCCAGACTGCGGCTGCGTCCGCCGCCGGGCTTGGCGTCGGTGAACTTGCCGAGCGCAACTCCCGCGCAAGCGTCGAAGACGCCGGCCAGCCACAAGTGCGTGAGCATGCGGTCGACGCGATAAGGCGATTCGCCGACGTCTTCGATGAACAGGATCTTGCCGGCGAAGTCCGGCTGGTAGGGCGTACCCAATAGTCCGGAGAGCAAGGTGAGGTTGCCGCCGATCAGCCGACCGCGCGCCTTGCCGCCCACCAGCTTGGTCACCCGGTTCTCACGCTCCACCTTGCCCGGCCGGGCCTCGAATGGCGGCGGCCCGGCCAGCCGCAGCGGCGCTTCGGGCTCCATCAGCACCTTGCGCATCTGCTCCACGGCGTACTCGCTCCAGGTGCGCATGGCCGTCGGGCCGTGGAAGGTCACCAGGCCGGTGCGGCTGTGGATGGCGCAGTGCAGCGCGGTGATGTCGCTGAAGCCCATCAGGATCTTCGGGTTTTTTCCGATGCGTTCGTAGTCGAGGTAGGGCAGGATGCGCTGCGCTCCGTAGCCGCCGCGGATAGCGAACACGGCGTCGGCGGCGTCATCCGCAAACGCCGCATTGAGGTCGGCGGCGCGCTCCTGGTCCGAGCCGGCCAGGTAAGCCGCGCGGCGGTAGAGATGCTTGCCCTCGCGGACGCGGAAGCCCAGCGATTCCATGGTCTCGATGGCGAAGCGGATGTCTTCGTCCTCCCAGGCATTCGAGCTGGGGGCCACCAGGGCGATGGAGTCTCCGGGGCTGAGGCGCTTGGGTTTGACGATCGAGGCGGCGGACGAGGGCATGGCGAAGGCGGGCAACAGGCCGAGGAAGCTGCGACGGCTGGTCACAACCAGAGTGTAGCGGCCCGCCGCCAATTTGCTTCACTCCTCAACAGAACCGCGCCCATGAGGGCGCGGGCCCGCAGGCTGACGCCTGCGGTTCTGTAGCGCGGAACAGAACCGCGCCCATGAGGGCACGGGCCCGCAGGCTGACGCCTGCGGTTCTGTAGCGCGGATCACAGGACGTGGTAGGCCCGCGCCATCCAGTACGGCAGCAGGAAATCGATTCCCGGATTTTCAATGAACCCATCGCCGCCCCCGTAGATCTGGAACGGGCTGCGCTGCCAGACGAAATCCGTCCGCACGCGGTCTTCCACGGGAATGACTTCGCAGGCCTTGTCCTCGCCGCAAGAGGGGATCTGACCGCGGTAGTCGATGTAGAAATCGCGCCTCGGCCGCCGGGTCCAGGCCATCAGCAGATCGACGGTCTCGCGATCGCGGCGCTCGTCGGGTCCGTTGAGCACGCGGTCGATCATGTTGAAGTGGGCGTTGCCGTGGTCGTCCACCGTGCGGCGAAAGATGCGATAGGCCGCCTTGTAGCGCCCGCGGTGGGTGTCCGACAGTTCCCCGCGGATCAGCTCGAACATGCCGATCGCGATCAGGTTGAACTTGAAGTACGACGAGTGGTCGTCGAGGACTTCGGCGCCGATCGTCGGAACCGTCTGCGCCGAGCCCACCAGCCGATCCCGTCGGTAAGGGCCGCTGAAGCGGTCGTCATTGACCTGCCGGCCCACCTGCAGCAGCGCCAACCGCTGGTCCACGCGATGCCAGAAAACCGTCGAGATCGAGCCGTCGGGCATGCGTACCGCCCAATCCTTGTCCAGTAGGAACTCGACCGTCCGGGTGACCAAGTCGCGAATGTCGGCGCGGATGCCGGCGTCATGGATCCACTCGAAGGCGACGCTCAAGCCGAACAGAAAGCCCAGGTACTGATCGCGGGATGTGTTGCCGACCCAGATTTGGGGCTCGCCGTCGAGAGTCGATTCAAAGATGCCGTTGTTGCGCTCCTCCGAGGCGACCGATGCGGCCCATGGCGAGTCGGCCGGCAGACAGGTGCGGGCGAGCAGGTTCGTGCCGGTGACGTCGACCAGCCGGCGCATGTCGGCGATGGTTTCGATGATGCTGTGCCAGGATTCGTCCGAGCGAGTGACGAGGTGTCGGTAGACCTCGGCGGCGAGGTAGTGGCCGGTCCAGATGGCGGAGTCGCCGCCGCGGCTGTAGGCGACGATCTCATCGCTGTCCGGCGCGGCGAAAATGGGGTCGAGGATCAGGCCGTGGGGCTGGTGCAGTTCGAGTAGACGCGCCCGCACCTCGAGCGCGGTACGCTCGAGGATCTCCTGCGGACGTGGGGTGCGCGCGCGCAATGGTGCGAAGCGAGTGGAGCCCATGGGGTCATCTGTTGGACGCGTGGGACGACCGTATGCGTTTCACGAGGAGGGGAGTGGGCCGCTTGCCCGATGGTGGACACAGATGTGCGGACCGCTGGGGAACAGGCGGGCGGGCCCTTTGCGGTCCGTTGTCGCCTCAACCCTCACAGGTGCAGCAGTCGCTGCACCGCCGGCACTTTTCGCACAAGTGGTTTGCGCAGGCGTCGCGGGTGCAGCGCGGACAGATCTTCTCCGAGGGGCTGTCGCAGATGTGACAACGGAACCGGGCCGGCTTCGGCTCGGCGCTGCTCGGGGGAGTCATGGGCGAGGCTTGTTGACGATCTCCGACCGGCAGCGTTGCGCCTCTTCGTGTGCGATGGACATCTGGTCTTCGGTGCTCGACGCCAGCTGCCGCATATAGCCTTTGAGCTGTTCGATGGCGCCGTTGTTGCGGCTGCCGGCTGAGTCGAGCAGGTCCGCGATCGGGTCGCTCTGGTACTTGCGCACGCCGGTGGTCATCGAGCCGAGCATCGAATGCAACCGGTCCAGCCACAGGAATGTATCGATCACGATCGTCAGCTTGTCCGGCTTCACCGCCAGCGCGTCGGCGGACTGCCCAAGGTAGGCGAGGTCCTGCTGCAGGTTCTCGTACTGATCGACGTAGGCTTGCGGGGCGCCGTCCTGTAGCCATTCCTTGGGGCGCACCTGCTCCAGGATCTGTTGGACTCCGTTGACGTGCGCCTTCAACTCCTCGGCGATCTCGACGACCTCCCAGGTCGGCAGCATCCCTTCATCGGCCTGACTCTGCTGCTCCTGCGCCGCCGCCGGAAACGCGAAGATCAGTAAGAAAATGGCCGGGGCCCATTGCATAAAAGGTATGGTACCCGACCCGGCGCCGGGCGGGGGCTCGGCCGGCGTCTAGACGCCGACCGGTTCGGGTTCGATCGTACGCGCCGCCGCTTCCCGCGATTCGGGGATCGGGCGCGAGGCGCCGTTCGCGGCCCTCTTGCCGTCGCCCAAGCGCACCGACACCAGCCGCGACACGCCCGGCTCCTGCATTGTCACGCCGTACAGCGTCGACGCCGCGCCCATGGTGGTCTTCGAGTGGGTGATGATCACGAACTGCGTCTGGTCGCTCATGTCTTCGAGCAGGCGCCGAAAACGCAGGATGTTCGGCTCGTCGAGCGCCGCGTCCACCTCGTCGAGCACGCAGAACGGGCTCGGCTTGTACTTGAAGGTGGCCATCAGCAGCGCCAGCGCCGTCAGAGACTTCTCGCCGCCCGACAGCAGGGCTACGTTCTGCAGCCGCTTGCCCGGAGGCGAGGCGACGATGTCGATGCCCGACTCGCCGACGTTGTCCGGATCGGTCAGCCGCATCTCACCCACGCCGCCGCCGAACAGCGTCTTGAAAACTTCCTGGAAGCTCTTGTTGATGATTTCGAAGGCGATCTGGAACTGCTTTCTCGACTCCGAATCGATCTCGTGGATCGCCTCCTGAGTGTCGCGGATCGAGGTCAACAGGTCGGCCTGCTGCGTCTCGAGGAACTCGCGGCGGCTCTCGGCCTCCTCGAACTCCTCGAGCGCCAGAACGTTGACCGGACCGAGTTTCTCGATCTTGTCCTTGATGTCGCGGTACTGCTCTTCGGCCGCGGCCATCTCCTCGGGGCTGAGTTCGACCGGCTCGGTCTCGGCCAACAACTGTGCAACCGGCTTCTTGAGCTCCTGGCGGCACAACTCGTCGAGCCTTTCCTGCTCGGCCTCGAGCCGCACCAGTCCGAGCTCGACGGTGTTGAGCGCCTGCCGGGCCTCGTCAGTCTCCGAGCGCAGTGCGCGCAGCTGCTGCTCCACCGTCGAGACGCTCTCGCGCAGCCCCGACAGGCCGGCGGTGAGTTCGGTCACCCGCTTGGCCAGGGTCTCACGGCGCTGCTCGTGCTCTCTGACGGATTCGGCGAGCTTGGTGTTGTCGGCCAACAGGCGCACGCGCTCCTGTTCCCACGAGGCGGCCTGCTGGGCCATGCGCGTCTGGCGCTGGCGCTGCTCGTCGACCAGATTGCGGATGCGCGACAGTGACGCCTGCGCGCTGCGCCGACGCTCTTCGAGGGCGGCGGCTTCGGCCCGCAGCCGGGTCTGCTCTTCCACCAGGGCTCGCGAAGACGACTGCTCGGCGGCGAGCTGCTCGCGGATGCGGTCCTGCGCGGCTTCGGCGTCTTCACGCTCCTTGTCGCGCTGGGCGAGCGCATCGGTGCGCTGCCCGCGCTCGCCCTCGGCGCGCTCGACATCTTTCGAGAGACGCTCGAGTTCGCGCGCAGCCGTCTCCAGGCGGCGCTGGCCGCGGCGGGACTGCTCGTCGAGCCCGCGCAGCTCATGCTCGATCGACAGAATCGCCTTCTCGGTCGTCTGGATCTGGCGGCGCGCCTCGTCGCGTTCCTCGCTGAGCTTGGCGGCCTCTTCCTCGGCGCGCACGGCGGCTTCGGAGTCGGCCTTGAAGGCCTTCTCGGCAGCGGCCAGCTTCGGACGCAGTTCCCGCAGCTCCCGCTTGAGCGCCAGCGGTCCGGCCGCGCTCTTGCGTCCGCCGCTGACGGTGTAGCCGCGGTAGCAGCGTCCGTTGGGCAGCAGGAAGTAGAGATCCGGGTAGCGTACCGCCAACCGCTCGGCGGCGGCCTCGTCTTCCACCAGATAGCAGCCGCGCAGCTTGGGCAGCAGCGTCGAAGCCGACTCGGCCAGCCCGTTTTGCAGGTGGACGTGGTCCGCCAGCCGGCCGGTGACGCCGGTTTCGGGTCCCAGGGCGGGCGGCTCGCTCGGCGCCGGCTGTTCGGGGTGCACCAGGAAGGTGGCGTGGCCTTGCAGGTCGTGGTGCAGCAGCTCCACGCCCTGGCGCGCCTCGTCCCAGCCGTGAACGACCACGAACTCGAGTTCTTCGCGCAGGAACTCTTCGGCGGCGCGCTCGTAGTCGGCGTCGACCTCGACGATGTCGGCCAGCACGCCCATCGGCTTGAAGCCCTTGGTCGCGTTGCGTTCGACCGCGGCGAAGAGGTTTTTCACCGTCTCGGTGGTGTAGGCGTGGTGCGAGAGGATCTGCTCGAGCGACTCGCGCCGCGCCCGCAGCCGCGACAGGTCGCCTTGCAGCCGGTCGGCCTGCTGGCGCTTCTCGCGCGATTCCTGCTTGAGGGCGAGGATGCGGGCGTCGAGGTCCTTGGACTGCTGCTGCAGCTTGGCCAACTCGGCCTTGCGCTCCTCGATGCGCTCCTTGCGTTCGACCACGGCCTTTTCGGCCTGTTCGAGCTCGGCGCGCGCGCTCTTCTCCTCATCGCGGGCGCGCGTCGCCTGCCGCTCGACGCCGGCGAGGAACTCTTCGATCTTGGCCAGCTGGTTGCGCAGTTGCGAGGCCTCGCCCAGCAGGGTGAGCACGCGCTTGCGGGCGCTCTCCTGCTCGCGCTCGCTCTGCTCGGTCGCCTTGCGGCGCTGCTCCAGCTCGGCGTTCTTGTCCCGCAGCTTCTGCTGAATCTCCTGCGCCTGCGCGCCGACCTTGGAGGCGGCTTCCTGGTCGGCGGCGAGTTCCTGGTCGAGCTGCGCCAGCCGCGCCACGATGGAGGCGATTTCGGCCTCCGCGTGCGTCTTGCGCTTCTCATTCTCGTCGGCGGTGCGCGACTGCTGCTCGATGCGCGACTTGAGCCGCTCGGTCTCCACCGTCAGCCGCGAGAGTTCCTCGCGCCCGGACTGCAACTCGCCTTCGCAGGCGCTCTGGCGCCGACGGTCCTCGGCCAGCTTGCCCTCGAGCGCAGACGCCCGCTCGGCTCGTTGCTTGAGGTCGGCCCGGGCGGCTTCGACGCCGGCGCGCTCAGCCTGGAGCTGCTGGTCCAGCCGCCGCGATTTTGCGCTCAGCATGGCGGTCAGCGACGCCGTCAGCTCGGTGCGATACTCTTCCCAACGGCGGGCGCGGGCGGCCTGCCGCTTCAAGGAGCCGGCTTGGCGGGTGACCTCTTGCAGGATGTCGTTGACGCGGTGCAGGTTCTGCCGCGCGCTCTCGAGCTTGAGCTCGGCGAGCCGCTTGCGCGTCTTGAACTTGGTGACGCCGGCGGCTTCTTCGATCAGCGAGCGGCGATCGAGCGGCTTCGAGCTGAGCACCTGCCCGATGCGGCCCTGCTCAATAATGGCGTAGTGGTTCGGTCCCAACCCGGTTCCCATGAACAGGTCCTGGATGTCGCGCAGGCGGCAGCTCTTGCCGTTGAGCAGGTAGACGCTCTCGCCGGACCGGAACAGCTTGCGGGTGACGGCGATCTCGCCCGGCTTGCCGCCGGACTTGGACTTGTCGTCCTGCCCGAACGCGGCTTTTTCGACGTCCGGGTCGTAGAGCGTCATCGAGACCGTGGCCATGCCCGAGGGCTTGCGGTCGCGCGAGCCGTTGAAGATCACGTCCTGCATCCGCGCGCCGCGCAACGTCTTGGCCGACTGCTCGCCCAGCACCCAGCTGATGGCGTCGGAGATGTTGGACTTGCCGCAGCCGTTGGGGCCGACGACGGACGCGATGCCGGAGCCGCTGAACTGCAGCTCCTCGCGGTCACAGAAGGACTTGAAGCCAAAAACTTCGATTCGTTTGAGCTTGAGCAAGGTTGGTGTATCCCCGGGCCGGGCGCCCGCGACCGGCGTAGCAGCAGCCGCCCGCCTCCATACTACCCTTGTGGGATTTAGAAGTAAAGCAATTTGGCCGCTAGATATTGTGGTCAGTGAATCGTGTACCACAAGGTTTGGCGAGTGCGTTGCGTATCTCTCGTCAAATCAATGGGATAATGGGAGCTTGGAGGTTCGACGACTGTGATGAAGAAGATCTTGCTCGCCTGCCTGGCGCTCTCGGCGGTTCCGCTCGCCGCGCAACAGGGCACGCCGCACTTGGAGAACATCCGCCAGATCACCCACGGCGGCCAGAACGCCGAGGCCTACTGGTCGCCCGACGGCGAGCATCTGGTTTTCCAGTCCACGCGCGACGAGCTCGAGTGCGACCAGATTTTTGTGATGCGCGCCGACGGCTCGGACGTGCGCATGGTCTCCACCGGCAAGGGCGCGACGACCTGCGGCTACTTCACGCCGGACGGCAAGGAGATCGTCTACGCCTCCACGCACGCCGCCGGCGACGCCTGCCCGGCGCGGCCGGACCGCTCGAAGGGCTACGTCTGGGCGGTCTACCCGAGCTACGACATCTACAAGACGGATCTGGAGGGCAAGAAGCTCGAGCGGCTGACGAGCGCGCCGGGCTACGACGCCGAGGCGACGATCAACTGGAAGACGGGCAAGATCATCTACACCTCGAAGTCGACCGGCGATCTCGAGTTGTGGTCGATGGAGCTCGACGGCTCGAACAAGCAGCAGCTCACCACCGGTTTGGGCTATGACGGCGGCGCCTTCTACTCGCCCGACGGCGACAAGATCGTCATGCGCGCCAACCACCCCAGCGGCGAGGCCCGTCAGCGCTACATCGACCTGCTGCGCGAGGACCTGACCGCGCCGATGAAGATGGAGATTTTTGTCGGCGACGCTGACGGCAGCGATTTCCAGCAGATCACGGATTTTGGCTGCGCGAGCTTTGCGCCGCAGTTCACCCCGGACGGCAAGAAGATCATTTTCTCGTCGAACCGCAACAACTGCGACAGCCGCGAGTTCGAGCTGTTCCTGATGGATCTGGACGGCTCGAACCTGGAGCAGGTGACTGATTTCGGCGGGTTCACCTCGTTCGCCGAGTTTTCGCCGGACGGCAAGCGGCTGGTTTTCGCGTCGAGCAAGGACGCCACCAGCCGGTACGAGTTCAATATTTTCGTGGCCGATTGGGTGGAGTAGGGGCCGACGAAACCGCAGGCATTAGCCCGCACCCATGAGCCGCCGCCGTTTACGGCGCGGGTGGGTATGCAGCGCAAGCTCGTCCGACGGCAATGCCGGCCCGCGGGGTAAACCCCGGCGGCTCATCGCAGTACGTCCTTCCAGCGATCGTTGCGGCGACCACAGCCCGCGAACGCTTCCGCCGCGAGCCCAGGCGCTGCCGAGAGGGATCAAGCTTCCCCAACTCGCAGCCGGCGCGGCCCTTGAGGCGCCATGAGCCGCCGCCGTTTACGGCGCGGGTGGGTATGCAGCGCAAGCTCGTCCGACGGCAATGCCGGCGCGCGGGGTAAACCCCGGCGGCTCATCGCTCTATCGCTTGTCAGGGCCTGTCATGGCAAAGACGCAACAGAGCCGTAGCCGTGAGGCTGCGGGGGCTGCCTGGACGGTCGTACTAGAATGGAGAGTTCCCGATTCTCCATGACATGCGCTCCGTCTGCCTCTTGCTCTTGCTCCCGGTCCTTGCTCTAGCTCAATCCTCCAGCGAACCTCCGCCGGCGGAGGAGCCCGTCCCCGCCGCCCTGGAACTGGAAAACGTACCTGAAGCGGACGGAGGGCCTTCGCGCACTGACCTCAACCTGCTCGGCGAGGTCGACGCCGAATCCGGCGAGGCGCGCCGCAACGAGAACGTCCAGATCGACTTGATCGACAATAACGTCCTCAAGGAGATGAACGCCCGCATCGGCGTGACCGCCACGGTGGTCGACGAGTTCCAGGCCGAGGCGAGCTACTTTGGTTCGGAATTCGGCGGCCCGGCGTCGGCGCCTGTAGCGCTGCCGTTTTCGCCGGGGCGCGACATCCGCGGCTCGATTTTTTGGAATCACGACAACTCGGTGTTGCGGGCGCGGTCGTTCTTTCAGGTCGGCGATGTCCAGCCGGCCCGCGCCAACGACTATGGCTTTGACGTCAACGTCCCGGTCTGGAAGGGCGGCTCGTTCACCTTCAACGGCCAACAGACGCGCAATCGCGGGCAGGTCAACGGCAACGTGCTGGTGCCGACCGGCGAGGAGCGCACCGTCCATGAATCGGTGACGAACCCCTTGCTGCGGGCCAAGATCCAGCGGGTGCTCGACTCCTATCCGGCCGAACTGCCGAACCGGCCCGACATCAACGCGCGCGCACTGAACACCAACGCGCCGCAGGCGATCGACAACGATATTGTCAGCGGCGCTTTGCATCAGGAACTCAATCAGAAGGATCATCTCGCGCTGCGCTACTCCTTCACCAGCCAGGGCGTGGAGGCGTTTCAGCTGATCGCAGGGCAGAATCCGAACTCGCAGACGCGCAACCATGACGCGCGCGTGACCTGGACGCGAACTTGGTCGCCCCGAACTGAATCCGCCGTGACTGCCGCCTTCGACCGCGTCGGCTCGGTGCTTTCGCCCGATGACTCCGCCTTCGGCGAAACCGTGCAGATGGGCGGCAATTTTGACGACCTGGGGCCGGCGACGAACATTCCCGTTGACCGTACGGTCAACCGCTACCGCACCGCCGCTTCGTTGCGCCGCACGCTCAACCGGCACAGCTGGACCTACGGGGCCGACATCTGGCGGCGCGAGATCATCGGCGCGGAGTCCAACGCCAACCGCGGCATGTTTTCGTTCCGCTCCGATTTCGGCAACGACGGCATCACCAACATCCGCCTAGGTCTGCCGTCGACCTTCATCCAGACCATCGGCAACACGCACCGCGCCTTCAGCCAGTGGGAAGGGCGCTTCTATGCCGGCGACAACTGGCGGGTCAACAGCCGCCTGACGCTCAACTTGGGGTTGCGCTACGAGTATTGGACGCGGCCGGTCGAGAAGAACGACTTGAGCCGGTTCCCGTTCGGGGCCGACACCGACAACATCGCGCCGCGTTTCGGCTTCGCCATCCGCGCAGGGGACCGCTGGGGCGTGCTGCGGGGCGCCTACGGCATCCAGTACGCTGAACTCTACCCCACGACTTACGGCAACATCCGCTACAACACGCCCAACGCGCAACGCATCCGCATCCCCGCGCCGAATTTTCTGAACCCGTTGGGAGACGGACCGGTGGAGGTGGACCCGAACGGCCGCGGCACGTACTTCGCCTTCGCTCCCGACCTCAACGCGCCGTACTCTCACCAGTACAACTTCAGCTGGGAGATCCCTCTGCTGAGTGAGTGGCGGGTGAATCTGGGCTACGTGGGCAGCCGCACCTGGAAGCTGATGACGCTGTGGTACGCCAATCGCGGCCAGCCCCGCGAGGGGATAGAGCAGACGACGGCGACCTCGAACGAGCGCCGGGCCGACGACCGCTACTACGACATCCGCACCGCGCTCAACGGCAGCCGCGCCTACTACGACGCCGCCAAGGCGACGCTGATTGCGCCCAGCCGCGGCGGGTTTACCTTCGAGACCTCGTACTGGTTCAGCAAGGCGATCGACCTCGGCGCGGACTACACCTCGACCGCCGCGGGCGAGGATGCGCGCAACGGCCGCGGGCAGTCCGAGTTCGACGTCCACAGCGATATGAAGGGGCTGAGTAATTTTGACCAGCCGCACTCCTGGCTGACCCGGCTGACTTGGCGCAGCCCGGGACTCGACGGCGCGCCGGGCTGGCTGCGCTCGGCGTTCGGCGGCTGGGAGGTTTTTGCCGTGATGCTGGTGAAGACGGGGACGCCGTTTTCAGTGGAGACCGGCTCGGACGCGCCCGGCTTCGGCAACGTGGACTCTTCGGGCAGCGACCGGCCCAACGTCATCGATCCGGCGATTCTGGGAACGAAGGTGAAGCACCCGGACACGTCGCGCTCGCTGCTGTCGGCGTCGGCTTTCTCGTTCATCGAGCCGACCGAGCAGCGCGGCAACCTGGGCCGCAACACCTTCCGCAAGGACGGCATCCAGAACCTGAACGCGGCGCTGTCGCACACCTGGGCGATCGCCAGCGACACGCGGCTGACCTTGCGCGCGGAATCGAACAACGTGCTCAACCGGCCGCAGTTCGCCGAGCCGGGCTTCCAGGTGGTCTCGCCGAATTTTGGGCAGATCACCAACACACTCAACGATGGACGGACGTTCCGGTTCCTGCTGCGGCTGGGGTTCTAGGCGAGCCGGCGACGATCCGGGAGGCCGGTTACAATACCGAAACCCGATGCGCACCGTTCTGCTTGGTTTTCTGCTGACGCTGGCCGCGGCCGCCGCGCCCCCGAACATCGTCTTGATCGTCTCGGACGATCAAGGCTGGAACGATGTCTCCTTCCACGGCGGCGAGATCCGCACGCCCAACATCGACCGTATCGCCAAGGAGGGCGTGGAGCTGGATCGCTTCTACGTCTGCCCGGTGTGCAGTCCGACCCGCGCCGGCATGCTCACCGGGCGCTACCCGATCCGCTTCGGGATGCAGCGCGCGGTCTGCCGGCCGTTCCTCAATGTCGGCCTGCCGCCGGAGGAGACCACCATCCCCGAGATGCTGGCGCAGGCCGGTTACAGCGCGCGGGCGGCGATCGGCAAATGGCACGTCGGCCACGCTTTTGAGCGCTTCCATCCGCTCAACCAGGGGTTTACGTTCTTCTACGGGCACTACAACGGCAACATCGACTACTTCACGCACGAGCGCGAAGGGCAGCTCGACTGGCACCGCAACCTCTACGCCAGCCGCGATGAGGGCTATTCGACCGACCTGATCGCCGACGAAGCCGTCCGCTTCATCCAGAACCACACCGGAGACGGGCCGTTCTTTCTTTACGTGCCGTTCAACGCGCCGCACCTGCCTTTGCAGGTTCCCGAGAAGTGGCGCGACCTCTACGCCTCGATCGCCGATGAGGACCGCCGCACCTACGCGGGCATGGTGGCGGCGATGGACGACGGCGTCGGTCGCATCCTCAATGCGCTGGACAAAGCGCAGCTCGCCGCGGACACGCTGGTGTGGTTCACCTCCGACAACGGCGGCGCCGGCGTCGGCGATAATACGCCGCTGCGGGCCGGCAAGGGGACGCTCTATGAAGGCGGCATCCGCGTGGCGGCGGCGGTGCGCTGGCCGAACGGGCTGCCCGGCCGCGGGCGCAAGGTCACTTGGCCGCTGAGCTACATCGACGTGCTGCCGACCTTGCAGCGCATCGCAGGCTTTCCCGAAGATACCGTGCCCAGCAGCAGGCCGCCGGATGGGCTCGACGTGTGGGACGTGATCGCAGGCCGCAAACAGCCGCCCAAGCGGCAGCTGTTCTCCTACTACGAGCGCTACCAGGGCGAGATGCTGGCCGTCATTGACTGGCCGTGGAAGCTGGTTCGCAAAGGGCCGCCGATTCTGGGACGGAACAGCGAGGACGAGCCGCCCAAGGGCATGGGGCCGGTGCGCCTGGACCCGTTGACCGTGGAGTTGTTCCGTCTCGACACCGATCCGTACGAGCAGACCGACCTCTCCGACCAGCATCGCGAGCGGGTGGGCGAACTGCTCGAAGCGCTGCGCCGTTTTCGCGCACAGCGTCCGCGCGGCGGCGTGCCGCCGATGACGGCCCCTGCGCCGCCGGGCTGGAAGGCGCCGGTCGATTGGCAGATGCAGGTGGAGTGATGCTTTTTCGGTATTTTGTGTTTGTGGCTCTCACGGTCTCGGCGGCCGCCCAGCCGGCCGAAAGAGTGTTCGTTTCCACCGACCTGGGCGGCGACCCGGACGACATCCAGTCGTTGTACCGGCTGCTGCACTATTCCGACCACATGGGGGTCGAGGGGATCATCTCCTCGCCCGGGCCGGGAGCGGAGAACGCCGCGGAGAAGATCCGCCGCTGGATCCGCGAAGTGCGCGTGGACGAGCTGCGCGCCAAAGGCCACAACGAGCTGCTCAGCGAGGCGGCGGCGCTGGCGCTGGTGCGGCAGGGGCTGACTGAGCCGGGAGCGCCCGCCGAGGGCCGCTCGACCGAGGGCTCGCGCTTCTTGATCGATCGCGCTCTGGCGCAGGACCCGGCCGGGCTGGGCAGGCCGCTGTGGGTGCAGGTCTGGGGCTCGATGACCGATGTCGCCCAAGCCCTTCACGACGCGCCCGAAATCGCCGGCCGCATCCGGATCTACTCGATCGGCAGCAGCAACACGGTGGCCGACCCGGCGGCGCGCGACTGGATCTACGCGTTCATGCGGACGCAGGCGCCCGAGTTGTGGTGGATCGAAAACGGTGTGTTGCCGCGGCGTTCGAGCGACACCTTTCGCGGCGTCTACCAGGGCGGCGTGCAAGACGGCGAATGGGGCAACCAGGAGTTTGTGCGCGTGAACATCCGCGGCCACGGCCCCGCCGGCGACGCTTTCCCGGTGGCGACTTCGCCGCGCGACACGCTCAAGGAAGGCGACTCCCCCGCGATGCTGTATTTGCTATCGCCGCGGATCGCCGGCGTGGGCGATCTCGACGACCCCACCCAGCCGAGCTGGGGCGGAAGATTCCAGCGGCCCGAGCCGGAAAACTTTCCGAACTATTTCATCGACTTGGAGCCGGGCGATCCGGAGAAGTGCCAGCAGACGGTGAGCCGCTGGCGAGTGGACTTTCTCAGTCACTGGAAGGCGCGCTGGGACTGGTACCTGGAGTAGCGGCGCGGCGCAGCCGGGTGGTGGAGCGGGCCGCTTCGAGGCTTTCCCAGACGCCGGTCTGCGAGCCGGCCAGCAGGGCGGCGCCCCGCGCGGCGGCTTCAGCCTCGACCGGCTGCCACATCGGCGCCTGAAAACGCTCCTCCACCAGCGCTGCCAGCAGCGGGTTGCGGTCGAAGGCGTTGCCCGAGCCGATAACGGCCTCCACCGTCTCCGGGCGCGCGTCGCCTGCGCCCTCGTAGAAGGCGAAGAGTCCGTCCACGATCCCCTGCAGCACGGCGCGGGCGACCGAGCCGAGGTCGAAGTTGTCGTTCGTGATCCCCTCGAAGCGGCCGCGGGCGTGGGGCTGCTGCCGCGTTCCGCGAAAACTGGGCTCGCAGCGCAGGCCGGACGAGCCGGGCTCGGCCGCGACGGCCAGTGCGTGGAGCGTGTCGTAGATCGCGGCTTCGGTGCGCTCGACGCCGAACGCGCCTAGCCAGCCTGCAACTGTCCGCTGGAGCCAGGCGTAGGCGTCACCGCCGGAGACCCCGGCGCCGACGGCCAGAGACCCTCCGGGCGGCAGCGGCCGGACTTCCATGCCGGCGACCGGGCGATAGCGGTCGAGTTCCCAACTGATCTGGCCGCCCGTGCCCAGGTTGAGGTTCAGATAGCCGTCGCCCGGCGGAACCGACCCCACAAAGGCCGCCTGCTGGTCGCCGGCGGCGCCGCAGACCGGCAGGCCCGTTGGCAGACCGGTCGCCTCGGCTAAATCGGCGCGCAGTCCGCCGAGTTCGGATCCGCTCGGCCGCACCTCGGGGAACCAAGCCGGGGACAAGTCGCCCGCCGCCAGGATCGCCTCGCTCCATGCCTGCCCGGGCGCATCGAACGCGCCCAGCGAGGCGGCCAGTGTCCGATCGGTGGCGCGCGGGCCTGCGCACAGTTCCGCCGCCAGCCAGTCGGCGACGGTCAGCGCCTTCCAGTCGCCGTCAGGCAACTCGCCCTGCTCGCGCAGGCAGAACAGCGTGACGGCGCCGTATCCCGGTGACAGGCGGCAGCCGCTGCGGGCCAGCAGATCGCCTCCGCAGCGCTCGAGGTAGGCTTCAAGCAGCGTTCCCGAATCCTCCGGCGACGGCTGGTTGGCGCGCCGATCTTGCCAGGAGATCAGCCGGGTAAGCGGGCGCAACTCGGCGTCGGCCAGCAGCACGCCGTGCATCTGCCCGGTCAGGCCCAAGCATTGAGGGGGCTCGGGAAGCTGTCGGGCCAGCTCGGCGAGCAGGGAGACGGCCAGCGTCCGGATGCGGGCCGGTTCCTGCTCGGCGCGGCCCCCGGCGAGCCCCGGGACAGCGGAGTCGTTCGCGCACGACGCCAGCGCACGGACGCTTCCGTCTTCCGCGACGGCGACCGCGGCGAGCGAGGTCGTGCCGATGTCCAGACCGAAGGCGAGCGGCATGTTCGCTTCAGGGCTCTTGGCGTTCGCCGCCGGCCACACCGCCGCCTTTGAGGTAGCTGTAGAAGCCCAAATCCTCGCCCGTCATCTGCTTGACGGCCCACAGGATCTGGCCCGTGTGCCCGCTAAAGTGCGAGACGCAGTGGAAGACGGCCATCACGCCGCTGACGTCATAGCCCTGGATCTTGCGCTTGGCCAGCAGGTCTTGTGCGGCGGCGGCTTCGAGCACCTGATCGGCGGCGTCGCACGTGCCGCCGAGGTTGGCGAGAAGCGTGTCGACGGGGATCTGGTCACGCTGCTCGAACTCGGCGTCGCGGTCGCGCCGGTCTTCTTCGCCGCCGACGCCGCACAGGATCCACTGACGGACATTGCCGGCCAGGTGCAGCAGCAGGTTGCCGATGGAGTTGTTGGTCTCGTGCGCGCGCGCCCACACCTGCTCGTCGGTCAGCCGCTCCACGGCGGTCTCGATCTTGCGCAGGTCCTGGCGCAGTTCCTTGCGGGCCACGCGCAGAAGTTCGGCTGCAACCGGGTCGGGGGTCGACATCTCACTGCCAAGTCTAGCGGACGGGATCGCGGCGGTAGAAGCGCTCGATCACGTCAATTGCCGGCTTGCCCCAAAGCTGGTGCGAGCCGTCAAGCGGGTCGGCGAGTCCGGCCGTGCCCACCTTCCACCAGAAAACCCCATGCAGCCAGGGTTTGTCATAGAAACCCTCGAGCGAGGCCTCGATGTAGCGCGCCTGAGCCTCGGGCGAGTGGGCGCCTCCGGGCTCGTCTTCCCATGGCCTCTCGTGCGCTTGCTCGTAAGTGGAAAAGCCGGCTTCGGTGAACAGCACGGGCTTGTTGAACTCGCGATGGACGGCTTCGATCTTGCGCGTGACCTCCGCGGTGGAGAGGTCGGCGGGCAGGGGGTAGTAGTTGTCGAGGCCGATGTAGTCCAGGGCGTCCCAGAAGCGCACGGACTCGAACTCCTCTCCGAAGTTGGCGGCGTAGACGAGCGGGCCGTCATAGAGTCGGCGTACGGAGGCGATGATGTCGCGCCATTCGCGCTCGTGCCGGCTCAGCAGGGCGAACTCGACGCCTACGCAGAAAACGTCGGCGGAGATCTCCTTCGCCAGGGCCGCCTGCCGCTCGATGTACTGCCGGTAGGAGGCGAACCACTGGGCGCGGCGCTCGGGCTCGGGGTAGTCGAGGTCGCCGGGATAGAGGCCGCCGCGCACCCACACTTGCGGCTTGAGCAGAATGCGCATGCCGAGTGACCGCGCGTGCCGGGCCGAAGCGGCGACGAGCTCATCGCGCTCCATCCGCAGCGGGAAGCGCAACTCGGCGTCCTCGGCGTGCTGCGCGGCGTAGGGCACCAGTGCGACGGCGTTCACGCCGCGTTCGCGTAGGCCGTCCAGGACCTCCGCCGCCTGCGCGGAGCCGTACGGGGTGCGGCGCTCAGCGGTGAAGTTGACGCCCTTGAAGAAGAAGTTCTGCGCGCCGTTCGCCGGCTGGGCGGTTTGCGGGGCGGGTGCGTCCGGCGGCGGGTCCAGCAGCGCCGAAACCCGCTCGAGAGCGCTCCAGGCGAACCAACCCATCCCGGCCAGCATTGCCAGGATCAGCGGCCATCGCAGCGGAGAACGCTTTGCCGATTCCGATTCGCGAGCCATTCATCGCGCAACGTAACACAATACCGGGCTGCTAGCATCGAAGGAACAAAAGCTATGAATCTCACTGGAAAGCGCATCGCTGTTCTCACCGAAGAGAAGTACGAAGATCTCGAACTGTGGTATCCCGCCGTCCGGCTGCAGGAAGCAGGGGCCGAGGTCGTGCTGGTCGGCACGGAGGCCGGCCACGTCTACAAGAGCAAGCACGGCTACCCCGCCAAGGCCGACATCTCGATCGGCGAAGCCAAGGCCGCGGATTTCGACGGCGTGGTGGTGCCGGGCGGGTTCTCGCCGGACTACATGCGCCGCGAGCCCAAGTACAAGCAGCTCGTCAAGGACTGCGTCGAAGCCGGCAAGCCGGTTTGCGCGATTTGTCACGGTCCGTGGATGCTGTGTTCGGCGAAGGTGCTCCAAGGCCGCCGCGCGACGTCGTTCCATTCGATTCGCGACGACATGGAGAACGCCGGCGCTCAGTGGGTGGACGAGGCCGTGGTGGTGGATGGGCCGGTGATCACGTCGCGGACCCCGGCGGATTTGGTTCCGTTCACCGTGGCCTTCATGAAGGCGCTGGCGTAGGTGCGCCCTGGCGAAAGCCGCTCCGTCGATAATGCGGTTCGCGCCGGACAGGAATGTCCGGCCCCACTGAAGAATTGCAGCCTCGGTGGGACGAACATTCCTGTTCGTCCGACGCTCTCGTGGCATAGGTGCGTGGGCATTCCCTGACGGTCGCGGCTCGGTCGAATCCACGTCCTTCCGAGCCGCATCCCTTTAGGGTGCGGGCGGCGCTGCGACGTCGAGGCTCGCGGGAATCCCCACACGGTAGCTGGGGTGGCGCAATGTGACCCCGAGTCGTTCGCGGACGGCGCGGCCGTCGACGCGACGGTTGGCGCGACGGGTCTCGTCCACGCGGTCCGGCGTCACCGATTCCGGCAGCGGGATGCCCAGCAGTTCGCAGACGAACTCCGCGATCGCATGCGAAGTCGACGGCTCGTCATCGGCCACCGGCCAGGCGCCGGTTAGATCGCTCAGCAGCGCCGCTGTCGCGATCGCGGCCAGGTCGTCGACATGGATGCGCGAAGTGTAAGTGTCGCCCGCGCCCACCAGCTTGTATTTGCCTTGCGGGATGGCGACCTGCACCCCTCGCCCTGGGCCGTAAATCGCCGCAGGCCGCAGCACGACCGACGACCAAGGGCCGGTGAGGACCGCCTCTTCGGCCGCGGCGCGTAGATGCTGCCGCTCGGTCTGCGGGTTGATGACGGTGGTTTCGTCGACATGCTCCGCCGGGCCGTAGACGCCCGTGGTCGAAAGGTAGACCACTCGGTCCGCCAACTCCTCCAGCGCGGGCAGCAGGCGCGGCGCCGTCTCATCGAGGCCGTCGTCCGTGCGCAGTGTCGGCAGCGACCACAGCACAGTCGAGCCGAGGGCGGCGCCCGCGCGCAGCCGCTCAGCGGCATCCGGCGCGGCGGCGTCCCACTCGATCGGCCGAACGCCAGAGGGGAGTTGCGCGGGGTTGCGCGCGGTGGCTGCGACGGAGTGGCCCTGCTCGATCAGACTTTGCGCCACCCGGCTGCCGGTAAAGCCGCAGCCGACGATCAGAAATTCCGCCACGACTCTCAGGCCACCAGCCCGAACGCCTTCTTCATGGCCTCGGCGGCGGCCTTGGCGGCGGGTTCGTCGTCCATTTCGTTGAGCGGCTTGTTGAAGGGTTCGGGACGGACGGGGCCGTCGTAGCCGATGGCGACCAGGGCGGAGAGGAACTCCTGCACGGGGATCACGCCGGTGGCGACGGGCAGTTCGCGCGAGCCGTCCTGCTGGTCGATCATCTCGAGGCCCTTGGGGGCGTCGTTGAGATCGCAGGAGACCACGTCGTGGTTGGTGAGCGTCAGGATGTCGGCGCGCGTGTCGCCGGCGGTCCACCAATGCCAGGAGTCGAGCACGAATCCGAGGTTCGTCTTGCCGGCGGCTGCGATGAGTTCCTTGGTTTCGGCCATGGTGTGGACGAAGGGGTAGCGGCCGGCCACGCGCAGGCTGGGCGTGCCGACGTATTCCAGGCCGAAGCGCTGGCCGTGGTCTTCGCAGACGGTGGCGATCTCGCGCAGCCGCCGGGAGACGATTTTGAAGTAGGCCAGGTAAGTCAGCTCGTCGTGCCGCGGCATCAGCCACGTGCCGAAGCGCGTCACACCGGCTTTTTCGTAGATCTTGGCGTGCGCCGGCAGTTGCGCCATGCCCTGCCGGAAGGTCGTCTCATCCTTGCGAAAGTCGACCGGCATGCCGGCCGCGGCCCATTGCAGGTTCTTCTGCTGCAACTCGGCCTTGAGCTCGTCGAGCTGCGCCGGGGCGAGCTTGCCCAAGTCCTGCGACATCGGTTGCACGGACTCGTAGCCGAACTGCGCAGCCAAGTCGATGGCCTTGCGCTGGTCGGCCTGGATGCCGATGCTGCCCGGCGTGAAGGCCAGTGTGAACTTGCGCTGCGCGGCCATTGCAGGCAGGGCGACCGAGGCGGCGCCCGCCGCGGCGAGGAAGGAGCGACGTGTGACCATCGCTGGCAGTTTAGCAGCCTGCTAGTGAGACCAGAGCTTGGAGATGAGCCCGCGGATTCCGCCCGGTGATTTCTCGTCGGCGCGGCTGCGCTCGATGAGTTCCTCGATGGTCATCTGGCGGGCTTCGGCGGCCTCGACGCCGGCCTCGCGGGCGCGGCGGCGCTCCTGCTGCAATCGGCGTTTGTGCTCACGCGCCCGCTGGCGGTATTCGAGCCCTTGCAGACGCTTTTGAATGAACTCTTTGCGCTGCTGCGCGGTGCGGCGCTGCGGCGGAAAGAACTCGAGTTGGCGCTCGACCGGCATGGCGCGAAAACGTCTCTATCTTGCCACACCGCAGGAGGCGATGGCCGCCTCCTGCGGTTGGCCGTCGTGAGCCGGTCACTCCGCCGAGATGCGGGTGGAGTGTTTCTTGAGCTCCGCCAGCCCTTGGGACTTCGATTCGGACGACAACGGATTGCCGCTCAGGTCCACCGTCCAGAAGGGGGCGAAGCGCTGTTCGCCGGCAGCGTCCTGGGCCGCCATCTCGGCGAGCGGGCTGATGTCGCTGATCTTGTTGCCCGCCAGGTTCAGGCGGTGCAGAGATGTCAGCTTCTCGAGCGGTGAGACGTCCTGGATCTGGTTGCCGGAAGCGCTCAGCGTGGCCAGCCGCGTGAGCGAGCCTGCTGCGGCGAGGCTGCTGATGCGGTTGTCGTCGAGGTAGAGCGAGGTCAGGTGCGGCAGGCCTTCGAGAGGCGCGATGTCGGACACCTGGTTGCCCGAGAGGTAGAGCGAGCGCAGCGCCTCGAGGCCCTTGAGGGCGGAGATGTCGCTGATCTGGTTGCCCGACAGCTCGGCATACTGCAACCGATCGAGCGCGGCGAGCGGGCTGATGTCGCCAACCTGGTTGTTCGTGAGGGTCAAGCTCTGGATCAGCGTGAGTTCTTCGAGCGGCGCGATGTCGGTGATTTCGTTGTCGGCCAGATCGAGCAGCATCAGTCGCTTGCAGTGCTCCAGCCCGGTGAGGTCGCGGATGCCTTTGCCGCGGGCGACGACCTGCGAGAGGTCCTTGACGTCGTCGGGGACCAGGGGCTCGTCGTTGTTGCGCTTGTCGAAGACGTTTTGTCGGACGGCGGCTTCCAGGGCCGCGTCGGGGAACAGGTCTCCGGCATACGCGAGGGCGGGGGAGAGAAAAGCGAGCGCAACGGCTGCGATGCGCAAGGGGGCGATGGGCAGCTGAGCCCGCGAAAAGCTCGTCATTCGAAATCCTCCTGGAGAAGTTCTCGATTGAAAAACCGTTCGTGGCCCGGCGAAACGCCTTCGCCGAGCGCCTACGAATCGAATAGCTTCTCTATTTTGACAAGCCGTCTTGCGATCTTCAAGTCGCTGATTCGATGCCCGTTAAGAGAACTTGAACTCGCGGATCAGGCTGCCGTCGGCCTTCTCGAGCCGGGCCCATTCGAGCTCGAACAGCCCTTCGCCGGGGGCGAACTCCAAGGTGAAGAGCGACAGCCAGTTCGTCGGCTCGAAGGCCACGGTCTGCTCGTACCAGGCGCCTTCCTTCGCCGGCTCGATCTCGACGCGGTTACCCCGGCCGCGGACGTTGTCGACCACGCCCCAGGTCAGGGCGACGGGCGGCAGCTTTTCATAGCGGGCGCGGAAGCGCAGGCGCATCGGGCCGGCTTCGGCAATCCACGGCCGTTGCAGCGTGTTGCCGCGTTCGCCGCGCCATTCCGAGTGCAGCTTGCCGCTCTGCTTGGTCATCACGCCGGTGGTGGTGGTCCAGCCGTCGACCTCGGTGCGCACGTCGTAGGAGGCGGGCAGCGGACCCTCCGGCGTGCGGCCCTTGTCGTCGGTCCGCTCCATCCACTGCTCGAGCGCGCCGCGCAGTTCAGCCAGCGGCTGGGCGTGGTCGCCCGATTCGGCCAGGTTGTGCAGCTCGTAGGGATCGGCCTTTAGGTCGTAGAGCTCTTCGGCCGGCCGGGTATCGGCCATGAAACGCTCCTGATCTTCGTTGAGCTTGCCTTCCGCGTGCAGTTGCCGCAGCAACTGCAGCATCGGGTAGGAGGTGTCTTTGTAGTTGTTCGGCTGCGTGTAGGGCCGTTCCGGCATGAAGTTGCGGATGTACTTGTACTGGCTGGTGCGCACGGCGCGCATGTGATCGACGGTCTCGTCGGCGCGGTCGCGGGCCATGAACAGCTGCTCGCGCTTGGCATCCTCTTCGGGGCCGAAGAAGACGCGGCCATGCATGTTCGACGGCCGCGCGACGCCGGCATAGGCCAGCGTGGTCGCGGTGATGTCGATGTGGCTCACCAGGCGGTCGCTGCCCGAGCCGGGCGTCCAGCCCGCAGGCCGATATTTTTCCGGGATGCGCACGATTAGCGGAATCAGCACGCCGCCTTCATAGAGGAACTGCTTGCCGCGCGGCATTGGGCGGCCGTGGTCGCCAAAGAAGAAGACGATCGTGTCATCCGCCAGCCCCTGCTCTTCGAGCCGGTCGAGCACCGCGCCGACCTTGCCGTCGAGGATCTGCGTGGTCTCCAGATACATTTGCCACTCCTGCCGAGCGACCGGATGGTTGGGGTAGTAGGGCGGCAGCTTGACCGCGGCCGGGTCGATGGGGTTGTCGGGGTCGTGCTCGAAGGCGCGGTGCGTCTCTGAGAAATTGATCTGGGCGTAGAAGGGCTGCCCCTCGGCGCGCTCGGTCCAGTCGGCCCCGTCGAACGGCGGCTCGTCGAGATTGAAGTTGAAGTCGGTCTTGCCGCGTCCGCCCACCGGCGTGTCTTTCAGGTTCGACGTGTGATAACCGGCCTCGCGGAGCCGAGACGTGAAGGTCCGGACGCCTTCGGGCAGCTTGTAGCCGTCCTCGCGGTGGCTGCGGTGGTGGTGCGCGCCGATCGACGTCTGGTACATGCCGGTCATCAGCGCCGAGCGGGCGATTGAGCAGATCGGCGCGGTCACGCAGCACTGGTCGTAGCGCACGCCTTCGGCGGCGAGAGCGTCGATGCGCGGCGTTTGAACGGCCGGCTCGCCGTAGCAGCCCAGGTCGGGCGAGAAATCCTCGGCGATGATCCAGAGGATGTTCGGCTTGCGGGCCTCGCCGGCGCCGCAGGCGGTGAGACCGGCGGCGGCCAGGGCGGTGGAACTTTTCAAAAAGTCGCGTCGTGTGGTGGAGGGCATCAGTGGATCGTCTCGGGCCCGTCTTCGGGTGTGAACAGTTGGAGGTTGACTTCGGTTCCTTCAGGAACGTCCGCGATCTGGCGGGCGAAGTGCGCCAGGAAGGAGACGGCGTTAGAAACCGGCGCCGGTTTGAGGGCGAGATTGCCCTGGTCGCGGCTCATGCACAGCGGCGGAATCGTGTGGACCAGCTGACCGGGCTCGAGCATGCCGACGACCTCGGAATAGCGGGCGAGAAGCTGCAATTCCAAGTACTCGATCGGGTCCTTGCGGGCCTCGTCGAGGAATTGCGGCAGGTTCACGCCCATCGAGCGGATCTCGCCGGTGTCGGCGCGCAGCTTCCAGACCACGTTGTGGCGCAGGATGAACTGGTTGCCCAGGTAGTCCTGGCCGAAGGGGACGTCGCTTTCCTCAATGGCGTCGAAGAGCTTGTGCAGCGCCATCTCGCCGCTGCGGTAGTAGTCCAGCGAGTGCCAGTCCGGCTGGCTGACGGCGCCGCGCACGTGCAGGCCGCCGGCGTAGGCCACGAAGCCGTTGACTTGCCAGAGGATCTCGAAAAGGTCGTCCGGCAGGCCGATGAGCGGCTCCGGAGTCTCGAGCTTCGGTCCCTGGTAGGTCACGCCCTGCAAGATCATCTATTCCACCTTGACGGCCTTTTGTTGTGCAATCAAGCACAGCTCGGCCGCCTTGAACGTGTGCTCCTGCGTCATCGCGCGTTCGGTGCGCTCGAGGCAATCCAGAATCAGCTCGCCAAAGAACGGGAAGCCGACCGTCCCGCGAGTGGGGATGCGCTTCTCTTCGCGCCCGTTCACCAGGTAGAGCTGGTCGGATTCCGGGTCGCGGCCGATGTCGAGGTATTTGCGCATCTCGATGTAGCCCTCGGTCCCGAGGATGAAGCAGCGGCCGTCTCCCCAGGCGCCCAGCCCGTCGGGCGTAAACCAGTCGACGCGGAAGTAGTTGGTGGCGCCGTTGTCGGCCGTGAGCGTGGCGTCGCCGAAATCGTCGAGCTCGGGATACTGCTTGTTGTTGTAGTTGGCGATGCGGGCGCTGGCGACGGCGGCGTCCTTGGCGCCGGCGAAGAAGAGGAACTGTTCGATCTGGTGGCTGCCGATGTCGATCAGGATGCCGCCGTACTTCTCGCGCTCGAAAAACCAAGCCGGGCGCGAAGCCGCGCTGAGCCGGTGCGGGCCCGTGCCGATCACCTGCAGCACTCGCCCGATGGCCCCTTCGGCGATGAGATTGCCGGCGTAGATCGAACACTCAGTATGCAGCCGTTCGGAATAGTACACGGCGTACTTCTTGCCGGTCGCGGCCACCTTGGCGCGAGCCGAGGCGAGCTGCTCGAGCGTGGTCATCGGCGCCTTGTCGACGAAGTAGTCCTTGCCGTGCTCGAGGACCTCGCAGCCGATGCCGCAGCGGTCGGACGGAATCGCTGCGGAGGCGATGAGCCGGATCTCGGGGTCGTCGAGCACTTCCTGCTTCGAGCGCGCCGCTTTGACGCCCGGATAGGTCTCCACGAACTTCGCCATGCGCTCGGGGACCGGGTCCCAAACCAGCTTCGGTGTGGCGCCGGCGGCGGTCAACCCGTTGGTCATGCCGTAGATGTGGCCGTGGTCGAGTCCGATGACGCCGATCGGGAAGGCGCCCTGCTCGACAACCGGCTTCGCGCCGCCGGTCGGGGCGTAGTTCATTCCATCGGATTTTTGCATTGACGCAGACCATTCTACCGACCTCCGCCGTTGCTAGGATGAGGCGGTGGAGCATCGCGCTTTCTCACGCCGGCGGCTGCTGGCCGTCGGCTTGGCCGCAGGAGTTTCCCTGAGGGCCGTGGGACGCGGAACGCGCACCGATTCGCCGCCGGTGGCGCTCGAAGACCCGCTCACCGGCCGCAAGATGGAGCGGCTGACCGATCCGGCGCTGGGGCTGCGTCTGCCGCACCACTCCGAACGCATTCTCGACGACCGCAGCAACACGCTCTACATGGCCGGCGGAGCGGCCGGGGAGTTCCATCTCTACGAATACGACCTGCGCCGCGAACGCCTGACGCAGGTCAGCGAAGGTTCCGGGCTGCTGAGCCATTCGGCGACGCTCGACAGCCGCGGCCGGACGCTCTACTACATCCAAGGCAATCAGCTGCTGCGGGACGGCAAGACGCTGCAGGAGATTCCGTCGGGCTGGATGGCGACCGGCGCGCTGACGATTTCCGACGACGGGGCTCTGGCGGCCTGGATCGAGATGCGCGAAGGCGATGAGCGGGCCGATGCAGTCGAGCAGTTTGCCCGGCATCCGCGATGTCGGCTGCAACTGGCGCCCACCAACGGCGGTGCGGTCAAGACGCTGGCCGAAGAAGACAACTGGCTGTCGACGCCGCGCTTTCGCCCCGGGGGCGGAGAAATTCTCTACGCGCACGAGGGGCCGTGGGGCGAGGTCGCCGGCCGTTTGCAACTCATCTCCGCCACGGGCGGCTCGGCGCGCAGCCTGCGCGAGCGCCAGGGCGACGAGCAGATCGGCGGCGAGCAGTGGAGCGCCGACGGCTCGCGCATCTGGTTCGTGCATTTCCCCAACGACACCCTGCGCGGGGCTACCGCACGTACCATCGACGTAGAGGGCGCTGAGAGGACGATCTCGCCCTGTTCGGCCTTCGGCTGGTTCCAGGTCAACAGCGACGCCAGCGCCATGGTGGGGGCCAGCAAGCGGCCTTCGGGGCCGAACATCTACGTGCTGTTCCCGCAGCTGCAGCGCGAGATCACGCTGTGCGAGCACGGCTGGTCGGGCAAGGGCGACCCGGTGGCCGGCTCCGCGCACATCGACCCGGAAGCGGCCACGCCGGGGCCGATCCTGTCGCGCAACAGCCAGTGGGTTTACTTCACCAGCGCGCGGGAAGGGGCGCCGGCGGTCTACCGCATGAAGATTGAGGACTTAGTCAGCGAGACGTGAGCGCGGGATGACCGTCGAGCAAACTCTAGCCGAACTCGAAGCGTTGGGGACCGAGCAGAATCGCAAGGTCTATCAGCGGCATGGCGCCAAACCGCCGCTCTTCGGAGTCAGCTACGGCAACCTGGACAAGCTCCGCAAGCGGATCAAACGCGACCACGCGCTGGCCCAGCAACTGTGGGCAAGCGGCAATCATGACGGTCGCGTCCTGGCGACGAAGATCGCTGAGCCCGCACAGACCGACGCGGCATTGCTCGAGAGCTGGATCGAGGACTTGGATAACTACGTCCTTACGGACGCATTCGCCCAACTCGCAGCGGCGTCGAAAGCGGGCCGTGAGCGCGCAGCGACTTGGATCGACTCCGCGGACGAATGGACGTCATCCGCCGGCTGGACCGTCGTGGCGATTCGCCCCCATGCTTTTGAAGATCAGTTGGGAACCCTCATCCGCCGGGTCGTGAATTCGATCCATGCGGCGCCCAATCGAACCCGACACGCGATGAACAACGCACTGATCGCCATCGGCATTCTTGGCGACCCTTGGAGCGAAAAAGCGATGGAGGCGGCTACACGGATCGGCAAAGTCGAGGTCGACCACGGCGAGACGGGCTGCGTGACGCCGGACGCCGTCGCCTACATCCGCAAGTCCCGCAAGCGAAAGGGCTGACCCATCGAGTCAAGCCGCCAAGCCTGCGAACAGCGGCGGAGGAGCGCCTCTCACGCATGTCCGGCGCGTCGGCCCCCTAGGCATACCGCCGCAGCAAATCCAGCACGATCTGCGCCCGCCGCACGCGTTCCTTCGATAGTGCGATTGCCGTCGACTCAATGTGCGTCCCGCAAGGGTAGATGTCGGGCGAATTCTTCAGACCCAGCTTGACGTAGAGCGGCGCGGCCACGCGGATCAGCTCCGGCGTCTCGTAGTGCCGGATGAAGCCGCCGATGTTGTCGGGCGCTTCGACATAGAAGTCGATCGGCGCGTCGATGGCCTGGCGGATCGCCGCCAACTGCGGCAGCGTCAGATCCGACGGCACGTTGATCGTCGTCGCACCCAAATCCTCCAGAACGCGCGCCGAGGCTGCGTTGCAGGGCGCCATCATCACCGAGGTTTTCAGGATCAGGTCCGCCGGCAGTTCGCCCGCCTTCTTCATCTTGTCAATCACGGCGATCAGGCCGATGTCGGAGACCAGCACCGAATTGACGCCGAGCGCGACGGCGCGCTTGACGTCTTCGAGCGCATACACCACCTGGTCCATCCCGCGCAGGCTCAGCCCCAGGGTCTTGCCGGCCGGCGCGTAGGCTTGCGCTCCGATGTCGTAGGTTGCGCGCGGGCCGACGAAGAGATTGACCTCGATCGAGTGCTCGCGGCCGAGTTGCACCATTTCGCGGATCTCGTCGTCGGTCAGCAGTTGGATGCCGCTGCCCTGGCTGATGCGGTGGACGGTGACGCCGCGCGCCTCCGCCTCCTCGAGCACGGCTCGAAACGCTCGCGGGCCTTCGGTGGAGGGGATCTCGAGCTTGTAAGTCGAGCCGTCCGGAAAGCGCTTCGAAGAGCTGGGCGCCACGGCGGGGTCGCCGGGCGGAAGACCGTGTTTCGTCAAGGAGTCGCGGGTGGCTTGCATGGCTGTTTGAGGGAGACTCTACCTCATCGGGGCGCTAACTCACCACGAGGCCTTCGCGGTCGATGCCGGGGAACATCGCCTCCGCCTCATGCCCGTGCTTGCGGAACTCGGCGCAGACCAAGTCGACCACTTCGCGCTGGCCGCTTTCAAACAAGACCAGCATCGAGGGGCCGGCGCCGCTCATTGCGCAGCCGAGCAGACCCGGCGCACGCAGGTCGAGGATCTCCTTCATTCCCGGCACGTTGCCCATGCGGTAGGGCTGGTGCAGGCGATCGAACAGGGCGTCCGGGAAGACGTCCTTCGACCCGGTGGCGAACGCGGCTACCAGCAACGTTGCCCGCTGCAGATTGAAGATCGCGTCTTCGCGGCTGTAGCTGTCGGGCAGCACGCCGCGCATGCCGCTGGTGGCCAGCTCGAAGTCCGGGCAGACGATGGCGACCGAAAAGCTGTCGGGAATCTCCAGCCGAATGGCCCGGGTGACGCCGTCGGCGCCGATCGCGGCGGTCGTAATCGAGCCCAGAACCGCAGCGGCGACGTTGTCGGGGTGGCCTTCGATGCGCGCGGCCTCATCGAGCACGCGGTGCGCGTCCCAGCCCAACTCGAGCGCTCCGTTGGCGATGGCGACGCCGGCGGTCAGGGCCGACGCGCTCGATCCCAAACCCTTGCCGATGGGGATGTCGTTTTCGATCTCCAGGTGCAACGGCGGCATCCGGCGGCCTTGCTCGCCGGCGACGCGCACCGCCGTGCGCCAGATCATGTTGTCTTCGCCGGTAGGAATCGAGTGCGTGTCGCGACCCGAGAGCACGATTTCCAGCTCTTCGGCGGGCCGAAAACGGCACGTCAGATGGATGTCGAGGGCTAGGCCGAGAGTGTCGAAACCCGGCCCCAGATTGGCGCTCGAGGCCGGCGCCCGCACGGTCGTAAAAGCGGACATGAAACCCCGATTATACGTTAGAAATCGGGGGCGACGGTCGGCAGGGGCTCAAGGACCGGCTCACCCGGCCTGGAGCTCAGGCTGCTTGCGCGGAGCGGGCGGTCTGCTGTGCGACGGCGGCGCTGCCGGCGAGCTCGCACACCGCAAAGTCCGCCCCGCAAGCCAATGCCTGTCTTTCGAGGGCGTCGTCCGGTTTGGGCGAGCAGACAATCAGCCTGGCGGTGGAGCCTGCGTTGACGAGCTCGCGCAACACCGTGTACCAGTTCCCGTCCGGCAGCGAAGGGCGGGTCGCCACCATGCGGACCTTGGCGGCGCGAATCGTTGGACGCACGGCGTTGCAACTCTCCGCCCAGAAGAACTGCGGCTTGGCCGCCTGGGTCTGCGCGTCGAATCCGTCGAGAACGACCAAAATGTTTTCCATCGCTGTTGGCACTCGAGCGTGCGGTTCCCCCCGCGCGAGAGTCGTACGCACGCCAGGGGCCAAGTCATACGTCTCGGGTTTTCAGGGGAATAGGTAGATCGGGGCCGCCCAGGGGCGAGTAATTTCGTACAGGGCGTGTAAGTCTTACGCACACCAGCCGTGGGACAATGGGCCGCTTATGGGTCAGACCTCGTCGTCGTCGCGCACTCCGCCGCCGGTTCCGCAAACATTTGGACAGTTTCTCGCCGCCTTCGGCCCGAGCATCATCGTGGTGCTCACCTGGCTCGGCGCCGGCGACATCGTCGACATGGGCGTGGCGGGCAGCAACTACGGCTACTCGCTGCTGTGGGTGCTGGTGGTGGCGGTGTTCATGCGCTTCGTGCTGGTGTCTTGCATCGGCCGCTATCAGCTGTGCAACCAACACCAGGAGAACGTGCTCGACGGGCTGGTGCGACTGCACCGCTGGTATGCCCCGATCCTGTTCGTCGGCGCGATCGTGATGGGACACGTGTATGAGTCGTACATGACGGTGGGCACCGGCGAGACCCTCCGCAACATGACCGGCCTGGGCGATACGTGGATGTGGGCGATCGTCTGCAATGCGCTGGCGTTCGTACTGGTGATTCGCGGCAAGTACGGCCCGCTCGAGCTGATGTTCAAGGTCTTTCTGGCTTTGCTGTCGGTCTCGTTCATCGGCTCCGCGGTTTGGGTCGGCTTTAGCGGATGGGACGTCCTTAGGGGGCTGACCAGCTTCGAGATGCCGGGCAAGCAAGGTCCCTTCGAAGCCGTGACCGTGGCGATGGCGATGATCGGCGCCGTCGGCGGCTCGTTCATGAACCTGGTCTATCCCTACTTCCTCGAGGAGAAAGGCTGGCGCGGGCCGCAGTACCGCCGGGTGCAGTTTTATGACCTGTTGCTGGGCGTGATCGTGATGATCTTCCTGAACATCGCGGTGTGGGTGCTGGGTGCGGAACTGCTCTTCCCCGACCAGCACATCTCGCAGCTCGACGACCTGCCGAACCTGCTTTCCACGGTGCTGGGGCCGTGGGGCCGGCTGCTGTTCTACTCGGGAGTATTTGCGGCGATCTTCACGTCGGTGCTGGGACACGCGGCGGGGCTGGCGTCATTGGGCAGCCACGCCTGGATCCGCTGGCGGACGGGCATTGCGCCGCACGCCGAGCAGTACAAGAGCCATCCGATGTACCGCTCGATTGTGATCTGGTGCCTCGTCTCGCCGTTGATCTGGACGCTGCCGGGGATGCCCGACTTCGTTACGTTGACCCTGGCGGCCAACTCCGCCCAGGTTGTGTTGCTGCCGCTGCTGGCCGGCGGCTTGTGGCGCATTACCGCGAGTTCCCGATACATCGGCGAAGCGTACAAGAACCGCTGGTGGGAAAATCTGACGCTGGCGCTGCTCTTCGCCCTTGCTATCTACGGCGCCTACAAGTCCAGCGGACTGATTTTTGGCGGTTTTGGAGTCCACTAAAACGAGGCGACCGCTAGCTATGCGTCGAGTTTCGGCGAACGGCGGCGAAAAGCCAGGAATTCAGGGGACGTAGCCCAGATGCGGCGGCTGGGCAGATAGCGGACGAACGCATAGGTCTCATTCCACCAGCACAGCGAGCCGCGCTCACGCGGAGCCCAAGGCGGGCTGAAGTAGACTTCTCGCCCTCGGTCCGTTTCAGTGAGGGTTTGGACGAGGATGCTCAGGGCTCTGAGTCTACGCCTGTGCGGGCGTCAAAGCAAGCGGCGGCGCCCCGTCGGCAGACCTGCTATGATCACGAGTGACAGCTGAATCGCACGCCTGCCTGAGACCTGATAACCGAACCTTCCCGTGTATTTGGAAGATTCCTCCCTCACGATCCCTCGCTTGCATCCGATTTCGATTTCTGTTTGAGTTTGAGGAGAATCTTCCAATGAGTAAACGACTTTACGTGGGCAATTTGCCCTTTTCCGCCAGTGAACATGATGTCCGCGCGGCTTTCGAAGCGCACGGCGCTGTGGAATCCGTTCACTTGGTGACGGACCGTGATACGGGCCAGGTGCGTGGTTTTGGGTTCGTCGAGTTCGGCGACTCCGGCGAGGCCCAGCAGGCCATCGACGCGTTGAACGGACAGGACATGGGCGGTCGCGCCCTGGTGGTCAACGAAGCGCGCCCGCGCCCTGAGCGCAGCGGCGGCGGCGGCGGCGGCGGCGGTTTTGGCCGCGGCGGCGGCGGCGGTCGTCGCGAACGCTGGTAGGTCCGGCTATCCAGCGACAATCTTGGAAAGGGGCGCCGATTGCGGCGCCCTTTTTGTCGTGGCGTCTAGGGAGCCGCCGGCTGCTGCTGCGTGGAGCAGTGCAACGTCCCCAGGCCCCACACATAATCCACCGCGTGGATGCCGATGACTTCCCGGTCAGGGAAGGCTGCGGCCAGCTGGTTCAGGGCGATCCGGTCGTTCGGGTCGTGGAAGGTCGGCACGAGCACCAGACCGTTGGAAATGTAGAAGTTGGCGTAGCTGGCCGGCAGGCGGACGCCGCGAAAATACAGCGGCTTCGGCATCGGCAACTCGACCAGCTCGAGCGGTTTGCCGTCCTGGTCGGTCTGGTTCTTCAGGCGCTGCCAGTTGCGCTTGAGCCGCTCGTAGTTGTCGTCCTTGCGGTTGGTCTCGACCACCGTCGCCACCATGCGCGGGCCGACGAAGCGGGCCAGGTCGTCAACATGGCCGTGGGTGTCGTCGCCGACGATGCCGTCTTCGAGCCAGATGGTCTTCTCAACTCCCAAGAACTCTTGAAAAATCCCCTCGTAGTCGAGACGTGAGAAGCCGGGGTTGCGCTGTTGGACGTCGCTGAGCAGGCACTCTTCGGTGGTCAGCAGGGTCCCGGCGCCGTTGACGTCGATCGAGCCGCCTTCGAGAACCACGCGTTCGCCGCGCCAGGTCGGCGTGATCGCGCGGGTGCGGGCGATCTCGGAGATGCGCCGCCCGACGAGTACGTCCTTGAGCCAGTTTGAATACTTGGCCCAGGCGTTGAAGCGCCAGCAGACCGCAGCGACCTCGTTCTCACTGGCCACGAAGCTCGGCGCCGAATCGCGCAGCCAGCTGCGGTCGGTCGAGCAGCGGTGAAAGCGCACGCGTTCGAGATCGACGCCGGCGTCGGCGAGCATTTTTTGCACGCGCCGATGCAGGCGGTCGTCCTCCACCAGGATCTCGACCCGTTCGCGCGTATGCAGGTGGCGCACGATATCGACGTAGATCCAATGAATGGGCGGAAACTTGCCGGGCCAGTCTTTGGGATTGTGGGGCCAAGCCAGCCACGTCGCCTCGTGGGGCGCCCATTCCGCGGGCATGCGCATCAGTCTGTCCAGGTTAGCAACGGGAGGCTAGCGCGCGGCGGCCAGGGCGCGCCGGCTGTAAGCCCGCAACTCGTCGAGCAGTTCGTAGGGAAGGCCCAGGCCGCCGAGGTTGACGCCGTTGGGAGAGGGCCCGTGGAAGTCGCTGCCGCCCGTAACGCCCAACCCGCAACTGCGGGCCGCGCGGGCCAACTGGTTGCCGACATCGATTGGGTGATCACGGTGGTAGGCCTCAATCGCCAGACAGCCGCGGTCGGCGAGTTCGGCGAAGGTCTGCGCCGGGTCGCGCTTGTTCTCTTTGAGAAACCGCCAGGGGTGCGCCCAGGATGAGACGCCGCCGGCGTCGCGGATCCAGCCGAACACGTTCTCGAGCGAAGGCTCCTTGCGCGCCACAAAGCCCGGCGCGCTCTCGTCGAGGTAGCGGTCGAAGGCCTCGCGGTAGCTGGAAACGCAGCCCTTCTTGATGAGCAGGCGCGCGAAGTGCGGCCGTCCGGTCTGGTCTTTGCCCAGCGCCTCGGCTTCTTCGAGGGTGACGGCGCAGCCGAGTTCGCGCAGTCGCTCGGCCAGCCGCTCGTTGCGCTCGCGGCGCGAGGTTTTCAGGCAGGCGACGTGGCGTCGAAAGGTTTCGTTGGCCGGCTCGTCGAGGAAATAGCCGAGGATATGGATCGAGGTTCCGGCGAAAGCGCCGCTGAGCTCAATGCCGCAGATCAACTCGAGCCCGGCGGCTTCGGCGAACTCGACGGCATCGTCATAGCCCTCGAGGGTGTCATGGTCGGTGATGCTCAGCGCCCGGATGCGATTCCTCTTTGCCAACTCGATCAAGCGCTTCGGACTCAGCGTTCCGTCCGAGCGATTGGTGTGGCAATGAAGATCGATCATTCTTCTCGAGGACCGGCGCGAGCCAGCCCCATAGTTTAGCTCAGAGAGTCAACAAGGGGGCCGCCCCAACGCCAAACGCCCGGGGGCGACCCCCGGGCGTTGATGCGGATAAAGAGCGGGCCTGAAGTTCTCTAAGCCGTGATCACGCCCAGGCGGATCAATTCCTGCCAGACATACTCGGCGCTCTCTTCGGGTGTCTGCTCGCCGGAATTGAACTTGATCTCCGGATTGTCGGGAGCTTCGTAGGGGTCGGAGATGCCCGTGAAGTTCTTGATCTCGCCCGCAATGGCCTTCTTGTACAGGCCCTTGGGGTCGCGCTCGATCAGCTTGTCGAGGTCGCAGTCGGCGAAAACTTCGACGAAGTTGTCGGCGCCGGCGCGGACCTCGTCGCGGATCTCCTTGTAGGGAGAGATGGCGGCGGACATGGCGATGACGCCATTGCGCGAGAGCATGTTGCAGACGAAGCCGATGCGGCGAATGTTGGTGTCGCGGTCTTCCTTGCTGAAGCCGAGGCCCTTCGAGAGATTCGTGCGCACGACGTCGCCGTCGAGAATCTCCACCTTAGCGCCCGCGTCCTTCAGACGCTTGAGCAGGATGTTGGCGACCGTCGACTTGCCAGAGCCGGACAAACCGGTAAACCAGAGCGTGAAACCTTTGTGTTGCATATATGTGAACCGTGAGCAGTGAACAGTAAGGAATGGTGAGCAAACAGGTGAGGCGGAGCGAGCCACTGCTCACTGCTCACCAATCACTGCTCACCTCATCGGAGGTAAGACTTCCTCCAAAAGGATATCGAACGAGCGCCGGAATTGGCCGCTCGGCGAAACGTGGATGCCGCATTCTTTGTCGGCGTCCTCTTCTTCCCACCACCAGCGTCCGGCGCGCGAAGGCTCGCCCGGCTTGGTAGGCCGGGTGCACGGAGCGCAGCCGATGCTGGGATAGCTTTGGTCATACAAGGAGTGATAGGGCACGTCGTTGCGGCGGATGTAGTCCCATACGCGCTCCTCGTCCCAGTTGGCCAACGGCGCGATCTTCACCAGGCCGCCGTGCTCCTCGTCGATCGAAACGGTGTCGATCGTCTCGCGCGCCTGACTCTGGGAGCGGCGCAGTCCGACGATCCAGGCGTCGAGGGTGGCGAGCTTGCGCTTGAGCGGCCGGACCTTGCGGATTTCGCAGCACAGCCGCCTCTTCGGCACGGCTTCGTAGAAAAGATTCGGCCCGTACATGGTGAGCATCCGCGACAGCTCGCGTGCATCGGGGGCGACCATCTCGATGTTGATGCCGTAGCGGCTGCGCACCTTCTCGATCAGCTCGTAGGTTTCCTGGTGAATCCGGCCGGTGTCGAGGGTGAAGACCTGGACGTCGCCGCCGGTGATGCAGGCGGCCATGTCCAGAATCACCATTCCGGTGGCCTGGAAGCTGGTCGAGATGGCGACACTGTCGCCAAACTCGGCCAGCCCCCAGCGCAGGACTTCTTCGGCCGAGGCGTCTCGGGCCGGCCAGCTGAACTTTGAGCCGGACGAGGCGCCCATCGGAGGTTCTACTTCTGCTTCGCTTGCTCGGCCTCGACCAGGATCTTGGCGATCTCGGGCCGGGTGAATTCGACCGGGGGCAACTCGCCCGCGGCCAACATCTCGCGCACCTTGGTGCCGCTCAGATGCACGTGATCTTCCGGGCCGTGCGGGCAGGTCAGCTTCGAAGCCATGCCGCCACACTTGCGGCAGTAGTGCACGAAGTCAAAGAAGATCACGTCGATGCCCAACTCGCCCGGCTCGAACTCCGAGAAGATGTGCTGCGCGTCGAACGAGCCGTAATAGTTGCCCACGCCGGCGTGATCGCGGCCGACGATGAAGTGCGTGATGCCGTAGTTGCGGCGCACCTGCGCGTGGAAGACCGCCTCGCGCGGACCGGCATAGCGCATCCACGCCGGGAAGCCCGCCAGCATCGTGTGCTTGGGCGAGTAGTAGTTGTCGACCAGCTCTTTGTAGCAGGCCAGACGCACCTCGGCGGGGATGTCGCCGGGCTTGGTTTCGCCCAGCAGCGGGTGGATGACCAAGCCGTCGGCGGTTTCCAGCGCAATCTTGGTGCAGAACTCGTGGGCGCGGTGGATCGGGTTGCGCGTCTGGAAGCCGACGACCTTCTTCCAGCCCATCTCCTCGATCTTGGCTTTCACCTCGCGCGGCGAAATCGCCAGGTCGCCGGGGATGTCGAAAGTCCAGTCGGGGAAGACCTCGGCCTTGCCGGCGATCGAGAACTCACCGGCGTCGCGCAGCCACTCCACTCCCGGGTGAGCTTCGTCTTCGGTGCGGAAGATGCTCTTGTTGTACAGCGGCTTGTTGATCTCGAAAATCTCGTCGATCGAGATCACGCCGGCCGGTGCTCCGCCGTCCATCAAGACGACCTGGGAGGCGCCTTCGAGTGCTTCGGCCTGCGCGGCGCTGATCGGGAAGATGATCGGAATCGACCAGGCCTCGCCGGTGGTCAGGTGCATCGTCTCGCAGGCGGCGGCGGTGTCGGCCGCGCCCAGAAACTTGGTGACGGGCAAGTAGCCGTCTTCTCCCAGCAAGTACAGATCGCTGAGATTGCGGAAGGTCGCCTGGATGCGGGGCGTGTTGGACGCGAGAATTTCTTGCGCTTGCTGGGAGGTCAGGGCCATTCGTAACTCCTGTTTGTCTATCGATTTACTAGAGATTAGATTACCAAATACGACCGCCGGGCGGCAAGACCCGGCGGTTCGTGGTGGGAAGATGGGTCGTGAGTGCGGCTCAGGCCTGTTTGGCGGCGGCCAGACAGGCTTCGTAGTCGGGGTGTTCGGCCACTTCAGGCACGATCTGCCCGTAGACCACCTTGTTGGCGGCGTCGACCACGTAAACGGCGCGTGCATGGATCTGCAGCGGCTCGATCATGACGCCCCAGGCGCGTCCGAAGCTGCCGTCCTTGTAGTCGGACAGCGTGGTGACCTTGTCGACGCCGGCGGCGCCGCACCAGCGCTTTTGCGCAAACGGCAGGTCGCGGCTGACGGTCAGGATCGAGACGCCGTCGAGTTGCGCGGCCTCCTCGTTGAAGCGCCGCGTTTGCGCATCGCAAACCGGCGTATCGAGCGAGGGGACGATCGAGATGATCCGAACGCCGGAGGTGTCGCTGAGCGAGACCGGCTTCAGATCAATGCCGGTGAGGGTGAAGCCGGGAGCGGCCGAGCCGATCTTGACCTCTTCTCCTTCCAGCGGCAGGGGGTTGCCTTTCATCGTGACTTGGCGCGATTCGGCCATAGGATCACCTCTTCAAAACAAAACACAAATGTTGGGGTTTTTCTTCCCGCCCGGCGCATTCTGCGCAAATACGCCAGTCGGAACTCCAACGCTATCAATCGCGGTCCGGGCGCGTCAATTCCAGCCCGGTTCGATGCGAGCCGAGGCCTGCTGATATGCTGAGGAGCCGTGCCGGACCGTCGCGAGACACACAGCCCGGACGCCGTCGTGGCGTCGCCGCCGGCCGATGTGCGCCAAATGGCGGAAAAAATGGACGCCGAAGTCAGCGCCCTGGCTACGGCCGATTCTTACCGCCGGGCGGCCCGCATCTTCCACGACGAGCGCAAGTGGGTCGATGAGCGGCACCTGCAAATCTGCCGCGTGCCGGCGCTGACGTTTCGTGAGCAAGAGCGGGCGGCTCTGGTGCAGGAACTGTGGGCTGACCTGGGGCTGCGCTCCGAGCTTGACGAAGCCGGCAACGTCATCGCGCCGCTGGTGTGGACGCCGGGGGCGCCGTTCATTGCCATCTCGGCTCACCTGGACACCACGCTGGCGCCGCGCCATGAATCAGACATCTACGTCGCCCCCGACGGGAGCTTCCAAGGCCCCGGCGTGGTGGACAACGGCGTCGGCCTGGCGGCGCTGGTGGCGTTGGCCCGCGCCTTGCGCGACGGCCCGCCGGCGCAACTGCCGCGGCGCAACGTGCTGCTGGTGGCCAATGTCGCCGAGGAAGGCGAGGGCAACCTGTTCGGCATGAAGCGGCTGGTGCACGGTTCGGGCTGGTCGTCGCGGATCGCGGAGTATTTGGTGCTCGACGGCGCCTCCACCGCGCATGTGACGGTCGAGGCGCTGGGCAGCCGCCGCTTCGAGGTGATCATCGAGGGCCGGGGCGGGCACAGCTGGAATGATTTCGGGCGTGCGAACCCGATCCACGCGCTCGCCCGCGCTGCGGCGGCGCTGTCTGATTTGGAGTTGCCCCGCTCGCCGCGGGCCACTCTCACGGTGACGATGATCGAGGGCGGCGCCGGCGTCAACTCGATCGCTTCTTCAGCGCGCGCAAAGGTCGATATCCGCTCGCGCAGCAACGCCGGCATCGAGCAGGTGGTCGGCGCGATGGAAGAGGCCGTGCGCCGTGCGGTGGAGCAGGAGAATCGGCGCTCGTCGGACCGCATCTCGGCTTACAAGATCCGCGAGATCGGCCGGCGCCCGGCGGCGGCGCGCTCGGCGTCGAACGTTCTCATCGACTGCCTGCGAACCGCCGACGCCTACCTGGGCATCCGCTCGCGGCTCGATTGCGCTTCCACCGACGCCAACGTGCCTCTGGCGGCGGGTCTGCCGGCGGCTGCGATCGGCGCGGGAGGGCGCGGCGGCGACGCGCATGCTCCCACCGAGTGGTATCACCCCGATGGCCGGCCGCTGGCGCTCGAGCGCATTCTGCTGGTGATCGCGCTGCTGCAGTCCTGCAGCCCGCGCCACTGAACGCCGGCGGCTCGCTGGTCCGCTTCATTGACTGATCGGCGCCAGGATCAACCGCCATCCAAGCGAGCGGGGCGTTCTCCGCAAAAGCTGAACAGAGCCCGTGAATCGATAGGCTTCGAATATGGGCCGTTCCCCGAGAAAGTTATGGATGAGTCGAGTGCTGCTTGCCTCGGCGGCCTACCACTTCCTCTGGGGGTGGGCTTTGATGCTGTTTCCGGCGGCGATTGCCGCGTGGCTGGGGGTGGTGGAACCGCACCACCTGGAATTCATACAGGGGGTGGGAGCGATCGGCGTCGTGTATGCGATTGGTTGCGCCGTCGCGTCGGCGGCGCCGCTGCGACACTGGTCGGTCGTTTTGGTGGGGCTGCTCGGCATGATCGCCTTTTCGATCGGCTTCGTCTCGGCGGCGCTGCGCGGCGAGCTGCCGTGGGGAGCGGTGGCGCCGGTGTTGTTGAACCTGGCGTGGTGCTACCCCTTCGCCCTGATTCTGCGGGCGGCTGGGGATGAGTTCTTCGACGACGGCGGGCCGCGACGCGAAGCGCGCGACCGCATGATGCTCAAGCATATGACGCAGCAAGGCTATTCGCTGTTCGAACTTTCACAGCTTCGGCCGACGCTGGTAGTCTTCTTGCGCCATGCCGGCTGCACCTTCTGTCGGGAAGCGCTCAGCGACATCGCTCGCCAGCGGGCGGAGATCGAAGCGTCGGGAACTCAGATCGCATTCGTGACCATGAGCGAGGAGCCGGGCGCGCAGAAGATTTTTCACTCCTACGGTCTGGACGATGCGCCGCGCATCTCCGACCCGGACTGCGATCTCTACCGCGCTTTCGAGCTGCGGCGGGGCCGTTGGGGCGAGATGTTCGCCCCCGGCGTCTGGATGCGGGCCTTGGGCGCAGGTCTGCTGCGCGGGCACGGCGTCGGGGCGCTCGACGGCGACGGCTTCCGTATGCCCGGGGTGTTCCTGATCCACGATGGGCGGGTCTTGCGGTCGTTTCGACACCGCAGCCCCGCCGACCGCCCCGACTATCGAGCCTTGGCCGCATGCGAGGAATGCCATCCAGAGATCCGGGAAGCGGCCGAGAGTCTGGTAGGCTGATGCCGCAGTGCTGAGCGTGTTCGTCGTCCACATCGGCGCGACCCTCTTCATGACGGGCCTGATTTGGTTCGTCCAAATCGTCCACTATCCGCTGTTCCGCCTCGTCGGGGGCTCTTACGCCGCTTATCAGCAGGCGCACATGCGGCGGGTTACCTGGGTGGTGGGCCCATTGATGCTTTTGGAATTGGCTACGGCGACAGCTTTAGTGTTCAGGCGGCCGGCCTGGCTCGAGCCCTGGGCGGCGGGCGCCAACCTGGGCGCCCTGGCTTTAATCTGGGTTTCGACGGCGCTGTTGCAGGCGCCCGCGCACGGTCGCCTGCTCTCCGGCTTCGCCGCCGCCGATCATGCGGCGCTGGTTCGCACGAACTGGTTGCGCACGTTTTTGTGGACGTTTCGTTCGGCCGGATTGCTGATTGTGCTCGAAAGGCTTTTGGGCCGATATTTGCATGAGGGGATCTGAGCGCCGCCGGCGCGTCTATAATGAGGCGTTGAATTTTCGGCGGTAGCCTGCGGGAGGCGGCGTGCGTCCAACCCGACAAGGCGCGGCCGCCGCAGCGCGGACCACGCGCGGAGTGCGAGGGCGAAACCAGTCATGGAAACAGAACGGAATCGGCGCAGCGGCGACCGCAGCGGCATGAGCAAGCTTTTGTCGAGCGGTTTGATTGTCTTTACCCTCGCCATCGGCATCCTCATCGGCACCGTGGTCTCCGACGGCGTCGGCGCCGCCGATGAAGAGAAGGCCCTGGCGGCCCCCGATGCCACGCCGCTGGTGGTGCCGACGCCCGAACCGCTCGAGAACCAGTTCGCCGACATCGTGGCCACGACTCGCGCTGCGGTGGTCAACATCCAGGTGGAAACCTACGCCCGCAAGGCTTCATCGGGCCCCGGCGGGGCGGCTCCCGGTCCCAGCAGAGGCGAGGATGACGGCATGGAAGACTTCTTCCGCCGCTTCTTCGGCATGCCCAACGCTCCGGAGGGATTCAATACGCCGCGGCCCCGGCGGCCCGGCGAGGGGTCGGGCTTCATCGTCGACGGCAAGGGCTACATCATCACCAACAAGCATGTCGTCGAAGACGCCGACCGCATCCAGGTGCGCTTTGACGGCGAAGACCAGACGCTCGACGCCAAGCTGATCGGCTTCGACGACGAGACCGATCTGGCGGTGATCAAAGTCGAGCCCGACCGCAAGTTGACCGTGGTGGCGATGGGCAACTCCGACGCGGTGCGCGTGGGCGACTGGGCGCTGGCGATCGGCTCGCCTTTCGGATTTCGCGAAACCGTCACCCTCGGCATCATTTCGGCCAAGGGGCGCGAAGTGCAGAGCGCGGCGGCCCGCTTCAACCGTCCGTTCCAAAAGTTCTTCCAGACCGACGCCGCCATCAACCCCGGCAACAGCGGCGGCCCGCTCGTGAACACGCGCGGCCAGGTGATCGGCATCAATACAGCCATCGTCTCGCGCAGCGGCGCCTATGAGGGGCTGGGGTTTGCGCTGCCGGCCAATATCGCCGTCGAGGTCTACAACCAGATCATCCGTTACGGCCGGGTGGCCCGCGGTTCGATCGGCATCACTTTCCTCAACAACCAAGACCCGGCTCTGCTGCGCACCTACGGCGCCGACGACGGCGGAGTCTTCGTGGGGTCGGTCAAGGAAGGCGGTCCCGCCGATAAGGCCGGCATCGAAGAAGAGGACGTCATCATCTCCATTGACGGCGTTGCCATCCACGACGGCGAGCAGCTGATCGAAATCGTCGCGGCGACGCCGGTGGACAACACCGTGCCGGTGGTCATCTTGCGCGACGGCAAACGCCGGACGGTGCAGGTAAAGATCGCCGACCGCGCCAAGCTGTTTGCGACTGAGCTCGGGATGGCGGATGCCGGCGCTCTCGAGGTTCCCGACGAAGAAAAGGTCGATTTGGGCATCGCGGTGACCAACATGACGCCCAAGAGCCGGGAACAACTCGAGTATGAGGGCGAGAACGGGCTACTGATCAACGACATCGAGCCGGGCTCGTTCGCTGACGACCTGGGATTGCTGGTGAACGACATCGTCGTGGCGGTCAACCGCGAGCCGGTGGAGACCGTCGAAGACCTGCGTAAGCTGCGCAACGAGCTCGAGCCGGGCGACGACGTGGCCTTCAAGGTGATGCGCAATATCGGCGGCAGCTGGCGCGCGCAGTACTTCGCCGGAGTGCTGCCGAACAAACAGGGCGATCGGTTCTAACTTTTCCGAGGGGGTTCGGCGCCGGCGGGCGTCAAAACCCTTTCGCGCAGCTGGCGAGCCGCCCAGCCGCCAAGCAGCAGCGCCAGGACTGGTCCGTATTCGAGCCGGCGGTAAAACGCCGCCTCTTCCCAGACGCCTAGAATCGCGTAGCCGGTGACGACGTGGTAGGCCAGCCCGACCAGCGCCGTCCACAGCAGTAGCGCTGGGTTGGGGTACAGCGCGAGCAGCGGAACCAGCCAGCTCAGGTACCACGGGAAGCAGTTCGCCGACAGCAGCAGCAGGGCGGCGATCGACCACAGCGCCGCCCGCTCGCGCGGACGCTGCGTCGCCCAAACCCAAGCCAGCACGGCGGCCAGGGCCAGCGCCGCCCAGCGCACGGCTGCGTCGGCGTCGCCGCCGGTCCACGCCAGGATCCAGCCGTAAAGACTGTCGTTGTTGCGCCATCCGCCGGCGAACCCGCCCAGAACCTTGCCGGCCTCGAGAACCGCGCTTGAGTAAGGCCAGACCGCCGCCGCCGTCAGCGGGACCACGACCCACAGCGGCTTCCAGTCCAACCGCCAACGCCCCTCTTGCTTGCGGAACAGGAACAGCGGCGCCAGCAGCGCCGGCCAGAGCTTCGCCAGCGTCGCCGCGGTCAGCGCTGCCCAGGCGAAGGCGCCGCGGCCGGCCCGAGCCGCCGCCAGGGCCAGCACGACTCCCAGCATGGCGAGGGAATCGTTGTGCCCCTGCGCCCAGAACTCCACCACGATCAGCGGCGACCACAGATAGATCAGCGCGCGCTCGCGCGGCAGCCCGCATAGCCCCAGCAGTAGCCAGACCGCGCCGCCGACGCCCAACTCGGCCAGCGCGAACGGCAGCTTGAATAGCCACACTTGCCGCTGGGGAGCGTCCGTGACGGCGTCGGCGAGCCGAAACGTCCAGCGGTAGCTGAGCTCGAGCAGCGGTCCGTAAGACGAGGCCAGATCCTTGCGCGTGACCTGCGGCCAGGCGGCGTCGCGCAGCCCGCTCCATTGCGGATCCGCCGGGACGGCCAGGTAGGGATTGCCGCCGGCCGCCTGGACTTGACCCTGCCAGCGATAGCGCGCCAGGTCGTCAGACAGACCCGGGGTGAGCGGCAGCAGCGTCAGGCGAAAGACGATCGCCGCCGTCCAGATCAGCCAGACGGTCCGGCGTTCCGGCCACGGCGCTCGGGACGGACGCCGGGCGACCGCCCAGACCGCCGTCATGTAGACCGCGCACGCCAGCAAGTAAACTAGAAGAAATCGCGGGACTTGCCGGCCCAGGTCTCCCAGCGCGCAGAGGGCGACGAAGCCGCCTTCCAGCAGGACCGCGCAGCCGAGCAAGAGACGGGCGTTCGAACCGGCCGTTTGGGTTGGATCGCCCAGCATAAGTATGATTCTCTCCGCCGTGAACGAGCTTCCGATCAGTCTTGCCGAGGCGGTGACGTTGTCGGCCTATTTTGGCGTGATGGGGCTGCTGGCTGTGCTGGGCCTGCATCGACTCTATCTGGTGCGCCTGTTTCTGCGCGTTCGCGGCCAGCGCGCCGCCGCCCCTGCCGCCTCCGGCAGACTCCCCTTCGTCACGGTGCAACTGCCGCTCTACAACGAGCGGTTCGTGGTGCGGGGCTTGATCGAGGCCGTCTGCCGGCTGGACTATCCGCGCGAAAAACTCGAGATCCAGGTGCTCGACGATTCGACGGACGCTACCACCGAGATCGCCCGCGCGGAGGTCGACCGGATGGCATCGCTGGGCGTACCGGTCCGGCTGTTGCACCGCGATTCGCGGGAGGGCTACAAGGCCGGGGCGTTGCGGGCTGGGCTCGAGCAGGCGCAGGGCGAGCTGATCGCCGTCTTCGATGCGGATTTTCTGCCGGCGCCGGACTTTCTACGGCGCATCACGCCCTACTTCGCGGATCCGTCGATCGGCTGCGTGCAGGCGCGCTGGTCCTACCGCAACCGCGACGAATCGCTGCTGACCCGAGTGCAGGGGATGCTGCTCGACGGCCATTTCGTCATCGAACAGGTGGCGCGCTCGCGTTCGGGACGCTTTTTCAACTTCAACGGCACCGCCGGCGTGCTGCGCCGCCGGATGATCGAAGAGGCCGGCGGCTGGCAACTCGACACCCTCACCGAGGACACGGACCTGAGCTACCGCGGCCAACTCGCCGGCTGGCGCATGCTCTACCTGCCGGAGTTGACCGTGGTGTCCGAGCTGCCGCAGGATATGGCCTCCTTCCAGGCGCAGCAGGCGCGCTGGGCGAAGGGGCTGGTGCAGACGGGACTGAAGCTCTGTGGGCCGATCCGGCGGGCGCGATTGCCGCTGGCGGTCAAGGCCGAAGCGCTGTTTCACTTCGGCTCGAACCTGAGCTGCCTGCTGATGGCGCTGCTGGCGTCGCTGTTGCTGCCGGCGTCGCTGATCCGGCATCAGTGGCCTGAACCGTGGCTGCTGCCGCTGGATCTGCTGTTTTTTCTGTCGACGTTCGGCTCGATGGCCGCTTTTTGGCTGTTGCCGTCGGTGCTGCGCGAAGGACGCCTGAGCCGGCAAGCGCTGCTGCTGTTTCCCGCCGCTCTGGCGGTCGGCGTGGGACTGTTGCTGAGCAACACGCGCGCCGCCATTGAGGCGCTCGCCGGCGTGAGTTCGCCGTTTCAGAGAACCGCCAAGTACTCCGGCGACCAGCGCCGCATCGAGCAGGCCCGTGCGACCTATCGACCGTGCGGCGGCTGGTTGGCCTGGGCAAATCTGGCTGCGGCGTTATATTTTGGTATCTGCGGCGTTTACCTGGGATGGCTGGGAGCATGGCCGGCGATACCCTTCTTTGGGCTGTTCATCGTGGGGCACTCTCTGGCCGGCGCCTGGGCGCTGTCGGCGGATTGGGAGAGCGCGCCGCAGACAGCCAGGCTGGAAGAGAAAGCCGTGGGTTCTTCCGTCGGGCGCTAGGGCTCCGCGTCGTGCAGGGTTGAGAGATGCCGTACTACCAGCTTTTTCGTCTGATTGACTCGCGCCGCGAAAACTACAAAAACGCTGCGCCCGAACCTGGACAAGCCGAGCTTCGCGGACGGCACTACGAACCCGCCGGCGAGGTGGAGGCCGGCTCTCCCTACCAAGCCTGGCGCCGGCTGCAAAATGCCGGCGAAGAGCCCGAAAGCCTTACTGGGCTGGACGTGGGCGATGTTCTGCGCGACCGCGACCGCGACGAATGGTTGGTATGCAACTACTGGGGGTTCGACCCCGTCCAATGGAATGACGCGCCCCCCTTGACGGAAGAGGAAATGCAAGCGTTAACATGAGGGTGTCGTCGATGGTTTGTCGCTCCTAGGGGTGAACGAGACCGGCGGATACAGCGATAGCCGGCCGGGAGCGTCGAGGGTGGAACGGATGGAATCGGAGCTGGTCAACCAATATGCCGTGGTCGCTTACGTCCACGGCCCGCTGGCGGATTTCGTAGACAGCCTTCGGGGCGAGCTGACGCCGGGTTGTCCGCATCGGGCGCATATCACTGTGCTGCCTCCGCGGCAGCTGCAGGTCTCCGAGCGGCAAGCGCTTGACGCCTGTCAAGGCATGCTCGAGGACGTTACGCCGTTTCCGCTGACGCTGTCGAAAGTCAGCCTGTTCCCGCAGACGCACGTCATCAAGCTGGAACTCAGCGGGGCCGACGCGAATCGCCTGCGCGCGCTGCATGACGACCTCAACCGCGGCCCGCTTCATCAACAAGAGCGCTTCCCCTACACGCCGCACATCACGCTGTGCATGAACGGCGTCTCCGAGAGCACCCATGAGATGCTCGGCCGCGCCCGCCAGCGCTGGGCCGAGTTCGGCGGCTCGGCGACGATCTGGGTGGATGCGCTGACGCTGGTGCGCCAACGCGCCGACGAGACCTGGGCCGACCTTGCCGAGATCGAGTTGGCTCGTCCGGTCGCCGTCTGCTGATCCCGCCCCTTGCGGCGCTATTCTCGATAATCAATCGATCGAGCCGTCAAGCGGTTGTATACTCGTAGCGCGCGATTTCCCCCGGAGCGGTTCCGGCTGGGGGCGCCGCCCGAGTCATGCGATCCCTAGCGCTCCCGCTCTTCTTCATCTGCGCAACCGCTGCGGCCTGTTTCTGGAACCGGCACGATCGCAACGATCGCCTGATCGGCCAGTTCTCGGCGCGCGCGGCGGAGGAGATCTCGGCGTAAGGTTGGCATATTGCAGTAGAGGAGGCGGCTTATGGCCACCCGGCGTACATTCTTGAAGACCGCATCGGCGGCGGCGCTGGCGCCCGCGTTTCTGCGCTCGGCGAAGGTGAACGAGAAATTCACCGTGGCCATGATGGGATTTCGCGGCCGGGGGCGCAGCCTGCTCTACGGCTTTGCCGAACTGCCGGAAGTGCGCGTGAAGACGATCTGCGACGTCGATCAGCGTCTCTTCGACGAAGCCGGCGCGGCAGTGGAGCAGCGCCAAGGCAGCCGTCCCGGCATCGAGACCGATTTCCGCCGGCTGCTCGACGATCCCGACATCGACGTGATCGTGATGGGCACGCCGACGCACTGGCACGCCATCCCCACCATCCTCGCCTGCCAGGCGGGAAAGCACGTTTACGTCGAAAAGCCGGCCAGCCACAACATCGTCGAAGGCCGCGCGATGCTCGAAGCGGCGCGCAAGTACAACCGCGTGGTGCAGGTCGGCATCCAGTCGCGCAGCGGGCGCAACTACGAAGAAGCCTGCGACTACATCCGCACCGGGGCGCTCGGCAAGGTCGTTTTCGCCAAGGGCTGGGAGAGCGCCCGCCAGAAAGCCATCGGCTACCCGCCCGACGGGCCCGCGCCCGACGGCGTGGACTACGACATGTGGCTCGGCCCGGCGCCCCAGCGGCCGTTCAACCCGGCGCGCTTCCACAGCAACTGGCGCTGGTTCTATGACTACGGGACCGGCGATCTGGGCAACGACGGCGTGCACCGTGTCGACTACGCCCGGCGCGGGTTGGCCGCCGCGTTCGAGGCGATGGGCAAGACGCTGCCCGACTGGCCGACCGGCGTTTCCGCCGCCGGCGGAAAATTCTTCTTCGACGACGCGCAGGAGTGGCCCGACACGATGATCGTGACCTGGGACTACCCCGGCGCGACCCTGATGTACGAGCTGCGCAACTGGCAGCCCACTCCTATGGAAGGCGAGTCGGAAGGCGCGGCGATCTACGGCGAGAACGGCTACGTGGTGATCGGCAACGGGACGTGGCGCTCCTACGACGAAAAGGGCCGCGTGGTGGCCGCCGGGGCCAGCACGAAGGGCGACGACGATATTCGCCACAAGCGCGACATGCTCACGTCCATCCAAGACGGGCACAAGATGACCTGCGATATGGAGGTCGGCCACGTCGCTTCGGGGCTGATCCATCTGGGCAACGTCGCCTGGCGGACCGACCGCAAGGTGCACTTCGATGCAGCCACCGAGACGTTCGGCAATGACGCTGAGGCGAACGCCCTGCTCGGCCGCGAGTACCGCAAAGCCTGGCCGCTGCCGAAGGTCTAGCTTCCGGGGCTGGGCTATATTGGTCACGACGGCGCGCTTCCTTTTCGCGCGGTGGTCGCTCCTCCATGCAAGCAGCCTCCCTGCGTCGAATTCTGCGCAATGCTGCGATCGTGACGGCTTCGCCGCTGCTGTTTCTGGCGCTGCTCGAAGGCGGATTGCGGCTGGGCGGATACGGGGCGCCCGGCGAGTTCTGGGTTCCTGTTCCCGGCGCCGACGCGGTCCAGACGAACCGCTTTTTCGGCCGCCGCTTCTTCCCGGCAGCGGTGGCGCGCACGCCCGATCCGATCCGCCTCAGCGATCCCAAGCCTGACGGCGTCTACCGCATCTTCATGGTGGGCGGTTCGGCGGCGATGGGCTTTCCCGAACCGGCGTTCAGCTTCGCCCGGCTGCTGGAGGTCTTGCTCGAAGCGCGCTATCCCGAAACCGATTTCGAGGTGGTCAACACCGCGATGACCGCCATCAACTCGCACGTCGCGTTGCCGATCGTGCGCGATTCGGCAGCCTACGAGCCCGACGCATTCGTCGTCTACCTGGGCAACAACGAGGTAGTCGGCCCCTACGGCCCCGGCAGCGTGTTTGGGCAGGACGCACCGCCCGGGGCGCTGTTGCGCTGGGCGGTCCGGCTGCGCGGCACGCGGACGGGGCAGCTGTTCTCCCAAGCGCTCGCGCGCGGCCCGGCCCCGGACGACCAGCCCAACACCTGGCGCGGGATGGAGATGTTCATCGAGCGCCGCGTGGCGGCGGGCGATCCGCGGCTCGACGCTGTCTATCGGGCGTTCGCCGAGAACCTGGGTGCGATGCGGCGGACTGCTGACGGCGTCGGGGCGCGTATCCTCTTTAGCACCGTCGCGGTGAACCTGCGCGACTGCCCGCCGTTCGCTTCCGCCGACGGACCTGACGGCGCGGAGGCAAAGTTCCGGGCCGGGGCGTTCGCGACGGCGCGGGACCTGGACATGTTGCGGTTTCGGGCCGACAGCCGCATCAACCGAGCGATCGAGCAGGCCGGGGGAGAGTTGGTCGATGCGGCGGCGGCGTTTGCGTCTGCCAGCCCGGACGGTTTTCCCGGCGACGAATGGCTGCTCGAGCATGTCCATCTGCGGTTTCGCGGCGCGTGGAAGCTGGCCGAAACCGCCGCAGAGGCCATCGCGGCCGGACTTCCGCCGGAAATCGCCGGCGCCGAGGCTTCGTCCGGCTGGCTGACCGCCGAGCAGACGGCGGAGGCCGTCGCGTTTACGCCCTGGGATTCGCTGCGGATCGAGCGGCAGATCCATGAGCTGCGGCTGCGTCCGCCGTTCACTTTTCAGCTCGACCACGCCGAACGTACCGAGCGCAGCGCGCGTGAGTTGGCAGAATTGGCCGGTTCTGTGGACCCGGCAGCGACGACGCCTTTGTACGAACAGGCCCTCGCCGCCCGGCCCGACGACGCCTCGCTGCGGCGACGCTACGCCGAGCTGTTGGGCGCGACCGGCCAGTACGAGCGTGCTGTCGAGCAGTGGAATCGGCTACTGGAGCTGCTGCCGGACCGCCCGGCGTGGCTGCTGGCGCGCGCCGCCGCTTTGCGCGGGGTCGGCCGGCTGGAGGAATCGGTCGCCGACTACGAAAACGCCCTCGTGCAGGACCCGCTTGATGCGCAGGCGCAGTTTGGTTTGGGCGTCACGTTGCAGCAGATGGGGCATCCGGCAGACGCCGAAGCGCGCTACCGCGAGGCGTTTCGTCTCGACAGCGGCTATGCCGAAGCGCACAACAACCTCGGGCTGATCCGGCTCGAAGAGAAAAACGCCGAGGCCGCGCTGGCGGAGTTTGACGAGGCGATCCGCATCGAACCCCGCTTCGCTCCGGCGCACAACAACCGCGGCCTGGCGCTGGTCGAGTTGCAGCGGCCCGAAGAGGCGCTCGCGGCCTTTGCGGCGGCGATCGAGCGCGACCCGGCGTACGCGGAGGCGCAGTTCCACTCCGGCGCGCTGCTGGCCTCGCTGGGCCGTTTCGACGAGGCCGCCCCGTATTTCGAGCAGGCGCTGCAGCTCGACCCCTCGCATGCTGAAGCCGCCGCCGGGCTGGGCGCGGTCCGGGCGTCGCAAAGGGACTGGGACCGGGCGCTAGCCGCCTACGAGAAGGCCGTGGCGCTGGGCCCGGACGCTGCAGAACCGCATTTCGGCCTCGGCCGGGTCCGCAACGCGCGCGGCGAGACGGCGCTGGCGATCGAGAGTTTTCGGAGGGCGATCGAGGTGCGGCCCGACTACGTCGAGGCGATGAACGACCTGGGGATCGTGCTCGCGCGCGTGGGACGTTTGGACGAGAGCAAGCAGGCCTTCGAGAGCGCCCTGGAATTGCGGCCGGATTTCGCCCCGGCGCGGCAGAACCTCGAGCGGCTCGAGTTCGTGCTGAGCCAGACGCCCTGAGTGGCACGCTGAGTGGGACGAACATTCCTGTTCGTCCAGCCAGCTTTGCGCCGGACAAGAATGTCCGGCCCTACTGTTTGAGAGCTGCCAGAGCCTGCGCCCGCCCCTGCCTTACCGCGCCGGTATCTTCGCCCAGATCGAGCGCCCGGTTGTAGCTTTCGAGCGCCTCGGCCGGACGTCCCGTGGCCAGCAGCGTCGCGCCTAAGTTAGCGTGGGCGGCGCCGTAATCGGGCCGATGCCGGATCGCCTCGCGAAACTCGGCTTCGGCCGCCGCCTGCCGCCGTTGTGCGATGTAGACCGCGCCCAGGGTGTTATGCGCCTCGGGGCTGTCGAGATTTCTCTCGAGCGCGCCCAGCAGCGTCTCGCGGGCTTCGGTGAAGCGCTCCAGCCGGTAGTAGGTCTCGCCCAGGGCGACGGCGACGCTGGTCTGGTCGGGAGCCAGGGCTGCCGCGGTCTCCAGCGTTTTCGCCGCCGTCTCCAACTGCCCGGCCGCGGCTTGCGCCAAGCCCAGGCCGAGCGCCGCCGGCCAGTATCCGGCGGCCTTGCGCAGAGTCGCTTGGTAGGCCTTGGCGGCCTTTTCCAAGCGTCCGACGCGGCGATAGCCTTCGCCTAGAAAATAGTCGAACTTCGGCTCTTCGGGCTTCAGGCGCAGAATCGCCCGCTCCAGCCGGGGGAGCCCGAGTTCGAGGTTCGAGCCGTCCTGCACCTGCGCCAGCGCCAGGTAGAGCTCGGCGTCCTCGCCCGGCAGCGACGGCGGGTGGTACAGCGCCACCTCGCCGCGATAGGCCGCGCCGCCGGTCTCGTCGAGTTCCTCGGCGGGCAGGGGCCTCTTTGGTCGGCGCTCAACAAGGTGGTCGGTCATCCGCACATGCAGAGCGTCTTCGGCGACGCGCTTCGGCATGTGGCAGGCCACGCAGTCGGCGCCGGCGACGTGGGCGCCCTCGGCCGCCGGTGAGTTCTGGTGGCAGTCGCGGCAGACCTGGTTGTACCGCGCTGTGGCCGCCTCGCCGCGCTCGATGTGGTGCGGGTCGTGGCAAGTGGTGCAGGTCATCGCCGCCGACCCGGCGAAGCACTGCGATTGCCGCAGCCGGTAGACTGCGCTGACGACCTCGAACTTGTCGTCGCGCCCGGCGCCGGGCGGATGGTCGAAGTGCAACGCGTAGTCAGCCAACGGCTCGGCCGGCGAGTAAGAAAAATACCCGCGGCCGGCGCGCCGGATGGAGTGGGGCAGGGGATTGGTCGTGGTTTCCAGGTGGCACTGCATGCAGACTTCGAGCTGGCGCTCCGGCTCGAGCCGGGCCGGATTCAGGACGGCCGCTCGCACCTGCTCCTCCGTCTCGCCTCGGCGGACCGCGGCGACGTGCTCGTCGCCCGAACCATGGCAGCGCTGGCAGTCGATCCCTTCCGGCAACGGCTCGCCGAAGCGCACGGCGGCGCCGGGGACCTCCGCGGCGTCCTCGGGCGGGTAGGCGTTGTGGCAGAACATGCACTCGAGGTCGATCTCGCGGCGGAAATCGGCGTGGTCGGGACGGTCGTAGCCCGGCGCCATCGCCCAAAACCCGCCGTCGGCCGCGTACCAACTCACCGGCAGTTGCACTAGGCGGTTGTCCGGCGTGCGGTGCAGCCAGCCGACGGCGTGGTTGCCCGAGCCGAGCGCGTAGTGGATCTCTTTTTCGACGAGGTTGACTTCGCGCCCTTCGGCGGAGGTCTGCCAGCGCCGCAGGAAGAAGCGGCCGTCGCGTTCCAAAACCTCGTAGTGGCGTTCGGAGGCGGCGTGATAGAAGCGGTTGCGATTGCTGAAGTCGGCTGTTGCCCCGTCCTTCGGAGTCAGGCGGTGGAACGACCGGGCCATGCCGGTTTGGGAGAAGGATTCGGCGATCTTGGCGTGACACCCGGCGCAGTTCGCGCGCTGCGCCGGAACGCCTACCGCTCCGAGCGCCAGCCAGAGCCAGACTGTCAGCCAGGCCCCGGCTCTAAACCAGATCCGGAGGCGCGACCGTGGAGCCCGCATCCTCATCGCGCCTCCGTGCCGAGGTTTCCGCCGAGCTTTGCCAGCCGTCCAGCGCCGGACGGCACATCTTGGCCAGCAGTTTGGGGTTGGAGATGGCGTTGCGGAAGGCGAGCGACGCCGCGCCTTTGAGGCGGATGTCCAGCCCCAACGAGCTCGATTTGATCTGCAGGTCCTTCAGCAGCAAGGGCAGCGTGCGGATCTTGAGCTCATCCCAAATGATGGGCACAAACAGATCTTCGCCGCTGATCAAGTCGCCGCCCAGCACGATCAGGTCGGGGTTGAGCAGACTCACCACATGCGAGAGCACGAAGCCGATCGAGCGCGCCGCCCGCTCCACCACCGCCATCGCCGCCGCATCGCCGTTGCGCGCCCGCTTGAAGACGTCGGCGGCGCGAATGATGCCGGCCTCGCCCGCGCTGGTCCCGGTGGCTTCGAGGTACTGCCGGATGATGCTGGGGCTCGAGGCGACGGTTTCCAGGCAACCCATCTGCCCGCAGCTGCAGATGATCTTCGAGTGGGGGTCGACTTTGGCGTGGCCGATCTCGCCGGTGCGGTCGCGGGCGCCCAGCAGCGGCTTGCCGTCGACGAAGACGCCCACGCCGATGCCGCGCTCGACGATCAGGAAGACCGAGTTGTCCTGCTCGGTGGCGCAGCCGAGCCAGTGCTCGGCGAGCACGCTGCTGAGCTTGTCGTGCTCGATGAAGACCGGGAAGTCCAGCGCCTCCTCGAGAGCCTTTTGCAGCGGAAAGGCGTTCCAGCCGATGTTGACGGCGGTAATGTTGCCGTTGCTGTCCAGCAGTCCCGGATAGCTCACGCAGACCGCCAGGACCCGCCGCGCCTGCGCTTCCGAAAGATTTCCCAGCCCCCAATCGATGCTGCCGACGATCTTGGCCACCGGCAGCGGCCGGCCGAACTCGAGGTCTTCTTCCCAGCGGTAGCGGATGTCGCCGCTCAGGTTGGTGAGCGCGAAGCGCATCGTCTGGCCTTCCAGATCGACCGCGACGAAGTAGCCGGCTTCCCCGTTCAGACTCAGCGCCTCGCGCGGGCGCCCGCCCTGGGATTCCAGGTCGCCGACCTTGACCATGATGCCGCGGTCGAGCAGGTAGCGGATCGAATGGCTCACGCTGGCCGGGTTGAGCCCGGTGAGGGCGATGATGTCCGCCCGGGTGACCGTCCTCTTCTGATAGGTCGAGCGCAGGACTTCACGCAACCAGTGATTGGCAACTTTCCGCATCGCGGCCGGGGGCGGAATGTCGTCAGACCGCGCCACTTTCATCGTGGCATGACTGGCGATCGACTCACAACAGGGTTATTTGGAATGCAAACAAACGCCCTGGGTTTGGGATCGACGACGGAAACGTTGAAAAGGCTCTGGTTACCAAGAGTCCTAAAGTGAGGCATAGGTTACGGTTGAGCGTCATCGAGGCCTCAAGACCACATTTCTTTGCTTGACAAACTATCTGGTGTGAGCCTACCATTTCCCCAATCCCTGAAGTGGGGCGCGCCAGGCCAGGGGCCGGTGCGTCTCGGAATGGGTTGGGTCTTTTGAAGAGTCGGGCGGTCCATGAGCGATCTCTCGGCTCGGATCGGGTCTTGCACCCGCTGACTGGGCCGCTCATTGCCAACAAGGCTCAGGGGAGCCTGAGAGGAAACAAAATGGAGCATTGCAAACGCATGGATTCCGCCATAGCCGGCTTGCGGAATCAAACTGTTGTCTCGCTGCACGCGTTGCGCATCATCCTTGCGCTGTGCGTTCTGCCGATGCTGCTGATGGCGCAGACCGATCTGTCGACCATCCGCGGCACGGCCACTGACACCACCGGGGCCGTCATCCCCGGCGTCACCATCACCCTGGTCAACATCGAAACCAACGTCGCGCGGACGGTCTCGACCAACGCCAACGGCGACTACGAGATACCGCTGGTCGGCCCCGGAACTTACAAGATCACCGCGGAGTCCGAGGGCTTTCAGACCTATGTCGCTGACAGCATTCTGGTGACCGCCCGCCAGACGCGACGCATCGACGTCGCCCTGCAAGTGGGCGATGTGGCCACGGAAGTGACCGTCACCGCCGGCGCCCAGGTCATCACGACCGAAGGCGCGCAGGTGGCCGACGGCTTCAACACCGAGAAATTCGTGAGCAGCCCGCTGAGCTACAGCTTCTTCCCGCAAGCTCACATGACGACGTCGCCGGCGGTGCAGACCAACGCGGGCGGATGGGGTATCCGCATCGCCGGTCAGGCTCCGAGCCAGTCGCAGCAGCAGATGGACGGCGTCGCCAACGACGGCGTTCTGAACCTGGTCAACAACATGAACGACTTCGAGGAGTTGAACGTCATCACCTCGGGGCAGTCAGCGGAGTTCTCCCGCCCGGTCGGCCTGACCATGACCGGCAAGAGCGGAACCAACCAGTTCCACGGTCGCGCCTGGTATGACCTGGATAACAATGCGCTGTATGCGCGCAACACCTTCCAGCGTGAAAAGGTGCCGTTCAAGCAGCACCGCGGCGGTCTGGATATCTCGGGCCCGATCATCAAGAACAAGACGTTCTTCTATTTCGGCTACAGCGTTACCCGCATCCCGTCGGGCCAGTTCTACACGGCCAACACGGCGCCGACGCCGTTCCGCACCGGGGACTTCTCCAGCGAGAGCACACCGGTGATCGATCCGGGCACAGGCAACCCGTTTCCGAACAACGTGATCCCGTCGGCGCGCTTCAGCAGCGTCTCGACGGCTGTCCAGAACGCGTACATTCCACAGCCGAACCGCGGCGATGCTTCGACGCGTGCCAACAACTACGAGTTCGTGCACCCGTACCCGGCTGACATCCTGCGTTGGGACGGCATCACGCCGCGCATCGACCACCACTTCAGCGAGAAGAACACCTTCTACGCGCGCTTCATCAACCGCGTCACCCCCTACATCCTCTCGCGCAACTTCGACTGGTCGGTCTGGACCCGCGAGCGCGATCACCACTCGATCGTCATGGCGGACACCCACGTCTTTTCGCCGACCCTGATCAACGAGTTCCGCTTCGGCTGGATCAAGGACTACATCGAGGATGGCACCGAAGTGGACGGCGTGTTGCCGGTTCGCGGCGACGAAGTCGTGGAGGCGATCGGATTGCAGGGCGTCAACCGTCAGGGACTCAGCGCTATGGGCTTCCCGCGCATGGACATCGTCGGTCTGACCTCGCTCAACAACCGCAACGGCGGCGTCATCACCGACGAGCGCAACTTCCAGTTCTCCAACTCGATGACCTGGAGCACGGGGCGGCACACCATCAAGTTCGGCCCGCAGCTGCGCACCTTCCGCAACTACGTCGCCACCGTCAGCGAGGGCAACTACGGATCGTTCAACTTTGACGGCCGTATCACCGGCGTGCCCTACGCCGACTTCCTGCTGGGCATCCCCGGCCGCAGCCGCCGTCTGGACCCGTTCGTCGGCCGTACTCTTAACGCCTACGAGCTGGGCATGTTCTTCACCGACACCTTCAAGGTCAACTCGAAGTTGACCCTGGACTTCGGTCTGCGCTGGGACTACTTCAAGCCGGCCACCTACAAGGACAACCTGCAGTACAACTGGGATCCGTCGACCGGCAACGTCGTCGTAACGCCGGAGGGCATGGCCGCAGTCAGCCCGCTGTATCCGAGCACGATCAATGTGGTCGAGGGTAAAGTGGTGCCGGATGCGGACAGGACCAACTTCCAGCCGCGCTTCGGCGCCGCCTACCGCTTCGCCGGCGACTTTGTCCTGCGCGGCGGCTATGGCGCTTATAGCGAAGCGCTGGGTCGCTTCCATCGCTTCAATACCGGCGGGCCGTTCGAGATTACCGAGGACTACCTCAACGAAGTGGTCAACGGCCAGCCGCTGTTCGCGTTCCCGAATCCCTTCCCGGGCTTGGACTCGGCGCGGGTTCCGTCGCAGAGCATTTCGGGCTACCCGCTCGAGACCCAGAACGGAGTGATCCACCAGTTCAACCTCAACATCGAGAAGCAGGTCGGCCAGATCGGCTTGCGCACCTCGTACCTGGGCAGCCGCAACAACGGCATGAACTACGCGCTCAATATCAACAAACCGCAGGCGAGCCTGACTCCGTTCAGCGCCTCGCGTCGTCCCTACTCGCAGTTCGTCAACACCACCATGGTGCGTAGCGACGGCCGGGAGACCTACGACGCCTGGCAGGTGCAGGTCAACCGCAAACAAGGCTCGTTGCAGTTTGACGCGCACTACACGCTGTCGGACTCGCGCGCGAACTACCTGAACCTGCAGGACCCCTACGCCGACATCGACAACCTGTGGAACCGGCAGGCGTTCAACTCGCGTCACCGCGCCGTGCTCAACATGACCTACGAAATTCCCGTGGGCAAGGGCAAGCGCTTTATGGGCGGCTCCAACCGAGCGGCTGACGCCTTCCTGGGCGGCTGGCAACTCGGCTGGATCAGCTATCTGCAGTCGGGCCAGTACTTCAGCCCGAGCTTTGCAGGATCCGATCCGTCGAATACCGCTACCTTCGGAGGCATTCCGGATCGCATCGGCGACGGCAACTACGATGCCGGCGATCGTGAAATCAACGACTGGTTCGATCCGACCGCTTTCGCCGTTCCGGCGGCGGGCCGCTTCGGCAACTCCGGGTTGAACGTTCTGCAGGGTCCGGGCTGGAACCTGCATCACGCGACCTTGCTCAAGCGGTTCCCCATCACCGAGAAGGTGAGCTTCCGCATCCAGGGCATGTTCCAGAACATCTTCAACACGCCCCACTACCAGTTCCCGGCGGCCAACATCAGCCAGCCCGGGCAGGTGGGCATCATCACCAACACCCGGAGTTCCCGCGAAAAGGACGCCAACCGGGAGATTCTGATCCGCGGCAGCATCGACTTCTAGTCGAAGCTGACTGTACTGTTGGGGGTGGGAAGCCGGCGACGGACTCCCACCCCCGCAAATCCAAGGAAGCTAGCGCCGTGAAAAGACGAGACTTTCTCCACACCGGGCTGGGGCTGATGCTCGCCGGGCTGACCGCCCGCTCGCGGGTTTCCGCCGCCGACGGCAGCCTGCTCAAAGCCGGATTCGCCGAAGCCGACATCACGCCGTCGATCGGCATGGAAAAGCCCGGCGGCTACGGCAAGTCCTACATCCAAAGCATCCACGACCCCTCCAAGGCGCGGGCTTCGGTGTTCGACGACGGGGAGCGCAAGGTCGCCGTCGTGGGCATCGACACCCTGACGGCGCCGGAATACGTGGTCAAGGCCGCGCGCGAGAAGATCCAGAGCCGCTGCGGCATCGAGCCCTACTCGATCATGATCGCCGGCTCGCACTCGCACTCCGGCGGTCCGGTCGGCATGTTCCGCCGGGGCGACTACGACCACGCCTCCGCATTCGTGCAGAAGCTGGCGTACGAGCACTCCACCGTCGACAACGAAGAGTACGCCGCCAAAGTCGTCGATGCGATCGTTGATGCGGTGGTCCGTGCGCATGATGCGCGCGTCCCGCTCGAGGTCGGCGTCGGCAAAGCGTTGTGCGAGAACGTCGCTTTCAACCGGCGCTTCCGCATGGCCAACGGCCTCACCTTTACGCACCCTGGCCAAGGCAACCCCGAGATCATCGAGCCGGCCGGCCCGGTTGATCCGGAAGTCGGCGTGGTCGGCGCGTGGGACGCCGACGGCAAGCTCACCGGCTGCATCGTCAACTTCGCCTGCCACGGCACCGCCAGCGGGCCGGGCTCGTCGGCGAACTGGATTTATTACATGGAGCAGGCGATTCGCGGCGTGCTGGGCGACGAGGTGATCGTGGTCTTCACACCGGGATTTTCCGGGAATATCACCCAGGTCGACAACCTGAGCCCGTACGCGCGCGAATCCGGCGATGAGCAGTCGCGCTTCGTGGGCGGCAACGTCGGCGCGGAAGCCGTACGTGCGCTACTGCACATGCACACCGGCCCGACCGGACCCGTCGGCGCCAAGCACACGATTTTCAAGATCGCGCGACGCAAGCCGTCCGCGGAGAACGTGCGCCGCGCCTATGAGCTGGCCAAGCAGTCGCCGGAAAAGGTCGGCTCCACGGATTGGACCTTCGCCAAGGAAACGGTGATGCTCGACGCGCTGCTCGAGAAGGCGCCGATCGTCGATTGCGAAGTCCAGACCGTCCAGATCGGCCCGGCAGTGTTCGCCGGCGCCGGCGGGGAAATTTTCGTGGAGTTCGGGCTGCGTCTCAAAGCCGAGAGCCCGTTCAACTACTGCTTCCCCGTCAGCTTCGCCAACATGTCGCTGGGCTATGTGGCCACCGAGCGCGCCCTGGGCGTGAACGGCGGCGGCTACGAAACCCGCCTGAGCAGCTACACCAACCTGGTTCCCAACGCCGGCACGCGGATGGTCGACGAGCTGGTGGCGCTGATGGCGCAAATGAAGCCGGGGCCCGTGCCGACCCCGGAACTCGCGCCTGCATTCGACCCCGATCCCTACTCGAAGGGGTCGCATCCGTGGTCGTACGGTAATCTCCCGCCCCAAGTCGAGTAGCATTCGCGCGCTGAGTTGAGAGACTGAGAGTCATGCGTCTATCCACCACCCTCCTCCTGTTCGCCGCCCTCGGCGCCACGGTCGCCCCGGCGCAGGATCTGCCCCCGCTGGGCAAGAAGATCAAGTTGTTCGACGGCAAGAACCTCGACAACTTCGATATCTACATCCGGGACCGGCCGCTCAACGAAGATCCGAACAAGGTCTTCACCGTCCAGAACGGCGTCGTCCGCGCCTCCGGCGTCGAGTACGGCTACATCATCACCAAGAAAGAGTACGGCGACTACTACCTGCGCATGGAGTTCAAGTGGGGCGAGGAAACGCACCCTCCGCGGAAGGACAAGGCGCGCGACAGCGGCATCCTCTATCACGTCCACGGCGAGAACAAGATCTGGCCCTCGTCGATCGAGTATCAGTTCATCGAAGGCGGCACCGGCGATATTTTGGTTGTCAATGGCCCGTCGATGACCGTCAAGGGCGAGCGCAAGTCCCGCGGCCGCTTCGACCGTTTCGGCAAGGGCGAGTGGAAGGACGTGGTCAACTACCGCGACCCCAACGGCGACCCGGAAAAGCCGCGCGGCGAGTGGAATGTCGTCGAGATGATCTCCGACGGCGACCACGTGAAGTACTGGCTCAACGGCAAGGTCGTCAATGAAGGAACCGAGGCGACGGTGACCAAGGGCAAGATTTTGTTCCAGTCCGAGGGCGCCGAGGTCTTCTTCCGCAAGATCGAGCTGCGACCCCTGAAAAAGTAAAGCGACCCGTGAAAATCTCAGCGAACCGCCTCCCGATCCTCCTGCTCGCCCTGTCTCTGTTGGGGGCCTGCTCCAGCGACAAGCCGCCCTATTCGCCCGAAGAATCGATGGCGATGGTGGCGCTTCCGGATGGCTATCGCCTGGAGTTGGTGGCCTCCGAGCCCGACATCGTCGACCCGGTGGCCATCAACTTCGACGAGAAGGGCCGCATGTACGTGGTCGAGATGATCGACTACCCGCTCAACCTGGAGCCCCTGGGCCAGGTGAAGCGGCTGGAGGACAAAGATGGCGACGGCGTCTACGAGACCGTGACGCTGTTTGCCGACAAGATCCAGTTCCCCACCGGGGTGATGCGCTGGCGCGACGGCATTCTGGTGACTTCGGCGCCGGACCTGCTCTATTTCGAAGACGCCGACGACGACGGCAAGGCCGACAAGCGCGAGGTGTTGCTGACCGGCTTTGCCGCCACCAACCCGCAGTTGCGCGTCAACGGTCCGCGCTACGGCATCGACAACTGGATCTATGTGAACTACCCGCGGCTGGTGAACGCCCGGAAGTTCCAGAAGGAGTTCGGCGACGGCGGCTCGCCGCTGACCTTCCCCGGCCACCCGGGCGCGCCGCAGCTCGACGTGCGCGCCGAAGACCTGCGCATCCGGCCCGACGAGGCGAAGGTGGAAGCGCTGGGCAACGGCTCGCAGTTCGGCAACTCGTTCGACCAGTGGGGCAACCGCTTCACGGTCTACAACAACGACTACCTGCGCCACATTGTCATCGAGAACCGCTATCTCGAAAGCAACCCGTATCTGGCGGTCTCGAAGTCGTACCGCTCGGTCTCCGGTCTGGATCACGCAGCCGAAATCTACCCGATCACCGAGGACCCGCTGGTGATCCACGACTCGCAGATCGGGCACTTCACCTCCGCTTGCGGTATGTCGATCTACACCGGCGGCATCCTGCCGGACGAGTTCGAGGGCAACGCGCTCACCTGCGAACCGGTGAACAACCTGATCCGCCGCTCGCGCGTGAAGCCCGAAGGCGGCTCGTTCCTGGCGACGCCGGCGTATGAGAACAAGGAGTTCCTGGCTTCCCGCGACGCTTGGTTCCGGCCGGTCTTCACCACCACCGGCCCGGACGGCGGCCTCTACATCGCCGACTACTACCGCTTCACCGTGGAGCACCCGGAGTTTGTGCCGCCGGAACTGTCGAAGCAGATCGAGTTCGAAGCGCGGCACAAGCTGGGTCGCATCTACCGGCTGGTGCATGAGTCTTCAAAACCCTGGCCGAAGGTCGACTTGAGCCAGGCGTCCACGACCGAGCTGGTGCAGAACCTCGAGCACCCCGGCTCCTGGCAACGGCTCGAGTCGCAGCGCCTGCTGATGGACCGTCAGGATCCGGCGTCGATCGAGCCGCTGCGCGCCATGGCGGCGCTCGAGAGCGGACCGGTCGCGCGCATCCACGCGCTGTGGTCGCTCGACGGGCTCGACGCGCTCGAGAACGCCGAGATTCTGGCGGCGTTGCAGGATACGACCCCGGAAGTGCGCCGGCAGGCGATTCGCATGGCGGAGACGCGGCTGCCCGATGCGGAGCTGTCGAAGGCGTTGCTGGCAATGGGCGACGAGAAGGATGCGCGCGTGCAGTTCCAGTTGGCTCTGACCTTGCAGTTGCAAGACAACGGCATCCCCGCCAAAACGTCGTTCCCGATCGTGCGCGACATCGTCGCCCGGCACATTGACGACGAGTGGTTCCGGATCGCCGCGCTGACCGGGGCGCAAGAGAACGCCGGCCAGTGGTACAGCTCGCTGATCGGCGACCCGCAGTTCGCGGGAACGGCTTCGAACGGGAAGGCCGACCTGATCCAGCGCACGGCTTCGATCCTGGGCGCTAAGCAGGACGTTACCGGCATGGCGGCCGTGCTGCGTACCGTCAGCGGCGCCTCCAAGCCCGAGCAGAACTGGTGGCGCATCGCCAGCCTCGAAGGTCTCGGCGCGGGTATCGACCAGGCCAGCAGCGCCGAGCTGAAGCTCGGTCCCGGCGAGCCCCTCTTGCTGAGCTTGCTCGCGAAGTCCAGTCCGGACATCGCCCAGGCCGCGCTCGAGATTGCCTGGCGTGTGAATCTCAGCTCCAGCGCCGCGCTCGACCGCCTGGTGGACGCCAAGACGAAGATCGCCTTCGACGCTGAAGCGGAGATCGAGGAGCGTCGCGCCGCCGCCGGCGTGATGGCTCTGCGTCTGGACAAGACTACTACCGAGAAGCTGACCGAGCTGCTCGCGCCCCAGCAGCCCACTGAAGTGCGGCTGGCGGCGATGCGCGCGCTGACCAACAGCGACGACAACGCGTTGGCGCCAAAACTGCTCGAGCGCTGGCGGGAACTCTCCGCTCCGGTCCGCAACGCAGCGCTGGGCTGGTTCATGAACGATCGCGACCGCATTTTTGCCCTGCTCGATGCAGCGGCCAGCGGCGACATTCAGTCCTGGTCGCTCGGGCCGAACACGATGCGCGTGCTCGAACGCCACCCGGACCTCGAGATTCGCGATCGCGCCAAAGCGTTGGCGGAGCAGGCCCAGGGGAAAGACCGCCAGGCGATCTACGACTCCTACCTGCCGGCCATCCGCGCCGAAGGCGACGCCACGCGCGGCCGCGAAGTCTTCCGCGAGCAGTGTGCTGACTGTCACAAGGTGGAAGACATGGGACATCCGCTGGGGCCGGACCTGCTCTCGGTCACCACCCGCTACAAAGAGGTGCTTCTGGCCGACATCCTGATGCCCAACGCCGCCGTCGAAACCGGCTTCGAAGAATACATGGTCGAAACCAAGGACGGCCGCATGCTCACCGGCGTGCTGGCCAAGGAGACGCCGGCGTCGGTCACCATTCGCCAGGCCAAGGGCGTGGAAGACACGATCCTGCGCTCGAACATGGACACCATGTATTCGCTATCGGTCTCGCCCATGCCCGAGGGCTTTGAAGACGAGATCTCGGTGGACGCGATGGCGGACCTGCTGGCGTTCATCAAGAGCCTGCGGAGCTGACGGAAATGCTGAAACGCGCCCTCCTGTTCACCGCGATGGCCTTGGCCGTCGCCGCCCCCTCCTTCGCCGAAGGCTTTCGCGTCGGCCGGGCGAAAACGGTCATCACCCCTCCGGCCGGCATGCCCATGGCGGGCAGCTACAGCGTGCGGCTTTCGGAAGGCGTGCTGGACGATCTGCACGCCAAGGCGCTGGTGATGGAGCGTGACGGCGTCCGCGTGGCGCTGGTGGCGTGCGACCTGGTAGCCGTCAGCGATGAGATTGTGGTCGACGCGCGAAAGATCATCGAGCGGACGACCGGCATCCCGGCCTCGCACGTGATGATCAGCGCGACGCACACGCACTCGGGGCCGTTCATCCCCGGGCGGGCCAGCTTTGACAAGGAGTTCGGACAGAACCTGCCCGTCGTTGCGAAGTTCCGCGAACAACTGCCCCAGCAGATCGCCGCCGCGGTGGCGCTGGCGGTCGCCGACCTGCAGCCCGCGCGCGTGTTTGCCGGCCGCGGGGAAGAGGGCTCGGTGGCCTTCAACCGGCGCTTCCTGATGCGCGACGGCTCGGTCCGCACCAATCCCGGGCGCGGCAACCCCGACATCGTGCGCCCGGTCGGCCCGATCGACCCCACGGTCGCCGTGGCCCTCTTCGTCAGCGATGACGACAAGGAAACGCCGCTGGCGACGTACGTCAACTACCCGCTGCATGTGGCTGTCGCCGGCGGCCGTCGCTTCTCCTCGGACTTTCCCGGCGTGATCTCGCGGCTGTTGGCCGAGGTGAAGGGCGAGCAGATGCTGACGCTGTTCACCGCCGGCGCCTGCGGGAACATCAACCACCTCAACGTCCACAGCGCCGAGCATCGTAGCGGCCCTCCCGGGGCGGCGCGCATCGGCGTCATCGTCGCGGCTGAAATCCTCAAGACCTACGCCGAACTCGAAGAGATCCAGCCGGATGCGCTGGCCGTCCAGAGCGAGCTTCTGGATCTGCCCGAGATCGAACTCAGCGACGCCGAAATCGCCGAGGCTCGTCGAGTAGCGGCGTTAGCCGGCACCGAGAACGACCCCGGCACGCGGCCGCTGGCGCAGGCCTTCGCCCGCATCGACATCGCCTCGCGCAACGGCAAGCCCTTCCAGAAAGAAGTGCAGGTGATCTCGCTAGGCGACGCAATGGCCTGGGCGGCGCTACCCGGCGAAATTTTCGTCGAGCACGGGCTGCGCCTGAAGACGATGTCGCCGTTTCGCCACACCATACTGGTCGAACTGGCCAACGGCTGGGTGAGCTACGTGCCCGACCGCAAGGCGATGCCCGAGGGCAGTTACGAGGTCATCAGCGCCCGCTGCGCCTCCGGCTGCGGCGAAGCGATGGTCGACGCCGCCATCGACATGCTGATCGAGAACCACGCCAAGACGCTGCGCTCCACCGAACTGAACCTGACGCGCCGTTAGTCGGAGCTTTCGCCATGAAACTGATTTTTCGATTCCCCCTCGCCGCAGCGATGGCTGCTCTTGTACTGGCCGCGACCGCTTCGGCCGAACTGCGCGTGGGCCGCGCGCAAGTCGACATCACGCCCGGCAAGGGCATGCCGATGGCGGGCTATTACAGCGTACGCCTGAGCGAAGGTACGCACGATCCGCTGATGGCGAAGGCGATCGTCCTGGAGCAGGGCGGCGTAAAGGCGGCGATGGTCTCCTGCGACCTGGTCGCCCTGCCGCGCGCCACGGTGGTGAAGGCGCGCGAGATCGTCAGCCGCACTACCGGCGTCCCCGGCGAAAACGTAATGATCAGCGCGACCCACACGCACACGGGCCCGGAAATGGGGCTGCGGCTGAAGGGCGTCGACGCCAAAACTGAAAAGATCGCCACTGACTACCACGCCAAGCTGCCCCAGTTGATCGCCAAGGCCGTCGCCGACGCCGAGGCCGACCTCCAGGCCGCCACCATCTCCGCCGGCATCGGCGAAGTGGATTCGGTGGCCTTCATCCGCCGCTTTTGGATGGAAGACGGGACCGTCGGCTGGAACCCTGGCAAGAAGAATCCGCAGATCATCCGGCCCACCGGCGAGATCGACCCGGCCCTGCCCGTGGTCTTCTTCCAGACGCCCGACGCCGACCCTTTGGCCGTCTATGTCAACTACGCCAACCACCTCGACACCGTCGGCGGCATGGAGTTTTCGAAGGACTACCCCTACGCGCTGGCGAAGAACCTGTCGGCGGTGTTTGGAGAGGAGACGGTTTCGCTGTTCACCATCGGTACGGCGGGCAACATCAACCACATCGACGTGAAGACCTCCGTCCCGCAAAAGGGACACAGCGAAGCCGCGCGGATCGGCGCGATTCTCGCCGGCGAGGCGCTGGAGACGATGCGCCACCTCGAAACGCTGGGCGACGGCCCGCTGCAGGTGAGCAGCCGCACGGTGGAGCTCGACCTGCCGAAGCTCGAAAAGGACAGCGCCTGGGCCGAAGATGTGGTTTCGCGCTACGGCACGCCGCAGGCCGCGCCGTTCTATGAGCAGGTCTACGCCTTCAAGACGCTCGACGTGCTGGGGCGCGAAGGCAAGCCCTGGCAGGCGGAAGTGCAGGTGATCAGCCTGGGCGACCAGATCGCCTGGGTGGCGCTGCCGGGCGAAGTTTTCGTGGAGCTGGGCAAGTCGATCAAGCTCGGCTCGCCGTTTCCGTACACGATCATCACCGAGTTGGCCAACGACCTGATCGGCTACATCCCGGACCGCGAAGCCTATCCGCAGGGCGCCTACGAAGTGATCTCCACGCGCGTTGCAGCCGGCAGCGGCGAGCGCTTGGTGGACGCCGCGGTGGACCTGCTGATCGAGCAGCGCAGCAAGCTGATCAACCGCAAAGATTGAGGGCTACGCCGAATCGGTGATCCTCGACCCTCCGTGCACGTAGGGGCACAGCATCGCTGTGCCCGAATTGTGGTCAGGCGATCATAAAGTGTACAACCAGGAACGACGGTGCCCGGACCATAGTTGCACTACAATCGCTCGACTGGAGCCTACCAGCGACGAGGGCGTTCTCCCCTTTTCTCGATCTCAGGCTGCCGGCGAGGTCCACGGTCGAGCGGAAGGTCAGGCGAACTCCCTATGGCGCCGCCGCCGATGATTGCTCTAAAACCTAAGGAGCGATGTTTAGGTCGACTTTGGCAATTCTCTCGCGCTGCCCGGCATGGTCTGTAGTGATGTCGAGGACCGGCTCGGTGCCATGCGCGGGCAGCACTACAGCAAGATCATTGACCTGCTCGGGACACCCTCCGAGCACGGAAAGGCTCACTATGTGTACGTACTGGCTGACTGCAGACTCAGATTCGAGTTCGATACCAGGACGCACACGCTGCTCTCCTATGCAGTGGCAGGCTCCCTTAAGAAAGATCCGCCGGCCGTCGAACAGGAAGAATCAGCGGCCGAAGGATCCGAGCTGAAGAAGGTGCTTGCCGAGCATGAACGCCGGATCTCCGAGCTAGCTGCGACGGTGGCAGAGCTGAAACAGTCACCCCCCAAGGCCTCGGCGAGCAAGGTGAACAAGCCTACGGCTGAGCGAGATTTTCTGATCGGGTGGATCACCCCTCATAACTGGTCTCGGCTCCAAGAAGGCATGTCGCAGCAGCAAGTGCAGCGCTTCCTGGGGCCGCCTACGAGCATGGAGAGCGTGGGTTCATATCGAACGCTTTTCTACCGAGGCGAGGTGCCTGGCTCCGGGTTCATCAGCGGCAATGTCAAACTCAACGACGATAGAGTTTGGGACATTAACGTGCCCGTTTTCTGAGAACCTCATCGTGTGAGTCTGAAGTAAGGTCGCTCCCAGTTCGGTGGCTGAGTCCAGTGACAGGCAGACCAATTTGGATCACACCGAACCGTTTGCCGCTGATCGCGCCTCGGCTTCGGGCATAGCGATGCCATGCCCGGGCTTCCTCAAGCGATGATGTCGTGGACCACATTGCCGTGCACGTCCGTCAGTCGGAAATCCCGGCCCGCATAGCGATAAGTCAGCTTCTTGTGGTCCAGTCCCAGCAGGTGCAGGATCGTGGCGTGCAGGTCGTGGAAGTGGACCTTGTTTTCCACCGAGTAGTAGCCGTAATCATCGGTCGCGCCGTACTGCAAGCCCGGCTTGGTGCCTCCGCCGGCCATCCAGTAGGTGAACGCCTCGGGGTTGTGGTCGCGGCCGTCGGAGCCCTGCGCGGTCGGCGTGCGGCCGAACTCGCCTCCCCACACCACCAGCGTGTCTTCCAGCAGTCCGCGTGACTTCAGGTCCCGGATCAGGCCCGCGATCGGCTTGTCGACCTCGGCGGCGTTCTGCGAATGGTCACGGTAGAGGTTGGCGTGCTGGTCCCACTTGTAGGTGTGGCTGCACTGCACGAAGCGCACGCCTTTTTCGGAAAACCGCCGCGCCATCAGGCACTGCCGCCCAAAATCTTCGCTGATCGGGTTGTCGATGCCGTACATCGCCAGCGTCGCGTCGGACTCGCCCGAGATGTCTTGCAACTCCGGCGCCTCGGCCTGCATGCGGAACGCCAGCTCGTAGGACTCGATGCGGCCTTCGAGCGCCGGGTCGGGGCCGGTATGGGCGAGCTGTTCGCGATTCATCCGTTGCAGGAAGTCGATCTCCATGCGCTGGATGTCGGTCGGCGTCTCGTTGTTGACGATGAACGGAATTTTTGCCTCTTTGGCCGGAATGCCCACCGAGCCGACCGCGGTGCCGGCATACGGCGCCGGCAGGAAGGCCGAGGCGTAGTTGTTCGCGCCGCCATGGCTCTGCGTCGGGCCGATGGTGATGAAGCCCGGCATGTTCTGGTTTTCCGAGCCCAGGCCGTAGGTGATCCACGAACCCATGCTCGGCCGCACGAAGGTGTCGCTGCCGGTGTGCATCTCGAGCAGCGCGCCGCCGTGCCGGCTGTTCGATCCGTACATCGAGCGGATGAAGCAGAGATCGTCGACCACCTTGGCGGTTTCGGGAAAGAGTTCGCTCACCCACGCTCCGCTCTGGCCGTGCTGCTGGAACTCCCACGGCGACTTGAGCAGGTTGAACGTCTCGGACGAAACCACTTTCGGGCGCTCGAACGGCAGCGGCTTGCCGTGGTCGCGCTGCAGCAGCGGCTTGTAGTCAAAGGTGTCCATCTGCGACGGGCCGCCGTGCATGAACAGGTAGATCACGCGCTTGGCCTTGGGCGCAAAGTGCGGTTCCTTGACAGCCAGCGGGTTGCGGTCCGATTCGCCGACCACCGGGGCCGCCGCCTGGGCTTCCTTGCCCAGCAGCGCCGCCAGGGCCAGGCCGCCAAAGCCGGCTGAGGCGGTGCGCAGCATCTCGCGGCGGGAGAGTCGACGGTAGGGGTTCCAGTGGCGGTTCATCGCAATCCTCTAGTTCAAGTACAAAAACTCATTCGACCCGATCAGCGCTTTGCAGAAGCTCTGCCAGGCGCGGGCTTTGCGTTCGTCGGCCTTGGGCTCGCGGTCTGCGAGCGCCTTGTCAACCTCGGCGATGAAGCTCAAGGCTTGGTCGACCTCTTGCGGGCTCGGCGGACGCGTCAGGGCTCGCTCATAGGCCAGCCGCACGCGGCTGCTGTCGTTGAGGTCGTCGCGGCCCAGCAAGTTGTCGGCCATGCGGCGCGTATGCTCCAGCACGACCGAGCCGTTCATCATGAACAGCGCCTGCGGCGCCACTACGGCTGCGCCGCGGTCGCCGTTGCTGGTGGACGGGTCGGCGAAGTCGAACGCCCGAAACACGTCGTACATCGAGCTGCGCACCACCGGCAGGTAGACCGCGCGCAGGTTGCGATCGTAGTCGATGCCGCCGCGGGCGGCGGTGTTGGCCACGTACTGCCGGTCTTTGAAGCTCATGATCGAGCCGCCCATCGACTTGTCGAGCCCGTCGGAGATCGACAGGATCGCGTCGCGCATCGGCTCGGCTTCCAGGCGCCGGCGGCTCATGCGCCACAGAAGCTCGTTTTCCGGATCGACCTCGGCGGCTTCGGCGTCGTATTCGCTGCTCATGCGGTAAGCGCTGGAAAGCATGATCAGCCGGTGCATCGACTTGATCGACCAGCCTTCGTCGACGAAGCGCAGCGCCAGCCAGTCCAGCAGCGGCTGGTTCGACGGCTTTTGGCCCAGGCGGCCGAAGTTGTCCGTAGAGGAGACGATGCCCTTGCCGAAATGCCAGCGCCACAGGCGGTTCGCCATCACGCGGGCGGTGAGCGGATGGTCCGGGCTGGTGATCCACTTCGCCAACTGCAGCCGGCCGCTCTGGCCGTGGGGGATCGTGGGCTGCTTGTCGCCGGCGATGGCGGTCAAGAAGCGCCGCGGCACAACCTGGCCCAGCGACCAGTGGCTGCCGCGGATGTGGATCGGGATGTCGGCGATCTCCTCGCCCTCCCGTACTCCCATCGCGTGGGGATACTCGGGCGTGGATTTTTCGAGCTCCTTGCGCTCGTCTTCCAGCCGGGCCAGCGTGTCCTGCGCGTCTTCGGGGTAATACTGTTTCGCGTTCGGCGGCGGACGGAAGGGGCCGAATTTTTCGTAGAGCAGCTTGCGGTACTCTTCCAGGCCTTTGTCGTCGAGGCCCGGGTCTTCGGAGTCGTCCTTGTAGCGCTCGTTCTTGGTGTAGTCGAGCGAGGCTTCCGGGTGCGTCCTGCGCCACTCGGCGGCGGCCTGGCTGAATAACTCCTGGTAGCGCTTGGCGAGCTTCTCGCGCTTCTTCGGCAGTTTCTTGCCAAAGGTCTCCACGGCCGGCGAGTTCCAGTCGCTCAGGGGCAGCGAATCGTTGAAGGCGTGCCAGGCGTACAGGATCGACGCCGGCGCGCCCTTTGAGCGGTTCAGCCGCTCCACCCACTGCTCGAGAAAGCCGGGGTTCACGTCATACTGCCGGGCCACCTGGGCGATCGTCCGCGGCGGGTCGCGCAGCTCGCTCTTGGTCACCAGCAGCGCTTCGAAATACGGAAAGCGCGAATCGTGCTCCAGCCGGATCGTGTTCTTGCCGGCTTCGAGCGCGTAGACGCCCGAGGCGGTCCAGCCGCCGGCGTCCGGAGAGGCGGCGCGGTTGGTCACCGGCGGGGCGCCGAAATCCTGCATCACGCCGTTGATGATGACGTCGGCCGTGCCCTTGCCCTTCTCCTGCTCCAGGAAATCCAACTGGTATTCGCCGGCCTGCTCGACCTCGATGTCGTACTCGGCGAAGAACGGCCCTTCGGCGTCTTTGTCGACGTTCGTTTCGCCCTTCTCGAGCTCCTTGCCGACGTTGGCGCGGTCGAACGACGAGGCCTCGCGCAGAATGCCGGCTTCCGGCGCCATCTTCGGCTCCAGCTCCATGTCGCGGTAGCGCAGCGCGTCATCGGCGGCCAGCAGGTAGTCGCCGGTGCGCTCCCAGGCCGCGGTCACCAGCTTGTGGTTCTCGGCCTTGCTGATCTTGCCCATCTCCTTGCCCTTCGCCTCGATCTCGTCGAGGTGAGCGGCCAGGCGCTCGCGGTCTTCCTTGGGCGCGATGACGTACTCGTGCCACTTGGCGACCACCTTGAAGTTGTCCATCGTGTGCGAACTCTTGAAAATGCCCGCCATGGCGTAGTAGTCGGCGGTGGGGATGGGGTCGAACTTGTGGTCGTGGCAGCGCGCGCAGCCCATCGTCAGGCCCATGAAGGCGCGAGCGGTAGTGTCGATCTGCTCGTCCACGATGTCCATCTGCATCTTCACGGGATCGTCTTCGGCCAGCATCTTTGCGCCGAGGGAGAGAAATCCGGTGGCGGTCCAGCGCTCGAAGGTTGTCTCGTGATCGTCGGTCGGCGGCAGCAAGTCGCCGGCGAGCTGCTCGTGGACGAACTGGTCGTAGGGCTTGTCCTTGTTGAAGGCCGCGATGACGTAGTCGCGGTAGCGGAAGGCGTTCTTGTAGACGAGGTTTTCGTCCAGTCCGTTCGAGTCGGCGTAGCGCGCTACGTCGAGCCAGTGGCGTCCCCAGCGCTCGCCGTAGCGGGGCGATTCGAGCAGCCGCTCGATCACGCGCTCAAAGGCGTCAGGCGAATCGTCGGCCAGAAAGTCCTGGACCTCTTGCGGCGTCGGCGGCAGGCCGATCAGGTCGAACGTGGCGCGGCGGATGAGCGTGCGCTTGTCGGCCGGCGCGGCGGGTTCGAGTCCTTTCTCTTCGAGCTTGGCCAGCACAAAGGCGTCGATCGGCGAGCGCACCCACGCTTCGTTCTTGACCGCGGGGATTTCCGGTTGCGTCGGCGGCACGAACGACCACCAGGTCTCGGTCCCCGAGTCTCCAGCAGTCTCCACGCCCCACGGCGCTCCCAGTTCGACCCAGCGGGCCAGCGCGGCGATCTCGGCGTCTTGGAGCTTCGCTCCCGGCGGCATCTGCAGCGCCTCGTCGACGTGCCTCACGGCCTTGAGCAGCAGGCTCTCGGCGGGCTTGCCGGCCACGACGGCCGGGCCGCGCGCGCCGCCCTTGGCAAGCGCATCGGCCGAATCGAGTTGCAATCCGCCCATGGCGATCTTGCCCGAGGCGGAGTGGCAGGAGTAGCAGCTGCGCTGGAACAGCGGCCGGATCTGTTTCTCGAAAAGATCGACTCCCTCGTCGGCTCGCACGGCTGTCGCCGCTCCTAAACAGGCCAGCAGGAGAGCGCCGGATCGCCAAAGAAAGGGAATCGATAAACGGGCCACTAGCAACACACTTTAACGCACGCGGCGTTGCGGAGACACAGCATTGTTCCACACAGCGAACCCTGTTGGGCGGGGGAAGTTCGAGCCTGCGCGGCGCGTCCGTGATAGTTTGGGAAATCCGTGAGCCAACTCCGCATCGCCGTTCTTTTTGGCGGACGCTCGGGCGAGCATGAAGTCTCCGTCCGTTCCGCCGCCTCCGTGATGACCGCGCTTGACCGCGCCAAGTATGAGGTGACGCCGGTGGCGATTGCCAAGGACGGTCGCTGGCTGCCGCCGGCGGAGTCGGCGGCGCTGCTGCCCGCTGAACTGCGGACCGGTCTGAGCACGGAAACCGCCGTCACGCTGTCGCCCGAGCCCCACCGCACCAGCGGCGTCGACGTCGTGTTTCCCGTGATCCACGGCACCTTCGGCGAAGACGGCACGCTGCAGGGCCTGCTCGAGCTTGCCGACGTCGCCTATGTCGGCTCGGGCGTGTTGGGCTCGGCCTGCGGCATGGACAAGGACGTGATGAAGCGCCTGTTCCGCGAAGCCGGGCTGCCGACGGTGGACCACATCGCGATCAAGCGCGGCGAGATCGACGCCCGTTGGCGCGAAGGGGCCGAGCGCTTCGGCTATCCGGTCTTCGTCAAGCCGGCGAATCTGGGCTCGAGCGTCGGCGTGGCCAAGGCAAGCAGCGACGAGGAACTGCGCGCTGCTCTGGCCGATGCGGCGCAGTACGACCGAAAAGTCATCGTGGAACGTGGCGTGACCGGGCGCGAGATCGAAGTCTCGGTGCTGGGCAATGACCAGCCCGAAGCCTCGCCGCCGGGAGAGATCGTCCCGACCGAGGGCTTTTACGACTACGAGGCGAAATACGTCAGCGACTCCGCCAAGCTCGAGATCCCGGCCCGGCTCACCGCCGAGCAGACCGCCGAAGTGCGCCGTCTGGCGGTGAAGGCCTTTCAGGCGGTCGAGTGCCGTGGGCTGGCGCGGGTGGACTCGTTTCTAGAAGCCTCCACCGGCCGCTTCCTGCTCAACGAGGTGAACACGATGCCCGGATTCACATCGATCAGCATGTATCCCAAGTTGTGGGAGGCGGGCGGTTTGCCGTATCCGCAACTGCTGGACCGCCTGATCGAACTGGCGATCGAGTCCCACCGCGAAAAGCAGGCCACGCGCTACGAAAAGTAGCGCCCGGGCGGCTACTTCTTCTGAAAGATCAGCACATACTGGTGCGGCAGGTGATCGAACTGCCGGATCATCCGGAAGCCCGCCTCTTCGATCTCAGCCTTGAAGCCGTCGCGGTCCTTGCGGATGTGTCCTTCGAGACGCTCGGCCGACATCGTCGGATGCTCCCGCGAGCGGTAAAAGTCGACCATCACCACGCGGCCGTTCGGCGCCAGGCTGTCGCCGATCATCTTCATCGTTTCGAGGGGGTGGTTGAAGTGGTGATAGGCGTCGAGGATGAAGGCCAAGTCGATCTCGCCCTTGGGCAGCTTGGGGTCGATCTGCTCGCCCAGGATTGTGACCACGTTTGACCAGCTGTGCTCGGCCTTCTTCTTCTCGACCTCGTCGAGGAACTGCTGCTGGATGTCTTCGGCGTAGATTTTGCCCTCAGGCCCGATGCGCTCGAGGAAATAGGGCAGCATGAAGCCGACGCCCGTCCCCACGTCGGCGATGGTGGCGCCGGGTTCGATGCCGATGGAGGCGAGCAACTCGCGCGGCTTCTGGCGCTCTTCGCGGTCTTCGCCGCCGAGACTCTGGGCGACGCGCGCGCGGTCTTCGGCGGTCTGGTAGCCCTCGTTCGCCTTCTTGGCGATTTGGGCGGAGGCGCTGACCGCCAGAACGACGGTGAGGATCGGCAACAGTGTCTTTCTCATTGGAAACTCTCAGCTCTAGACGTGTAGCGAGCGCAGATGCTTGTAGCTTTGTTCCAGGCTCGCCAGAGGGTCGCCGGGGGTCTGGTCCTGCTCCACAAAGTAATGCGCCACGCCGGCGTCGGCGCATGCCCTCAGTATCGCCTGGAAGTCGAGCACGCCGCCGCCGACCTCCTTGAAAGCCTCCTTCGGCGCCCCCTCGGCGAACTGGGTGGGAGCGTCGGCGGCCTTGTCTTTCAGGTGCACCAGCGGTACGCGCCCGGAATACTTCTGTAGCCAGTCCACCGGCTGTTGGCCGGCGAGGCTCACCCAAAACACGTCGAGCTCCAGGCCGACCGTCGCCGCGTCGGATGCGCTCATGAGCGCGTCGAGCGGTGTGGAGCCTTCCAGCGGCTGAAACTCAAAAGCGTGGTTGTGATAGGCGAAGCCCAGTCCGACGGCCTTGGCCGCCTGTGCGGCGGCGGTCAGCTTCTCCGCCAGCGACTTGAAGCCGTCGAGGGTTTCGGGGCGCTGGTCGCCGGGCAGATACGGCATGACCACGTAGTCCACGCCGTGACCTTTGGCCCAGTCCATGGCGGCCGCCACCTCGGACTGCGGCGGCCTCTCCTCGTTGGCGCCCCAAACGCCGGTGATGACGCCGGGGCGCAGGTGCATCGATTTCGGCTTCAGCCCGGCGTCGAGCACCAGCGGCGCGAGCTCGTCATAGCCCGCCTGCAGGACCTCCACTTCCTGATAGCCGATGGCGGCCAGGGCTTGCAGCGTGGCGGTCGGATTGTCGGGCAATACGCTGCGCAGCGTGTAGAGCTGCGCGCCCAGCGGCGCGTCGAACGTCGTCGGCGCGGCGGCGGGTTCTTCCTCGGCCGCCTGCTCGGCCGGGCCTCCGCAAGCGGCGGTCAGCGCCAGGGCGGCCAAAAAGCGACGGCGGTCGAGGTGCATGCCGACAATCTAGCAGAGGAGCGGGTCGTCCGTTCAGAGTTCGCTCAGGGCCGCTTCGAGTTCGCTGCGCGCGTGCATGTCTCCGGTGCGCAGCGAGGTCTCCACGCCCTGCTGGTAAATGTTTCGGGCGTCTTCGCTGCGGCCGAGCTTCTCGTAAGTCTTGCCGGCGTGGTAGTAGGCGGCCTGGTAGTCGGGGTTGGCTTCGAGGATGCGCCGGAACTCGGCGATCGCCTCGTCGAAGGCGCCCTGTTTGACGTACTCTTGGGCCAGGCCGTACCGTACGAAGCAATCGCTCGGGTTGGCTTCGAGGAATGCTTTGAGCTTGTCGAGGCGGCTGGAATCCATATTCGTAGTGATGATAGCAATCGTCTGAGCCATGGCCTGCCCGCTGTTCGAACCGACCGAGAAGCTGCCCTGGACGCGCTGGGAGGGCCGCTACCGCCCTCCGTTGGGCGCGCTCTACCATGGCCGGTGCCATGCGAACGACGCGCCGGCGCCGCCGCCGGAGGGTGTCCTGACGGACTGCTGCAACATGGGCTACGCACGCGGACGCTGCCCACGCTTCGTCGAAGCGGAGGCCGATGCCGCCCGCTTCGAGATCCGGGAACTCGAGGCTGATGCGGCGACCGTCCGATGGCTGACCGAACGCGACTGTCTGCCGGTCGATCTGGGTGAGCGCACGCTGCGGCGCACGGCGCACGGATGGAGCTGTGACGGCGAGGTTCCGCTGCCGCAGCGGCGACAGCTGGAAGCTTTTCTGGAGGCTCTCGGCGAGTTGGGCGAGGGCGGTTGACGCTCCCGCCGGCCCTATGAGATTCTAGTAGGAGTCGCCCGACTGGTGCTCCTCAGTAGCTCAATGGTAGAGCATTCGGCTGTTAACCGAAGGGTTGTAGGTTCGAGTCCTACCTGAGGAGCCAAACTTCACTGATTCTACTGGACTTAGGGCCACATCACGCGCTCAGTCCACAAAAGCGCCCCTGAACCAAACGGAGGCTGCCACAGCCGATCTCCCAGTGAGGCGACATTGTGGTCGAGCCTTTTGGCTGCACCGACCTGGTTAATCGATCAGCCCGATCTCCCGCAGAGGCTCCAGCACCCCGTTCTCCAGCTTGTTCTGGTCGAATCCCTCTAGGGAGTTCGCCTCCACCGTCACCCGAACGGACCCAGCCTGCTCTGCCAGATTCGCTAATGCGTTCCAGGCGTTGAAGAGCTTTTGTCGGTCGGCGCTGAACGTCAGCCGCACGTCGCGACGGCCTGGGGGCGGTGGCGGCGGCTCTGGACCTCCATCGTCCAAAGGCGGGGGATCAACGGATTCCGCCACGGGACCAGGAGCCGGCCCAGGAGGCGGAGCGGCAGCTTCAGGCATCGCTGCCGGCACCACTAGGAACCCCGAGTCCAGATCGACCTCGTCCTCAGGCAAGGTTCGTTCAAAGGCGACCCTATGGCGCGGAATCTCGAATCGGTCCTCGGCCCCGAGACTTGGCTTCGTCGGCGCGTAGCCGAACAGCCCCTTCTCGACGCCCTCGACGACAGCCTTCTTCACGCCCTCGGCCTTAAGCAGTCGAGGGAAGCCAAGATACGAGTAGAAGCCCGCGACGACGTCCGAGGTTCTCGCCCCGTGCTGGTAGGCCCCCGGCTCGCCGAGCTTGAACAGCTCCACTACCTTCGCCGCACGGACGTTCGGGAAGACGCGCCGATGGACATCGGTCAGCAGTTCCATGACTCGATCGTGAATTCGAGCCCTACGCTGCGCATCTAGCGTGGTCTGGAGCGGCCTACCGCCAGCGACGAAGGAATCGATGGCGATGCCGCCGTTCTGCGACCGGGGCAGCCAGATCTCGGCATAGATTTTGAGCAACGCCGATTCCGCTGCTGCCTTCTCGGTCGATTCGCGCTCGCGAAGCTGGGTGATCTGCGCATCGCTCAGGTGGTGCTCCCTGACCTTGCCCTTGACGCCCGCGATGGCCAGCAGATAGCGCACCGAGCGCCTCAACGCTTCGACCTGATCCTCGGCCGGCACGGCGAGCCCAAGGCCGTTCTTGAAGCTCCGCAGTCCCGAGCCGCGCGTCTCAAACATCTTCACGGCTTCCGCGTCCGCTTCGGCTGTGGACTTGGCTGCAAAATCAAGCGGGAGGTAGGCGACGAGGAACCGTGGATCGTTGTCGTCGATCTTCGAGGAATCTGAAGGCCATATGATGGCGTTCCGATGGCCCGCGACTCGCTCCTCGATCATTGTCCGGATCTCACCATCGACCCGCTTGGCGTTTCGCGAGATCGCCTCAGCCTCGTTCTCGACCAGGAGCGTGATGTTGGGGTCTTTCCTGAAGCAGTACGTCACACCGTCGAAGTGCAAGTAGAGGCACTGCTCCTTCAATTCCTTCAGGCAGGCTTGCGCCGTCGTGCTGTCGAGGTCGGGGCCCACGCAGATGCGGAGCAACTCATCTTCCTGGATGCCCGGCGGGAGCATCTCATCCGGGCCGCTGCCCGGCCGCTGAAGGCCGCCGAACGAGTACATAAGGATCGCAGTCGCCAGCCTCGTCGCGGAACGCTTGCCTGACTCGGACGGAGTTTCTCTCGCTCGTCGATCGTCAATCCGCTTTGTCCGCGCGTTCGACCCCAAGAAGTCGTGCTCCAGGCAGGCTTGGAAATCTTCACGCTGGCCCACTTCCTTGAAGAAGGCTTGCCGGACGTCGGCGTTCTGGATCGGGATGTCGGCGGGACCGAGCAGCGCCCGCGACCGCTCAGACTCTTTCGTCGCCCGCAAGCAAGCGGCCAGGAACCGCAGCGCACCGCGCGTCCGTTGGAAGTCCGGGATCGCCGCCCAGCGCTCCCGCATCAGGTCGATCAGGGCAGGGTGGAACGGGTATGAGCGCCGGATGCGGTTCCGCAGATCCAGGCCCTCTTCTTCGGCTTGTTGGCGCTCGGCGTCCGAGGCCGCATAGGAGCGGCGCATCTGGGTATAGATCTGCTGATGCGCTTGCGCCGCCGGCGTGGCCGTCTCCGGCTCGGGCAACTTGCCCAGCAGCCGGCGCTGCACGACGGACAGGATCTCGTTGCCTTCGACGGGCTCGCGACGCTGGTCTTTGCGCGCCGCCAGGTGATCGATAGTTTGCAGCAGCGACAAGTGCTCCAGCGCCTCACGCTTACTCGATTGCAGCGAGAACACGAGCGCGCAGGTTGAGACGTTGCCGACAGCGACCGTCAGGCGCTTGAGGAAGCTCAGCGTCTCGTCGCGGAGCGTCGTCTTCTCGACGCGGATGCCGCCGGCGCTGATGATGTATTCCAGCACCTCGTCGAGCAGGATCAGACTGGGGCCTTGCTGGAGCAGCGGGAGCAGATCGTCGCCGCCAGGGGCCACGCGCATCTCGTCTTGGACACGGAGCATCTCGTAGCCTTCCCGGCCGCCGAGACACCACGCGATCCAGCCCCACATGGTCTTGGCCCGAATCCCCTCGCCCGGCAGCTCTTTGCCGCGCGAGGCGTCGTACATCTGGCCGTCGAAGGCGGCGATTCGAACGGGGCCCGGTCGAGGCAGACCGGCGGCTTCCGGGATGGCGTCGAGAGCGTCACGCGTTCTGGCGGCGTGGAACAGCGCAGCCAGGGTGTGGGATTTGCCACCGCCAAACGCGGTCATTAGCTTGAGCACGCGCCCGCCGTCGCCCCCGGAGAGACGGCCCAGCACGTCATTCAGCAGCGAATGCAGACCCTTCGTGAGGTAGGACGACCTGAAAAAGCTCTCAGGATCGCGGTAAACCGCGGGTACTCGAAGATCTGGCTCAGGAAAGCCGAGGTCGCGCACCTTCCAGTAGTCGAACAGCGTGCCGAAATCAAGCGCGAAAATATCCTCGGAGAACGACTCGCCCGTGACGTCCGGGTGCAAGGCGACGGTTTCAATCCATTGTGGGACCATAGCTCGCCAACAATGATAAACGGTCAGCCGAGGTCGAAGGCGGTCTGGCCCAAGCGGGCGTCCTCGCGATCACGTTGGAATGCTCCGCCCTCGATGACGGAACGCCAATTGGCTGTCAGCTTGGCGAGCGCAGCGGTCTCATTCGACGACGCCAGCTTAGTCCATTCACCGCCTTTGAGCGCGGGGCCGCCGAGGGCTTGAGCGACGAGGCGCATCTGCTCCAGGTTGGGCTGTGCCTCACGAAGGAAGCCAGGGATGGCGGCGGGGCGGTTCTCCATCAGCCACAGGGTGCGGTGCAGAACGTCTACGGTCGGAGCGCTGATCCCGTCAGCGTCCGGCAGCCCAAGGCGGGCGTCTTCGCCGCGCTCGATAAAGTCGATTAGGCGATACTTGCCGGACTTCTTCGCGAGGAGCGGGCGCGGATCTGAAGAGAGACCGTTTGGACCGTCCAACTCGACGTTGGTACCGTTCGCAAAGACGATCGCCTCGCCGGAGTCCTGCTCGGCTGACCCGTACGTGTAACGCCAGAGAAGGTAAAAGCGGGTCCAAGGGTCCACGGCGGCAAGATCATGCTGGGCCCCCTTACCTCCCGCCTGCTCGGACAACTTCGTCAAGATATGCTCCAGAACGGTAGTCTCCACTTCGGATAGAAACCTTTCTGCTGGTACTTCCTCACCATTGGCGTACTCGACCTTGACGTATCGAGTAAAAGCGCGGAGACCCGCGCCGACGCATGCTATCACCAAATCGCCACCGCCCACTCCTTGCTCCCACAGAGTAGACACCCGCTCAGCGACGATCTCTTCTAGGTGCGGTCGAACATCGTCGAAGCTCCCAACCAAGTCCTCCTTCCGCTTTTGAGCGATCAAGAAGATACTCGACGCAAGTGAGGCTGTATCTTGGGCGATTAGCCTGCCTGGCTTCTCCGTGTCTAGCGGCCAGGCCTCAACTACAATGAAACCTGCCTGACGCATCGCATTAACCAGCGTGGACCAGCCCAAGGTCGTCTTGTGAGCGTAGACCATGATCAATCTTCCTTCTGGCTTCAAGATCCTGCGGGCCTCTTGAAGTGTTTTGGCCATCATTGACTCGTAATGCTCACGGGCCGCGTCAAAGTTTCCACTGTGCCGGGAGGACAGTGCGGTTACCTCCGAAGACTTCGGTGTAAGCATGCCAGCGAAATGCTCTGGCAAGAGCTCACCAAGCACTCGTTTGAGCCAGACGTAGAAGAAGTCGGATATATCCGCATACGGGACGTTATCGTAATATGGTGGATCTGTTACTATTGCATCAATACTCTCGTCGGCTAGATTCGTCGAGGTCGCAGATCCTCTCTGGACATTCGCCGGGCGCGTACCCACTTCCACGGCTCCGTCGATGGCCGCAACAATGGCCTCGGTTCCCCAGCCTCCACTGTTTTCTGCGAGGGGGTTCGCTTCCGCATAGTCCCAAACCATCGGCAGGGCGTGTCGTCCGAACGTATGTGCAATCCGACTACTGCCAAAGTAGTTGTGGACACAGAAGGAGGAGTTGAAATCTGCAAGTCGATCCACGATGCAGGCTAAGCACGCTCCGACTGCGATTTTCCGCTCGCTAGAGCTGTCATCCGGCACCTTGTCGATCACTTGCCGGACGGCCCCCACAAACGACATCATCGCGACGAGTTGTCGAAGGTCGAACAGATCTCGGAAGGCGGTGAACCCGTGTCTAGTAACAGCGGAAAGGCCGCGAGCATTGGGCGATGGTCTGGAGCTGTCGATCGGTTCGTCCGGAAGAGTCAGATGCGATGCTTGACATAGATCATCAAGCCGCCTAAGAAGTTCCGCTTGATCTGGCACAACGCCGACTGGAAGTTGCGCCTCTCCCAGGTACAGCTTCTTTCGAGTCTTGGGCTCAAGAGCAACAATGGCGAGCAGCTGTTTCTCCAGCTGTCGGGCCAGTCCTTGTGATCGGACGTATTTCTCGTCTGCCGCTGTGCCGCAAAAAGCGCAGACGGCACTGCCGCCTCGTGAAATCTCGCGTAAAGTGATTCCAATATCCACCAAGTTCGATGACTCTAAGACTTCGAACGCGACCCTACCAGACTCTCCATCGCCGGTGGATTGCGCCAACACGGCGTATCGTCCCTGACTCTTGCATAGCCATGTTTGCCTCAGCATGGGCACGAGTGCTTTGCATGTCGGATTCTTACATTGCACGGACCTCGTCCAGAGATACATCGCGGGCAGTAGGTCCAGGTCGAACTTGAGCCCTTGGCCGATTCCAAACTCCATCTTGCCCTGCGATGTGACAGCGGGAGCTCCCGTCTTGAGCCGACCCGCCGGTATAGGAGGGTAAAGATCGCCGATTTCGGATTTGACTACCTCCAGCACGCGTTCGCCCCAATAGCGCACCTCTTTTGTAAGCCCGCCCCAAGTCGCCTCGCCCTGCTCGCTCTGGGGCCCCGTCATGCCTCGCGCGGTCGGGTCGGGCTTGCCGTACTTTTGGGGATAAACCAGCGTGCACAATTCGATGACGTGGGCGACCGGATTCAGGTCGAGGGCGTACGCGTCGCAGCCCAGCCGCAGAGCCTCCAGCGGGATCGCACCGCCACCGGCGAACATGTCGAGCACCTTCGGCCGCGGCGCGCGGCCCTCAACGATGTCCTCAACGGTGACATTCTCGCCCCGCTCCACGGTCAGGCGGTCAGCGTGGGCTTCCAAAATGTGCTGTTCAGCCTGCTCGATCACTTTCTTAGAACCCGGATACTTGCACAGATCCCGTACGAACTTGGCGGCGTTGGCCCGCGTCAGGCTGTCGCGTTTCTCTTCCGGCCCGTTCTTCGGTCGAAAGCGATGCAGCGGCACAAGCGCCCCATAAACCGCCGCCCGGCAAGCCACCAAGGGCCGCCGCGCCCACCACAGGTGGAGCGTCGAGATATGCCCCTTCCGCACCGACTTCTCGCGCGAAGCCTCCGCGCTTATCGCCTCGATGGGCAGGTAGTCTTCAATGAGTCGTCGATCGTCAGGCATACAGCAGTTCTTCTTCCGAGACGGGCAGTTCCTCGCTGACCTCGGCGTCGATCCAACTCAGCATATTGAGGTGGCGGATCGTCATCGCGACCTCGTCGGCGTCGAGCGGCGGCCGACGGCGCAGCTTCCACTCCATGACGGCGTCGAGGATCTCCTGCTCGGACGGCCGCCGCGTCGCGGCGATCTCCCCCGACGCGAAGTGGACCGTAGCCGCCACCTCGGCCTGCTGTGTATTCGCCCGCAGGAACAGATCGGCGATCTTGTCAATGACGGGCTGCCACTCGTCGAGCTGCTCGCGGTAAGCCTCGCGGGCGTCCTCGAACGTTGGGCCGACATGCACTGCCAGCATCTTGCCGCGCGGCTCTTCCTCGATCAGCTTGTTATTGACCAGCGCCGCGATCCGGCGCTTGAGGTCGGCGGCGTTCGGCCCGTAGCTGCCCCGCTCAAAGTGCAGGCCGGTCGGAATTCCGGACATCGTGACGAAGTAGGCGATCTTCTGGAACATGGTGCGGCCGACGCCCCAATGGTAGGGTTCCTGTTCGATCCGCCGCAGGATTTCGACGACGGCAATCCAACCGGGGGGGATCTTGTACGGGGCGTGCTCAGACCCTTCGGGTCGGCCGTCGAGGAACTCGGGTTGTAGCTCAACGTGCGGCGTGTTAAACGGAGCGTATAGTTCGACGGGGATGTCGAGACGCTTCAGGTGCCGGAAGAGCGTCGGCCCGACGACACGCCATTCGAGCTGCCCCTGCCCGGAGCCGAGCGGAGGCACGGCGAGCGAGGTGATCCCCCAGCGCTCATAGTTCGCTTCCAGATGCTCCAGACCGCGGATGATATCTTCGAGCCGCGAAACGGCGCGCCAGTGGTCCTTCGTAGGGAAGTTGAGAATCCAAGGCGGCGTGACGCGCTTGTAGAGGTACGGACGGCCGAGTTGAACCTTGCCGGCTCGGCAGAGCTGCGCGTACTCGTCGAACATTTCGGGGAAACGCTTCTTGAATTCGAGCGCAATGCCCTTGCCCATGACGCCGACGCAGTTCACAGTATTGACGAGCGTCTGCGCGTCCGATTCAAACAGGTCGCCGATTTTGACAATCACCATAGAGAGTGCATCCTAGCCGAAGAACAGGTTACGGTCGATTCTGATCGGCAGATCGACGCCGAGGTCTTCAAGTTTCGCCTTCATGGCTTCGTTGCGCACGTAGGCGTGCAGTAGGTAATGCGGATCGACTCGGTCCGGGACGAGCACCTCGGCGCACTTGGCCGTCTTCTTGCGCCAGTACTCAAGCTGGTCCGAATCCGTCCAGTATTCGGCAAATGTTCGCTCCTCGTCCACAATCCTGAGGCCGCTGGCCCCGTCAGCGAAGCGGCAGTAGTCGCCGCCTGCGTTCCCGTCAGCCACGACGACGCGGTCGAGATCGAGCACATCGGGACTAACCGCGAGCACGCAGACCTCTTTGGCCTGCCTTAAGTAGAGCATCGGATTCCGACCGCAGATGTATAGGTTGGCGTAGCTGTGCAACTTGCGTCCGCCCGGCACGGTCTTTTTGGCTCGGCGGTCCTGCATGGCCTGCATCGCCACGGACTGATGCGGTAGTCGAGATGCTTGGATGTTCGAAAGGATACCGTGTTCGAGGATCGACGGCACGTTCTCGATCGCCACGATGTAGTGCAGCTCGGTCAGGTCCTGGCGCTTCATTCGTCTTCTCGAAGGGCAGCGCTTTCCACCGCCGCTGCCGGCAGATCATAGTAGCGGGCAGCGACGACCTCTCGCTTGGCATAGTCGAGCCGCTGAGCCGGGTTCTGGATCATCAGCGGGGTCGGGTCTGGCTCCTCAAGCGGACTCCAGACGACGTAGAGCCAATAGCTGTCGCCAAGCTGGGCGGCCTTCTTCCACTCGTTGCTCGTCATGCGGATGGTTTGCCCACGGGCCCTGCCCTTCACCTCAATCCGCCGGACTCCGGCTACGGGATCACGATAGCCGGTCTCGGGATCGGGCGTGGCGAGGCTCCGAATGTCGAACCCGATCTTCTGATGGCCAACGCGCTCGCACTCCCGCTGCTGCGACTGTTCGTAGGCGATGACGACGTCCTCGGCGGCCAGCTCGATGCGCCGCTTGAGCACCGGATCGATTGACTCGAAATCCACGTGCATCTGCTGCGCCACGCTGAGGGTCGGAGTGAGGACTAACGCTGAGCCGACATGACGCACGGGGCCGTGGCGTGCAATCGTGAGACGCCGCAGCCCCTCCATGCGCTGGGTCCGGCTCCGTTCGAGGTCCGAGAGATCCTGCTCTGCTCGCTTGCGCGCCAGCTCGTATTCGGGCTCCTGCATCTCGCGAGCCCGCATTTCCATGACCCGATTCTGTGCCGCCTTGATTCGCTCTTCAAACGAGCGCTCCAAGTACTCACGACGGATCTTGGCCTGCTTCTCTCGCTCAGAGCGCGAGTCTTCCCGGAGGCGCATCTGCCGGGAGGTCTTGAGGAAATCCGCCGCGCTGTCGATGTCGAGCGCGTGAACATGCTCAGGCGGCGACGGATGGGCGGGCAGATCGACGAGCACATCAACCGGCACCTCGACGAAGCGCTCAGTGCCGGGCTGTTCTCGCACTGCAACCAGTTCGGCGCGTAGAGTGGCGGGAGCGCCCTTGGTGGTCTGGCCCTTCACGGAGATCTCGAAGAAGTGGAGGTGGTAGGGAGCCTCGGCGTCGGCATCGACGTAGGCCGCCTGCCGCCCAACGAGGGCCGCGAGCTTCTCGTTCAAGCACTCGTCAACGACCGCGTAGAGCGCATGGCCTGGGCCCATCAGCACTGCGTCGAGATGTGCTGGTTCTTCCAGGTGATCTTTCAGGAAGGTGACCTTGCGGTACGACGGCTCCGCCTTGCCCGCCTTGCGGACGCTGTTCCAGCGATCCGACCGAAGGTTGGCCGGTACGTGCTCGATGCGGAATAGGCCGTCGGCACGGCGCTCCAGCCGGAGCCCGACTTCGGCCGCAGCCTTCTCGAACTGCTCTTCGACGTACTTGGGCATGAGTCGGCGCTCTTCGGCTTCGACGTTGCCCCTCTGGAAGGCCGTGATATCCACGCTTGCTTGGGCCAGGGCGATGCCCGTCGCCTGCTCGTACATCCGCAGTCGCTCCGGATCGATGCGGTCGATCTGATCGAGGTAGTCGCCGAGGCGGGCTGGGTTGTAGGCAGCATCGCGGAGGATGTCCGGCAGGTTCACTTCGTTCCGCGACAGGATTTCCCCGATCACGTCGAAAACCCGATCGGCCAGGACCTCGCGCATCTGGTCGAGCTTTTGGAGGAGCCGTTCGAGGATGCGTCCTTCGATGATAGGGTGACCGTCCTCGGAACCACTGGCCACGAAGTTGAAGGCGTGAACGGCGTTCTTCTGCCCAATCCGATGGATGCGTCCCAAGCGCTGCTCCAGACGTGTCGGATTCCAGGGAAGATCGTAGTTAATCATCAGGTGGCAGAACTGGAGGTTGATGCCCTCGCCGGCCGCCTCGGTTGCGATGCAGATCTGCTTCTCGGTTCGGAACTCGTCCTGCGCTTTCTTGCGCTCGTGGGGATTCATCCCGCCGTGGATCTCGCACGTCGAATAGCCGAGGTCGTCTAGATGCTCTTGGAGGTGCCGGAGCGTATCGCGATGCTCAGTGAAGATGAGAAGCTTGCCACGGCCATCCTTAAGATCGTGGAACTCCGCGCCCTGGAGACTGTCCCTCAGTGCCGCCAGCTTCGAGTCATCGCCGCTGTCGCGAACCTTTGCCGCCTGCCCGACCAAGTCCTTGAGCTCGGCGATTTCGGCATGAAGCTGATCGATTCCGGCTGAAGATGTGATTTCGTCTACGAGCTGATCGCGAGCCTCATCATCCAGATCGTCCTCGTCCTGCTCGGCATCGAAAAGCCGCCCCTGCAAATAGGCGAGCCGCTTGGCGCGTTGCATCGGAGACAGGCCCTCCAACTCTTGGTCGAGATCTTGGAGCTTCTTCAGCCGGCGCGCTAGCGACTCGTGGATCGCCCTGGTTGAGCTGGCCAAGCGGCGCTGGAAAACCGTTCGCGCGAGAGCTACGCTATTCCGCCGCCGCCCTGTCGTTTGGGGCAGAAACTCATTGATATAAGCCGTGACGGCCTTGTAAAGGTTGTACTCGTCGAACGTCAGTTGAAACGTGACCGTGTGCGCGTGGCGGTCTGGGAAAAGCCGATTACCGCTGTTGTCGCGCAGGTCCTCTTTCAGCCTCCGGAGGGCCCAGGGGCAGTCGGGACCGAGCTGGAGAATGCTCTTGCGGATTGCGCCTGCGCGATCGCCCAGTTTGTGGGGCTCGGGAAATAAATCAGGATCGAGAAGGCGGATGAAATGTCCGAAGCGGTCGTCGTCGCCATGATGCGGGGTCGCGGTCAACAGCAGAAGCTGAATATCCTCGCTCGCGAGCTTCTCGGCGAGCTGATATCGCTTGGTTTTTTCGACTTCATCGCCGCGTTTAGCCGAACGTTTGGTGTAGGCGCTGCACTTGTGCGCCTCGTCAATGATGACGATGTCCCAGTTCTGCTGCCAGACGCGCTCCCGGACGTCGTCCTGCTTCGCGTAATCCAGCGACGCTATCACCTGTGATTCGCGGTGCCAGAGATTCAGCAATTGCTGCTGATCGTTGGCGGCGTTGATGATCGTGAACGCTTCACCGAAGAATCGCATCAGCTCGTCCTGCCACTGGATGGTGAGCGGTGCTGGGACGAGAATCAAGACGCGTTCGATCGCCTCGCGAAGCTTTAGCTCTTTGAGCAGCAAGCCGGCCATGATCGTCTTGCCAGCTCCGGGATCGTCGGCCAGTAGGAAACGGAGCCGCGGCTGCGGCAGCATCTTCAGGTAGACGGCTTCAATTTGATGCGGCAGGCTGCGGATGCCCGACAGGCTCACCGCAAACTGGCTGTCATAGGCGTACGCGAGACGAATTCGCGCGGACTCAATAAACAGCCGGAGCTGCTCGGCATCGACTAGGCTCTCTGGGACATCGGATGGCCTATCAGTATCGAGGATGGCCAAAGCCTCGTCGGGCGGCAGGACTGCTTCGTCGAGGGTACCGTCCGCCGTGCGGACACGGACCTCAACTCCGTCTCCGAGGGGTCGAGCGGATTCGATGGTGACGTGGCCATCGAAGTGGCCATCGAGCAGGACTCGACGACCTGCCAGCCCTTCGATCTCTATTTTTTGAAACGCCATCCTGGGGCTACCCGAGCCCCTCAGGGGTGCGCAAGACTTCTTGCTATTGGGGCTCCGCTGAGGATACCAGAGGCAGCGCCCTCGTACGGGAGGGGCGGCGCGCGCGAAGGTGAATCATGTCCAAGCTCGCTGCGAATACGGCCCGGCAGAAGGCGCTTGAACTCTAGTATCGATCGCACCGTCTCCTGGTCGGCGGCTAGCACCACCTCGCGGACTTGGGGGCGCTCAAGGACCGTGTCGCCTGGCTCGATAGTCGGACGTAGTCTGGCGGCGTCTTCGGCGTCGGCGACGATCCAGCAGCGAACTCGCTCCCGCCCATAAGAGACCAGAAGCACTGCGGAGCCTTTCAACGGATCTACGGAGGGAGGAGGGTTCGTCCTTCGCAGTAGAGCCAGGGCGGCGTCACGGTTCTGTCGGATGGCCTCCAGCGCTGCTGCGAGCCGCTCGGAAGCGGGCTCGGGACGCATAACGTCGATCAGTCCGCCCTCGACAATGGACAGCACGGCTCCTTCGGACCGAGCGGTCGCGATCGCTCGTGCCACAACCCGCATTACATCACCTCCCGGACGATCGCCGCCGTCTGACCCGGCACAGCGGCACAATGCCCAATTGGCGGGACTTCCGGCCGTTCCTCATCCGGCACATCACCTTCGCTTGTGACGGATCGAGAATGGCTGAAACCCCTGTCGCTAGGTGCCTGTGACGGTGTGACGGATGGACAAGACAGGTAGCGGTCGAAGGCGTCTTGCATATCGGCGAGGAGGTATCCCTTCGCAGTCTGGTTGCCCAATCGGACGCTCCTGGGCTCGATCTTGAAGGGTTTCAGCAAGGCTGCAAGCTGCCGCGTGGTTATCGGCTTGTCTTGCCTCCATTCCGCCCAGGGCCGGTCTTCCATCGTTCGCAAACGCCTGATGATCTCGGACGACGTTAGTCGGTCCTGACCTCGCTCGCCGAACAAGTCGCGCAGGTCTGCCAACAATGCCGTCGTGATGGCGTCGTCCTCGCCCCCGGCGCGCGATCCGACCAGAGTTTCCGCCGCCAGCCGACCCCTTGCCGGCCACTCGCCGCCCGCCGCGTCCGCGATGGCCAGGAGGTGACGCCAGTTGTCGGCCCTTCGACCGCGCAGCCCGCACGGCAGGTCGGGCTCGGACTCGTGTAACTGATGGAGGTGGTCTTGAGCCCACCGCCACGCCTGCTGCCGGAGCCGGTCGAAGTCGGCGGACGGTCGGTCAAGGCGGAGGGGCTCAATTCTCTCGCCGGGCGCGAGCCGCCTTAACTCGATATGGATCGAGCGGCTAGCGAGCGTGTCCGGGAGGTTGCCGATCAACGCTATCGCCTTCGGAGCCCAAGTTGCAAAGGTACGTGGCTCGTGGTCATCGCCGACGGTGCGCACCACATAAGCGGTCGCGCGGTTGTGACCGCTATTGAGAATGCCTCGAAGATCATCCGAGCCCTTCAGAAAAGTGTCGGCTTCGTCGATCAACAACGTCGGCGACCACTTCTCGACGGCTCGGAACAGCGCTGCATAGGTGATATTGCTAGCCGGGAGCGGACGTGGGACGAGCGCTCCCAGAAGACCAACTGTAGTCGTCTTGCCGCATTCGGGGGCGGGCGATGTGATCGCCAGGATTGGCGATATCGATGCCGAGTCGTGGGCGTGGCTGTGAACGATCCATAGCGCCGCCGCATCGGCGGCTGCGCCGGACATCACGACGTGACGGCGCACGCGCTCCGCCAACTCGGTCAGCAGCGCTGCACCGTCGACCGGCGATGGCCACAGTTCTGGGTCCACGATCTCTAACGCGGAGCCTCCTCGCGCGTCGGCCTTTCCGCCGTCACTGCGCCGGGCCTTCACTTCGTCGTCAAGGGTTCCTGTTCGGACACCCAGCCGATCCGCCGCCTCTGCCCGTTCTTGGTCGTATTCAAAGTGGGGTATCCACTTGACTCAGGTAGCCCCAAGATGTAGTATACGGCGCTGTGGAGGATTACCCGCGCGATCTGGTCGAATTCGAGGCCCGCTTCGCCACCGAGGACGCGTGTCGCGACTACCTGATGCAGTTGCGTTGGCCCGACGGCTTTCGCTGTCCGGTTTGCGACCATGACCGGGCGTGGCCGGTACGCAAGGTCTGGCTGCAGTGCGCCCGCTGCGGACGGCAAACCTCAGC